>ERZ773073.1123-NODE-1123-length-12869-cov-14.768066_pt1 | contig 12869 bp, 12 predicted proteins | sample MGYA00580616_ERZ773073 | MGnify/ENA primary metagenome ERZ773073 (study PRJEB29015, sample SAMEA2737960) | human oral metagenome | biome: human oral; feature: human-associated habitat; material: dental | place: China | collected 2131 ...
TCGCTGGAATGGAAGGCATTGAAATAAAAGGCTATGAAATACATCAAGGCTACAGTTATCCTGTAAATGAGGAAAAAACCGAGATAAAATGTATCTTTGACGATGAAAAGCTAAAAGGTGCTGTAAAAGGCAATGTTGTCGGAACCTATATTCACGGAATATTTGACAATTCTGAATTTACAAATCATTTTCTGAACGAAGTAAGAAAACTTAAAGGGCTAGACAAAGTCGATGAAGACTTTAGTTTCAAAGAATATAAAAACAGGGAATACGATAAATTAGCACAAATTTTGCGAGAAAATGTTGATATTGATAAGGTTTATGAAATAATGGGGATGGAATAAATTGACATTTGTAATAAAAATTTAGATTGTCCATGTACTTTATCTTTGGATATGGTGACAAATGAAATCAGAAAATATATAATTAAAAATTTTCAAAAATGTTTTGCTGAAATTAAAGACATCGAAATAAAAAACGATATAATTAATTTTTAGGAGATTTAGAAAAAATGAAGAGTGAATATGATAAAAATGATGATGAATTAGTAGAAAGATATAAAAACGAAAATTTAGAAATTTATAATTATAAAGGAATAACATTAGGGGATAGCATAGAAAAAATTTATCCTCTTATGAAAATTTATCATACAGAATATAGTAGAGATGATAGAAGAGAAGGATATAACTTAACAATTGAAATAGAAAATTCATATATTTACATAGATATATATTCAAGAAAAGTAGTGGAAATAGAAATCTACGATGAAAATTATTCATTAGGCGAATTTAAAGTTGGAAGTGAAATGACAACTGAATTATGTGAAAAATACGATCTTTTAGATGTAGATGATGTAGATACAGGGGAAATATACTATTATCCTGAAAAAGGTTTTATGCATGCAGAATTTTGTGTAAACCCTGAAGATGTTATATCAAAAATAAATAAAATAACTTTTTCTATAGATGTGGAAATTCCTTCAGAAAATAATGTGGAAGATGCTTTAAAAGCCAAAAAAATAGAAGATATCTACTATTCACTATATAATTTTGGAGAAATAGAAATAGAAATTGAAAATAAGGAAATTATTGGAAAATTAGAAGGAAGTATATTTAGATTTGATTTATTGAGTGGTAATTTAAAAAATATTGAAATTAAAAAATAAGAAATTTGAATAAAAATGAATTTGATTTTAAAGAAAATTCAGACTAAACAGTTAATATATTTTTATTATTATAAGTTTTGTATAAGGAGACAAAAATGGATTTTCATGGCGGAAATATTTATAAAATATTCAGGGAAAAAAATATAAAGGAAATACTGGATTACAGCTCAAATATAAATCCATACGGAATACCTGAAAGTTTAAAAAAAAGAATAACTGAAAATCTTGAAATCCTTGAGAGATATCCGGATCCTGACTACATTGAGCTTAGGCAAAAACTGGCTCATCTGAATAAAGTTGACATATCTAATATTATATTAGGCAATGGGGCAACAGAAATTATATTTTTATTTATGAAGGTAATAAATCCTAAAAAAATATTAATAGCAGCTCCTACATTTGGAGAGTATGAGAGGGCAGTAAAGGCAACGGAAAGAGTGGAAGATTCAAGTATCTTGGGGAATTCTAATAAAAAAAAGGATGATGAGAACAGTTGTGGAAAACAAAAAATAAAGATAGAGTATTTTGAACTTAAGGAAAATAATGATTTTAAGCTAAATATACACAATCTGAAAAATGAACTTGAGAAAAAATATGATTTATTAATAATATGCAATCCTAATAATCCCACAGGAAAATTTTTGAAACTGGATGAAACTGAAGAGATACTAAAAGAATGTAACAAGTATAATACAAAACTGTTTATAGATGAAGCGTTTATAGATTTTCTGAAAGATGGGACGAAGGAAAGTATTATAAATACTAAGGAAAATAAACAAAATTTATTTGTAACGAGAGCTTTTACAAAGTTTTTTGCTATTCCTGGACTTCGGCTAGGATATGGAATATATTTTGATAAAAAGCTTGAAAAGAGAATATCTGAAAAAAAAGAGCCATGGAGTGTAAATAATATTGCTGAAATAGCAGGATTGACAGTACTTGATGACACTGAATATATAGAAAAGACATTGAAGTGGATAACTGAAGAAAAAACATATGTATATGAAAAACTGAATGAAATTAGTGGAATAAAGCCATATAAAACAGAGGTAAACTTTATTACTGTAAAAATAGATGAGAAGCTGTTTTCAGGAGGACTGAATGTAAAGCTACTAAGGGAAAAAATGCTTGAACAGGGAATACTTATAAGGGATGCTTCAAACTTCAACTTTCTGGATGAAAGGTTTTTCAGGCTGGCAATAAAGGATAGAGAAAATAATGATAGAGTTATCGAGACTTTGAAAAAAATATTTGATGATTTTATTTGAAATTTATTACACACCCGAAAGAATACTTGACATTTATGAAAATATTCATCATCATTTAAAGTGTCCCATTATTTTTAAAGGTGGAGCATTAAAGTATGGGAATGTCTCATAAAGATAATTTTATGAGACATTCCTCTTTTAAAATAATTCGGGCGCAGAAATTATTTCAAGCTTTTCATTAATTTCAAAAATTAAAGGCTTTCCTGTAGGAAGATTTAATTCCAGTATTTTTTTATTGTCAATTTTTAACAGATACTGTATTAAAGCCCGTAAGCTGTTTCCGTGGGCAGCTACAATTACATTTTTTCCTTTTTCTATTTCCTTTGAGATATGTGAATCCCAATATGGAAGTACTCTGTGGATTGTGTCTTTCAGGCTTTCTCCTCTAGGACATTCATCAACAGGAATATTTTTATATCTTTCCTGAAATAGAGGATAGTTTTCTTTATCATCAGTGCTTATCAGTGGAGGAGCCACATCAAAGCTTCTTCTCCATATGTGGACCTGTTCATCACCATATTTTTTAGCAGTTTCAGCTTTATTCAGCCCTTGTAGTGCCCCATAATGTCTTTCATTAAGTCTCCAAGTTTTATAAACAGGGATATATAGCTGGTTAATTTCTTCAAGTATGTAGTTCAGAGTCTTGATTGCTCTTTTCTGAAAAGACGTAAAGGCAATATCGAAAACATATCCCAGCTCTCTTAAAGATTTTCCTGCAGCTTTTGCCTCATTTACACCCTTTTCAGTCAGGTCGACATCAACCCATCCTGTAAATCTGTTCTGAAGATTCCATTCACTTTCCCCATGTCTTACAAGTACTAGTTTCATAAAAATACCTCCTATGTGTAAAAATTTAATCATAATAGATATTGTCTATATACTTTTATTATATACCTATCAGATAAAAAAATAAAGTAATAGGGTAGAAATCTAAAATAAATATGGTATAATCTTAAAGCATCAGTTATTTCGGAAGGAAAGAATCAGAATAGCTAAAACATCCGCAATAACAGCCATACAGAGAAAATTACAGAAGGAATTGTGAAAACAGATGGAAATAAATGAGATAACAATTGGCACAAGGGGAAGTATTCTGGCTCTTGTACAGGCAAAAAAAGTGAAAAAAATGCTAACTGAGAAATATGAAGAATTAAGAAAAAGGAATGATTTTAATGGGATAAAAGGATTTGATAAAAATTTTCCATTAAAAGTAAATCTGGAAGTTATAACTACAAGCGGAGATAAAAATCTGAAAGACTTTGCCAAGATGAAAAAAGCTATACAGAAGGATCTGTTTGTAAAGGAAATAGAAAAGGAAATGATTGAAAATAAAGTAGATCTGGCGGTGCACTCCTTAAAGGATATGCCTTTACGTACTCCTGAAGGATTGTTGAATGCATGTTTTCCCATAAGGGAGGATAACAGGGATGTGCTTGTTTCAAGAAATGGACTAAAATTAAAGGAATTACCTGAAAATTCTATAATTGGTACAGGAAGTTACAGAAGAGAAAAAGAAATTCTGAATTTAAGAAAAGATGTACAGGTAAAGCCTATACGTGGAAATATTCATACAAGGCTGAAAAAACTTGATGATGGAGAATATGATGCAATTGTCCTTGCGGCTGCAGGACTGAAAAGGGCAGAACTGGAGGACAGAATAACGGAATATTTTGATGTTGATACTTTCATGCCTGCACCAGGACAGGGAATACTATGTATACAGTGCAGGGAAAATGATGAAAGGATAAGGGGGTTGCTGGAAATAATAAATGACAGGGAAGTTACGCTGATGTGTGAAGCCGAGAGGGAATTTTCCAGAATTTTCAATGGAGGATGCCATACACCTATAGGATGTTCTTCGGTTATTGAGGGGGATATATTGAAATTAAAGGGAATGTACAGTAAAAATGGTAAAAGAATATTTAAGCAGGTGGAAGGTAACAAAAATCAGGCGAGGGAACTTGCAGAAAAATTGGCCGGGGAGATAAGAAATGAATAATAAAGGGAAAGTCTATATTGCAGGGGCAGGATGTGGAAATGAAGGGCTTATAACAGTAAGACTTAAAAGTGTGCTTGAAAAGGCTGAGTGTATAATTTATGACAGGCTTGTAAATGAAAGCATACTGCAATATGTGAAGCCTGCTGCAGAACTTATCTATATGGGGAAGGAAAATATGGAAGGGGGAGAACTGCAGAAACAGATAAATGAAACGATAGTAAAAAAAAGTATGGAAGGACTGGCGGTATTAAGGCTTAAAGGAGGAGATCCGTTTGTATTTGGACGTGGTGGTGAGGAAATAGAAGCGCTTATAGCAGAAAATATAGATTTTGAAGTAATTCCAGGAATAAGTTCGGCAATTGCTGTTCCTGCATATGCTGGAATACCTGTAACACACAGGGGAATAAATACTTCCTTTCATGTGTTTACAGGACATACAAAAAAAGATGGAAATGAGCATGATTATCCGACTATTGCAAAACTCGAAGGAACTCTCGTTTTTCTAATGGGGCTGGGAAATCTTGAAAAAATTGCAGCGGATTTACTGAAATACGGGAAAAATCCCGATACTCCGGCTGCTGTCATAAAAAACGGAACAACTGCAAAACAGGAGACATATACAGGAACATTAAGGACAATAGTGAACATTGTCAAGGAAAATAATGTCAAAGCGCCAGTTATAATTATAATTGGTGAAGTGGTAAACTTGAAGAAAAAAATGAAATGGTTTGAGAGTATGCCATTATTTGGGAAAAATATACTGGTTACAAGAAATAGGGATAAACAGGAGGAAATTACAGATAAAATTATTGAACTTGGAGGCCAGGCCATAAATATTCCTTTTATAAATATAGAATATCTTGATTTTGAAATGCCTGACCTTTCGAAATACAGTACTCTTTTGTTTAACAGCCTGAATTCGGTGATTGGATTCATGAGGAAAATAAAGGATATGAGAGTACTGGGGAATCTTAAAATAGGCGTTGTAGGAAAAAAAACAGATGAGGAAATGAAAAAATATAGAATAATTCCGGATTTTTATCCAAAAGAGTATACTGTTGCAAAACTTGCGGCTGAAAGTGTAAACTTTACAGAAGAAGGAGAGAATATATTGTTTATAGTATCCAACCTATCTCCTGTAAATGAAGAAAAATATACAGAACTATACAATAGAAATTATGATAAGCTGGTAGTGTATAATACGCATAAACTGAAAATTGACAGGGAAAAAGCAGAAAAATATGTAAAGGAAAGTGATATATTGATGTTTCTGAGTTCATCAACTTTCGAATCTTTTGCTGACAATCTTCATTTAAGTGAAAATAATGAAATAAAAAAAATATTAAACGAAAAAACACTAGCTTCAATAGGTCCTGTCACAACGAAAACTATAGAGAAATATGGACTGAAAGTAGGAATAGAAGCTGAAGAATATACTGAAAACGGTCTTCTTCTGGCAATTCTTGATAAAACTGCTTCAAAAAAATGGAACATATAAGAATTTCTTCATTTTATTTTCAGTTTAACATGATACAATCCATACGTAAAATAAATTCAAAAAATAAATTCAGAAATAAGATTGTGAAAGAGGTAAATAGATGAAAAAAACATTTTTATTAGCAGGAATATTAGCAGTGTCAGTTTTAGGAATGGCAGAAACATCAGTTAAAACTGCAGGTCAGGGAGCGGCTGGAAAAGAAGCCGTTATAATGGTGAAAAAAGTAGAAAATGCTCCGGAGGCAATAGCATTAAATTTTATTAATGCCTATTATTTTAATTTACTTGAAGGGATAGATGACAGCAACTGGTTTGAGGCACAGCCACTTACTGATAATTTTAAAAAAGCATATAAAAATCAGGAAAGAGCTATAGAAATATCGGAGAAGATTTTATCTGGGAAAAAAGTAAGTAAAGCAGACGAGGAATTTGCCAGAAAATATTCGGTAGATTATGCACCTATTTTTGGAGCAGCAATACTTGATTTAGATGAAAATTCGGTTTTTGCAGTGAAATCATACAATCAGAAAACAGGAATTGTTACTCTGAAGGACGAAAAAACAGGAATAGAATTACCTGTAAAAGTAGTGAAAGTTAAAGGGAAATGGCTAATAGAAGGAGCAGGAACTGTAAATATTCCCAACTAGAATAAAAATATAATAAATATAACTGTATGAGAGCTTGAAATTGCTCTCATATTTAGTTACAATATAAATATTAAATAAAGTATGACAAGGAAGAGGAGATTGTTTTGCGTTATTCAAAAATTCTGGATGAAACAATAAAAAACATAGTACTTTCCAGCAGGGAAAGAATGGTGCAAAAGGAAAGGGAACTGAATTCACTTCTGAAAACACCGAAAGGACTTGGGAAACTTGAAGAACTGGCAATACAGCTTGAAGGAATAAAGAAGGACTATAGACCCGAAAAGAAAATAGTTGTTGTAATAGCCGCAGACAATGGGGTGGAAAGGGAGAAAGTAAGCAAATCAGAGAGAATTATTACCCAGTATGTGGTGGAAGCCATGCTGCAGGGAAAATCCTCCATAAATGCCCTAGGAAAAACTTTCGGAGCAGATATCGAGGTTGTTGATCTTGGAATAGATGAATCTGAGGACACAGAAGGGGAAATAAATCTTACAGGGATTATAAATAGAAAGCTTATGAAAGCAGGAACACGCAACATTGTCGAAGGTTCTGCAATGGATTACGACATAGCTATAAAAGCTGTAGAAAGAGGGATAGAAATAGCTGATATTTTTGCTGAAAAGGGATATAATCTGTTTGCCACAGGAGAAATGGGTATAGGAAATACAACTACAAGCAGTGCAGTACTGAAGGTTCTTACTGATTTGTCGCTGAATGATATTACAGGATATGGAAGCGGAATAGATGAAAAAACTCTTGAACATAAAAAGAATGTCATACAAAGAGCGATTGATGTGAATAATGGTAAAGAAGGTATAGATACTTCTGATATTATAGATGTACTGTCAAAGGTTGGAGGACTTGATATTGCAGGAATGGCAGGAATATATCTTGGATGTGCAAAGAACAGTATTCCAGTTGTAATAGACGGTTTTATTTCATCGGTGGCGGCGTTATGTGCATACAGGCTGTGTGAGAATGTAAAAGACTATATGATTCCTTCCCATATGAGTGAAGAGCCTGGAATGAAATATATCATAGAAGAACTGGGAATGGAGCCTTTTCTTTTAATGAATATGAAACTGGGGGAAGGGACGGGAGCTGTAATGATGTTTCCTGTAATAGAAGCGGCATGTAATATAACACGTACAGTCAGAAAATATCCTGAAGTGTGGTAAAGAAAAGGGAGTAAGAAAATGAGCAGAAATTGTAATAATAAAGATAAGAAAATACTGAAATTATACATTGTAAGGCATGGGGAAACAGAATGGAATGTAATTAAAAGATTTCAGGGACAGTTAAATACTCCGTTAACAGAAAAAGGAATGGAGAAATTAAGGGAAACGGGAAAAAAGCTTGAAGATGTTACCTTTGAAGAGGTTTATACAAGTGAACTTGAAAGAACTGTAAATTCTGCAGAGATAATTTTAAGTGAAAACAGGGGATATAAAAATAAAAAACTGAAGCTGAAAAAACTTGCAGAATTAAATGAAGTTTATTTTGGAGTATGGCAGGGATTGAAGTATGAAGAAGTTTTCTTGAAATATCCTGAAGAGGCAAATAATTATTTTTATAATGTGAAGAATTATAAGGCTGAAAATGTAGAGGCTGAAAACCTGAAGGATGCCCTGGAAAGATTTTTAAGGGGAATAAATAAAATTCTTGATAGTCATAAGTCCGGAAATATACTCGTAGTAACTCATGGGACGGTATTTGAGATGTTTATAAATTATGTGGGAAATAGCAGTATATTTGATATTGATGAAAGAACTCTTATGGGTAACGGGGATTATAAGATTTTCTGCTATGAAAATGGAAAATTTCAGGAGGAAACGGATAAATGATATGGATAATAGGTGGTACAAAGGATTCAAGGGAAATATTTGAAAAACTTGTGGAAGAGACTAATAGGAGTATACTTGTCAGTACGGCAACAGAATATGGTGGAAAACTTCTGGAAGAATATATCGGAAAGAATGAAGACGGCAAAAGGAAACTGAAGGTAATATCTGAAAGGCTGAATGAAGAACAGATGGAAAAACTTATCCAAAAGGAAAGTATAAACCTGATTGTAGATGCCAGTCATCCCTATGCTGTAAATGTAAGCAATTCTGTAATAAAAGTGACAGATAAGATGAATGTGAAGTATATAAGATTTGAAAGGGAAATGCTTGACTATGGCAGTGAAAATATAAAAAAATTTGATTCTGTCATTGATGTTACTGAATTTGTCAGAAAAATGGAGAATAAAAATATATTAAGTACGCTTGGTTCAAACAATCTGGAAGAAATAAAGCCGATGGGAGAAAAAAATAATCTTTACGTAAGAATACTTCCTACAATGGATTCTGTAAGAAAAGCTAAAGAACTTGGCTATCTTCCATCAAAAATAATTGCAGTACAGGGACCTGTAAGTAAAGTCCTTAACAGGGCAATGCTTGAATCCTATAAGATAGATTATCTGATAACAAAGGAGAGTGGAGCAACAGGCGGAGAAAAGGAAAAGATAGAAGCCTGCAGGGAATACGGAACAACAGTTCTTGTGGTGAAGAGACCTTATGTTGACTATGGAACAGTTTACTATGAAATTGATAATCTGGTAAAAGATGTAAAAAATTCAATGTTTTAACAGAAAATAGAAGTGTAGTGAATGCAGAATAATATAAAAATACAGAATGAGGTTATTTATGGACAGATTTTTTAAGTTTTTAAATTCTGACAGGTATCAGTATACTGAAAGTGAAATATATCTGGAAAGTAATATGCAGAATCAGACAGCCGTTTTTGATGTATTTTTACGCACCCAAAATAAAAACGGCTATGCTATAGTCTATGGTATATCTGATGTACTGGATCTGATAGAAATACTGAATGAAACATCTTATGAAGACAGGAAAAAATATCTGTCAGAATTATCGGATAATGAAAATTTTATAGAATACATGTCCAATATGAAATTCACAGGTTCAATAAGGGGAGTAAGAGATGGTGAGATGGTTTTTTCAAATGAACCTATTCTTACAGTTACAGCACCTCTGATTCAGGGAAAAATAATGGAAACACCAATTTTAAACGTACTGAACTATCAGATACTTACAGCGACGGTAACATCGAAAATTATACAGGCAGCCAAAGGCAGGGAAGTCCTGTTTTTTGGAACGAGAAGAGCGTCAGGCTTTGAGGCTGCAATGTCTATGGCAAAAGCCTGTTCCATAACAGGGTGCGCATCCCATTCAAACCTTATGGGCGAGTACTTTTATAATTTGAAAAGTACCGGAACGATGACACATGGATTCATTCAGAGTTTCGGTATGGATAAAGATTCAGAATACAGGGCTTTTAATCAGTTTATAAAAACATATAGAAATAAAAAATATCCTTTAATAATGCTGGTTGATACATATGACACAATGGAAAGTGGCATAATATCTGCAATAAGGGCATTCAGGGATAATGGAATAAATGATGGATACGAAGGAATGTATGGAATTAGAATAGATTCGGGAAATCTGGGAGAATTATCAAAAAAGTGCAGAAAAATTTTAAATGAAAAGGGGTTCTACAGGGCAAAAATAATTCTCACAGGAGGGCTTGACGAGAAAAAAATAAAAGAGCTTATAGAAAATGGTGCAGAAGTTGATATATTCGGGGTAGGAGATGCCATTGCACTGCCTGAAAAGGAAATAAGCACTGTATATAAAATGTCTAAAATCGGGGAAAATAATGTAATGAAAATTTCTGATGAAGAGCAGAAAACTTCACTGCCTGGAAGCAAGGTACTGTACAGAGTTTATGAAAATGATGATTTTTCAGATGTCATAATGCTTGAAAAAGAAAGATCTGAAGAGAAAAATGCAGAAAAACTGACAATCGATTACATAAAAGACGGAGAAAAAATTGAAGAAAACTGCCGATTGCTGACTATGGAAGAAGCCAAAAGATATTATGAGGGCAATCTTACATATCTGAAAAAAATATATAGCGAAAAAGAAAAAAGAAACAGGGTAAATCTTTCAGAAAATTTAAAAAATCTGAAGGAAAATCTTATGAAAAGAAAAAAAGTTGATATTTGACTAATATGTTTTTATAATATTAAATATATAAAAGATAAGTTAGAAGGAAAATAAAATGATAAAAGGATTTATAATTTTATTACAGTTTATGACAAGAATTCCTATTCCTATAAAAGTTGAATATGATGAGGAGAAATTGGGAAAATCGATAAAATATTTTCCACTGGTGGGACTGATAATAGGATTTTTTCTATTTGCAGTAAATTTTCTTGCTGGAAAAATTACCGAAAACAGGCAGATTACCGCAGTAGTTGTAATAATGGCAGAAATACTGATAACAGGACTTATACATATTGACGGTCTGGCAGATACCGCTGATGGGCTTTTCAGCTATGCAGGAAAAGAAAAAATGCTTGAAATTATGAAGGATTCCAGAATAGGAACAAATGGAACGGTGGCACTTATACTATATTTTCTGGCAAAAATGGTATTTCTTTCAGAAGTGAAACCTGAATACATTCTCCTCTATCCAATAATTTCAAGGTTGTCCACATCAATAAATGCGGGACTGGGAGAGTATGCCAGAAAAAAAGGCATGAGTAACGGGATAATTGAGAAAAATGGGAAAAAGGATGCGGTTATTTCTATTCTTATAACGACAGTACTATCCTTTGTAATATTGGGATTGAAGGGACTGATTGTTTTAGCATTAGCGATATTGTTCATACTTTTTTTCATGGAAAATGTAAAAAGAAAAATAGATGGAATAACAGGGGATACAATGGGAGCATCCCTTGAAATTACAGCAATAATAGTCCTGTTTGCAGGAATAATATTGAAATAATATACAAAAATATAGAAAATTAAAAAATTAGTTGAAGGAGAGGATTATGTTTTTTCCATTATTTGTAAATATTGAAAATAAGGAAGTATTGATTATCGGTGGGGGAAAAATAGGCGGAAGGAAAGCTCAGACTTTGAAAGAGTATGGAGGAAATGTGACTGTGTATTCTGAAAAAATTACTGAAGATACAATATTGGAAGATGAAAATATAAAAGTAGTAAATAAAAATGTATCACACAATGAAACAGAAATAAGGGAACTTGTAAAAAAATATTTTCTTGTGGTGGCTGCTACAGATGATATGGAATTAAACGACAGGATATCACATGTATGTATGAGTGAAAATATTCTTGTAAACAATGTCTCTTCAAAGACTAAAATGAATTCCATGTTTGGGGCAGTTGTGAAAAATGATGAGTTTCAGATAGGGATAGGCTCCTATGGAAAAAGCTGCAGAAGATCGAAGGCATTAAAAGGAAAAGTGCAGCAGCTTATAGATGAGATTTCGAAAACAGAAAAAGAGGTTGAAAATGTATAAAAGACACAGAAAATTGAGAAACAGCAGTGCGATAAGAAATTTAGTCAAAAATATTTATCTTGAAAAGGGAGATTTGATATATCCTATTTTTATTGAAGAAGGGGAAAATATAAAAAGAGAAATTAATTCAATGCCTGGAATTTTCAGATATTCACTCGACAGGCTTGATGAAGAGATGGAAGAACTGAAAAAACTTGGAATAAGTTCTATATTGCTGTTTGGGATACCTTTACATAAGGATGAGTGCGCTACGGAAGGGTATAATGAAAATGGGGTCATTCAGAATGCGATAAGATATATAAAGAAAAAATATCCGGGGATTTATGTAATAGGTGATGTATGTATGTGTGAGTATACTTCACATGGACATTGCGGAATATTAAAAGGCAATGATATTGACAATGACAGTACTATAAAATATCTGGCAAAGATTGCACTCTCACAGGTGGAGGCGGGTGCCGATATGGTGGCACCTTCAGATATGATGGATGGCAGAGTAAGTGAGATTAGAAAATTGCTTGATGCAAACGGCTATAAAAATATCCCTATAATGTCATACTCTGCAAAATATGCTTCGGCATTCTACGGTCCCTTTAGAGTTGCAGCAGATTCAGCACCTGCATTTGGAGACAGAAAGACCTATCAGATGGATGTGCATAATATAAGAGAGGCTATAAAGGAAGTTTATGATGATGTAGCGGAGGGTGCGGATATAGTTATGGTAAAGCCGGCTATGAGCTTTTTGGATGTGGTGGCCAAGGTAAAAGAAATCACAGATATTCCGGTAGCAGCCTATTCTGTAAGTGGTGAGTATGCTATGGTGAAGTCGGCGGCAAAGAACGGTTTTATAGACGAGGAGAAAATAATGTGTGAGATGGCGGTGTCGGCATTTAGAGCA
>ERZ773073.1125-NODE-1125-length-12865-cov-11.319438_pt1 | contig 12865 bp, 13 predicted proteins | sample MGYA00580616_ERZ773073 | MGnify/ENA primary metagenome ERZ773073 (study PRJEB29015, sample SAMEA2737960) | human oral metagenome | biome: human oral; feature: human-associated habitat; material: dental | place: China | collected 2131 ...
TTTCCACGCCAAACGCGCCCGCGGCGCCATGGCCGGCTGGCTGGTCCGCAACCGGGTCCGCTCCGCGGCAAAACTCCCCGACTTCGCCGAGAACGGCTACGCCTACGACGAACAGCGCTCGACGCCCGATGCCCCCATCTTCGTCCGCTGACCGGACGGAGCCCCGGCCCCGGCGTCACGGCCCCAGCAGCGCCAGGGGAACCACCGCCACCCCGTCCCCGCGACGGTAGGCCGTCGGGCCGGTGCTCACGACGACGAGGTCCTTGACCTTGTCACCGAGCTGGTCGCGGAGCCAGAGGAGGTGTTTGACATCCCGATCCGTGACCGATGCCGACAGTTTCACCTCGACCCCCACCAGCGCACCGCCACGGCCCTCGACCAGCAGGTCGATCTCGTGTTCTCCCCGGTGTGTCCGCAGGTGCCAGACGCGCGCCTCCAGGCCCTGGGCCAGTACCCGCACCGTCAATGTCACCAGGGATTCGAACAAAGCTCCGAGGAGGGTCCCGTGCCCGGAGAGCACACGGCCCTGTCCGTCGAGGAGCAGGTCCACGTCCACGTCGAGGGCTCGCGCCGCGAGTGCCGGATCCGCCAGGTGGTGTTTGGGTCCGGCGGACAGGCGACGCAGAACGGAACCGGGAGCCCACCAGGCGGGCACCGGATCGAGCAGCCGCAGCGCATCCAGCCAGCCGCGGTACCGGATGGCGGTGGTGCGGGCCATGGTATCGGCATCCCCCGGGGTGGCCGCGTCCCGGATGGCCTCGAAGGCCGCCGTGGTCGAGGTTGCGGCTGCGTAGGCCCGCAGCCAGTTCCCCAGCGATTCGCCTCGGGGAGCCACGCCCTCACCGTCACCGTCCAGGAGCCGGCGTTTGGTGCGGGCCAGATACCCGTCGAGCTGAAGACGCCTGGCCCGTTCCCCCAGGCCACGGATTCCCGGCAACCCCGAGCGGGTGATCTCCTCCGCGTAGTCGGCCAGTCCCAGCCCGGACTCCCCCGCTATCCGGGCGCCTCCCCCGAGGAGCTCTCCCAGGCCAACCGTGGGATTTTCCAGGTTTCGTTCCGGGAAGGACATGGGGCGCATGCGCAGCGACACGATGCGTCCCGCTCCGCTGTGTCCGGGACCTTTAGCCAGCGGGGTGCTGCTGCCGGTCAGCAGGAAGGAGCCAGCAGGGGCGCCGTCATCGACGGCTCTCCGCACGACGTCCCAGGAGCTCGGAGCGAGCTGCCATTCGTCGACGAGCACGGGCGGGGTGATTCTCGTGATGCGCTCGGGATCCGCCACGAAGACCTCCCGGTCCCGGTCGCGGTCCAGGGCCACGACGCTGCCGGCACGTCGTCGACAGGTCTCGGTCTTGCCCACCCCTTTCGGGCCGTCCAGAGCGATGGCGGGCAGCTCAGGCAGCAGCTCATCCAGCTCCTTGTCAATCACCCTTTCCGAGTATTCCATCGCGCCAATGCTACAGATTCGCAGGTTCAAACGCTACAGATTCGCAGGTCAAAACGCTACAGATTCGCAGGTCGGATGCCGAAAGGGGCGGTCCCGATCGGGACCGCCCCTCGCCACGCCGGGAACTAGTCAGTTGACGATCTGCTGGACCTCCGGGTCGTTGAGGTTCTCGGTGGTCACCCACACCGATTCGGAGACCACGTTCTTCTCCGAAGGGTTCTCACCCTTCGACGCGGCGACAATCAGCTCGACGGTCTTCTTGCCCATGCCGTAGGGGTTCTGCACCACGACACCGCTGATCTTGCCCTGCTCCAACAAGGAAAAACGTCGGGCGAGGAGTCGACGCCGACCACCTTCGCCTGCAGGCTCTTCGCGGACACCTCGTCGGCGATGGCGATCGTCGAGTCGTCATCGGTGCCGAAGAAACCGACCAGATCCGGGTGCGCCTGCAGGATGCCCTGTGCCTTGTCACGCGGCTTCACCCACAACGGCCAGGCCGCACTGGACGCGGCCGCCGAGCTGAGTCTCAATGTCCCCGTCGCCGGTGGTCCGGGACGCCACGGGCCCGGTGTGCGAAATTGGTTGACCGGGACCGCGACGAAGGAACGGCTCGGGCCGAAACCATCCGGCAGCCGTCAGGCGGCGAACGAGAAGTGTTCCCACAGCTGAGTTAGCTCACCGACGATGGGAACGTCGCCCGCACCTTGGGAGAGAACCTTCGGCTCGTCGGCTTCACGATGAGTCACTTGCAACAGGCTGGGCAACCAGGCCCGCACCGATGCTTCATCTCCCCGTCGCACCCATGCCACCTGAGCACCGCATTCCAGCGCAGGAACGATGTCATGGGGGAAGCTGTCACCAACAAAAAGGGCACGCCCAAGAGGCACTCCGAAGTCGGAGGCAATACGTACGACCGCATCAGGATGGGGCTTCGGCTTTGACAGCTCGATGATGCCGGGGTGGCTGGTCCTGGAGTCCGACCGGCCTGGATATGGCTGCCCGGTGAACGGCGCGGCATAAACGCGCTCGAAGCTGTCCTCAAGACCCAACAGCTTGATGCGCTTGGCTATGTTTACGGACGTGGCAGCGGTGAAACCGACTTGGGGAATACCCACCTTGCGCAGCCGTGCCATAGTCACCACCGCGTCGCCATACAGGCGGAGACGATCAATGCGGACGCGGTCGAAGGCCTCGAACGCCGGAGCGAGCGCGTCACGCTGCTCGGCCCTCTCGAGGTGCCCAAACCGAGCCTGGGCCGTAGCGGTCTCGAGCAGGGCGAAGGGATGCTCGGTGTTCTGGTAGCGGCGATGCACCTCACGAAGCTCTTTCCGAAGGGTCGCGACCCCCACTCCCAGGATCGGCGCAGCGGTCTCCGTCATCGCCTCCAGGGCAGGGACGAAATGCCCGATCCAGTCGTAGAGGGTCTCATCGAAGTCGAAGACCACCAAGCTGACCCGCGGCTGGGCGCCGGTGATCATGGCCGCCTCGTCGGGCGGATATGCCACAGTGACTGGTCCTGTTTGGTCAGCTGCTCTGGATCCTTGATGACATGACCGTTGAGGGCCAGGTCTTGGGAGACGAACTCGAAACGCCCGAGAAAGGGCACCGGACGCGTCTCGATGGCGCTTAGCTTCACCCACGCGCAGGACTGCGACGGGTTGTACTCGTCGGGCCGATAGTAGGCGGGCACAAGCGGCCATTCGGCGGGATCGGGAGAGAAAGGGTGGCAGTCATCAAACTCGTCGAGGCGAGGCACGAGGACCTCAGTGACGGTCGCACGCCGCACCTCGCCGGTAGCCGACCCAGAGTCGAAAAGGGCGACGCGACACGGAGGGCTTGCCAGATTTCGGTGCAGCGACTCCCAGAGCTCCAACTGCGGATTCTCGTGGAACTTCTTCCACCATCCCCACCACACGTGGCCGGCGCTCTCAAGAACAGCACGGTGACTCGTGATTGTGGGACGAACCAAGTCGCGGTAACGCAGCAACATGAGGCTGTCCGGTCCGAGCACCAGCGGATTGGGGGTGTCGGCACCAGCAGGTCCTCCGGGGCGGGTGGAACGCTCCTTGAGGTCGTCAGCCAAGGGCTGGATTCCATCAGCGGACAGGTCGGTGATGGTGATTCTTTTGAGCCGAAAAAGGTCCTCGGGGATGTCGCGGCCGTGCGCGCCCGGCAGCATGACGATCCTCACTTTGCGTTGAAACTCCCCTTGGTCACGTTCGAATACGCCTCGCAGTGCGTCTGCCTCGGCAGCGGCCCCGCTGCCCTGGGTGGGCGAATTCGTGCCGCGCCACCGTTGCTCCCAAGGCGTGTTCATCGCGATGAGCACATAGTCGCTGGACCGTACCTGCTCCAGACCCCACCGGCGCCAGTCCATGTCGCGATCGTTTACATGCCAGCGATCAAGTTCAACGTCAAGGCCGTCCACGTTGTCAACCTGCTTCGCGAAGAGCTCCACCGTCGTAGCCCACTGATCGGCCTGCGTGGCGCTCCAGTCCTCTCCATGATGCGCCCAGCTCACGAAGACCTTCATAAAGGGACTCTAGCTGAACCAAAGACCCCACAGGTCAACAGATGTACACGTGTGCTGCTGGGCACACAGGAGCGACTCCGAACGGCTCAAGGAGCACAGCACTTGGCTGACATTTGCCGATTAGCTCAAGCGGTTTCAGGCAAGAAATCCGTCTCGGGGCCCTAATTTCTCCGGTTTCCCCACGCCGCCCGGGAAACGGGGTTTACAGCCCCCGACCGAGTCGGTCGGGGGCAGGTTTCCCCACGCCGCCCGGGAAACGGGTCTAGCGTGTGTGGGCAACGGCCAGACAATGAGGAGTCCCCGATGGAGTTGACCGGTTGCTGCTTTGCCCTCGCCGTACCCCCTGCCTGGAGGATGGAGACGAACGACGGGGTGGTCATCGCCACCTCGGATGAATCGTTCGCGGGTTTCACCCCGAACGTCGTGCTAAGGGAGTCACGGTTGAGGCGCCCGGAACCCACTTCCCCGGAGGCCGCGTCGCAGGCCAATCTCGCGGTGCTGTCGACCCAGATCCCTGGTTCTTTTTTCTTCCACGTGGAGGCGCTCCCCGACGCCAATGCCGCGCCAGGGCCGGCGGAACGCCGTCGGCTGTGGGCGTTCTTGACGACTGGGCCAGCAACCGCGACGGCGTTCCCCGGGAGAAATTGGACGTCCAGCCGGATCCTGTTCCGGCGCTGGCCGGGGAGATCGCTGACCTGTCGGAGGATGCCTTCAAGGTTCTCGACGACCTGACGGCGCTCGGGCGTTCCAGAAGAACCTCGAAGTTCTCGGCGGCTGGCCGGGAGTTGCGCAGGGCGGGACTGATCGACGACCCCGGTGCGCTCACGGAAACAGGCGAGTGGGTGGCCGCCCATCTGCGTGACGGTCGGCACATGGCGGTCGCGGCGAACAGTTCACCTCCGCAGTTGTTGACCCTCTGGATCGGCGACATGACGGTTCTGGCCATCTCCCATCTCACCGATGCGGCCACCGGGAGCATCACTCACCGGATCGTCCACTGCCTGGCGGACGACATTTCTCGTCTCGTGTTCATGTGGCTCGAACTCCAGCCCAGCTGGGACATGGCTTTCGAGATCACCTGCAGCCAGGCCGAGTTCATCGCGAAACTACAGACCGACGCACCACCCGGGACCGTGCCCAACGGGGATGCCGTCGAGTTCATGCGGCAGCGCTGGGTGGCGGTGTCGCTCATCGGACCGGATGACGACACGGATGCGCCCGAGGTCGCCTGGGCGATGGCCCGGCCCCGGGGAGTCGCCCTGCTCACGAAGGGCACAGATGCGGACAGGGTGGTCGTGAGTAGAAACCCAGGGTCTCAGCAAAGTTTTTCATTCTTCGTGTTGGCTAGGGGATTTGTCGGGGTTGGGTGATGAGTTGGAGTGGTCGCAGAGGGTCTCTGGAGTGGTGTCTGAGGGCTGCGGCGATGCTGACAGCTCCGGCCAGGCGATGGAGGCTGATCGCGGTGTTGCGCAGCGTGGCCATCACGGCGGGGCCGTGCCCGGTGTGGAACTGGTGACGGTCCTCGTCGAAGGTCACATCCCTGACCCAGTGCAGCCGGTTCTCGATACCCCAATGACTCTGGATGAGGTCAGCGAGGTCAGCGGGGCTGGTCTGGCGGGCATCGAGGGAGGTGATCAGGTAAACCACCTCCACGGTCTTGCGGCCGTCGATGGTGCGAGTACGGCGCAACTGTGCGACCTGACGGGCACCCGGCCAGTCGATCCAGTCAGGGACCTGACAGACCTTGATCGTGCGCCTCACGCGCCGGCCATGACCGGTGGTCGTGCTGTGGTGGGCGGGGATGTTCTTCCAGGGCAAGGCCTTGAGCGCGGTCCGCAGGCGGGGCTGGTTGCCTTTCACCGTCAGCCAGCACGTAGTCATGACCCTGCCCGGTAAGGGTGCAGACAGTGGAGCGCTGGGTGTGCAACGCATCAGCGGTGACAACGATCTTGTTGCTTGGCAGGGAATCCCTGCAAAACCGGCAGAGCGGCGATCTCGCCGGTCTTCGCGGGAAGCTGGTGTTGTGCGGCCACGATCCCGCCGCGGGTGACAGCGGCCAGCAGATGCGGCGCGGCCATGTCACGAGTTTTCGCTCCACGCAAGGTTTTGCCGTCGAACGCCACCACCATGCGGCCCTTCCATCGGGTGGCGTCACGGGCCGGCAGCCACGCCCCGACCATCACGGACAGTTCGTCGGCGTCGAGGGCTTGGAGGATTCGGCGGATCGTGGATTCCGACGGTACTCGACGCCCCGGGCACAGCAGCCCCGGCGTGGCCAGGAGATCGCGGCCAACATCAGTGGCCCACTCGGCGATCGCGACCAAGCTGCTCGCACCGGCACACACCGCCGCTGTAGCGATGGCAAGAACCCCGGCCAGGTCGTGGCGGCGACCACGACGTCCCCGAGGGTCAGCGATGGTGGCGAACACGCCCAACAGCGACTGGCCGCAGACAGGCATGGTGAGGGATGATGAACACACGCGTGGGGCCTCGTGATTTCTTGGTGATGACAAGGTGTGTAGGAACCCTCATCATCCCAGAATCCGCAGGCCCCACGCCCCCATCACCCCTAGTCACACCCCAGACACCACGACTTTGCCGAGGCCCTGACATCTGGAGGGGTTACTGCCGAAGTCAATGAGGCTTGTTCACAGCCTCTCCGAAGCCGGTTGAGCCGGACCGCGACGAAGGAGTGGTCCACCTCGAAACCACCCGGCAGCCGCACAGCAGAGGCCGCTGCAATTCCTTGGACGTGGTCGCCGGGGGTTTCGACACGGTCAGTTCGCAGAGCGAGCAGGCCGGCTCAACCAGCTTCCGCTCCTCGAAACCTTGACCACAACCCCTCACCTGCACCCCCGACCAGAAGAATGTGCCGACGGGTACCTCACCCGTGAATAAGCCTCAATGGCACAGCTGTATCATTTGACTGGTGAAGTTGCGACGCGCCCGTCTGACCCTCTCCCTCATCAAACAAATGCCCGTGGAGCCGGTGATCGGCGTTGCGCTATTCGCAATGACCTTGGGTACACCACAGGGCACATCGGGACCGACTTCTACAGGAGTTGCACTGGTGATGGTTGCAGCCTCTTTCTTACTTCCTTGGCAACCATTACCAGCCCTTGCACTAGCAATGTGCTACTTCGGCTTGTGGAGCACATTCAACATCCCCGGGGTATCCATGAATCTGTGCGGAGGAGCTTTCGTATACAACTGGTTCAAAAATCGCCGCACCGGTCGCTGGACACTGGCCATCATCTACCCTTTGTTATTGCTGATCACCTGGGAGATTCGCGACTCGTGGAACGACACTCTAATCAATCTCATCTTCTTCACCGGAGTCACTCTGTTCGGAGGTGCCACCGGAGCGATCGCTCACAAGAGGCATGAGACCGAGGAGAAGGCTCATCGGGAAAGCGAAGAAGCACTGCGATCGACCCGTCTCCTCGTCGCGAGCGAGCTCCATGACAGCGTCGCCCAAACCCAGACCTTGGTGGTGATGAACCTCGAGGACCTCGCGGAGGACCCGCGACTTCCCGGGGAACTGATCCCCGACCTACTCGACACACTCGAGTTGTCGCGCCGCGCCACCACTGAGCTCCGCGCCGCCATGGCGGCTCTTCGAAACGTAGATCAGGACTTCAGTTCTTTCGGACGCCAGTCGACTCACTCCCTCGACACACAGTTGACCCAGGCATTGAGCGCCCTTCAGGACAACGGATTCAATACAGAAACTCATTTCGACATCCCTGGCGACAAGCTCTCCCCCGACCTCGAATACGGCATGTCCAAGATTTTGGGAGAGCTTGTCGCCAACGTCGTGTGGCACGGAGCTCCCGGAACGTGCACCATCGAAGCCCGCGAAGACGACGGTTGCGTCATGCTGCGGGTGATCAACGACATCGGCACCGCAACTCCAGCGAAGAGCAACGGAGGCCATGGGCTGCTCGGCGTCAAGGAAAGGGTCGATCTGCTGAACGGCACACATTCCTTCGCCCCCAAGGGACATCAGTGGCATGCCGAGGTCAGGGTACCGCTGACCGTCAGAACCGACGAATAGGTCGAGCACGCAGGAAACACCGCTCGGCGGGACCCTCGGCACAGAAACCCGAGCCGGGAAATGATCACAATTTCAATTGCTCCTCCCTTGCCGAGTTGAACCGGGCACGATCGTCCACCCCGGGAAGCCACCCCGGCCGCCCCCCTGCTCCACCACGGGATTGCACGCCACCAACCGCCGGGCCGCCCTTCGTCATCCCGAGGCACCCCGCCCCCAGGGCACACGCCCCTCACCGCCGTCCGCGAGGCCGTCAACTTTCGGAGTATTTGCTTTGACGCCTTCCGGACAGCTCCGTAATCTCATGGTCAAGAAATACACATCCAAATGAATCCGGAAGACAACTCGACACACCTCGAGCGAGTCTTGTGCAAGCCTGAATGGTACCCGCTCTTCTGCCAGATCAACTTCGCGACGGGCAAAGAGAAAACCTACCACTCAGAACCCGATCGGACAGGAACATCTCTCCTGACCGCATGCCCGACGACGGAAGCCTCCGCAGATTCGAGAAGTTGTCGAGCAACGCATCGTCCATGATTGATGCACCTGAAAAATCAATCACAATTACAAATGTTTGATGGCTTCCGAGGTCTGACCGCGACGCCACGCCTCGCCTCTCGATCAAACACACCCGGCGATTTAGTCATTGAATGTCACAGACGCCGTTTTAGGAGTTTTTCTCCCATGACCGAACCCACCCTTCCCATGTCCCCTGCCCAGCAAGGCATGTATTTCGACAGCCAGCTTCGACAGTCCGCTGACTATCACATCGCGATTGAGCTGTACACAGAGCGTCTTTCCCGTTCACGTCTGACCCAGGCGGTCAGCGCAGTCGTGGCGGAACAACCGGCATTGCGCGCGTCAGTCGCCAGAAACGAGTCCGGGCCCGTGTACATGATCGCCGAATCGGTCGAGGCACCTGTGCGTCACCACGACCTGACAGGTGCTGAGGAGAACTTGGACAAGATCTTCCACACGGCCCGGCACGCGCCTTTCCAGCTGAACACCGCCCCTCTGTTCCGAGTGGTGGCAGCTCGTCTGCCCGACGGAGACCGTCTGCTGGTCGTGTGCCACCACCTCATCGCCGACGGACAGTCGGTGAGCATCCTCACCGACCGCATCATCGACTTGGCCCGGGGAACCCGGGAGATCACCGCATCACGCACCGACCAGGGACTGTTCACCCATCAGAACGGTCAGCTCAGCCGGCCATCGCCCGAGACACTGGCTCGGCGCGAGAGTTTCTGGTCCGAAAACCTACCCCGCCACCGGATCCCGCAACTCGATCACTGGTTGCTCGCCTCCCCACACGAGGACGCAGCCCGGGAGTTCCGCCTGACCGCGCCCCACGACACCCCCGAAGCCGTCCGCGAAACCGCGCAGGAGGCCGAGGTTTCCGAGTTCACCGTGTATCTGGCGGCCTTCGGAGCACTGCTCGCGCACTACGCCGGTGAGGACCAGGTCTCCTTCGCAAGTCCCTTCATGGATCGCCCTCACCTGGAGATGGAGAACAGCATCGGTTGTTTCATCCGAACACTTCCGGTACTGATTGACGTCTCACCCGGTCTGAGGGTCCGCGACTGGGGTGAGGTCGGCATGGTGGCCATCGGCATCGGCTGGTTCGGGATCTTCCTTCCCCTCATGCACCGCCTCACGGGAAGCCATCTGTGGTCGGGCATCGCAACCGGCGGAGGAGTCGCCGTGTTCGCCGCCCCCGGCAATCTGTTCTCATCATTCAACCTGGCCATGGTGTGGCCCCTCTACGCCCTGCAGCTGGTCATCCTCGGGGTGGCCATGAGTCTTCTGCTTTCCCGCATGAAGGGGAACACGTTGTTCTTCCTGATCCCCTTCTGGGTCTCGGCCTCCGGCGGCCTGTGGCGCGCGTACTACTTCGCAGCCGCAACCCAGCTCGTCCAGATCACCCTGCTGCTGGCCCTGACCGGAATTCTGTATCTGGTGTTGCGCCATCAGGCCAGCGGGAACATGGCGGTTCCTCACACGTTCCCCGAATACCTCGAGCAGGACTACACCGTCCGCGAGGGGGCCATCCTCCCGGGCAGGGGCAACAGGAGTTCCGAAACAGCAACCGGCTACACACCAGCGGCACGGAACCTCGCCACCAAGGGAGCACTGTGATGGACAGCACCTTCTGGAACCTGCGTCACTCCGAGACCGGGCGTCAACTCATCATGTTCCCGTTTCTTGGCGGTTTCGGAGCCTCCTACAACCGTCTCATCTCCGATCTGGACGGCGGCTGGGACATCTGGACCGCGAACCCACCGGGGCACGGACCCAGCCCGGTGCCGCCGCTGACCGATCTGGCCAGTCTGCGAACCCACTACCTGGACGCGCTGCGCGACATCCTGAAACCGGATGCGGTGTTCTGCGGTCACAGCATGGGCAGCGTGGTCGCCTACCACCTCCTGGCCTGCATGCACCGTCTTCCGGCATTCGCTGACCGCATGCCGTCGGATCTGGTGCTGTCGGGTTCCTGCGCCCCACATCACCTTCCAATGGCGGGCAAGGCCGACCTGGCCGACACCGATCTCGTGCTCCATCTCGCATCCTTCGGAGCCATTCCCGATGAAGTGGTCAAGGACAAGTCCTTGATGGATCTGTTCGTGCCCGCTTTCCGAGCCGATTACAAGGTTCTCGAGGAAATGAGAACAACCCCCACGGAAAATCTACCGATACGTGCCCGCCTCGTGTTCGGCGGACGGGACCCCCAGATTCCGGAGGATACCCCTGCGGCCTGGCAGAAATACTTCGCCTCTCCTGTGAAAACCCATGTGTTGGAGCGGGAGGAACACATGCTCGTTCTCCATACCACCGAGGCCTTGAACCAGATTCTCAACAGGATCTGACATTGCTGATCCACCGAAAGGAACACCCATGAGCGCCGCCACCCAGCTACCCGAGGATGCTGACACCCTGTCCGGCACCCCTTCTCCAGGCCCATCCACCGATACCCGCTCCCGCCGCCATTTCCGCAGTTTCATGGTGATCTGGGCAGCTCAGCTGGTGGCCAGGGTCGGAAACGGACTCACGGCCTTCGGGCTCGGGGTCTACGTCTATCAGCAGTCGGGCCTGAGCACCGCCGTGTCGCTCGTCACGCTGGCCGCTTTCCTGCCGTCGCTGCTGTTGTCCCCGTTCGGGGGTGTGCTCGCCGACCGATATGACCGCCGCCTCCTGATGATCTTCGGCGACACCTTCTCCGCACTCGGTCTTCTCGCCATGATCGTCGCCTTCCACACCGATTTCGCGAGTGTTCCCGTCATCTGCGCCTGTGTGGCGCTGAGCTCCGTGTTCAGCTCCGTCATGGATCCCGCCTATCGGGCCACCGTCACCGACCTGCTCACCCCCGAGCAGTACGCCCGGGCAGGAGGGCTGGTCCAGTTGGCCTCCGCATCCCAATACCTGATCTCCCCCGCCATTGCCGGATTGCTCATGGCCTCCTCCGGAATCACGACGGTACTCACGATCGACATCGCCACCATGGTTCTGACAGTGGCGTGCATGCTGCTGGTGTGGCGGACCGTCAAAACCCCGCCCCGCCGGACGACAACCGGCTTCTGGGCTGACTTCCGGCAAGGAATCAGCTTTCTACGCCAGCATTCAGGCATCACCGTGTTGATGACCCTAATCACTGTGGTCACTTTCTGCATGGGCTTCCTGCAGACCCTGCTCACCCCGATGCTGCTCGATCTCACGGACGAGTCCACGCTCGGTGCGGTCCGTTCCGTCGCTGCCGTGGGCATGATCGTTGCGAGCCTGATCATCGGCGTGTTCAACATGAAGGGGGCCCACCTCACCTACATCACGTGTTTCCTGGCAGCAGGTGGTGTTCTCATCTTCCTCCTGGGAACCACCACCAGCATCCTGGCCATCGGAGTGCTGGCCTTCGCCTTCTTCATGACCCTCCCCCCGCTCAACACGAGCGTCGAGGTCATCGCCAGGTCCTCCATACCCAACGAGACCCAGGGCAAGGTCTGGGGTCTCATGGGACTGATCTCCCAACTCGGCTACGTCGTGGCCTACGCGGTCTCCGGTGTTCTCGCCGACAGCGTTTTCAACCCTCTGCTCCGTGAGGGCGGCGCGCTTGCGGACTCCCTGGGTGCCCTCATCGGAGTCGGCACCTCGCGCGGCATCGGGTTCATGCTCATGATCGTCGGAGTCCTTCTGATCGGCATGGCGGTTGCGATCCCCCGTGCCCGCAGCATTCGCTCCCTCCAGAACAACCTGCCCCTCACCGAGAAGAAGGGCGTGTGACATGTGGATCCTCGTACTCATAGGGCTCGGCGTCATCACCGGCCTGGCGCAACTGGCCCTGGCCGGCTTCCCGTCCGAGACCGCCATCATCATGCACACGCTGTTGTTGCACCAGTTCGCGGTGACCCACGGACTCCTGGCCGTCATCGGATTCTTCACCAACGTCATCACACCCAGACAGACGGCGGAGAAACTCGGTTGGGCCACCAGCCCTTACCAGATCAAGTACGGTTTCCAGCGGCTCGGCCTCGGGGTCATCGGCGTCCTCACCATCTGGTTCCAGGGAAACTTCTGGGCCGCCGCGCTCATCACCCTCTACATCCACGGTGCGAGCGGCATGTGGACCCACACCCAGGAAGTTGTTCGGAAACATCGTGAAAACGGCACCACGGACTGGGCAGAAATTGGCAACATAGTGCTTGACGTGATCTACCACGTCCTCCTGACGTGGATGTCCCTGCTGATCCCCGGCGTCTGGAGCCTGGCATGAAAGACCGTTTGTACCTGCGGTACTCCCGCAACGATCTGAAAAGGAACTGGGGTGTCAACACGGCCCTGATGGCCA
>ERZ773073.1127-NODE-1127-length-12858-cov-58.397016_pt1 | contig 12858 bp, 10 predicted proteins | sample MGYA00580616_ERZ773073 | MGnify/ENA primary metagenome ERZ773073 (study PRJEB29015, sample SAMEA2737960) | human oral metagenome | biome: human oral; feature: human-associated habitat; material: dental | place: China | collected 2131 ...
TGGCTCATCTGGAGAAGACCGGCAAGCTCAAGGCTGTGGTGACGCAAAATATTGACAGCCTGCACGAAATGGCTGGTTCAAAAAATGTCCTCAAGTTGCACGGCAGTGCGGATAGGAATTTCTGTTTAGGCTGTCAGCGATTTTACGATTTGGAGGCATTTCTAGCTCTGCCTGGGACGGTGCCCTACTGTCCTGACTGCGGCGGCGTGATCAAGCCCGATGTGACCCTCTATGAAGAGTCTTTGGATATGGAGACTTTCCAGCAAGCTGCGCAGGCCATTCATCAAGCCGACCTGCTAATCATCGGGGGCACTTCCTTGGTGGTCTATCCCGCAGCCAGTCTCATCCAGTACTTTGCTGGCAAGCATCTAGTCGTTATCAACAAGACCAGCATTCCACAGGACAAGCAAGCTGATCTCGTCATCGAAGGAAAGATAGGGGAAGTGTTTGCGCAGTTGAGGCAGTAAAACTAAAAAAGTTTTTTTGCTAGGAATGTTTGGTTAGAAAACGAAATTTTGTCTGGCTATTTATGATATCGTGAGCTATAAGCGACGCTTGAAGCTATCAAAGCTTTTAGAAGGATATGGTGTGAGGGTTCAGCGTTCCTGCTTTGAGCTGGCTCTTGATAAGCTGGACTTTGACTGCCTTGTGAGGGAGCTGAGGGCCTTTTATCAAGCAGAAGAAGGGGACAATATCATTATCTATCTGGGGCACAAGGAAGAGGAGGCTGGGACAAAAGTCCTAGCCTCTCAATTGTCTTTGAATTGTCGAGCAAGACGCAGTGGTTGAGTGGGCTCTACTACGCTGATTTCATCAGCTTTTACAGCCCTACTCAACTGTGCGGAGGTGGGACGACGAAATCGAATTCTAACGAATTACCGATTTCTGCCCCACTCTCCATGATGGCGCGGAGTTGATAGACGATATTTTGTTCTTTTAAGCTGTTATTTCTGGGCTAGGCATGGTATAATGAGGTTAGGGTTTAACTAGTTTTAGGGGACACAAGATGTAGTGGTGGGGCTTCTGCGCTTCTACACAAGATATGGCGTTAGCCCCCCCCCTAAACCTCGCGAGGGTACGGAAACGAATTGTATATTTTTAAAGTTCTTCTGCTCGACGGTTAGCTCCCCCCTTAATCCTCGCGAGGGTACGGAAACTGGTGAGCAGTGGCTACGTGCTCAGGAAGCATTCGTGTTAGATCCCCCCACATCCTCGCGAGGGTACGGAAACTTGGCCTCGGTGATGAGACCTTCGGTGTCTTCCAGTTAGCCCCCCCTAATCCTCGCGAGGGTACGGAAACAATATGCCATGAAGTATACCTCCTGAAATAGAATATGTTAGACCCCCCCAATCCTCGCGAGGGGACGGAAACTCATTGGGTGACAGCTTCGATAAAACACCCGTAAAGGTTAGACCCCCCACAATCCTCGCGAGGGTACGGAAACGGACATCGCGGTACATGTAAAAGTCATTCGTCGCACTGTTAGACCCCCCATAATCCTCGCGAGGGTACGGAAACCCATTCTTACCGACAACAAAAGCTATATCAGGATATTCCGTTAGACCCCCCAAAATCCTCGAGAGGGTACGGAAACTAATCAGTGTAAGTACCTAGGTAACGTTTACTACCGTTAGAACCCTCCATATCCTCGAGAGGGTACGGAAACAAATTGTACTTGCACTCCAGCCCAAACCAGCGCTTGATAGCCCCCAAAAAAATCCTCAAGAGGGGACGAAAACTCAAATATTTTAGGTATAGTATTCGTTGCTTGAATTTTGTTAGCCCCCCCTAATCCTCGCGAGGGGACGGAAACTAAGTAATGTGCTCTCGTACCGTAACTAATACTTCGTTAGACCCCCCTACATCCTCGCGAGGGAACGGAAACGATAAATGTACCAATCAGGTAGACCAAGAAAATATGTTAGATCCCCCCATATCCTCGCGAGGGTACGGAAACCATACAATAGGTACCTTAGTTCCGTCATTCTGGGTTAGAATCCCCCTAAACCTCGCGAGGGTACGGAAACTCAAACCGCCTCGTCAGCCCTCGCACATCCTCTGTGGTTAGCCCCCCAAAAATCCTCGCGAGGGTACGGAAACTCACGGTAGATGTAAGTAACAACAGTCTTACCTTCGTTAGAGCCCTCCTAATTCTCGCGAGGGTACGGAAACACAAGGAATTTTCCGTAAGCTCCAGCGGTCACTGTGTGTTAGAACCCCCCAATCCTCGCGAGGGTACGGAAACTCAGGGCCATAACGGAAAAAAGCAGAGTGCTAGAGTGTTAGAACCCCCATAATCCTCGAGAGGGTACGGAAACACTTCGTCGATTTCAAAACTGAAGTACATACCTGCTCTGTTAGCCCCCCAAAAATCCTCGCGAGGGGACGGAAACGTTTTGTTTTCCTTTCTTTCAAAAAAACTGATTAGTTAGAACCTCCCTAATCCTCGCGAGGGTACGGAAACTTTCGCACGATGTCGCTTATGTGGTTGATGTGTTCGTTAGAGCTCCCCAATCCTCGCGAGGGTACGGAAACCAAAGTCCGTCTGGTTCTTGCATTCATCACCCTTTCGTTAGATCCCCCTAATCCTCGCGAGGGGACGGAAACTGATATTCTTCGACTGTAAACATTGATCCGATTTGTTAGAACCCCCAAAATCCTCGCGAGGGGACGGAAACTCTATACGGCTCTGAATATCCATATCAAGATTTTGTTAGCCCCCCCCCAATCCTCGCGAGGGTACGGAAACTTATCCACAAAGTCTATTAAATGGTTCACATTTCGTTAGACCCCCCAAATTCTCGAGAGGGTACGGAAACTTAAATAGACGAAGTGTTGTTTGTGTCATATTCGTTAGATCCCCCTAATCCTCGCGAGGGGACGGAAACGTTTATCCTTTGCGGCTTGAAGAAGATATTCTTGTTAGATCCCCCCAATCCTCGCGAGGGGACGGAAACTCAGCAATTTTAATTTTTCCACCAAACTCTAATCCGTTAGAGGCCCCCTAATCCTCGCGAGGGTACGGAAACGAATATTAGGCCGGCGTATGAAATATTTTTTACTAGGTTAGATCCCCCCAATCCTCGCGAGGGTACGGAAACTAAGAAGCCTTGGAATTTGGATCTACCGTAATGTTTGTTAGCCCCCCCAACCCTCGAGAGGGGACGGAAATACACCACAGGTTTTTCTCTTTCGGGAATACTCATGCTGTTAGCCCCCCCTAATCCTCGCGAGGGTACGGAAACAAAACAACGATGCTGAAAATATAGATACTGTGTTCTTTCGTTAGATCCCCCCAATCCTCGCGAGGGTACGGAAACTGATGATTGTTAGCCTTAGATTTGGCAATACGCTCGTTAGCCCCCCCTAATCCTCGCGAGGGGATGGAAACATAAGTTTTATAGGTTATCATCGAATTAAATAACTTGAGTTAGACTCTTCCACATATCTTGTAAGGGTACGGAAACAATTTCGTCGTTCTGATAAGTTCTAGTGTCATTGTGTTAGAACTCCCTGATCCTCGCGAGGGTACGGAAACTTCCATTTTTTTCACCCCGTATTTCTATAAAAATTGTGTTAGCCCCCCCAATCCTCGCGAGGGTACGGAAACTTATCTACGTTTTCATATTGCTCTAGTTCCTTGTTGGTTAGAACCCCCCAGATCCTCGCGAGGGTACGGAAACCATTTTCCTTCTTTCTACTGGAATAAATCCAGAATGTTAGCCCCCCCAATCCTCGCGAGGGTACGGAAACTGAAGGGCTGCCCCCTCATGAATAGCCGCTGAAAAGGTTAGATCCCCACTAATCCTCGCGAGGGTACGGAAACTTTCACCCTTTGAGGCTTTAATGCGGAAAGTGATTCATTAGCCCCCCAATCCTCGAGAGGGGACAGAGTGGATAGGGGCTTTTTTACTTTCCCTCAGCTTCTTGCTTTGCCAAGAAAGAAGGATCTTGGCTGCTTAAGCTTTTTTAAACGCTTCAAAAACATTGACAACGCTTTCAAAACTTGATATAATAAGCTCAGTAAATAATAATCGTTCTAAAGGGCGCCATGAAATCGGTGAAACATACTTTTGCCTTTTTCGGGCGCTTTTGCAGTATAGAGAGGAGACCGTGTGAAGAAAGTAGAGTTACATTTATCAAAGACAAGACTAAAAGACGAAGAATTGGTCAGTAAGCTTCAGGGCTTTTTGATGGCAAGCATTTCGCCAGACTTTGCGACCTTTCTCCATGAGCAGGAGACCAATCCCTATTCGATGAATCTGAGATCCACGCGCGATGAGTCGGTATGGGTTGTCAATTTGCTTTCAGAAGAGGCGGAACAGCAAATGCTAGCTCCCTTATTAAACTTGGAAACCATCAAGCTAGAGAGCTACGCTGAGGAAATCCTTGTCAAAAAGGTGGAAATCCACTCCTTGTCCCAGCAGACCTTGCTGAATATTTACCAAGATGATGATGCCTCCCACCTGATACGCGTCCATTTTTATACGCCAACGACCTTTAAGCGACAGGGGCAGTTTGTGCTATTTCCAGACACGCGTCTGATCTTTCAAAGTTTGATGCAAAAATACAGTCGACTGGTGGAAGGAAGAGCGGAAATCGAAGAGGAGACCCTACAGTTTTTAGCAGACCATAGCCAAATCACCAGCTATCATCTAAAAAGTCATTATTTTCCAATTCATGGACGAAAATACCCCGCCTTTGAAGGCAGGGTGACGATACAGATAAAGGGAGCATCCACGCTCAAAGCTTATGCCCAGATGCTCCTAAGATTCGGTGAGTATGCTGGCGTCGGAACAAAGTGTAGCCTAGGAATGGGAGGGATGAGAATTGAAGAAAGAAAAGATTGATTTGATTTACTGTGCCTTGTTTCTCAATCTTGGCCGTATTGTCAGTCGCTCACTTGGCCAGTCTGATGATATAGACTTAGGAAAAGCATGGTTAAAGAAACAACTTCCTCAGCTGAATTTGTATGAAGATAGCAGAGCAGGAAAGATCGTTAGCTTAGCAGATCGTATTGCAAGTGGTTTACCAGATGATAGAAAGGTTATGTCAGATAAACTTTTCTACCCTCAAGCAGATATTTTTAATGCTTTCAAAGAGGACAAGGGTTCTCGTTATCAGAAATTTGAAGTTCTGACAGATGATAGTGAACTCAATATTGCCAGCCACGAAGCAGATGATATTAGTCAAGACTACTATGAGGAACTGCTGAATATTTTGAAAGAAAAACTGCAAGAACTTCCCTTAAGGGAAGAAAGCTTGCCATCCTTTTTCAATCTTTGGCGGATTTTGTTTTCGAAAGTACCTCTACTTCCTGGCGACAAGGAGCTGGGAGATCTCTCTCTGGCAGAGCATAGTAGATTAACAGTTGCTTTTGCTACTGCGATTTTTGATTATCTGAAAAGTCAAGACCAATATACTCTACTAGATGATGAATCCAAATTTTATAGAGAATCAGCCTTCTTGCTAGCTAGTTTTGATTTGTCTGGCATTCAGGACTTTATCTACAATATCGCCAGCAAAGGGGCTGCTAAGCAACTCAAGGCTCGCAGTCTTTATCTGGAATTTATGAGTGAAAATATTGTGGATAGTCTCTTGGAGAAGTTGGCTCTATCACGCGCCAATGCCCTTTATGTCGGTGGTGGCCATGCCTATTTTGTTTTACCCAATACAGAAGCTACAGTGGCAGCTTTGGAGCAGTTTGAAATAGATTTTAACGGTTTCCTACTGAAGCATTTTCAGACGGGTCTCTATGTTGCTTTTGGTTGGGCACCATTTGCCGCAGAACAGATTATGAAATACCGTTATGGCTCGGTTGCCAGCTATCTACAACACTATCGCGAGATCTACCAAGAGACTAGCCGGATGATTTCTGAAAAGAAAATCTCTCGCTACGATGCAACTATCCTGCGAGAGCTCAATAAGGGTGGTAAACAGTCTGAACGGGAGTGTGAAATTTGCCATGCAGTTGGGGAGATTGAGATGTTGCGGATAGGTGGTGAGGATGTACAAAATCTTTGTCCTATTTGTCGTGAGCTTAGAGGCTTTGCTGCTAAAATTCATACTTTTGACGATACTGAAAATCCTGAAAGGGAAGACTACTATTATTTCCAAATTGTAGAGGGAGAAGAAGGACTGCCGATTGGCCCTGAAGCTGTATTGCTGGCTGTTGATGAAGATGATATTTCCACCTCTAGTCGTTTATATGTGAAAAATAAATTTTCTACGAATAATGCTGCTATTCATGTCTTTATAGGAGACCGTCAGGCAGCGAATATTGAAGACTATGCAGGTCTATCTCAAAAAGAAATCGAAGGAACTGAGGGAGTAGCTAAGGGAATTAAGCGGCTGGCCGTTTTGCGTTTGGATGTAGACAATCTAGGTGCAGCTTTTATGGCTGGATTTTCTAAGCAGGAAGGTGGAAGCTATAATACTCTTGCTCGCTCTGCTGTATTTTCTCAGCAGATGAGTCTTTTCTTTAAGTTTCACATTAACCAATTTGCAAAGGATAAGAATTTGACGATTATCTATGCAGGTGGTGATGATGTATTTGCGATTGGCAGCTGGCAGGATGTTATAGATTTTGCGGTGGATATTAGGCAGAAATTTATTGCTTTTACAAATGGGAAGCTGACCTTATCTGCAGGTGTTGGGCTTTATCCAGACAAAACTCCGATTCATCTGATGGCTTTGGATGCTGGACAACTTGAAGAGGCCGCCAAGGAAAATGGTAAAGATAGTATTTCTCTTTTCAATGAACGGTACACTTTCAAGTTTGATGACTTTATTAATGAGATTTACAAAGGGAAATTGAAGGATATTCGGAAATATTTCTCTGGTCAGAAGGAGCGGGGTATCAATTTTCTCTATCGCTTGGTTGAACTTTTGCAACTTAATGACAAAGAAATGTATAAGTCACACGGATCTTCTGATGATAGAAGGATGAATGTTGCCCGCTTAGCCTACCTACTGGCGCGAATGGAAGATGAAGCCAACAAAGAGGAGAAGGAACATTTCAGAGAATTCAAAAATGCTTTTTGGAATTGGTATAAGAGTAGCAGTAAAACACAGAGAGAAGCAGAGTTAGCTCTCATCTACTATCTATATGAGATTAGAAAGGTATAAAAAGATGGCACCGTACGAAAAAAATAAAAATAACCAAAATAACGGTGGAAAGAAATTTCCAAACAATCGTAATCAAGATAGATATGGTAATCAAAATAATGAACAAAACTGTTTCAAGCTTGAGCCGCCTATTTTGACGGATGATTATGTCGATAAGGCGGAGAAGGTTATTCGTAAGTTGGATAATTCAGGGAAATACGAAAAAGGACCAAGTAAGGGCAAGATGAAATTCAAATTAACCAGTACACAAATTCGTAATTTAGCAGCCTTGACCAGTAATCTTTTTGACGAAAGTAAAACCAAAAATGATATTGAAGAATTAAGAGAAAAAATCTCCTATTTGAGGATTCAGTTTGTTTACCAATCTGGAAGAGAACCAGCTGTAGAAGATTTTGTTAAAAAAGCAGCTTTGTTAGCAGCATTGAAAGAAATTCAAGATATACCGAGTTTGCAGCGCTTCTGTCGGTATATGGAAGCTTTGATTGCATATTTTAAATTCAACGGAGGAAGAGATCAATGACTTATTCAAAAGTAAAAATTTCAGGAATTATTGAGCTGAAAAGCGGCCTTCATATTGGAACCAGTAATGCCTTCGCAGCTATTGGTGCTACCAATAATCCTATTATCAAAGATCCCCTTACGAATCTTCCTTATATTCCAGGCTCCACTTTAAAGGGAAAAATGCGCAGCTTACTTTATCGGACAGACTATAATAAAAATACAACCGATGAATTAAGCAATGATAGTGAGGAAATTAGCCGTCTCTTCGGGAATGCAAAAAAATGTAAAATTGGCCGTTTAGTTTTTCGAGATGCCTTTTTAAACAACAAAGAAGAGCTAGGTAAAAGAGTATCTACTTACACAGAAGTTAAGTTTGAAAATACGATCAATCGCATTACCGCTGAAGCAACTCCTCGACAAGTTGAGAGAGCGATCCGTGAAAGTCAATTTGCTTTTGAGATTATCTATTCTATTCAGGAGAAAGAACTCACTGAGGTCGAAAAGGATATGGAAATTCTCAAAGCTGGTTTTGAATTGTTGGAATGGGATTACTTAGGCGGTTCTGGTAGTCGTGGCTATGGTAAAGTGTGTTTTAAAGACTTTGAGGTTAAGACTGTCTTTGGTGAATTTGATAAAGATAGGATTATAGAAGCTCTGAAGCCATATACTAAGGATGAGTCCGATGGTGGAGGAAGTACAGAGACCCTAGATTCAGAAATTAAGTAAGGAGGTCTGCTATGGCCTATCAACTCTATAAATTAGATTTTAAGTCTGCACATTTTGGCGAAGGTCATTTGGATGATTCGGTCATGACTTTCACGGCAGCCCGTCTTTACTCCGCCTTAGTGCTTGAAGCTATCAAGGTGGGGGTCTTAGATAAGTTTGAAGCTTTATCTCAACAAGAGGAGTTTGTATTGACTGATGCTTTCCCCTATATGGGAGCCCCTTATCTCCCCAAGCCTATCGGCTATCCATTATTAGATAAAGTCAACCGAAGTGAAGATATTATCAAACAGCGGGAAGAAGCCAAAAAAGCAAAAAAGTTAGCTTTTATTAAGCTGGGGGATTTTGACCGTTTTCTATCTGGAAATAGTATCGTTAGTGAATTTCTGGCAACAAAATCGGTTAACACAAAAAACCAGCCCTTCCAAGACGGGAATCTTTATCAAGTTGCTTCAGTTCACTTTGACAAAAGCAGTCTGTATTTCATCGCCAATCAATCTGAATTGTTGGATCGTTTATTGGAAAGTCTTCAGTTCAGTGGGATCGGAGGGAAGCGTAGTAGTGGTTACGGTAGTTTTATTTTGGATAAAACTGTTGCCCAGCCACTGAATTTTTTGGAAAAATTAACTGTTAACCATACAGGCAAAGTAATGACTTTGACAACTTCCTTGCCGGTAGATAGTGATTTGGAAATAGCAATGAATGAGGGGCGTTACTTACTGAAAAAGGGAAGTGGCTTTGCATTTAGTGAGAAAATAGAGTCTAATTATCGTAAGCAGAATCTTTACACTTTTAAGGCAGGTTCAACCTTTTCCAAAACGTATAATGGTCAAATCTGTGATGTCAGGCCAAGTAATGAGTTTCCTCATCCAGTCTGGCATTATGCTAAACCCTTATTTTATATATTGGAGGAATCCAAATGAAGACAGAATATAGGAAATTTAAGTTGACCCTGTGTACATTGGGACCAGTGCATATTGGGAGTGGTCAGCTTCGTACCGCTCGTGAGTATATCCTTGAAGGGGACGAATATTATTTTCCAGATATGACGCTGCTTTATGACGAACTTATCAAACAAGGAATTGATGAAAAATTTCAAAAGTTCTTAATTGACTCGGATAATAAAACCAATCGAATAAGTGATTTTCTAGCTGAGCATGGCATAACAAAACGTGATTTTGGGGGTTATAGACTTAAAGCAACAGGACTTGAAAAGCCTAAAGGAGACTATGCAACCAGAAATCAGGAAACGACAGATCCAGGAGAAATTAATGGTGTTCATCAATTTATGAGAGATTGTTACGGCAACCCTTATATACCGGGCAGCTCTCTTAAAGGTGCTATTCGTACTATTTTGATGAATACGCATTGGCACTCAATGAATTTTAAGCAGGAAAATAAAAAAGGCAAAATCGTTGAAAATAAGAAAGCGATTCCTTGGGGACCAACCAGACGACAGAGACATGAAAAAATAAAACCTTTTGATGATATTTTTAATGAAATTCGTGTCTCAGACAGTCAGCCTCTGACAAATGATGATTTAATTCTTGTTCAAAAGTGGGATTTTACTCCAGATGATACAAAGCCGCATTCACTGAGTATATATCGTGAAGCTCTGAGACCTGGAACTAAGATGGAATTTGAAATCATTACTGCTTCAGGTTTTAAAGATGGAAGAGCCGGTGAGCTCGTTACTTCTCTTGGAGAATATGCACAAAAATTTTACTTTGGAGTGACAGAAGATGAAGCCTATGAAGGCTACGAAGATTTCTTTCTAAAGAAATTTCCTAATCATTTAATTCAGAACAATGAACCCTATCCCCTCTATCTAGGTGGTGGAAGTGGTGCTTGGACCAAAACAGTTTTTAGGCAGGCGGATGGCGAAGTTCAACAACGACATGAGAAAATGTCTGGACGAGGGGCTCTAAAATTGACAAAGGCACCTTTTTTAACCGTTGACGGTGAAAGAGAATTAATTAACAATGTAGAGAATTTCTATGAAATGGGCAAAACCTGTTTTACGATTATGGAGGTAGGTACAAGATGAAGACGTTGATTACATTTATCAGTCAGTATGATCCGATTGGTGTAAAATTTAAACATTCGAAAAAAAAAGATGAAACGGGTCGAGAGAAAACGAACGATTTTCGAAGAGCCCTGACTATAGAGGATATTAATAACTACGAGGAAGATGGTTATCGACAGGAAATTTCGGATGGTCCTGCACTCGTAATTATTAAAGATGAAATGCCTGACAAGCTTATTGTTATATATAGTGATGAGATGAAGGTAAAGCAGAAAAACTTTGAAGCAGCTGTTCAAGCTGTTTACGATGGAAAAGAATCTCCAGTGATACAGAATGAGCATGTAAAAGAAGGGATTCACAAATTTGATACAATGTATAAATTCGTGGAAGAAATTCTTAACAGAGAAGATATGTCACAAGGGGATTATGTTTTAAATGTGACGAGTGGTACTCCTCAGTGTCAGGCTGCTATGTATGCTATCAATTTTATCAAGGATTATCATACAAGACTTGCTCGGGTAGATTCTCCAAATGGTAAGAAAACAAATAGGTCTAATCAGGGCGCTCCTTATTTTGAAGAAGTTGTTTTAGATGATTTATTGAAAAAGCAAGTAGCAAAATATAGAGATGGGCGTAAACCAGAAATTGAAACAGGTGAAAAATTAAAAAACAATTTATTACAGCGGACTTATGAAGATTTTATTTTGAAGTATGAATACAAAGCAGCGTTAGATATCTTAAAGGCAAATCCCGATATCATTTCTAATAAACAAGATCAAGAAAATTCAAAACATATATTAGAAAACATGATTAGTGTTTTTCAAAAACAGAGAGTTCTTGAAGAGCTTGCAGCTGATGCTAAATTGAAATATAATGACACAGATGAGTTTCAAAAAGTGTTAAATTATTATCTGATGATTGATATTCTAAATCGTAGAGGTCAAGTGACTGATGTGCTAGTCAAGGCAAAATCCTTTGCGGAGTTTGTTATTGGAAACTATTTATTTAGAACGCATGAAAGGTATGTCAAAAAAACTTCCAAAGGATTCAAGTTGAATTTTGAATCACTTAATAATGATGAAATTAGTGAAATTTGCGATTATATTACTCAGGAGATTAAAAAAGTGAACTCTAAAGGGAGTTTTGGTAGAAAAAGCGACCTAATGATTCATTCGTTTAGACATCTTGTAAGTTTTTTAGAGGGAAGAAGTGCGATAGTGACTAGTACTCAAAAAGTGACAGAATTAAATAGCAGACGAAATAAAGTCGCTCATGGTCTGGCTGAAATCTCAGTGGAGCAAGAGGAATTGGATGAATTAGTGAAAGGTTTGAAAGAGTTGGTCATTGCAGCTTATTCTCATATAAATGACTCTGCATATCAGAAATATTTTGATTATTATGACACAAAGAATCAAGAGTTAATCAGCTATCTTAAATAGATTACTACCTTCCCTACCACTTTCCCCTACCTGATAGACCTGAAGGGAAAACAAGTTTCAAAAACAGAAAAAACACCTAGATCCTGCAGTAAGCTGCCTGCTTCTAGGTGTTTTACTTTATTTATCAAACTGTACTTCCTCAATCAGATACTCGATAAAGCGCTCACCCATCTTGGACAGGCTGGCTTTTTCGTGCTGGATGTAGACCAGCTCGATTGGATCATCGATATCCAGAGGGATGGAGACGATATTGTCACCGTTGAGGTTGCTGTTGAGAATACCGGTCGCAATCGTGTAGCCGTCCAGACCGATCAAAAGGTTAAAGAGGGTTGCACGGTCGCTGACGACGATAGATTTTTTATGGTGCTCCTGAGAGAGAATTTCCTCAGAAAAGTAGAAGGAGTTGTGAGTACCTTGGTCATAGCTGAGATAAGGGAAATCTTCCAAGTCTGACAGTTGTACCAGCTTTTTCTTGGCCAGCGGATTGGACTTGCTGACAAAGATATGAGGCTGCGCGATGAATAAGCGAGTCGCGATTAGATGGCTGTCGTCCAGCATCTTGGAAAGGACATCGCGGTTGTAGCTGTTGAGGAAGAGGACACCGATTTCGCTGCGGAAATTTTTCACGTCGTCGATGATTTCCCAAGTCCGAGTCTCCCGCAGGAAGAGCTCGTATTTTTCCATGTCGCTCTTTTTTAGAAGTGACACGAAGGCATTGACTACAAAGGCATAGTGCTGGGCAGAGACGCTAAAAAGCTCGCGGTGAGCGACAGGATTTTTGTATCGCTCTTCTAGAAGCTGAGTCTGCTCCACCACTTGGCGGGCATAGGAAAGGAACTCCATGCCGTCCTTGGTCAAGGTGATTCCTTTGGGATTACGAATGAAAATATCGATGCCCATTTCATTTTCCAAATCTCGCACAGCGTTGGACAAGCTAGGCTGGGTGATAAAAAGTTGCTTGGCAGCTTCGTTCATGCTACCTGTTTCGACGATTTTGATAATGTAGTGTAATTGTTGAATTCTCATAGGTCTATTTTATC
>ERZ773073.1129-NODE-1129-length-12844-cov-19.847291_pt1 | contig 12844 bp, 9 predicted proteins | sample MGYA00580616_ERZ773073 | MGnify/ENA primary metagenome ERZ773073 (study PRJEB29015, sample SAMEA2737960) | human oral metagenome | biome: human oral; feature: human-associated habitat; material: dental | place: China | collected 2131 ...
GAGCGCTCACCATAGTCGCCGCGGGCGTCGCCGTCGCCGTGCCGGTCACGATCGCGCTGTCGCCCCTGCCCGGCCGCGTCGTCGGGCGCGACCTGGTCGACCCGCCCCTCGACGTGCGCACCTACCCGTCGCCGCTGTCCGCATTCCGCCACTACTCCACCGACCTCAAGGACGACGCCCTCATCACCGTCTCCGAACTGCCCGACGGGCAGCGCGTGCGGATCGCGGCGATGGACGTCTACGACGGGACCACCTTCGGCATGTCCGTCGCCGGCGAGTCCGCCTCCGAGGGCTACATCCCCGTCGGCACCGCCATCCCCGGGCGGGCGGGAACCGCCACCGCGTCCATCAGCGTCACCACCGACAAGCTCCGCGGCCCCTGGGTCCCCGTCCTCGGACGGCCTGAGAACATCGTCTTCACGGACGGCGCCGCGGGCCCGCAGCGCGAGGGCCTCCACTTCGACCAATGGGCGAACACGGCGCTCACCACCAGCCCCTCGCCGCAGATGGCCTACACCGTCGAAACGTCCTTCGCCGACGCGGCGACGGACGACGAGCTGGAGGGCCTGCCCGCCGCGTCCTTCACCAACTCGGACAAGAACCTCCCCCAGGGCCTCGAGGGCCTGGCCCTGGAGGCCACCCAGAACGCGGACGGGCCCCTGGCCACCGCGCGCGCCATCGAGCACTACCTGTCCGGCAACGGCTTCTACCTCCAGGAGAACACCGTCCAATCCAGGCCGGGCGTGCGCACCGACCGCCTCGAGCGCATGCTCAAAGCCCCCGACCTCATCGGGGACGACGAGCAGTACGCCGCGCTCATGGCCCTCATCCTCCACTCCAAGGGCATCAACGCCCGCGTCGTCATGGGCGCCTACCCGGCCGAGGGGGCGGACGGCCACAACCGGCGCGGCACCGTGAAACTGTTCGGCGCCGACCTGCACGTGTGGGTGGAGGTCGAGTTCAAGGACGGCATGTGGGGGGTCTTCGACCCGACGCCCCCGCGCGACAAGACCCCGCAGACCCAGGTCCCCAAGCCCAAGACGGTCCCGCGCCCGCAAGTGCTCCAGCCGCCCGACCCCCCCAAGCCCCCCGTCGAACTGCCCCCCAATGTCCGCGACCAGAACGCGGACACCGACAAACCCGACAGCGCCTCGCTGCCGTGGGGCCTCATCCTGGGCGGCACGGGCCTGTTCCTACTGCTCTTCGGCCCCGTGATCGGCGTGGTCGTGTACAAGGCCCTGCGCAGGCGCAGGCGCAGACGGGCCGAACCCGCCGCCGCCCTGCTGGGCTCCTGGGACGAGGTCGTGGACCTGGCCGCCGACGCCGGGATCTGGGTCGAGGCCGGGCAGACGCGCCAGGAGGCGGCGTGGTCGCTGTCGCGGCAGTGGTCGGGCGACCAGGACATCGTCGAGCCCAACGCCTTCGACCTGGTGGCCGCCCCCTCCGGCGCCAACGCGGCCGTCATCGCCGGGTGGACGCCCTTCGAGCAGGAGGTGCCCACCGCCGTCGCCATCGCCCGCCGCGCGGACATCGCGAACTTCGCGCACAACGGCGCGACCCGCGAGCACGTCAACGCCGCCTGGAAGGACTTCGCCTCCCTGCGCGCCCAAGTGCGCCGCACGACTGGCCCGATCCAGCGCGCGCGCCGCGCCCTCTCACTGCGCTCGGTGCGCCGCAACGCCGCCCAGGCCCGGCGGCGCAGGAAGGAGCAGGGATGAGCACCGCGGGCATGGTGGTACCGGGCCCCGCCATCCCCGGGTTCCGCTTCGTGCGGCCCCTGGGCATGGGGGGCTTCGCCGATGTCTACCTGTACCACCAGGCGCTGCCCTCGCGCGATGTCGCCATCAAGATCGTGCGCGCCCAGGGAGACGCGCGGGGGACCGAGGAGCTCCACCGCGAGGCCGACGCGATGACCCTGCTGGCGGGGCACCCCGCCGTCGTCGAGCTGCACGGGGTCGGCACCACCTCGGACGGGCGGGCCTACCTGGTCATGGAGTACTGCCCCGTCGCCGACGTCCTGTCCCAGGTGCGCGCCAAGCCCATGGCACTGGACCGCGCCCTCGACTTCATGATCCAGATCTGCGGCGGCGTCGAGGTCTTCCACCGCCAGGGCTACGTCCACCGCGACATCAAGCCCTCCAACATCATGCTCGACGCCTACGGCCAGCCCGTCCTGGCCGACTTCGGCGTCGCCTCGCCCAAAGGGGAGCTGGAAGTGGGCGCGTTCGACGGCTTCTCCGTCCTGTGGGCGCCCCCCGAGCAGCAGGACGCCTCCAACCCCGCCACCCCCCAGCAGGACGTGTGGGCGCTGGCCTCCACCACGTGGACGCTCGTCACAGGGCGCAGCCCCTTCGAAGACCCCATCGGCGACAACTCCGCCGCCAGCATCGCCATGCGCGTCCAACGCGGGCGCATCCGCTCCCTCGGGCGGGCCGACGCGCCGCCGGAGCTCGAGGAGGTCCTGCGCGCCGCGCTGGACATCGACCCGGACAAGCGCACGCCCACCGCCCAGGCCTTCGGCGAGGGCCTCCAGAGCGTGCAGCGGGCCATGGGCCTGCCCGTGACGAAGATGGAGGTCAAGGAGTCGAAGACGAACGCGGTCTTCGGCCTGACCAGCGACGCCATCGACGCCAAGACCCGCCTGCGCGGCGCGGTGCGCATCGACCCCGAGGGCACCCGGATGCGGGCGCTGAAGTACGACTTCGGCGACCAGGTCCCCGCCGCGCCCGTCGCCGACTCCTGGGAGGTCGAGCGCGCCGACGGGGCCGAGGCCGCCCCCGAGTCGGCCAAGAAGCAGGAGGAGCCCGAGCGCTCCAAGCGCACGCCCTTCGCGACGATCCTCATCCTCTTCCTGGTCGGCGCGCTGGTGACGGCGGGCCTGATCACCGCGATCCTCACCCAGCAGGGGACCGTCAACCGCGTCCCCGGCACCGAGACGCCCAGCACAGGCAGCGAGACCGCCGACCCCGTCGGCCAGCCGCCCCCCGTCGTCACCGGCCTGGCCGGCGACTACGCCGACGGGACGATCACATGGACGTGGAGCGCGCCGGAGAACACCTCGTCGACGACCGTCGAGTACTCCTACGCGGCCACCGGTCCGGACGGCGACAAGAACGGCACCACGGAGGGCACGACCGTCACCCTTCCCGCTGCGAGTGGCAGGAACTGCGTGGATATCGCTACCGTAGCAGTCGTCACCAGACGCGCGTCCGATCCCATACGCGCATGCGTCGACGTGCCATGAGCAGTGCGAGAGAAAGAAGTCCGTTATGACGGCGGGGGAGCATAACCGCGGATTAGTCCTGCAATGGGGGGCGGCCACCGATATCGGCCCGGTGCGCAGCGAGAACGAGGACTCGTGGCTCGCCGCTCCCCCCTTCTTCGCGGTAGCCGACGGCATGGGCGGCCACCTCGGCGGGGCCCGCGCCTCGAGGACCGCCGTTCAGACCCTGTGCGAGTACCTCAGTGAGGAGCGCCTCGGGGACCGCGCTGCGGACCTCGTGGACCTTTCCGAGGCCGTCGAGGAAGCGGGGGAGCGCGTCAACGCCCTCGCCGGGGCCGACGACGCGCAGAACGCCCCGGGCACCACGCTCACCGGCGTCCTCGCCCTGGACACGGACGAAGGCCCCTACTGGCTCTCCCTCAATATCGGCGACTCCCGCGTCTACGTGGTCGGCAACGGTCGGATCAGCCCGATCACCCACGACCACTCGGCCGTGCAGGAGGCGCGGGACATGGCGGAAGAACTGGGGACCCCCCAGATCATCCCGCCGTCCAACGTCGTCACCAAGGCCCTGGGCGGCGGGCTCACCGGTTCCGTCAGCGCCGACTACACCCTCATGCCCCTGTGCGAAGGCGACTACGCCGTCGTATGCTCTGATGGTATCCACGGAGTGCTCACGGACGTGCAGATGTGCTCGATCGTGACCGCGGGGCGCGGGCCCCAGGGCGTCGCGGACCACCTCGTGAGCGCCGCGCTGTCCGCTGGGACTCGTGATAACGCGACCGCCGTGGTAGTTTACGCAGCAAGTGCGTCCCGACTAACATCGGATCCGCACGCAATGACCCGAGTCATCCAACCAGTCCGCCCCGCGTCGACCCGCACGACGCGCCGGACTCCACTGAGAAAAGGCAGTAACTGATGCTTCAGATTGGTCGCTTCTTGTGCCGGGGCCAGGGCGCGATACTCGTGATGGGGCCGCTCGGCGCGGCCCTCGTGCCACTGTCTTTGGCCGATGGCGCCGCAGACGTCGTCTGGGGCCGCGCGGACACGCAGACGTGGCTCGCCCAGGTCCAGGCCGACGGCGATAGCGCGCTGCTGCTCGACTGCGCCGGCGAGCAGCCCTACCTCACGGTCCTCGGCGCCATCCAACTGCGCATGCGCAGCGCCGGGCAGATCGCCGAGCAGGTGTGGACCGACCCCATCTGGGCCTGGCCCTTCAACCCCGGGGAGTGGCAGACCTTCGAGGCGGCCATCGTCGACGGCGACGAGGTCACCTGGATGGTGCCCGCCGCCGACCGAGTCGAAGCGGGGGAGATCCGCATCGGCCGGTCCCTGGACGAGTTGGAGGCCCTCGCCTCGCTGCCCGTCGACACCATGGGCTTCCTCATCCACTCCACGGAGACGCCCACCCAGCGCCCGGTCGCCGTGGTCCCCGAGTCGCCCAAGGACGACGAGGCGTACGACGTGGCCGCGGCCGAGGCGAAGTTCCTCGCGACCCTCAACAAGGACGAGCGCGCCTCCGCGCCCGCCGCCGAATCGCTGGCGGTCGTCGCCGAGCAGGTCGTCGCGACCATGCCCTCCGACGACTCGTCCGCGACCAGGATCTCCAGGGAGCGCCCCAGGCACGCGGCCGACTCCGCCGAGGACGGCGCCGCCCCCGGACAGGGGCAGGAGGCCCCGTCCGAGCAGGACACCGGGTCCGAGAAGGTCGCCGGGTCCGGGCAGGGCGCCGGGACCGACTCCGTCCCCCCGGTCGATAGCGCCTCCCAGGGGCCCGCGCCCGCCGGGGCCGCCTCACGCTGGTCCACAAGCACAATGTGCTCGTCAACGCCGGCCACCTGTGGCGGCGCACCGTCGCGGCCGTGGGCGCGCAGTACCCCGACGTCGCCGTCGACTACAACCACGTCGACGCCGCCGCCATCTACATGGTCACCGACCCGGGCCGCTTCGACGTCATCGTCACCGACAACCTCTTCGGCGACATCCTCACCGACGAGGCCGGCGCCGTGACCGGCGGCATCGGACTGTCGGCCTCGGGCAACATCAATCCCGAGAGGGCCTTCCCCTCCATGTTCGAGCCCGTCCACGGCTCGGCCCCGGACATCGCCGGTCAGGGCAAGGCGGACCCGACCGCCACGATCAGCGCGGTGGCCCTCATGCTCGACCACCTCGGGCTGCCTGAGGTCGCGGCGAAGGTCGAGGCCGGAGTCACTGCGGACATGGCCACTCGGCGCGGCGGCGCCCAGCGCTCCACCAGCCAGATCGGTGACGCCATCGCCGAGGCGGTGACGGCCGGGGCCGATACGTCATCGCTTTGAGACCCTACGGCCCTCTTCGTGTCCGCAGCGTGATCGCAGTACGCGAGCGGGCCGTTACATTCCGAGTATGTCGCTACTCGGCCCCCGACGTCGGACAGCCGTCTGCCTCCTGCTCGCCGGTCTCACCGGTCTGTGTGGGTGCGACGTCCTGACCGACGCCCCACTGACCGACTCCGAGATGTCCGCCTTCCTGGCTGAGGCGGACTCGCACGCCACCCGATCGCGGGGACGGGCCTTCCAGGCGACCGCGGTGGTGGCAGCGGATCAACGCTCCGCCATCACGGGGGCCCTGTCGCTCTCCCGGGTCCGGAGCGATGCCGCCGCGGAGGCCGCGACGCTGGCCACCAGGGTCGGAGCAGTGGCGAGCGACCTGAGCCAGGCCGAGTCCACCGGCCTCGAGGTCGCGAGGTCGGCGCTCGACCAGGCGATGCAGGGCGAGGACGTCGAGGCGATGACGACGGCGCTCACGAACCTCCGTCACGCCGTGGCTGCGGCCGAGTCCGCGGTCTCGGCCCGGCGCTCCTCAGCCGGGCAGGACCAGGTGGCTGTGCCCGGGGAGGAGAGCCCGCCAGGAGGTCCTGGCAGGGGAGGGGACGGCGAGTCCGCAGGGGCGGACCGGCCGGGGGAGGGGGAGCCCGAGTCTCCCGCTCAGGTCGGCACCCCGTCCGATAGCGAGCCATCGGGGCCTCAGGACTCCGCTGAACCGGCCCAGGGGCCGCCTTCTTGAGGGGAGCAGTCTCAGGGGCCGTGATGAGACGGGGTCATCCGGTGGCGGAGGCAGCCGGCGTCTCAGACCCGGGTGCCGCCTTCGTGGGCCAGCGGGACTGACCCGACAGGCCGTCCACGGCGATGCCGTGAAGGACGGCGTCCCACGCCGCCTCGTCGAAGACCCCCTGCTGACAGACCTGGGTCACTGACACGGCTGCGCCGTCGGCCGACCACACCCGCACGAAGGCCCTCCCCGCGACCCGGGAACCACGGAGGCTGGCGCTGAAGGCGGTGGCGATACCGGCATAGGGTGCGGAGCGGTTCGTCGCCGTGAGCTCCTCTCGACCGGTTTGCCGGTAGTCCGGGTAGGTCCCCGCCAAGGAGGCGGACCAGTGCTCGGACAGGGCGCGGTCATCGCCGCCGGAGACGAGCAGCGCCGCTGCGCTGGTCACCTCGGCGCTCACCTGGCATCCGGAGGAGGTCGAGGCGTAGGAGCGCGACCAGGATGCCTCCGGGGTTGACGCCGTCGCGGGCCCGGTAGGGGTGGTGCTCCCGTGCAGGGCGCTCGTGGCGGTCGGGGACGCGGTGGAGGCGGTGTAGCCGGGAAGGTCCGGGAAGCTGACCGTGAGCGCGGCTGCCGCCGTGGCCTGGGCGGTCGGCAGCGCGGTGGGCATCACCATCCGGGACGGAGCCGTCGAGGACTGCGACGCCGTAGAAGGGGAGGCGGGCCCCGACACCGACCCGGCGAGCTGATCCAGGTCCACCTGTGCGCATCCGCTCACCCCGGTCAGGAGGACTGTGCCGGCCACCGCCGCCCGGGCGAACCGGGCTCGTGCACCCATTCGGCGAGTACTGACCGAGGGACAACGAACAGAAGTCATGGCCGGAACCTAGCTCTGAGCCCGCCCGCCTGCCAGCATATGGGAAGGTCGTGTCCGAGTTGTGGCCTCGGCGGTAGGGTGGACCTATGCCCGAGACAGACGCCACCTCAACCGACTTCGCATCCACCTCCTTGGCTCGCGCCGCCGAGGTCCCCGTCCCGCAGGCCGATGCGCTCGCCGGTCGATTCCCCCTGACCGCCAACCCCTCACCCGTCGCCGAGGACGAACGGGCAGCGGTCCTGAGGAGTCTCCACTTCGGTAACGCCTTCACCGACCACATGGCTCACGCCCGCTGGAGGCAGGGCGAGGGGTGGGGCGACTACGGCGTCATTCCCTACGGCAGCCTCAGCCTGTCCCCGGCCGCCGCTGTGCTCCACTACGGCCAGGAGGTCTTCGAGGGCATCAAGGCCTACCGGCACGAGGACGGATCGGTGTGGACCTTCCGCCCCCGCTACAACGCGGCGCGCCTCAACGCCTCCGCCCGGCGCATGGCTCTGCCCGAGCTGGCGGAGGAGGACTTCGTGGCCTCCCTGGTGGATCTGGTGCGCGCCGACGCCGCCTGGGTGCCCTCAGGTGAGGGCGAGTCCCTCTACCTGCGCCCCTTCGCCTTCGCCTCCGAGGCCTTCCTGGGCGTGCGCCCCGCCGCTGTGGTGGACTACTACGTCATCGCCTCTCCCGCCGGCTCCTACTTCCCTCACGGCTTGGAGCCCGTCTCCATCTGGGTGACCACCGAGTACCACCGCGCCGGACGCGGAGGGACCGGGGCGGCCAAGACCGGAGGCAACTACGCCTCCTCCCTGCTTCCCCAGCAGGAGGCCTACGCGCAGGGCTGCGACCAGGTCTGCTTCCTCGACGACGTCTCGCAGAAGAACATCGAGGAGCTCGGCGGCATGAACCTCATGGTCGTCGACGCCGACGGGACCGTGCGCACACCGCGCCTGACCGGGACGATCCTCGAGGGCTGCACCCGCAGCGCCATCATCCGCCTGCTGCGCGACTCCGGGCGGAATGTCGTGGAGGAGACCATCAGCCTTCAGGGACTGCTCGCAGACATCGAGTCGGGCCGGGTCAGTGAGGTCTTCGCCTGTGGGACCGCCGCCGTCGTCGTGCCTCTGGGGCATCTCAAGGGCGAGGGCTTCGACGCCCGCATCGAGGGCAGTGAGGTCACCCGGCAGATTCACGACCGGCTCACCGCCATTCAGACCGGCCGCGCCGAGGATCCCTACGGGTGGATGTATCAGCTCGTGCCTCCTCGTTCATAAAACCACCGACGATATTCCTTCTGAACGTCCAGAAAGATATTGTTTATGTGACGTGAAATGGTGACAATGAGATTGCGGCGGTCTCAGTTGCATCTCATTTCATGAGCATTTTGCCCGGAATTCCTAAAACCAGGGGATTCCGGGCAAAATGCTCGAGAAATATGTGGTGCCATTAGCCCATGACTCAGTCCCTCCTACCAGAACCCGAAAGCAGTCCGATTGAAAAGGGCGATGCTGAAGCCGCCTCGTCAGGGGCCGACACGACCTCGGCGCGCGGTGCAGGCAGCGTCCTGCGCCGTCCCGGACGAGGATGGAGGATCGCCCTTCTCAGTGTCCTGGCGATCTTCCTGGTTCTGACCCTGGCCACAGGAGGCCTGGCCCTGTGGGTGCGACACTCCATCGCCTCCGGCATCGAGTTCATCGCCGATCCCTTCGCGGGCATTCCCGCACGGGCCCCGCAGCAGAAGGTGGCCGCGGGCGAGGAACCGGCTGTCAACATCCTGGTCCTGGGGACCGACTCGCGCACCTCCGCCTCCGACCCCTCCCAGTGGAAGGAGGGGGCCCAGCGCACGGACGCGATCATGATCGTTCAGGTCAGCGGAGACCGGAAGACGGTCTCAGTCATGTCGATCCCCCGTGACTCATGGGTGGAGATCCCCGGTCACGGCCAGGGGAAGATCAACGCCGCCTACTCCTACGGGGGGCCCTCGCTGACGATCCACACCGTGGAGAACCTCACCGGCATCCACATCGACCACTTCGCGGTGGCGAACTTCGAGTCCTTCGTCGCCCTGACCGACGAGATCGGTGGGGTGCGCATCAACCTCAAGACGCCTCAGACACTCGCCGGCAAGGAACTCGGCGCAGGGGCCCAGGTACTCGACGGGCAGCAGGCCCTGGCCTACACCCGCGAGCGCTCCTCCCTGCCCAACGGGGACTTCGACCGCGTCAAGCGCCAGCAGACCTGGATGCGCTCCATCGTGAGCAGGGTCCTGACCAACGGCACCCTGAGCAGTCCCACGGCGCTGTACTCCTTCCTCAAGACCGCCTCGCGGACAGTCGCCGTGGACGAGTCCTTCACGCTCAACCAGATGCAGTCCCTGGCCCTGGAGACGCGCCACCTCCACAGCAACGACATCGCCTTCATGACCGTGCCGACCGCCGGTACGGGAACCTCCACGGACGGGCAGTCCATCGTCACGCTCGACGCCGACGCGGACACCCCCTTGTTCAAGGCCTTCGCCGAGGACCGGGTGAGCGCCTACCTCACCGAGCACCCCGACGCCGTCGAGCTGCTCCCCGCCACGGTGAACTAGAGGTACGGACACGTGGCTCACGGAGCAGCGTCCCCGGGGAGCTCCCCGGGGACGCGAACGAATGCATGGAGACTCATGACTGACACGACTGAAGTAGCCGACGTCGCGGTCATCGGGCTGGGGTACATCGGCCTGCCCACGGCAGCGGTCCTGGCCCGCGCCGGGCTCGACGTCGTCGGGGTGGACCGGATCCGGGAACGGGTCGAGGCCGTCAACCGCGGAGAGCTGCCCTTCCTCGAGGAGGGGCTGGCCACCGTGCTGGCCGAACAGGTCGAGGCCGGCCGCCTGCGCGCCCAGATGGAGACGCCCTCGGCACGGACCTACATCATCGCGGTGCCGACCCCGTCGATGGGCTCGGACCACGCGGCCGATCTGTCCCTGGTGGAGGCCGCTACCAGGCAGATCGCCCCTCGTCTCACAGGGGGAGAGCTCATCGTCCTGGAGTCGACCTGCCCGCCCGGTACCACTCGCGCCCTGGCTGAGGCGATCGGCTCGATGCGCCCGGACCTGTCCACGGACGGCAGTGGCGCACGGCCCCAGGTGCATCTGTCCTACTGCCCCGAACGCGTGCTGCCCGGGCGCATCATGACGGAGATGGTGACCAACTCCCGGGTCATCGGCGGCCTGACCCCCGAGGCCTCGCACCTGGCCAGAGACCTGTACGCCACCTTCTGCGCCGGCGAGCTGGTCCTGACCGACGCCACCACCGCCGAGATGACCAAGCTGACGGAGAACTCCTTCCGTGACCTCAACATCGCCTTCGCCAACGAGCTGGCCCTGGTCTGCGAGCGGGTCGGGGTGGATGTCTGGGAGCTCGTCGACCTGGCCAACCGCCATCCGCGGGTGAGCATTCTGCAGCCGGGCCCCGGCGTGGGCGGCCACTGCATCGCCGTGGACCCCTGGTTCCTGGTGTCCAGCGCTCCGGAGGAGACCCGGCTCATCCGCACGGCCCGCCAGGTCAATGACTCCCGGCCGGCCCACTACGTCGGGCGCATCCTTGAGGCGATGGAGCCCTTCTCCTCGCCGATCGTGGCGGTACTCGGCCTGACCTTCAAGGCCGATGTCGATGACCTGCGCCAGTCGCCGGCGCTTGCGATCACTGAGCAGGTGGCCGCCGCCGCGCCCCATGCCCGGGTCCTGGTGGCCGAGCCGCACGCCAAGGAGCTCCCGGCGTCTTTGGCGCGGTGGGACAACGTGCGGCTGACCGGGTGGCGGCAGGCCGTCGAACAGGCTGATGTCGTGGCGGTGCTGGTTGGCCACCAGGAGTTCGCCGACCTCGATCCGCACCTGCTCGAGGGGCGCAGCGTCATCGACGCCACGGGGTTCTGGCGCGCCCGAGAGCCCCAGCTGACGGGTAGAAGGACATGGGCGGCAGGCGTCTGAGACGTCTCATCGGTGCGGCTGTGCGCGGCGTGCACCGGCCCCGACTCAGCGTCATCGTCCGAGCAGCGGGGGCCGGTCCTCACCTGGAAGGGGCCATCCGCTCCGTACTCAACCAGACCTTCAGGGACCTGGAGGTCCTGGTCGTCGTCGGTCCGGGGGCCGATGCGCTGAGCTCCGGTGAGCAGGTGGCCACCGGCCTGTCCGCCAGGGACCGGCGCGTCCGGGTCGTGTCCTGCGACCCGGACGATCACCGGGGCGCTGGCCCGGATGGCTGGCTGGATACCGCCCTGAAACGAGCCAGGGGAGGCCTGGTCACCGTTGTTGACGGTGGGGACGGACTTGTCGGCGGTGCCTGCCAGTCGATGATTGAGTGCCTGGAGCGGTCGGGCTCCGACGTCGTCGTCGCGCGCTCGCGGTCCTTGACACCGGCAACCGGGGCCGGGCCGGGGGCAGGACCTCCCCGCGCGCCTCGTCTCGCGCAGCCGCTGGCTCGGGTGCCCGAGGCGGTTGAGGAGCTGGTGGCCGGCGCGGTCATGGCGCGCCGAAGGCTGTGGGCACCGCCGAGACGGCCTCGAGTGCTCCGCGCCCCCGCCGTGTCACTGCCCGCCAGGACCCTCGCGGTGCTTCTGGCCGCGACCCGGATGGACGTCCTGGATGAGGAGGTCTACACCTGGCGCGCAGGCTCTGCGGCCCGTGGCCTCAGTGCGGACACGGATCCCGTCGGCCTCCTGGCGGAGGTGGACGCTTTGGCGCAGCTGGCCGCCGACGCCCCGGAGGCGGTGCGTCGGAGCCTGGTCGCCGGACGCCTGAGTCGGGACCTGGTTCGTCTGGCCGAGGCCGCTCACCGGGAGGGGCCCGACTTCTCCGGCAGGCTGCGCCGCATTGCGAGAAGGGCGCTCGCCGACGCCGACGACCTCGTGTGGGAGGCGGTCGGGCTGCTCGACCGACTCGTGCTGTGGCTCCTCATCCAGGACGAGCCGGCCGGCGCCGTGGAGCTCGAGGAGCTGATCGGCAGACGCTGCGAGGACCTGGGCCACCTTCCCCTGACCATCGAGGCGGGCACCGTGCGCCCCGAGCCTGCTCTCCTGGAAGGGGCCCCGGTGCCCCGCCGACTCACCGAGATCCGGGACGCCGACTTAAGACTGCACGTCGGTGTCGACGCGGTGCGCTGGCTGGGCCCCAGGACCCTGGAGGTACGCGGCTGCGCCTGGGTCTGGGGGCTCGACCCAGGCCTGATCGACCGCCCGACCGTCGAGGTGGTCGATGAGACCGGACGAGTTCGAGGCCGCGCCCAGGCTGATCGCTGTGAGGCGCCCCGAGCCGACCTGGAGGCCGGCGACCCGTGGCGCTCCTACCTCACCTCGGGGATCGTGGTGCGTCTGCAGGTCGAAGCGGGCCGCCCCTCCTGGTTCCGGGTGGTGACCCGCGTTGCCGGGCGAGAGGTGCGGGCATGGATGCCGCAACCGGCCGGCTCCAGCAGGAGGCCCCCGGCGCCGCCGGAGTCCGGGCAGCGTCTGGAGGCGGGCGGTCATCGGGGGCTGCTCCAGGTCGCCCCGGCGCCGAGCGGGATCCGGGGGAGTGAGGCGCGGCCCGGCGGGGAGATCGACGTCGTGCTCCTCTGTGCGCGCCTGGGCACTGACGCAACGCTGGTGCTGAGTGGAACGGTGTCGCCGGCCCCGGATGGGCTGGACATCGTCCTGGGTGGCAGGGGCGCCGAGGCTCAGGCGATGACGGTGCCGGCCGTCCTGGGTCC
>ERZ773073.1131-NODE-1131-length-12838-cov-11.721662_pt1 | contig 12838 bp, 12 predicted proteins | sample MGYA00580616_ERZ773073 | MGnify/ENA primary metagenome ERZ773073 (study PRJEB29015, sample SAMEA2737960) | human oral metagenome | biome: human oral; feature: human-associated habitat; material: dental | place: China | collected 2131 ...
GGAACACGTCGGTGACGTCCCGGATCCGTTTCTTCGGATAGAAGTTCACCTCCCCAAAGGTGAAGGAGATGCGTTCCTTGATCTCCAGTTCGTGGTTCCGGAAATCGAGCCCGAAGAACTCGACACCACCCGCATCGGGGTGGACGAAGTTCAGCATCGACTTCAGCGTCGTTGATTTTCCCGCGCCGTTCCTGCCGACGAATCCCATGATGGTGCCGGACTGCATCGCGAATGAGACGTCCTTCAGTTCAAAGGACGGGTACCGCTTGCACAGGCCGCGGACGTTCAGGATCTCCACCGAGGTTGTTCCTTCCAGTTGTGACCGAGCAGGTCCCGGAAGTCACACGGGGTACCCGGGTATCGCATCCACGCCTCCGCTGGGGCGCACTGCGTCACCAACCGGCCCTGCATCAACACCGCGACCCTGTCACCGATCCTCTGCGCCTCGGCCAGATCGCGGGTAGTGAGGATGATAGTCATGCCCTCCCCGGTTGCCAAGTAGCGGATGACCTCGTGGAACTCGCCGCGTGCGGCCGGTCCCAAGTCCTTGGTCGGTTCGTCGAGGAGGAGTATCTCGGGCCGAGTGATGAGGGAAAACGCGATGTCGAACCGTCGACGCTGCCCGTCGTGCAACGCCCCGAGCCGTTTCACGGCGCTCCCGGTCATGCGGACGAGTTCGAGCACATCACCCACGGGACGCGGCTGCGGACAGCCGGGGGTCCTGATCGACGCGTAGCGCGCGGCGCAGTACTCGAGCAGGTCACGGACTCGCCACCCGCTGTTCTCGCGCCACATCTGGAGGACCGTGCCGGTTCGCGCGTGCCACGCCTCACCGGCGCAGCTCGGGTCCTCGCCGAAAACCTTCACGACACCGGAGGAGGGGGTACGCACACCTCCCAGTATTTCCATCAGGGTCGTCTTTCCTGCGCCGTCCGGCCCCAGAATCACCACCACCTCGCCACGGGTCACCTCCAAGTCGACGCCCCGGAGGGACTCGAACATCCCGTGCCACTTGTGAAGACCCTGCACGAAGACCACGGCGCGGGCCGGTTCGGCGGCTTCCCCCACCGATTTGAGTTCGCTCGAGAAGAAACCACTGATCGTCATCGTCAACCCACCTTTGTGTTCATGAGTTCCAATCGGGAAAGGGATTCCCTGCGGTCCCGGGGCAATTGCCTCTTCTTCGGGATCCGCGGCGCCTGTTCTCGGAGAACCACATTCATGTCACGGCTCCGACGGGATGAGGAGTTGCAGGTGGATGAGGTCGGCACCGTCCCTCGGCAGCGGTGGGCCCGGGGACGGGTCCAGATTTCCGGTGGGCCGGAAACCGACGGAACCGAAACACAACCGCGGTCCCCGACCGTGGCTCGCCGGATGATGAAACGTTCATCCATCATCGCGCCTCCTGTGTGGTTGCTGGCAGGTTGGCTCCCGGGGCCAACCAACACTCGCAAGTCAAGGCCATGACGCCACGACAAGGTCAAGGGCCTGTTTTCCGGCGGGTCACCCGCCGTTGTCCGCGTACTCTCCCGAGACGAAACCCGCTTCTGGGTCGGGCGGGAACACCACCCGTCCAGAGCCCGTCGGGCCGTTCCGGAGTCCGCGGAACGAACTTTCTGAAAACCCTCCACCGCGGACCACACCGACCCCTATCATGTTTTCCACACCTCCCCGGTAGGAGCAGCTGATGAATGAATTCACGTACGACAGCGCCCAGACGAAGGCGTCGAAGGACCTGGTGAGCCAGTGGGCCGCCCCCGAGGCCACCAGGGCGGCGAGACGAAGCAGCATGATGGCCTCATCCCAGAACGAGCGCCGTTGGGGCGTTGAGGCGGGTGCGCTGGCCTACAAGGCGCAATACGAGAAGAACCTCAACGCCCTGCATGACGACTTCCGTTCGCTGGCGGAGCAGCTCAGGGTTTTCGTGGAGGCCCTCGAGCACACCGTCACATCCCTGGAATCCCACGAAGACGACGTCGTGGCCGCTCAGCGGGCTTTGATGAAGAGACTGGAAAGCCCAGAACCGTCCGCTCCCATACCCGATGCCCTGAAGGAGTACTACAAGGGTCCGGGATTATCTGACGGCGACCCCATGAGACCGTACGCGCCGGGCCTCGGGCGCGCAAAGGAGGTTTGATCAATGCCTGACAGCCCTTTGTACGAGAGACTGACCGCGGTGGCTAATTTGAACACCGCGGATCAGGGAACCTCCGACATGGACGAGATCCGTTCGCATATCGAGACAGCCAAGGGAATCGTGGCCCGGGTTAGGCAGAATCCCGGAATCACCGGCATGATAAAGACCGCGATCGATAGGAAACTGGATTCCTACATAGCGCTTTTCGAGATGCACGAGAAAAACCTCACAACGCTGCGCAGCAATCACGAGGCAGCCTGCAACGCCATGACGGAAGCAGTTGCCAGTTTCGGAACCATGTCTAAAAGCTTGATATCGCATCACGAGATGGAAGAATGGCACAGCGGAAAAGAAGTCAGCGTGGCCGGCGAGGCGATTCCCTGCGACACCTACTACGCCAATCTCATGGAGGAACGGAACCGCCAACGGGAGGAAGCCGCCGGCGCGATCTTGGACAAAATGAACAACGCCCTGAACGAAGCTGCCGAAGTGACGGTGGACTCCGGGAACCAAGGTGACGGCGGGGGATCCGGAAGCGCAGGGAGTGGCGGGATCGGTGGGGGTTCCCATTCCTCCGCGTCCTCTCCCCGCTCCATGGGCGCGGGCGGCTCCTCCGGAGGCGCCGCCGGTTCAGCCCTGCCGTTCGGGAGGTTCCATCCCGGGGACGATGGCACACTGCTGCGCACGACCCACGATCCCCGGGGCGGCACAGGAAATCTTCAGTGGCCCCGGGACATGCTCAAGTACCCCATCAATGCCCGCATGACCCCGGACGGCCCTGTGGGCGGGTATGTCCCCGCCGACGTGTTGAATGCAGACGATCCCCGCTGGCGCGCCGACTATTCTCCTCCGGGGCTCGCTTCGGGGAGCGGGGCGAAGGCCACCGGCATAGCCGGCGGGGTTCTGGGTGCTGGCGCCCTGGCCGCCAAGGGAGCCGGGAACCTCAATGCCGCGCTGCCCCTGGGGGCGGCCCGCGCCGGCGCCCCCGGTTCTGCCCTCCGTCCCGGAACGATGCCTTACGGCTACGGTGGGGCCGGGGGCGCGGGGAGCTCCAAGGAGAAGGAGAACTCCCGCGACACGAAGGGGTACAAAGTGGTCCGGGTCGACGACGACGCCAGCAGGTCCGTCGATTCCTCGTCGTTCGGGGCGGGCGACGCCGCTTCTCTTCGTCCCTTGGACACGGATGACGGGGACGCCTGGTGATTCGGGATTAGCCGGCGTGCGGCGACTTTTCACGGGGCGGCGTTGAACACGCTACGTGCGGGGCTCATGACGATCGGGGCATGAGCCCCGCTTCATGGGTTCACCCAACGGTTCCGCCCAAACGGCGTTTCCGGAGGTTTCCCTTCGCGTCGTCCGGATTCTCAGTGGTGTTGTCCGGAGTGTCTGGCGTTGACGGAGGCCGCCGCCGCGTTGTCGGCGCGGTTCACGGACGGATCCTCACCCGCCGTTATCTGGGCGGCATCTTCCATGAATTCGGGATTGTTCCAGTAGTCGGAATGCCCGCCATTGGAGGTCGAGGCGATTTTCCCCACTCCGGGAACATACCGGGGGTCCGGTCCGAAATCATCCCCGAATGCATTGTCGGGCCCTAAGCCCGCGACATAATCATGTCCGTTGGCAGATGCATACATGTGACCGTAGGGAACATTCCATTGGTGCGCGTCGGTGGCTCGCGCCCCGGGGGATCCATGCAACTGGGCGGCGTCGACGACACCCGTCTTCGTGTCCATCAGGGCGGTGCCGGCGGCGAGGGATCCGTAGGAATGAGCGTGAACGGTCAGGTTGGGGTCCACGCCCTGCCTCTGGTGCGACGCGTGGAGGCCTTCCTCGAAGCTGTTGAGGGCCGGAGCCGCCTCGTCCGCTCTCGCGGGTGTCATGTAATCCGTCTGGCTCCCGTTGGAATCGGACTCCAGGAGGCCCGGCGGGGTGTCGTAGCCGATCCATGCGACGACGGCCGTCTTGTCGGCGCCGGCGGCAGTACGCAACGCTTCGGCGTTGTTCAGCATCCCGTCCATGCCGTTCCTGGCCGTGTTTCCGATCCCGGGAACCATGGTGGCGACGTTGCTTGCCTTGTCCACGTCGCCAACGGCAACGGCGGCTTTCACGTCCTTGTCGTACCCCTCGGGCACGTCCAGGGTGAGCAACTGGTAGTGGTGCCTGGGTTTCCCGTCGGCGCCCGTCGCGTACCCGCCGGAACCGTCCTCCTCCATCACACCGGCGAGTTCGTTCAGTTTGGCCAGATCAGCAACCCGCCGATTGGCCTGTTGCAGTTCTTCCTCAAAGGGGTTTGGCGGCTTGATCAGAACACCCGCACTGTTTCCGGAGTTCGTCAGTACCGCCCACTTGTGGGCTGCGTCGATTTTCTTCTGCTCGGCATCGTATTTTTCCTGGACGCTCTTCTGGTGATTCTCAGCAGCTGTGGTTTCTCTCTCCAGGACGTTTCGGTTCGCCTCGTCCCGGGCGCCTCCGGGGAGACCGTCGAGGTTCCTGATTGCGTCGGGGTGTTTCTCGATCAGTTTTCTGCGTTCCGCCTCGGTCAGGGCATTCCACCAGACCGAAACCTCAGTTGCGGACCAGCCGGCCTGTGGGAGATCCGGCAGGCCCTGGGAGTCGCTGGCCGCCGTCTCCGCGCACACATACGTGCCGTTGGCCAAGGCGTTCAGTCTCTTGAGGTAGTCGTTGTCGACCTCGACGGCGCGGTCAATGGCGGCCTTGATCAAATCCCTCAGCTCTTGGGCGTTCTTTTGCCGGTCGGCGTTTCTGGTGGCCGTCTGGCCGGGTCCGTTCGGGGCCGCCTGCTCCATGGTGGTCGCCTGCTCCTCCTCGCAGTTCACCGTCCCGTCCTCCCCTATGCTGAGGTAGGGGTATTGCTCCACGAAGGAGGTGCACTCGGCCACTTTGGTCTGGACGTCCCACACCCCGTCGGAGGCATCGGCCGTTGCCATCATGAGCTCGGAGACGTCATTAACGACGCGGTCAAGACTCCCGTTGAGCGAGCCCAACGAACCAAGCATGGCGGTCACCGCAGCACCCGATGACTGCACCCTCCCTTTCGCGGAAACCGCGTTATCGGCCTCAGTCGTCAAGGTTTGACGGGAACTGGTCAGATTCTGGACGGCGGTGTTCAGGTTCGCCGGATTCCATTGCTGGACATCACTCCATGAAATAGCCATGATTCACAACCTTTCCAATCAATTGGCTGCGTCTGTGTCGACATGCCCTGCGGAACGCATGGCCGTCTCGACGTTCGCCTCGGACACTCCGTAGTTGTTTGCCGCGGTCGTCACATCGGCGCTGAAGTCCTCGTAGCACGTCTGGGCGGAACTGCGCCGCCCCTCGATGGCGCTGGCCGCTGACGTGATCGAGCCGGCGGATGAGGATCCGGGCATCGCCGAGGGGGCGTCGGCCATGTCGGTCGTCACGTTCACCCCGCTGATCTCCGTCGCCACGTTGCTCACATCCGTCGACAGGGCCTCCAAGTCACCTGTCACAATGTTCAGGTCGCTCACCATTGACCTCCCACTCCTGATACGTCGTTGTTGGTTGGCCCAGCCAACGCTAGCTCGCACGGAGGTCAGCCCAACCCGCTGCGCGTGTCGCCGTAAACCGCGGTGAACCGCCCTTGACAAGCCAGGATCCCGAACACGGAGCATCAACCGCTTCCCGGGAACGTGTCCGCCCGGGGTCGCGTAGACGCGTCGGCAGAAAACAGCATGGAGCTCCGGAAGACCGCGATGATCTGTCCTCATGATTCCGTCGCACCAGGAGATGGAGATGGCGACGGGGCATTCACCGTATACGGCGCAGCAGGCGTACCCGACGGACGAATGAAAGAAATAGTATCCAAAGCACCAATCAACTCCGCAGGAATCACAGAGGTATTCGCGAAACCAGCAACCGAAATCAGCCACACCCCGTCCTCCCGCCACAAAAACCACCGCTGAATGGGATAGGTGTTCTCCTCACCAAAAGTCGCCGTCGCAGCATACCCCCACGCCTTGACACCAGCAATCAACCTCGGCTCCAACGGGATCCCCCGCCCAACCAAATTCTCCTGAGCAGTACCATGCTCCACCCCATAATCCCGCCTATACTTCACGTCAACATCAGGACCATGCATCCCAACAATCTTGGGAGAAAAATTACCGATACTAATCCCTTCCTGACCACGCGGTTCACGATCACTAACAAGAACCAAGCGCGAAATCCCGGGAATCTCCCCGGGTTTAAGAACTTCCCACCCATCAGGAACCGCAATGGTCACAATATCCGGAGTGTTACGCTCCTCCCACGACACAGAAGGACTCGGAGACACACCATCCGAAGAAACACCACAACCCGACAAACCAAGAACCACAGCAACACCGACAACTAAACGCCGCCTGAAATCAAACACAATTCACCCCAAATCCGATCACCACCAACCTCACCACAGCCACAAGACCACCACCCAACAAACGAATCCCACCAAGAGTCAACAATTTATATCAGAGCTCAATGCCGGAGAGCACCTGAAACTCGGCGGAGCATCAACCCAAGTAACAGTATCAAGAGCCGCAATCAGCTCCGGAGCAATCACCGAAGCATCCGGCGCAGAACGCAATTCAAAATTCCATCGACCATCATCACGCAACACACGCCACCATTGACACGCATGAGACACCCCTTTGTCCGTCTTACGGGTGAAAGAAGCACCCGCAGCCAGCTCCCCACCCAAATACCGCGAACCAAGAAACTCAACATCCGGATACCGTCTAGCGCCCTCCCGAACAACCCATTCATTCATATAAGCCACAACATCAGCTTCTTCATCATCCGGATCAAAGACTGTGACAGCAATGCCCTCTTCCTCATCCCCTGGATGAGCGAACCGAATAACACGCGTTATAGGACCAACAATCCTCTCCGGTGGGTAATAAAGCTGCCACCCCTCCGGAGGCTCAATAACCACAGTGGAACGCCGCCTCTTCACAGAAGCCGTAGCAGAAGCAGTCGGATCAGACACAGGCCCCACAGACGAACACCCGCCAACACCACCAGAGGCAAACGGAATAGCAACCAGCCCCAACAGGACTTCCCTACGCCTCACAATCATCCTTTCTCCCACACGGCACAACGAGACACACCCGGCCTACCGATGACCCACCCTCATGATTCAGTCGTACTGGGCGAAGGCCCGGGAGACGGCGAAACGGTAGTCACCGTATACGGCGCAGCAGGCGTACCCGACGGACGAATGAAAGAAATAGTATCCAAAGCACCAATCAACTCCGCAGGAATCACGGAAGTGTTCGCAAAACCTTTCACATCAATACTCCAATGCCCGTCTTCACGCCACAACATCCAGTTTTGAGTGGGGACAGTGCTACCATCACGATAAGTAATCATCGCGGAGTATCCCCAGGCCTGCGTGCCACCAATCATTCTGGGCTCCAAAGCCCGGACGCTACTTGCATAATCAGTCTTCAGCAGGCTGGACACCATCTGATCTCGCTGGAACTCCATATCATTATCCGGTCCATGCGCATCCTCCACATCAGGTGGAGAATTATGAATTTGAATACCTTCTACCGGAGGGAGATGATGACTACTGGCTATCACCAAACTACGAGGATCATTCACTTCCTCACGATCCAGAAGAACCCACCCATCAGGCACCGCTATGGCCACGGCATCCGGAACTTCACGTTCAGTCCAAGAGGCACTGGGATTCGGAGCACCACCCCCACATCCTGACACAAGAACCACCAGCAAGACACTGACAACAAAAAGAACATCCCGTTTTATTGAAAACCCAAATCTGAATGAACGGTTTTTCATTCTATTCATCATCCTCCTTCGCCTCCTTTTGCTCTTCCTTTCCATAGTTCAACTGTTTATCGAACCGCTTTATCGACTCTCTATAGACTCCTTGCAAGCCCGCAACACCTTTAATGTAGTCTCGGAAATGCTGGGCTTGCTTTGAAGTCATTTCATCGTATGGTATAACTGTTCCATCAGACTTGAGAAAGTTTTTCGATCGATCATCTTTCCAAGGCATGCGAGAAACATACCGCTCTGGGCTATTTTCAGGATTGTCCCCCCAATATCCGCCTACTGAAATTTCTTGATACATCGTTCGATGGGCAGAAACTTCCATCGCTTGATGAGCGGAGACACTCTCCTTAATGGCTTTCTCCTTATGATCCTCGCTAGCAGCAGCATCCAATATTGCAGCAAGTCCTGTCCCCTTACCTTGATCAATAAGCCACTTTAGCCCTTCACGTCCCTCACCAATCCAACTGCTAACTGGAATCACTCCAGCACCCTTGGAAACCAATGCTTTCCATCTATTATTACTAGCATCAATGGCTGCCCCCACTTGCTCCGACGCCCCCGCTGGGGCAGTTGAGAGATTATGCATCAGCGGCGCCCATCTATCCTGCGCCAAGTTAAATCCGTTAATATCTCTATTTGCCAAGGATTCTCTCATGTCCTCTCTATAGCCTTGGTTTGCCGCAAACTGCAAGGTCGTGAGAGCAGACTCACGCCCCGACAAGGTCCGATCGTCCAAAGGATTTTCTGGCGTATGATTGACATCGTACGTCTTATCAAATGCCAAGTCCGTAAACAAACCATTCTGACCTATGATGCGGTCCTTCAATCCCGTACTAATATTCAGTACATACCCATATTTTCCTTGAGGATCACGCAAAGAAAATGCTGGAGGAATCCCACCCTCGGCTGCCTCTTCTTCATCAGAAAGCTCCAAAGACTCAGCAATTCCAGCAATATGAGGAGCAAGAATTGCTCCAGCCCAATTTCGAAGATAACTATGCCCCATCCCAAATAGATCTTGCCCGTTGTACAGATCATTCTTGATTTCAAGACCTTCTTGATATCCGAGCATGAAATTACCTGCAATTTTTGCCGGCAGCTCGGTTCGTGCAGCCCAGCTACGGTACTCCTCAGATTCGAGGTACTCTCTAGAATTTTTGTTAACTCCTTCTGGCGGTGGAGGAGCAGACTCAACCTGTGCCGCCTGAGCCAAAACCCGACCCAGACTGTCCCCGCCATCTTGAGTACCAGAATAATGCTCATTGCCTCGGAACCCCGTGAGGTAGCGAGTCATGTTCATCGGCCCCTTCGCCTCAAGTTTGTTCTCGCGCGCAGGGACATCTTCCGCATTCACATCGAAGGTCGTATCGGAAGTCAAGAATTTCCGCACAGCTTCTAACCTCTTAGCGTTCTGATCCGAAATCGAGTCCTGATGCTGCGGGACCCCGTCCAAAGACCCGTCGTGCAGAGAGCTCGGCTCATCCATCAGCTTCAGCATGGATTCCACAGGATCCGTTGCATTCCGGTTGCCTCCAGGAGGCAACTGTTGGCCCCAGTTTCCATATCCACCGTATTGCGCTATTTCCGCGCCATGCTTGTGGTCGAAGGCAACTATGTCCTGCGCCAGTGACCCAGAAACACCACCTGACGACGACTTCTCGTTGAGGAATTCGGCCCCGAGGGTCAAGTTGGGATTCGAATTGGCGGCACTGGACAACAGCGTCCCCAGATATTCATACCCATAATGATGCCCATAGTTTCCACCCAGATACTCCTGCCCCGCACCGACGGCAGCACCATCACTGCGGTACAAGGTATTCCCAACAGTCTTCCACTGATTCAGCCTGGCGCTGGTCAAGGCGCTTATGGATTCACCGGAATCAGTTACGAGTCCTGCTTTAGCAGCAGAAAAAGCCTCTTGATCATGCGCGTTCGCTGGATCCGCATTCATCCCTCCAGTAGACAACACCACCGACGATCCCAAGGAAGCAGAAAGAGAGTTCAGAGATTCGTCATAAGCATCCCTGTTGGCCAACCGCCCCCTATACTGCTCCGCCTTGACGAGGAACCTGGTCATGTCCTCCGGCGTGACGTGCTGCGCAAGCGCCTGCGCGAAGAAGGGATTCGAACACATTCCCCCGTACTTGGCATTGAACTCCATGATCTCCTCCGGGGTTGGCGAGGAGTTCTTCAAATACCTCGCGGCCTGCGGCGCCAGCTCTTGCGCCTGCTCCCACTCGGCCTGACCATCCACCACGGGAATATCATTGAACAACGCCGAGCCAACCTGATTGCGCGACCCCTGCTTCCCCGGCTCCACAAAGGAATCCAGAGCTGCCGTAAACTTCCCGGCGACCTCCCCGGCCACCGCGTCAAGAGCCGTCATGGCCGCCTTGTACTCGGCGAGAATGTTGGCCTGGTCCTCGTCGCGAAGCTCCAAGAGGGTCCTTTTCGCATCCGCTATCTCCTCAGCGGAAACCTGCCGGCCAGCAGCCGTCTCCTGCCGGACGCGCTCCGCAAGGTCCTGAAGATTTCCTTGGTAATTCCTCTCTGCCTGGTCATAGCGATCCCACAGATCGGGCACGGTCTTCGAAATGGCCACGTCGACCGCATCCGCCCACTGCCCCAATGCCGCGGCCGGCGACACGAAGTACCCCAGCGAAACCATGCGTATGCTTACCGAGCCTCCGGATCGACTCCATATAGGCGTCCTTCGCCTCCCCCACCCACTCCGGCACCCTGTACGCCGGACACGAATACACCTGTGTGCTCTGGATCATCCCCCGCGCATACCGATAACCCTCCGCAAGCCTGGAAACAGCATCCCGGACATCAGGCGGCAGCGGCATCACATCCTTGCCCCGGACGGTCATCAGTGATCGCCTCCGCTCATCCTCGATGCGATCCTCTGGAACTTCTCATCATTGAATTTTTCCGTCTCGTCATAATTCGAGATCACCTGCTCCTGCCCCGACCCCAGAACGCCACAGGCATCCGAGTACTCCGCTGCCGCCCATCTCGTCACCTGATTAAAATTCAAAGCTTTCGACGCCAAGGCCTGGACTCCCTCGTTGGGACCGGCGGGCAGAGGGTAAGCAATTCCGGTACTCGGTAATTTGTCAATATACGCAACAACCTGCCCGAAATTGTCCGCATCCTCCCAATCCTTCTTCGCATTGATGCCCACAGCCGCACGATTGAACTCAATATCACCCATCAGCACTGACCTCCTGCCACCATTGGCTCACCCCGTAACTCTATCCAACCCGGCACCCCTCCGGTAGGGGAACCGAGAAAACTCTCCGAGCCCGCACGGGTTGACGCAGCCAGCCGTTCAGCGCTGATCTGCCCACACCAGCTGCGCCCGGAAGTAGCCGTCGTCGCGTGAGATCACCTGGGCGCGGCCCGGCAACGACTTCACCGGTTTCACACGACCGATGATGCTGCCCTCCTCCGGGCTGCCGGACAGCAGGATGCCGGTGGCCCCCAGGTCGCGCATGGATTGCAGCACCGGCTCGTACAGCGCCCGGGACGCGCCACCCATCCGGCGCGCCACCAGAATGTGCAACCCGAGGTCCTGGGCCTGGGCCATCAGCGGTTGCAGCACCGTGAGCGGGTTGTTTCCCTGGATCGCCACCAGGTCGTAGTCGTCCACCAGAACCCACGCCTCCGCTCCCGTCCACCAGGAGCGGTTGCGCAGCTGATCCGAGGTCACCGAATCGCTGGGCATGCGTGCCCTCAGGAATTCGGCGAGGTGCCCCAAGACCCCCTCGGTTTCTTCCGGGTTCGTCATGTAGGCCGCCAGGTATTCCGCCGGCACCTGGTCCAGCAGCGACCGCCGGTAGTCCACGACGAAGATCTGCGCCTGCTGCGAGGAGAAGTTGCGCATGATCTCCTGGACGAACGACCGCAGGAACGTGGTCTTGCCCGATTTCGCGTCGCCGAGCAGGAACAAATGGCTGTCCTGGCGGGGATGGAACATGAAGGGCCCGAGCCGGGATTCCTCCACCCCCAGCACCAGGCCCTCCGCCGCCCCGGGGTGCTGCAGCATCTTCTCCGCCGTGACGTGGATGGGCAGCAGGCGCAGCTTCGGCCCCGGCGCCGGGGCCGCCTGGGCGATGCGCTCAAGGGACGTCCCCACGCCCTTGCCCAGGGACGACGGATCCTGTTCGCCATCGATGCGTGGCAGGCACACGAGAACGTGGTGATGCCCGATCTCCTGTCCGCGTCCCGGCCGTTCCGGAGGCACGGCCTTCGCCACCTTGCGATCGAGCCTGGTGTCCATCACGTCACCCAGTTTCAGCTCCAGCCGTGACCCGATCGCGTCCGCCACCTGCTGGCGGATGTCCGCCCAGCGGTTGGTGCTCAACAACACGTGAACACCGAACGAAAGGGCCCGGGTCATGATCGCCAGGATCCTCGTGTCCACGTCGTTGAGGTCCGTTTTCATCACGGCCCAGCCGTCGACCACCAGGAACACGTCGCCGTAGCCGTCGTCGAAACGCCCCTCGGCCCGCCCCTGCCGGTAGGTGTCCATGGAGTCGATCCGCTTCCCGCGGAAATACTTCTCGCGGTCGTCGATGATGCCCTCGATCTCCGAGAGCATGCGGTTCACCACGTCCGGCCGGTCCCGGGTCGCCACACCCGCCACGTGAGCCGCCCCGTTGAAAGCGGTGAAACCGCCACCACCCAGATCGATGACGTAGAACTGCACCTCCTGAGGAGTGTGCACCAGGCTCAACGCCATCACCACCGACCGGAGGGTCGTCGACTTTCCCGTCAGGGGACCACCGATGACGGCGAAATGCCCGTTGGCTCCCGAGAAGTCGAACTCCAGCACGTCGCGGCGCTGCTCCAGGGGAAGGTCGACGATGCCCAGCG
>ERZ773073.1135-NODE-1135-length-12830-cov-3.591937_pt1 | contig 12830 bp, 8 predicted proteins | sample MGYA00580616_ERZ773073 | MGnify/ENA primary metagenome ERZ773073 (study PRJEB29015, sample SAMEA2737960) | human oral metagenome | biome: human oral; feature: human-associated habitat; material: dental | place: China | collected 2131 ...
GCGCCTGTGACCCGCTTGCAGGCAGGGAAACCGGGACCGTTGTCAGGCTTGATGCCGCCAAGCTTGCGCTTAACTTGCGCTCACTCTGGCTCACTCTGCCATCAGAGATTGCGAGGAGTCCGTCTCCCCAGGCTGCGAAGAGCCTATCTCTTGCTTTCGTCCTCAAGCTCCTTGAAACGCTCCGCGAGCATGGGGCTGTTCTTGGTGAGGCGCCTGATGGTAAGCTTTTGGGCCTTGTCATCTGCCAGCCTGAGGTTGTTCTGCGAGCTGAGCAGATTGTCCTTAACCTTCTGCAGATGTTGGATGGTCTTATCGATCTCGTCGATGGCGGTCACGAACTTGCGGTTGGCGAGTTCGACGTTACGGCCGAACTTGTCTTGGAAGTCCGAGAGTGCCCCCTCGAAGTGGGTTATGTCTATCTGCTCGCGCCGGATCTTGTCTATCTGCCTTCGGTAGTCCAGCGACTTTAGGGCTGCGTTGCGCAGGAGCGTGATGATCACCAGGAAGAACTGCGGGCGGATGACATACATCTTCTCGTAGCGATACGACATGTCCACGATGCCCTGGTTATAGAGCTCGCTGTCCAGCTCGAGCATCGAGACGAGTACCGCGTACTCGCAGCCCTTCTTGCGCCGGTCTTGGTCGAGCTTGGCGAGATGCGACTCGTTGGTCCTCTTGTTGGTGGACGAGAGTTCCTCGTTCTTCATCTCGAACATGATCGAGACGAGCTCGGTGCCGTCATCGTCGCGCTCACGGTAGATGAAGTCACCCTTGGTGCCGCCCAGAGCCTCGTTGTCCTTCTCGAAGCTGACATTGCGAAAGGCCTCGGGATTGAGTGAGCGCCAGCGATCAAACTCCTGTGCGCAGTGCTGCTCGAGGCTCTCGCCGATCATCTTGGTCGAGAGGCGTGTGCGATAGTCCCTAAGGCTTTCGATCTCCTCGTCCTTGTGGCGCATAAGTTCGTCGGTGGCCTTCTGTGCGCTACTCAGGCGCTCCCTGTACTGAGCCTCGAGGGCATCTCGCTCGCTCTTGCCGCGCTTGACCTCGCCCTCGAGCGCCGCCATGCGTTCGCGCAGCTGGCCGGTTGCTTCGCTCACCGCAAGGGCGCGCTCGCCCTCCTCCTGGCGGCGCCTGCCCTCCGCGTCCGCCTTCAGGCGTGCGATCTCGAGGTCGCGCTGGGAGATCTCCCGTTGGAGGGTTGCCTTGGCGCTGGCCCTCGCCTCCGCGAGGGCGGCCTCCTTCTCGCTTTCCATAAGTTTGCCGCGCTCGTGGATCTCGCGCTCGAACTCGCTCGTTCGTACTTGGCTCAGGATCTCTTGGTAGTCAGAGCTCTTGAGCTCGAAGCGGGTATGACAGTGCGGACATTCGATGGTTGCCATTTGTGGCCTCCTTGGTGTTGGGTGATGTTAGGAGTGTAGCGTGCCATGCCTCGCGATGTGAGTGAATCACTCACTTGGCGAGCACGATGTGAGTGAATCACTCACTTCCATATTGCTTTCAATAAGTCGCTGAGCTGCGAGTATATAAGTTCACCATATCTAATGTCAGGCCTTTTTGACGCAAAAATCACTCACATCGTGAGTACGATGTGAGTGATTCACACACTTCGCATCGGTGTGCAGCTAAAACAGCAGCGGCATATCAGGACATTAAATAATTTCTTATTATTTCGACGCTTACGGTAAGGATCTGGTGTGGTCCGGTGGGATTCGGTAGGATGTATCCAGCAAGGGTTCGCAAATGTGTCTATTCAGATAAACGAACCTTATCGTTGCATCGCTCCGCATCTCGGATTCTTAGAATCCATAGAGGCCTTTATTGGTGGTATGGAGATACCAACGGGGACCCATGCGCGCGACGTGTCGAGAGAGACGCGACGCTCCGAGAGAGACGCGCCGCGCCGAGGGCGCCCTCAGCGAAAACGGCCCTCGACCCCCAATGTGTCGTGTGGGGGAGGAGCGGCGCATGGGAGAAGGGAAGGATGCACATGAACCTGCTTGCTGGAGCGGATCGCCTGCCCAAGGCCCTACTCGCCCTCGAGGACGGTACGACCCTCGAGGGTAGCTGCTGTGGGGCTCAGGGTGAGGCCTTCGGCGAGATGGTCTTCAACACCTCCATGACGGGGTACCAGGAGATCGTGAGTGACCCGAGCTATGCGGGCCAGATAGTGACCTTCACCTATCCCCAGATAGGCAACTACGGTGTGAACGCACACGACATGCAGGCCGCCTCCCTTGCCCTGCGCGGCGTGGTCGTGCATGACATGTGCTTCACGCCCAGCAACTGGCAGAGCGCGGGCAGCCTCCCCGACTTCCTGCGCGAGCGTGGCGTCGTCGCCATGCAGGGTGTGGATACGCGCGCCCTCACCCTGCGCATACGCGAGGGGGGCGCCATGAGGGCCGCCCTCTCGACAGAGGACCTTGACCCACAGAGCCTTGTCGCCCGTGTGAGAGAGAGTGAGTCCATCTCGACCCGCAACCTCGTGGCCGACGTCTCGACCAAGGAGCGCTACGAGGTCGCAGGCGGGGGCAAACCGCTCGCGGGCGAGGGTGCGCCGTCCGCAGACGGGGACAGGTTGCGTGCCCATGTCGTCGCCCTCGACTTTGGCGAGAAGCGTGGCATCGTCGAGCGCCTCGCCGCCGCTGGCTGCGACGTCACGGTCGTGCCCTGGGACACCCCTTCGGCCGACGTGCTCGCCCTAGGTCCCGATGGCGTCTTTTTCTCGAACGGGCCGGGAGACCCCAAAAGCGTGCCCGAGGCTGCCGAGACGGCCCGCGAGCTTCTGGGTAGGATCCCCATCTTCGGCATCTGTCTGGGAAACCAGCTCTTGACCCTAGCTGCGGGAGGTCAGGTTGAGAAGCTTCCTTATGGGCATCACGGCGGCAACGAGCCTGTCATGAACTTGCTTACGTCCAAGGTCGAGATCACGGCCCAGAACCACAACTACGGCCCTGTCTTTCCCAGCCTGGGGCCACTGGTGCCAGAGCTCTCGGGTGGTATCTCTGAGCACGCGCGAGACCTGCGCCTCTGGAGCAGCCGACACATCGCTCCCGTGGTCAGGAGCGAGCCTTTCGGTCGTATCCGCCTTACGCACGTGAACCTCAACGATGGGACGCCCGAGGGCCTGCAGTTCTTGGACGTTCCCGCCTTCTCGATGCAGTACCATCCCGAGGCCAAACCCGGGCCAAATGACTCGAGCTATGCCTTCGACGCCTTTTGTCGCCTCATGGGAGGGTGCAAGGACTACCTTGCCATTGACGTCCGTGAAAGGAGGGCCCACTGATGCCCAAGCGCAGCGACATCCATAAGGTCCTGATCATCGGATCGGGCCCCATCGTCATCGGGCAAGCCTGCGAGTTCGACTACTCCGGCACCCAGGCCTGCAAGGCCCTTCGCCGTGAGGGCTTCGAGGTCGTGCTCGTGAACTCTAACCCGGCTACGATCATGACCGACCCCGATACGGCCGATCGCACCTACGTCGAGCCCATCACGGTCGAGGCCGTGACGAAGGTCATCGAGCGGGAGCGTCCCGACGCGCTGCTTCCCAACATGGGCGGCCAGACGGCCCTCAACTGCGCCGTCGCGCTCGGCAAGGCAGGCGTGCTCGAGCGTCTTGGCGTCGAGGTCATAGGCTGTGACATCGACTCCATAGAGGTGGGCGAGGATAGGGAGCTCTTCGCTGCCGCCATGCGCGACATCGGCCTTGAGGTCGCGCGCTCTGGCATTGCCCGCACGCTCGACGAGTGCGAGAGGGTGGCGGACGAGCTGGGGTATCCCGTCGTGATCCGTCCCGCCTTCACGCTGGGCGGCGCGGGTGGTGGCATGGCGCACGACCGCGCCAAGCTTTTGCGCATCGCGCGCGAGGGCCTGTCCCTCTCGGCGAACGGCGAGGTGCTCGTCGAGCAGAGCGTGGAGGGCTGGAAGGAGATAGAGATGGAGGTCATGCGCGACGAGGCCGGCAACGGTATCGTCATATGCTCCATCGAGAACCTTGACCCCATGGGCGTCCACACCGGCGACTCCATCACCGTAGCGCCCTGCCAGACGCTCACGGACGGCGAGCTGCAGCGCTTGCGCGACTACTCTTTGGCCATCCTCGAGCGTGTGGGCGTGGCCTGCGGTGGCTCCAACGTGCAGTTCGCGGTGAACCCGACAGACGGTCGCGTCCTCGTGATCGAGATGAACCCCCGCGTGAGCCGCTCCTCTGCCCTGGCCTCCAAGGCGACGGGCTTTCCCATAGCGAAGATGGCGGCGCTCCTCTCGGTGGGCTACACCCTCGACGAGATAGCGAACGACATCACCGGCACGACGCCGGCCTGCTTCGAGCCCTCTATCGACTACTGCGTGGTCAAGATACCGCGCTTTGCCTTCGAGAAGTTCAAGGGTACGAGCGAGACGCTCACGACGCGCATGAAGGCCGTGGGCGAGGTCATGTCTATAGGCTCAACCTTCGAGGAGGCTCTACAGAAGGCCTGTCGCTCCCTCGAGCAGGACCACATGGGCTTGGGTGCGGACGGTCTTTGCGAGTACGACGACTCCTCCTTTGCCGATCTTGTCGCTCGCCCCACCCCGGAGCGCATCTTCTACATCGCCGAGGCCCTGCGACGCGGCTGGGCGAGCGAGCGCATCTGTGCGCTTACGAGCATCGACCCCTGGTTCATCTCCCGTATCGAGGACATCGTGGCTGCGGAGCGCTCGCTTCGCGCGGGCGGCGTCCAAGGCCTCACGGCAAGGCGCCTCCTTGCTGCCAAGGAACTGGGCTTCTCAGATGTGCAGATCGCACAGCTCACGGGGCAGCGCGAGGACACGGTGCGTGCCCTTCGCGAGGTCTTTGGGGTACGACCGCTCGTGAAGACCGTCGACACCTGCGCGGGAGAGTTCGCCTCCCGCACCAACTACCATTACCTGACCTACGAGCGGGGAGACGCCTCCGAGTTCGAGGAGGCTGCCCGTCCGCGTGTCGTCATCCTCTCGGCAGGACCCAACCGCATAGGCCAGGGCATAGAGTTTGACTACTGCTGCGTTCACGCGGCGATGGCGCTCTCGGCCAAGGGCTTCGAGACGGTCATGGTCAACTGCAACCCAGAGACCGTATCGACGGACTACGACACCTCTGACCGCCTGTACTTTGAGCCGCTGACCTTCGAGGACGTCATGAACGTCATCGACAGCGAGAAGCCAGTTGGCGTGATCGTGACCCTAGGCGGCCAGACCCCCATCAACCTGGCGGGTCGCCTCAGGGAGGCGGGCGTTCCCATCATGGGCACCCAGCCCGACGCCATCGATCTTGCCGAGGACCGCGATCGCTTCTCCGTCTTGCTCGATCGCCTGTCGATAGCCTACCCGCCCAGCTCCACCGCAGAGACGCTCGACGAGGCGCGCGAGGTTGCCCGAGCGGTGGGCTATCCGCTGCTGGTGCGTCCGAGCTACGTGCTTGGGGGTCGCGGCATGGCCATCGTCTATGGCGAGGAGGAGCTCGCGACCTACATGGCCGAGGCTACGCAGGTCTCGCCCGACCATCCGGTCTACCTGGACGCCTTTCTCGAGGATGCCATCGAGCTCGACGTGGACGCCCTGGCGGACGGTACGGAGTGCTATGTGGGCTCCGTCCTCGAGCACATCGAGGAGTGCGGCATCCACTCGGGTGACTCTGCCTGCTGCTACCCTCCCTTCTCGCTCTCGGACGCCATCGTGGGGCGCGTTCGCGAGATCACGCGTAGGCTGGCCCTCGCCGTAGGCGTGCGAGGTCCCCTCAACATCCAGTATGCGGTCAAGGACGAGCAGGTCCTCGTGATCGAGATGAACCCCCGTGCGAGCCGCACGGTGCCCTTCTCGTCGAAGGCGACGGGCGTCCCGCTCGCGAGCTTTGCCTCTCGTATCATGGCAGGCGAGACCATCGCGTCGCTTAGGGACTCGGGCGAGCTACCCGAGGAGGGTCGCGACGTGGGGCGCTTTGCCGTGAAGGAGGCCGTGATGCCCTGGTCGCGCTTCCCGGGTGCCGACTCCGTCCTCGGTCCAGAGATGAAGTCCACCGGAGAGGTCATGGGCATCGACGCGACCTTCCCCGTAGCCTATGCCAAGACGCGCCAGGCCATCGACTACAAGCTGCCGCGTGCGGGCAGGGTCTTCGTGAGCGTCTGCGACCGAGACAAGCGCGCCATCGCGCCGGTGGCCATGGCGCTTGTAGGTTTGGGCTACCAGCTCGTCGCGACGGCCGGCACAGCAAAGACGCTGCGTGCGGCAGGCCTTGCCTGCGAGGTCACCAAGCGTCTGAGCGAGGGACATCCCAACATCGTGGACGAGATCGAGGGCGGGGACATCGCCTTCATCATCAACACGCCGCAGGGCAACGGCGCCCGTGGCGATGGCTCCATCCTGCGCAGCGAGGCCGTGAACCGTGGCATTACCTGCGTGACGGCCCTCTCGGCGACGACGGCCCTCGTGCAGGCGATCGCTGCGGTGCGAGACACCACGCTCAACGTTTACGCCTTGCAGGACCTCCCCTGAGCGAGACGGGCTTGGGGGTGTCAGGCCTGGCGTTACTGCGAGCTTGTCGCATTACTGCGAGCTTGCCTCAAGCTATTGGGCCACGTCACGTTGAGCCAATGAAAAAGATGGTTCCGTCTTTTGCGGTTCGGGCGTTGTTTGCTATCATAGTTGGGCTGTGTGCACACGCGGGCGTGGCGGAACTGGCAGACGCGCTGGATTTAGGTTCCAGTGGGGGTGACCCCATGAAGGTTCGAGTCCTTTCGCCCGCACCACGAGGCGCATGTGCGTAGGGCTGAGGGTGGTGCCGCAGGCATCGCCTGCATCGAGACACTGGAGGAACGTTGAACATCACCGTCACTGCCGATAGGTCCCAGAACGATCAGGTGATCGCAAATCTTACCGTGCCTGCCGACGAGGTCGACAAGGCCATCGACATGGCCTACAAGGACATAGCCAAGAAGTACAACTTTCAGGGCTTTCGCCGTGGCCGTGCGCCGCGCCCTGTTGTCAACGGCATCGTTGGTCGCGATGCGGTCCTCGCTCAGGCCACAGAGGACCTCATCAACATGGCCCAGCCCCAGATGCTCGAGGAGCTTGACGTCGTGCCGGTCGGGCGTCCCGACTACGGTGAGGACGTTCCTACCGTTGTGGAGCACGAGCAGCTGAGCGCTACCGTCACGATTTCGGTGCCCCCCATCTGCGAGCTCGACTCCTATGAGGCGCCCACCATCAAGATGCCCCCTAAGGACGCGACCGAGGCCGAGATAGATCAGCAGATCGAGGAGCTCATGAGCTACCACTCCAGCTATGAGGATGTCGAGGAGGATCGCGCCGCAGTCGAGGGCGACGTCGTGGTCGTCGATTCCACGAACCACGAGGGCAGGGCCGTGCCCGAGGGAGAGGGTCGCCAGATCTCCCTTGGCAGCTCCTACCTACCCAAGGAGTACGTCGCGGGCATCGTCGGCATGAGGAGGGGCGAGACCAAGGATATCGAGTGGACCGTTGAGGGTGATGAGGGGGAAAGTAAGGCGTTCTCCGTAACCGTCACCCTCAAGGGCTTCAGGAAGGCCGTCGTCCCCACGCTCGATGATGAGTTTGCAAAGAAGAACTTCGGTTTCGACACCGTGGCAGAGTTTCGTGACGCTGTCAAGGAGGAGATCGAGGAGGGGAAAGAGTCCGACCTGCCACGGCTCAAGGAGGATCGCGTCGTTGAGGAGGCGGGCAAGCATCTTCAGATCGAGAAGGTGCCCGATGCCTACGGCAACCAGGTCTTTTCCGAGCTTGCCAACGAGTTTCTCTCCCGGCTCCAGCAGCGGGGCATGACGCTTGACATGTACCTCTCGGTCCGACAGATCAAGAGCGATGCCTTCCTTGCCGACCTGCGCGTGCAGGCGGATGAGCGTGCCCGCCAGTCGCTGGCCCTCGATGCCCTCGCGCGCCACCTTGAGTTTGACGTGACCGAGGATGACATCCGAAACGAGTTCGAGCGCGCCGACGTCGAGGACGTGGATCTCTCGGTGGAGGCCTTCACCGCAAATGGGCGGATGCCTGCCATTCGGGAGTCCATCCGTCGTACCAAGGCCGTCAAGTGGCTCGTGGACAACTGCACTGTGGTCGAGGTGGACGAGGTCGCCGAGGCTCGCGCCAAGCATGATGAGGCCGAGCAGGCGGGCCTTGGGGCCGAGGCTGACGCCGGGCAGGTTGGCCGTGAGCCCGAGCATGCCGATGCCGACTCCGGGACGGATACTGAGGGGGAAGGCGCCCTCGGGCAGGACGAGGGGTAGACGCCTCGAGGCCTGTCGCGGCCGCTCCCATCGGTGGTATCAGCAGGTTGGCAGCCCATCACCCTCGCTCACTTTCCGTCGCTTGGTTTTGAGGGGGCGCTCCGTGGGTACAGTGCCCTGGAGCGCCTATTTTGTAAGAAAGGGAGTACCACATGCACAGTCCTACGAATATACCCCTGATCCCCTACGTCATTGAGCAGACCCCGCGCGGTGAGCGCAGCTATGACATCTACTCACGCCTCCTGAACGACCGCATCGTCTTTTTGGGCGAGGAGATCACGCGCGACACCGCTAATCTCGTGGTCGCGCAGCTCCTGCACCTAGAAAGTCAGGATCCCGACAAGGATATCTCGCTCTACATCGACTCGCCCGGCGGCGAGATCTATGCTGGTCTGGGCATCCTCGATACCATGAACTTCATAAAGCCCGACGTGTCGACCATTTGCGTAGGCATGGCTGCCTCGATGGCCTCCGTCCTGCTGGCGGCCGGAGCTAAGGGCAAGCGCCTGGCGCTGCCCAACTCGATGGTCATGATCCACCAGCCCTCAAGTGGGGCCCAGGGTCAGCAGACCGACATCCAGATCGTGGCCGACGAGACCAAGTGGCTCCGCCAGCACATAAATGAGCTGCTCTCCCAGTACACGGGCCAGTCTGTCGAGAAGATCAACGAGGACACCGAGCGCGACCACTACATGCGTGCCCGTGAGGCGCATCAGTACGGTCTGGTTGACAAGGTCATCACCTCTCGCTCCGAGCAGATTGACTAAGTTGGTTGCTAGCGTGGCTGATGAAAGGACGTTGTTCGAGGAACGACACCATGTGGCCGCTTGGGTATGCTCAAGACACGGGAGACTCTATACACCGTGGAGAGCACCATCACGGGAGTCACGTGTAGGTCGCCTGAAGTCGGTCACGTCACACCAAGGGAAGATTTTTTAGGCTAATATTAAGGATAGAGTCGCCTGCAGCGGGCTGCTACAATGAGGCGACTCAATCCATGTAGCTATTGCCATACCACGTGTGGCACATGACGTTCAAATGAGGAGAAGCCAGATGGCACGAAACGGCACGCTGGGTAACAACGACGTTTGCTGCTCGTTCTGCGGAAGGAGCCGCGACCAGGTCAACAAACTCATTCAGGGGCGAAACGGCGTCTTTATCTGCGATGAGTGCGTAGGTGAGTGCTCGGACATCCTGACCGAGGCGAACGCGAGCATGGTCGAGGACGTCGACTTCGACCACTCGATACCCATCCGTAACCTTCCGACTCCGCATGAGATCTACGACGAGCTCTCGCAGTACGTAATGGGTCAGGAGGAGGCGAAGCGCTCGATGAGCGTTGCCGTCTACAATCACTATCGTCGCATCCTCTCGGGTGACGACGGGGACGCGGACGGTGACAGTGAAGAGTCCACCGAGGAGGAAACCGAGCACGTCGAGCTTGCCAAAAGCAACATCCTGCTCCTTGGCCCCACGGGAACGGGAAAGACGCTTTTGGCCCAGACGCTGGCGCGCTTCCTTGAGGTGCCGTTTTGCATCGCCGACGCGACGACGCTGACCGAGGCGGGCTATGTGGGCGAAGACGTGGAGAATATCCTGCTCAAGCTCATCACAGCCGCAGATGGCGACGTCGAGCGGGCGCAGGTGGGCATCGTCTACGTGGACGAGATAGACAAGATAGCTCGCAAGGCCGAGAACCTCTCCATCACGCGTGACGTGTCTGGCGAGGGCGTTCAGCAGGCGCTTCTCAAGATCCTCGAGGGCACCGAGGCGAGCGTGCCACCGCAGGGGGGGCGCAAGCATCCCCAGCAGGAGCTCATCCATATCGATACCAAGAACATTCTGTTCATCTGCGGCGGAGCTTTCGTGGGACTCGACAAGATCGTGGCCGATCGCATAGGCAAGAAGGGCATTGGCTTTAACGCGGAGCTGGCCAAGAAGATCGAGGACAACGAGGATGAGCTCATGGCGCAGGTCATGCCCCAGGACTTGCATAAGTTTGGCATGATCCCCGAGTTCATTGGGCGTATTCCGGTGATCACCTCCACCAAGGAGCTTACCGAGGACGACCTGGTCGAGATCCTGACCCAGCCCAAGAACGCCATCGTCAAGCAGTACAAGCGCATGTTCGAGATCGAGGGCGTCGAGCTCGAGTTCACGAAGGACGCACTGAGGGAGATTGCCCATCAGGCCCTCGATCGTGGCACGGGCGCCCGCGGTCTGCGTGCGATCTGTGAGGCGACGCTGCAGAAGACGATGTTCGACCTGCCGAGCGACCTTGAGATCACGAGGGCCATAGTGACGTCGGCGTCGGTTGGCGGAGGCGTCTCTCCCGAGCTCGTGCGTAACCCCGGTGCTGTCGAGGATGCGGGCGTAGGTTACTATACGAGGCATCGCGCGAGCTAGTCTCATGGCCAAGTGGCACGCGGCCTGTCAGGCGGTTGGCGCCCCGAAGCCTGTCAGGCGGTTGGCGCCCCGAAGCCTGTCAGGCGGTTGGCGCCCCGAAGCTCGCCCGGCGCTTAGTGCCCCGAAGCTCGCCCGGCGCTTAGTGCCCCGAAGCTCGCCCGGTGCTTAGTGCCCCGAAGCTCGCCCGGTGCTTAGTGCCCCGCAATCTGCGGGGCACTATCATAGCGACATTTGCCCAGTTGAGCTTAGATCGTAAGTGCCCGCCAATCTGGCGGGCACTAACTTTGGAATTGCAAACGATAACTTAAAGTCTACTGACTCTGATGCTAGCTGAGGGGAGACGAGAGGAGGGCTCGCGCATTCGTGGCGAGCGTCTTGCGCAGTTCCTCGGGATCCAGCTTGCGGATGGCTGCGACTGCACCTATGGTGCGCTCAAGCGACTCTTGTATGGCAATGGCCGAGAAAGGCTCGCCCGCGTGTGGTGGGAGGTCGGTCTCGGTAAGGAGCTGCGCGAGGGGGAACTGCCTTGCGTACTCGCGCCCGCGCCGTGTCCTGAGCATCATCTCATTGACGGAGAACCAGCAATCGGCTTGAACGGCGCGATGGAGCTCGTCTGCGCTGCCCGAGAACCAGTGGAATACGCAGCGGCAGCGCCTGAGGCAGCCTGTCTCCTCGAGAATGTCCAGACAGCTGTTCGCCGCACGCACCGCATGGATCGAGAGGACCTTAGGGGTGGCGGGGTTGCTCGTCCCCGCGACAGCCTGGCAGATGCTACGAAAGGCCACCGCCTGGATCACCTCTGTGTTCTTGGGGACGTGTCGAGGCGAGAAGTCTAGACCAATCTCGCCGATGAGGCGCGTCTGCGCGGCGAGCTCTGCCGCGCGCTCCACGTCGTCTGGCCCACAGCGCCCGTCGGCCACCCACCAGGGGTGTAGGCCGGCTGCGAGGTGAACGTTGGCCAGTTCGCCCAAGGTGAGGCGAGCCGCCTCGTAGCCTCCAGGTTCCACCGTTACGGCAAGAAAGGCCAGGTCGTCAGCTGCGGCGTCCCGTGCGACCTGAGCGGCGTTGGACATGAGGTCCAGGTGGCAGTGGGCATCGAAGAGCCTAGTTGCTCCCTTGCCCGTCTCATCTCCGTCGACCGCAGTCATACCTGTCGCCCCCAGCTGAGCCCGGCAAGCTCACTGATCACACGACCTGCGATCATCTGTCCCATAATGGGTGGCAGGTAGCTCATCGTGCCGAGTATCGAGGCGCCCTCGCGTACGAAGCCACCCTCGTCCAAGGCTACTGCCTTGCCTTCCGGCTCCTGGGGCCGCTCGTCGGACCACAGCACCTCCAGGTGTCGAATGCCACGTTTGCGGCACTCCTTGCGCATAATGCGTGCGAGGGGATCGTTGGTGGTGCACCCGATGTCGGAGAAGCGCAGACGCGTGGGGTCAAGCTTGTTTGCACCCCCCATGCTGCTCACAAGTGGCAGGCCCTCATCCTGGCACCAGCGGGCGAGGATGAGCTTCTGGCTTATCGTGTCAATGGCGTCAACCACATAGTCTGGGCACGGGAGGGCAGAGAGTGCAGGCATGAGACTCTCTTTGGAAAGAAAGGTTCGCAAGGTCGTGACATCACAGGTGGGGTTTATGTCAGCCACGATGCGCGCCATGACCTCTGTCTTGGCCTGGCCTACGGTGCTCTGGTAGGCGACGGCCTGTCGGTTGATGTTGCTGGGGGCCACCACATCACGATCCACGAGCACAAGCGAGCCCACGCCGCCCCGCGCGAGCGCCTCTGCGCAGTTGGAGCCTACGCCTCCCAGGCCCACCACCATCACACGGGCCGCCTGCACGCGAGCGAGCCTTACCTTACCCATGACCAGGCGCAGGCGGTCGGTTGCGCTCTCTTGGGCTGTGCCCTTCGGTCTTTCGTCCTCTTGTGTGCCCACCATCCTCCTTTACAAACCCCAAGCGTTGAAGCGCACTAGCCGAGATGCCCACCCGAACTGCCCCTGTTCAGGCATCCTGCACATGCCGTGCCTGTGACATTCTAGGGCAACGAGTGGCGAGAGGAGCGCCTGGCAGCGCAAATGTGCCGTCGCCCCGGCAGTGTGGGCCTCAGGTCCAAGTACCCTGGCATCACGGGGGCCATGGGGCCGTCGAT
>ERZ773073.1138-NODE-1138-length-12820-cov-3.998433_pt1 | contig 12820 bp, 9 predicted proteins | sample MGYA00580616_ERZ773073 | MGnify/ENA primary metagenome ERZ773073 (study PRJEB29015, sample SAMEA2737960) | human oral metagenome | biome: human oral; feature: human-associated habitat; material: dental | place: China | collected 2131 ...
CGCCTTGTCTTTTGGCAAAGTCGAGCCGCTATAAGGATTTCGAGGCACACTTCTGAATCCCGCGTGGATAGGGCGTTTGCGGGTAGGCACCTCTGGAACCCTTATAAATAAAGGGCTTCAGGGTAGTGGTGCCGGAGACGCCCTGTTTACAAGGGCTACAAAGCATACCCCTCGGAGATGCCCTAAATACGCGGGCTTCAGGGCATCCCTTGAAAAAATTGAAATACAAGGATTGTTTGACTATAGGTGCTAGCTCCGCCCGTAAGGCTTTTTTGGGCGGTGGCTGCGCGCGAGGACAGGCAATGCTGTGCTGGCTTCACCCAGGAAACGTCTTTTAATGCCGTTGCGCTGAGCGGCGGCGCGCTTCGCGTTGATTTTTTCCTTCAGGCGCGTATTCATCCAATACTCACTTGATGGATTAAAAGCCTATTTCTTCACGTGATCGGTATTGCTCGATGGATGACGTGGGCTTTCTTCGGGGTTTAATAGCGTCTTATATCTATTGTTTATAAAAACGTATGCAAGTATCCCCAAAGGAAGGCCTGCGCTGAGTCCGAATATAAGAAATAAAACAGGGTCTTGATATAATCCTAATAGCAAAGGTATGATCAATACCCAAGCGCCCAGGAATAGCCAGCCTCTAGGAGTGATCTTTATTGTAGTACTGCTTTCAACTTCTTGGGGGCTGGATTCTTTTTTCTTTTTTTCCAGTATGGACTGGTATTTTTTATATAAAACAAAATTTCCTACAATTAGTGCGATAAATGTGAAGAGGGAATATGCGCCAACAAACAGCATAAATATATTGACAAGTATATACCCGATAAAAAGTATTTTTTTCGCTCTTTTATCCCTTTCGATTAGCTGGTTCAGCTCTTCATCATTGTTAGAACTCATCGGCGCCTCCTTTTTAGGTGAGCATTTCCGGAATAGGAGTATGTCTTGTTTTATCTGAAAACTATAAAAGCGGCCAGGGCTGAGATAAAGCAGAAAAAGAAAACTGCAAACAGGCAACTAATAGATATTTCAAGGAATAGGATATAGCCTTCGGTTTTTGTAAGATCCTGGATAAAACCCGGCTTGTTAAGTCTTGCTATAAAGCCCTTGGGCTTTGAAATGATGGAAAATCTGGGATAAAGAAAAAGAAATGCGATCAATATGATTCGACAGATAAATGCTGCAATAATAAATGCCAGTATTTCATCCCGTATGAAGTCCTCAATGGACAATTCAGTATTGTGCGAACCAGATAAAAAATGATAGGTAAAATAAATTCCCCATGCGATTCCGGCAATAGGTGCGGTTTTGAGTAAGGTCGTTGCGTTCGTATAGATTTTCCGCCTTTTTTCCAGCGCCATTTCCGTAGGCCCTGTGCCGCCGGGAATCTCCTCCGGGGGCATTTCTGGATGCGTTTGTTTGTTTTTCATGTGCATTTGCTCCTGGTTGACGTGAGACTGTGTCCAAGATGCGTGTACCGTGCAAGGCGCCGGCGGGAGATGCAGCCTCCGGAGAGACGCTGCATCGGCTGGCCCCGTTGTATCACTTTGTGCCAGATCGGCCGATGCGTGTCTGTAAGCGTCATGGCGCGCTGAGACCGACGGGCGCTTCAACCGTCCGTTTTCTCCAACCGAGCGAATTGGGGCCGTAGTTTTTCCAGCGTTGTCGCAAAGTCGGCCAAGCGCTTTTTCTCCTGTTCGACGATGTGCGCTGGTGCGCGCGCGATGAAGCTCTGGTTGGCGAGTTTGGCTTGCGCTTTGGCGACTTCGCCTTCCAGGCGGGTGATTTCCTTGGACAGGCGCTCGCGCTCGGCGGCCAGGTCGATTTCAACCTTGAGCGTCAGGCGCGTCGCGCCGGTGACGGCAACCGGCGTATTGCCCTGATCGACAACGGTATCGAAGGCGTTTGCATCGACAGTTTCAACTTCGGAAAGCTTGGCGAGTGCCTTTAGATAAGGAGCATAGCCCATTATTTCGGCGCACGCGGCCGCATCGCCGCTCGCCGTGAGCGGGACTTTCTGCGCAGGGGAAATGCCCATTTCTCCGCGCAGGTTGCGACAGGCGTAGACCGTTTCTTTCAGACGTTGAACGCGTGCTTCACTGTCGGCGTCGATGTGCGTCGGGTCGGCTTCCGGATAGGCGGCCAGCATGATCGAGTCCTGCGTTTTTTTGCCGGCCAGCGGTGCGACGGCCTGCCAGAGTTCCTCGGTAATGAAAGGAATCAGCGGGTGCGCAAGCCGCAGGATCGCTTCCAGCACGTCCACCAGCGTCCGGCGTGTGGCCTGTTGCTGCGCGGCTGTTCCCTGCTGGAGCTGCACCTTGGCCAGTTCGAGATACCAGTCACAGAACTCGTCCCAGACGAACTCGTAGATGGCGCGCGCCAGCAGGTCGAAGCGGTAATCGGCGAAATGTTGAGTGATTTCGGCCTCGGTGCGTTGCAGACGGCTGATGATCCAGCGGTCGGCGAAAGAAAGGTCGGTGTTGCCGCCGGGCGCTGGCGAATGAGCGGGCGCAAGCTCATGCCCTTCGACATTCATCAGCACGAAACGCGCGGCATTCCATAGCTTGTTGCAGAAATTGCGGTATCCCTCGCAGCGGGATAAATCGAACTTGATGTCGCGCCCCGGGCTGGCGAGCGAAAGGAAAGTAAAGCGCAGGGCGTCCGTGCCGAATGCGGCAATGCCGTCAGGGTACTCTTTGCGCGTTTTCTTTTCGATTCCACTGGCCTGTTTCGGGTTCATCAGGCCAGTCGTGCGCTTGGCCACCAGGTCTTCCAGGCGAATGCCGTCAATCAGGTCGATCGGGTCGAGCACATTGCCTTTTGATTTGCTCATCTTCTGGCCTTCCGCGTCGCGGATGAGGCCGTGCACATAAACATGCCGGAAGGGGATTTTGCCGGTGATGTGCTTGGTCATCATCACCATGCGGGCAACCCAGAAAAAGATGATGTCGAAGCCGGTGACGAGTACGGAAGAGGGTAGGTAGAGGTCGAGCGCCGGATTGGATTTTTCGGGGTATTCCGGCGTCCAGTCGAGTGTTGAAAACGGCCAGAGCGCCGATGAGTACCAGGTGTCGAGCACATCCGGATCACGCGTCAGCTCACCGTGGTAGCCTTGGGCGGCAGCCTGCGCGCGCGCTTCCGCCTCATCATGCGCGACATAGCAGCGGCCGGCATCGTCGTACCAGGCAGGAATCTGGTGTCCCCACCACAATTGACGCGAAATGCACCAGTCCTGGATATTGTTCAGCCACTGATTGTAGGTGTTGACCCAGTTTTCCGGTACGAAACGGATTTCTCCGGAAGCAACGGCTTCCAGCGCCTTGCTGACGATACTGGTGCCGTCCGGACCGGGCTTGCTCATGGCGACGAACCATTGATCGGTCAGCATCGGTTCGATGATGACGCCGGTCCGGTCGCCGCGCGGCACCTTGAGTTTATGCTTATCGGTCTTGACCAGCAGGCCGAGCGCCGTCAGGTCAGCCACGACGGCGGCACGCGCGTCGAAGCGATCCATGCCGCGATATTTTTCCGGCGCATTGTCGTTGATTTTTGCGTCAAGCGTCAGCACCGAAATCATCGGCAGATGGTGGCGCAAACCGACGGCGTAGTCGTTGAAATCGTGCGCCGGCGTGACCTTGACGCAGCCGGTGCCGAATTCGCGGTCGACGTAATCGTCGGCAATGATCGGAATTTCGCGTCCGGTCAACGGCAATTTGGCCAGTTTACCGATCAGGTCGCGGTAACGCTCATCTTCCGGATGCACCATGATGGCGGTGTCGCCGAGCATGGTTTCGGGACGTGTGGTGGCGACCGTCAGGTCGCCGGAGCCGTCGGCCAGCGGGTAGCGGATATGCCACATAAAACCGTCCTCTTCCTCGTTGATAACTTCGAGGTCGGAGACAGCGGTATGGAGGACAGGATCCCAATTGACGAGGCGTTTGCCGCGATAAATCAGGCCTTCGTTATATAAACGGACAAAGGTTTCGGTGACGGTTTTCGATAAACCGGCATCCATCGTAAAGCGTTCACGCGACCAGTCTGGCGAGGTGCCGAGCCGACGCATCTGGCGTGTGATCGTGCCACCCGAATAGTTTTTCCATTCCCAGACTTTTTCAAGAAATTTTTCGCGCCCCAGATCGTGGCGCGAGATTCCTTGCGCATCCAGCTGGCGTTCGACGACGATTTGCGTGGCAATGCCGGCATGATCGGTGCCCGGTTGCCAGAGTGTGTTATCGCCGCGCATACGGTGGTAGCGCGTCAGCGCATCCATGATCGACTGGTTAAAACCATGCCCCATGTGCAGCGTGCCGGTGACATTGGGCGGCGGCAGCAGAATGCAGAAAGCGTCCTTTTTATTGGGGTCGAAGCCGGCCTTGAAATAGCCGTTTTCTTCCCATTCAGGGTAACGGCGGCGTTCAATGTCAACGGGGTCAAAGCTTTTGGCAAGTTCCATAGTGCACAAAAATCAGTGGGGTAAAGGGAAAAATGATGGGCGAAGCCAGCCTCGCCCAGGTAGGCGCGCCATTATAGCGAATACGCCTTGGCGCCCGTATCCGTCGCGCATGTCCAGCCAGGCGTTGTGCGGTACCAGCATCGTCTCTCTGGCGCGCAATGCCCGTGGATAGGCGCTGCCGGGAATCGGGCTAGTCGGGGCGTCCATAATGCGCACGCCGAAATCAGCGGGTCGGCAAGCCTTGCGTTGTCCGCCTGATACATCACAATTCAAAAAACTCGCCGCGTCTGGGCGAGCGTATGGCATTCCAGCCCAGTTTTTCCTTGATGGCTTCGACAAAGGCCTCCTGTGCCGAGACTTCGCCGTGAACCGTGAATGTTTGCTTTGGCGGTAGCTGGAAGCCGCTTAACCAATGGAGCAAAGTCGGTTGGTCGGCATGGGCGGAAAGGCCGCCGACGGTGTAGATCTTGGCTCTGACGGGGACGGTCTGGCCGAAAATGGTCACTTTTCTGGCTCCATCGACGAGGCGGCGTCCCAGTGTTCCGAATGCCTGGAAGCCGGTGATCATCACAGTGCATTCACTGCGCGGCAGGTTTTCGCGCAGGTGGTATTTGATCCGGCCGGCTTCGCACATGCCGCTGGCCGAGATGATGACCGCGCCGCTTTTGACGTCGTTGAGCGCACGTGACTGGTTGGCGTCACCGACAAACTCAACCGTGAATTGGTCCGGATGTGCGCGTACCCAATCGAGCAGATCCCGCGTTTGCGTATCGAGCAGTTCGGGATGCGACAGCGTGATGTGCGTGGCGGTGTTGGCCATCGGCGAGTCGACATAGATTTTCAGCGGCTGGAGGCGCCGGCGACGGACAAGGTCGGCAAGGATGTAGATGACTTCCTGGGTGCGGCCAACGGCAAAGGCGGGAATGATGAGGTTGCCACCCTGTGCGCGGGTGCGCTCAAAGGCGGCGACGATTTCCTCTTCGGTGCTTTCCAGCGAACGGTGTTCGCGGTTGCCGTAGGTTGATTCGATGAGCAGCGCGTCGGCTTCACCTGTTGGCATTTCCGGATCGCGCAGCACAGGCCGATCGAAAACGCCAAGGTCACCCGAAAAAATGATCCGGCGCTGCCTGCCGCCGTGATTGATGATTGCTTCGATCCATGCTGAGCCGAGAATATGCCCCGCCTCGTGGAAGCGGATACGGATTCCTTCGGCCGGTTGCAACCATTCACCCAACGGGATGCCTTTAAGGAGTTCCAGCGCGCTGCCGGCCTGTGCAACCGTATACAGCGGCGGTGTGACGCGCATTCGCACGCCCCTGTCCTTGCGGTGCTGGTGGCGGAGCTGCCATTCGCTCTCTTTTTCCTGAATGTGCGCGCTGTCGGGCAACAGAATTTGCAGCAGATCGACGCAGGCCGGCGTGGCATAGACCGGACCGCGGTAGCCGAGTACGGTGAGGCGCGGCAGCAGTCCGGAATGGTCGATGTGTGCATGGGTGATCAAAACAAAATCGATCTGGCGAACATCGAAGCCGAAGTCCAGCGCGGCAATGTTCTTCGCATGCGCCTGCGCGCCTCCCTGAAACATGCCGCAATCGACGAGAAAGCGTATTTTTCCTGTGTCGACGAGATAGCTGGAGCCGGTTACTTCTCCGGCCGCGCCGAAAAATCCGATACGCATGGTGTTTTCCTCCTTGAAGGGCAGAGAGAATGAACGTTTGCGGGAAAAGATGCAAGATGCAAGTCATGAAAGCGCCCGGTTATTCTCCGCAACGGGCGGATGTCGACCAGAGATTCCGGTAATTGATCTGGTCGGCAAACAGCGCTTCCGGCACATCGAGAAAGTTTCCGTAAACAACCGTCAGATAACAGCGCAGCGCGGCGATATTCACCGTCGTTCCATAGTGCAGGCAGGTCGGCGATTCGATGCGGGCGCTGGCAATGCGGCATTCTGTATCTTCGTGCGTTTGCAGCCGGTGATGCGTCCGTAACGTCTCGATCAGTGGGGATGCCTGCGCCGGAGTACCGGTGTAATCGGTCATGGCATAAATGGCCATGTCGGCAGGAATGCCCTGGCTGCGTGCAAGAAAGTAGTTCATGACGCGGGGGGCGGCTTCGCTGATCTGGATGCGCATTGCTCAGTCCGTCAAATTGACAGCACCCTATTCTGTACGGCGTGCAGTATCTGTGGCAGACGCAAAATGGTGTCGCGGTCTTTCTGCTTTTCGCCGTCGCTCAAGGTTTCCCAGGCGCTCAGTGAGGGGTGACGTTTATGTATATCGTCGCGTTTTTCGCCATATTGCCAGCCGTTGAGGTAGCGGTGGGCGGCCCAGCGTTCGTGCTCGACCATCGCCAGCGTCTCGATTTCCTGGGGATTGAATTGCAGGTCGGCGGGGGACTGGATGACTTCCGGCCTGCCGGTTAGCAACAGTTTGTAGATGATGTGATCGGCCTGCGCGCGATTGGCATCCTTGGCCTCTTCCGAGAGTTCATCCCAGGCTGTCTGGTAAGCGGTGCTTTCCGAAGCGCCCCCGCGGATTTGCCGAAGATAATCATTGTGGATGGCGCGCGCCAGATCGTCCTGTCGGGCGCCGGTAATCAGCTCATATTTACAAAAATCGTCGTCATCCCCAAAAAAATGCAGGCGCGTATTGGCCTGTTGGCTGAGCAGGCGCGACATGGCCTGGCTACTGGCATTGCGCAGGAAAATCGGAAAGTCTTGCGTGGCAGAGGCGCCGAGCAGCTCCGCCGCTGCCAGCAAATTGGCACGCTCATCTTCGCCAGCGCAGATGACGACAGTTTGCGCATCGTCTGGCTGATGCGCGGTGGCTTGGAGCAGCAGTTGTGCGTAACAGCCGGTGTCTTCACTGAATTGCAGCGAGGTGATTTGTCCAATTTGCGGGTAGTAATCATGAAAACGTGCGCGCTCGGCCGCAATGTTTGCGGCAAAGATATGCCAGTGGCTGCTTTGCCCTGGCAGCAGGTGAAAGACGCGCATCGCCTGAATCAGTAACGCCTGCGCAGACGGGCCGAAGCCGAACAGCAGGAAACGTATGTTCGCGTCCGGGCGATGCAGGGTATCTGCCAGTAGGCCGGGCAGGTGATGAAAAAATTGGCGCGCAATCATTTTGTGCAGATTGAAAAAGCGTATATCGAGCGAGCGGGCGCCCTGGTGTTGCGCGTGATGACGAAAAATTTCGACCAGGCGCGGATTGTTCAGATGGACGAAGCATTGCAGCGGGTACGGTGCGCGTCTGTTTGTCGCGAGCGTCGCCAGTATTCCAGCGGCCTGGATGCTGGTATGTTCGTTTTCGTCAAAACAGATCACGGTTTTGGCTTTCAGCGCGCCGGCTGTTTTGAGGGTTTGCGCATCCGAAGCGTTGCCGATCACGATGGCATGGCCGTCGCGGCGCAAGGCAGGCAGATTTTCATGGTCGTTTTTGGGTTCGACGGCAACGGCGGTCTGGTGGGTTTGGGCCTGGTAGTCTTTGAGGATGCGGCTGCCTCTGTTGCCGATGCCAAGCACGATGAGATGCCCGGTCTTGCAAGCGATCCGCAGCTGTGTGTACTGCTCGTGAAATACGCTTTCTACGATTTTGAGCAAGGCGCGCAACAGGAAAATGGTGATCAGGATCTTGACGATGATCAGCGTCACGGGAACGTTTTCCGGTTCGACCGCAGACCCAATCGGGTCGCTGCCCGTCAGAATCTTGACTATCCGGAAAATACGGTCGGGCAGATAGCGCAGCGTGTTGGTTTCGGGATAAAACTGCGCCAGGCCGATCCAGGACAGCGCCAAGACGCAAACGACCAGCGCGATCCAGAACAGGCTTCTGGTTTTCTGGGAGATTTTCATAAAGAGGCTTTCCGTTATTGGCCGGCGTTTTCAGAGTTGGCGGGGGGGGGCGTTTGTGCAAGGCGGCTCAGAATGGCTTCGGTTTGCGCTTTCAGCTGGGCATTTTCCAGACCCGCCAATTGCAGGCGGGTCAGACGGGCAAGTTCGGCGCTCAGCGCGCCGGCCTGAGGCTGGCGGTTGAAGTATTCGGCGAGTCCCGCGCGCGCCAGGGGATGGTAGAAGTAAGCGGATGCCAGCAATTGCAGACTGTCCGTATTTTCTATGGGCAACATGCGCTCGATGACCTGTATGACGGTGGTGCGTGCATCGGGTGCGACGGGACGCGTATAAATATCCTGGGAATACCAGGTGTTGAACGGCTTTTTACCTTTGTAATCATTGATTGTGCCGGTTTGTGGGTCGTATTGGCGTCCGTAGAAGGCTTCCAGATCTTCGGCAATCTGTTCGGGCGCGATCCGCTGTTGGCCGGGCGTTTGCCAGATTTGTACCTGATAGCCTTCCGGGAGCTTCTGTACGGTCGCAATGCGATTGTCCGCGTCCAGCAGCTGGATGCTGTCATACATTCCTGCGGCAAAGGGCAGGGAAATCAGGTTGCCGCTGCTGGTATCGATGATTTTGATTGCGGGCGCCAGCGTCTCGTCGGTATTGTCTTGCAGAAAAAGCTTACGATTGTCTGCGGAAAAATCCAGCAGTTTCGTGTACGGAGAAACGGGCACCGTTTGCCCATAAGCGCGCCTATCGCGGGTATGCCAGAAATGAAGTCGGCGGGTATTTTCCGACGCCAGAAGCGTTTTTCCATCGTGACTGAAAAGCAGGATTGGGGAAGCAATGGTAGGTAGGCTGAAATGCTTCTTGAAATGTTCAAGATCGTAAACATCGGCGCGCCCTTCGCTGTACCCCAGCGCCAGCCAGCGGCCGTCCGGGCTGAATGCGGCGTTGCTCAGGCTGCCTTTGCCTTCCAGAAGAATTTTCTTGCCAGTCAGGTCGGAAAGCATCCAGCCTTCTTTGCTGGCAACGAGCAGCCGTTCAAAATTGCTGTCGGCGATAAAGTTTTCTAACGGTTTGGGCTGGCTGTAACGCATGATTTCGGCGCCGTCACGGACATTCCAGATGGCAAAGCCATTGTCGCCCGTACGGGCGAGGAACTGCGAGTGATCGCGTTTGAGCAGAATTCTGCGCGCCTGTGTCGGGGTGGCTTTGCCAACGGCCTGCGCGGTATCGGCATCAAAAAAACGTACGGTTTTTTGTCGAGAGACCGCCATTAACAGATTGTTTTCCAGAATGCGCAAGTAGGCTGTTTCTTCAGGAAGAAGAATAAATTCTGGCTGACGGGCACCGCTTTCGATGTCGATTCTGGAGAGTGTTTTCCCATCGGCCTGAAGAATCAGCCAATGAGCGCCTTTTGCATCCGCAAGCACCTGCCGGGCATCGGGGGCAATATGCTGCTCATTGATCAGCAGGTTTCTGCCGCCGATATTTTGCAGATACGTTTGCTTATTGAGCGTCACGATCCGCTGGGTCTGGTCGGGCGAAAGGTCGGCGTCGTTTTTCCAGAGCACGCGACGTAAACCCGCCAACGGCAAGGCGTGAGAGGCTTGCCGCTCGCCTGTTCGGCTGTCGTAGAGGTCGTAGCCTTGGTCGCTGATGGCGACGATACTTGCGCTATCGGGGTTAAAAGTCACCCGATCATACAATCTGTCTTGCGTTTGTAGCGGCCGGCTGCGTCCGCTCTGCGTGTCCAGTATGGTGTAACGGTTCGCGTTGGCCGTGTTTGCCGAGAAGAGGATGTATTTCCCATCGGGAGAGAAATCAGCGCCGGATATTTTTTTCGGCAACTCGAAAGGAATCCGTGTTTCTGGCCGATCGTCTTCCAAATGAAAAATTTGCCCGTCGCTTCTATCAGCGTGGGAGAACAGCATGAGAGCAGTCGTACTGTCTGGTGAAAACAGGATATGTATGATTGCGTCGTGCGGTGCGGGCAAGCTCAGCCTGGCCTGATCTTTGCCACTGGCGGCTAGGGTGATGGTTTCCGGGTTGAACTGACGTACGACAAGCCACCGCCCGTTCGGGCTGACGCCCATCAACGTGAAATCTTCTGACCCGGTTTGCCGATAAACAACATGGGTTTTCCGCATGCCGATCTGGTAGCGAATGATTTCGTTTTGGTCGTTCATCGCATACAGATCGTTGTTGCCGTCAAATACGGGTTTGTAGGCGCGACGGGTGGCGATCTTTTCCATGTCCGTCAGCCTGTGCCGGGTGCGCGCATCCCACAATTGCAGTTCAAAATGATGGGCGCCCGTACCGGCAAGACCGGCAACATAGCGGCCATTCGGACTGAAAACCGCATTGGCCGCAAGTATGTTGGGTAGCAGCACCATATCGTTTTTGATGGCCAGCATGGATTCGGCAAACAGGATAGCGTTGTCGCTGCCATTGCGCACGGCGGCGGCAATGTAGGCGGCCGGGTCGCCATATTCGTTCTGCGCCAGCTTGTTGATTCCTGACGCATAGAGTGACTGCGCCAAATTTTTCTGCGCTTCGTTCTTTTGATTCCAGGCATAGATGCCGGAGATGCCCGCCAGAACGGCCAGTGCGGAGATCACGCTGGTGACCCATTTGATTATGCGGTTTTTGCGTTTGACACGCTCCAGCTCATAAGCCTGGTCGCGCTGGGTCAGTTCGTTGAGCGGCACGCCCAGAATGCCGGCGATAATTTTCAGCTTGGCCAGATTGAGGCGTTCTTGGTATTCCTCGATATTTTGCTTGATTTGTTTGGCGGGAAGCTTCTGTTCCTGTAAATAATGGCGATAGGCTGCTGCGGACGTGAAGCCTTCTTCCGTACTGTGCGGCAGGCGGACATCGGCGGCCAACGCTTCTTCCCGCTGCTGATAGAGAATATTGCCTTCAGCATCGACGCCAAAGCGCAGCACATCGGGAAAACATTGCTGTTCCGTTTGTGTGTCGCCATATTCAGGTTCGCCACGCAGAATCAAGGCAATGATGCGTTGGCCTTTGCCTGTTTTCTTGAAATGCCGGATTTCTTCCTGGACGTAAATCGAACGGGCTGAATGCGGTGAGCTGAGATAAACTAAAAACTCGGCGCGATCCAGTGCGCTTTGTAATGAAGCGCTTAGATTGGCGTTGGCGGAGAGTTCTTTTTCATCCTGAAAGACCGGGTAAATTTGCGCCGGAATTTTTTGCCCGTACTGATTGGTCTTGCCGACAAGTTCGGCAGGAATCGGGTACGTTTCCAACGTGTGGTGCAGCCAGTCCGCCCATTTGCGCCCTTGCGCCTGGTTATCGGCGTGGCTGTAGCTGATAAAAGCTTTGTAGCGTTTTTCAAGCGTATGGGTACTGGTTTCCATGAGTATGGCCTGTATCAAAGAGTGATTGGGAATTGGAGCAAATCATCCAGGCGGTGCGGCGGCGTATAGCTGCAAGTCGGCGTGTTTCGCGAGCCGTATAATGCCGACGGATTCATAGAAAGCAGCCCATGAAATGCAATATCACAACCATTGGCGGCGGTACGGGTACCTTCCATGTGCTGTCCGGCCTTGGCAAAAATCCTGATCTCAATCTGGCGGCGATTGTCAGCATGGCCGATTCCGGCGGATCGTCGGGCGAACTGCGTGACGAGTTTGGCATCCTGCCGCCCGGCGATATCCGGCGCGCCATTGTCGCTTTGTCCGGCGATACCGAGATCGTGCGTCGGCTTTTTGAATATCGCTTCAAGGAGGGCAGCGGCATTGCTGGGCATACCGTCGGCAATCTGTTGCTGACGGCGCTCTCGGACATTATGGGGAATTTTGAACGCGGCATTGAGGAATTGTCCGTCATGTTTGATGTGCGCGGCAAAGTCATTCCTGTCACGCTCGACGATGTCAGCCTGGGCGTGACGCTGGAAAATGGTGAGCAGATCATCGGTGAGACGCATATCGACATGCCGATGCGCGATGTCGGCATTCCGATTCAGGAGGCTTTTCTGCTCGGGGGCGGGCGGCTGAATCCGCGTGCCCGCGAGGCGATCGAGAATTCCGACTACATCATTATTGGCCCGGGCGATCTTTACACCAGCATCGTTCCCAACCTGCTGTGCGCCGGTATGGGCGAGGCCCTGGAGGCGGCGCATGGCAAGATCGTCTATGTCTGCAATATCATGACCCAGCGTGGGGAAACAGAGCACTTTTCAGACAGTGACCACGTGGAAGTCCTCCATCGACACTTAGGTAGGCCATTTATTGATACGGTCTTGGTTAATATCGAGAAGGTTCCTAGAGAATACATGGATACCAACCGTTTTGATGAGTATTTGGTTCAGGTAGAGCATGACTTTGCTGGTCTTTGCAAACAGGTTCCCCGTGTGATTTCATCCAACTTCCTTCGTTTGGAAAATGGAGGAGCCTTCCACGATGGGGATTTGATTGTGGATGAATTGATGCGAATTATACAGGTGCGAAAATGAGTTTTACAGTTGCAGTAAAAGAAGAAATTCTTGGTCAGCACCATCTCAGTCG
>ERZ773073.1139-NODE-1139-length-12801-cov-98.849286_pt1 | contig 12801 bp, 13 predicted proteins | sample MGYA00580616_ERZ773073 | MGnify/ENA primary metagenome ERZ773073 (study PRJEB29015, sample SAMEA2737960) | human oral metagenome | biome: human oral; feature: human-associated habitat; material: dental | place: China | collected 2131 ...
ATAAGTGGTCAACTGTTGATTATCAGCATGATGAGTATGGGCGGACCATTTCAGAGACAACAACCCTATATTCCGGAGAACAAATGACAGTTAACCTGTCCCATAATCCGAATGATGTAGTGAACGTAACTTCATATGTGCTTCCTAACGGGCAGGCAATTTCCGAGAAAGTCCGGTTCAATGAGGGGGGAGATGCATCTGAACTAGCATATTCCCTTGACGATAAAGAAGTAATGATTGTCGGATTGGGTGTTGATACTCTTGGTCGCAGGTCATGGATTAGTGTTGATTCAACAGTTCGCAAGTTTGCATTTGATCAGCGAAGCCGGATTGTTTCGGACACCATGGTGAAACTTGGCGGAAATACCGCGACAAGCATCGTTGATCGGGTGTTTTCGTGGCGTGTGGATGATGTGTTGGATCAGGTAAAGGACACGGTTCGGGATATCACGATAGATTATGTGGTGGATTCTTCGGGCCGGGTTACTGGTGTGACGCATACGGATGCTGCGCAAGATCAGAAATCATCGGAGTCGTATGGGTTTAGTCGGGCTGGTATGTTGACGAAACTTCATCCTGATACTTCTGCTAAGTGGGCTGATGATGTGGATTTGTATGGTGGTACGATGCCGCGGCAAATCGGTCGGACTACGTTTACTTATGATAAGGCTGGTCGTGTGACGCAGACGGTGACGAAGCGGTTGTCGAAGAAGCCGTTGGTGAAGCATTTCTATTATGGTTCCGGCACCCAGCCAGTAGGTTATGAGGATTCGGATCACCCTGGTGTTGGTTGGCGGTATTTGTATGATGGCCTGGACCGTCGGGTTGGCAAAGAGCAAATTGATACTGCTACGGGTGACGTGTTGAGCCGGGTAGTGTTTATGCATCAGGGGAATCGACTTTTCGGCGAGCAACACACAGTGAATGTGCATGAGCCGCGTTTGGTGGGTTCGGGCAAGTTGTGGCCTGCTGATCCATTAACTGGTGATGTGATGGGCCAGATCGAGATTACTGTTCCTAGTGATTCTGTTGATGGTTGGTCGCAGGATCAGGTGGATGCGGTGTTTTACACGATGGTCAGCGATCTTACGGGTGCACCAAAAGAGCTTGTTGACGTTACCACTGGTGGGATTGTTGGTTATAGCAAGCAGTCGTTGTTTGGTAAGCGGCAGTGGTTTGGTGGGAAGTCTTCGCCGTTGTTGTTTGCTGGCCAGTATGAGGATGCTGAGTCGGGGTGGGTGTATAACCGATTCCGGTATTATAATGCTGCGTTTGGTATGTATAATGCGCAGGATCCGTTGGGTGTTGGGCCGAATTTGGCTAGCGCGCAAGCATATGTGGACAACCCTGCAACACAGGTCGATGAGCTCGGACTTTTTAACTGTAAAGCAGCGCGAGAAGCTGCAAAAGAATTCTTGCAAATGAAAAAAGAGGTAAAAGCGATTCGAGCACGTGAAATCGCGGCAGATCCTTCTGCAAGGCATTTCAATGTTGCTGCAATGCGGACTAAAGATGGACAAACATTCTATGCAATGGGTGCGACACGTGATTTGAATCCTGCTCTGCACCCACACCTCCAAGGCAAGATCGTTACATGCGAGAAACTACCCAGCTCAGCTGCATCTAAAGGCATGCGGCTTTCTTATGATTCTGAAAAGAAATTGTTGTCTGCGGTTCAGCGGCGAGGGCTTGAACCGGCTGAACTCTATTCTAAATTCCCGGTGTGCCAGAGGAATATTGCTCCAGGGATTAGTTGCCATCGTGCATTGAACAATGCTGGTTTGCAGAAGGTTACTGCTAATGCGTATATGTCTCCAGAGCGGTTAGCTGCTTATCGTTCATTGTTTGGGTAAGGTTGGTTGTTGGTGTGTTCTGGAGGTTGAGTGATGTTTGTGGGGTATGAGTTTGAGCGGGATTTTGCAGATAAGGCTTGTACTCTGGAATATGTGATGTCTCAGGTGGATGCAGGCATGGGGGTGTATGTGTTTTTGCAGTTATCTGAGTTATCGGAATTTGCGGAGATAGCTCAACAATATAAAGGTCATGTGGTGTGGGTTGAGGATGTTGCATCTGGCCCATTGGGGTTTTTAGTAGATAATCCGGTTGTTGGTCTTATCGAATTTAGCGGTTCCGTGCCAGGTTCCGACCCCGCCGGGGCGTTTTTCTCGATAGATTTTCCGCATAGTGGTGTGGCGATGGTTTCAGGCGCAGCGGATTTTCCTGTGAGGGTTCGGCCGGTTTTGGTTGAGGAATGTCGCCCTATGGGGCATGCTGGTGAAGAATCTGGTGATGTGGTTGCTAGGTTGATGCAGGCTGGTGCGTTTTTGGTGTATCGCCTGGATTGTGCGGGTGCAGCTGGACTTCTTCAAGAAGAAGTGTTCATTGATACGAATAATCGTGGGTTAGTATCCGGGCTTTTATAATCATCCGGCATTCCCTGGTTATACACATGGCGATTCAATGGTTCTGATAAACCGTAAGTGAGGATTTTGATTATGGATTTTACTAAATCTGGGATTCCTGGGTTTTCGGTGTCTGATTCGTTTGCTGATGTGAAGCAGCGTCTGGATATTGTGCGTGCTGGTAATGATTTCGGTTTTGAGTCTGTGATGGGTTACCTTGAGTTAGACGGTAACCGTTATCTTATGGGTACGACTCAAAATCCAGTGACGTATGATATTGATAGTGTTGAGTTGCGGGAACTATTCGAAGGGGACACGTTTGAGGGTATCGCGTTGGGTGAGATGACAGCCCAAGAGTTTGCTGGTGAACTAGCGAAGGTTGGTTCTGTTCCTATCATGGAGGATACTGGAGTCTGGTGGGTTGATGAGCGTGTGTGTTTTTATGTGTATGAGGATGTGCCTAGCACGATTTGCTGGTGGGGCAAAGACCTCGTAGATGATGAGATAAAGACCATTTTCTCTGGCAAGATAGAAGATTTAGACCCCAACGTATATCACCTGTATAAGGCAGAAGAATAAACTCCCACTGACCATGCCCCAGGTAGCTACGCTGAACCTTAAAGCGCCAATGAGGTAGATTGTTGCATCACCCACCAAAGTCCGGTGGTTCACTGAAGCGAGCATAAAATAAGCCTTGTTGCCAGTCTTTCCGGCCTGCACCCCACCATTGGGCGGTAAACTAGGGCCTCATATTGTAACCAACCAATAGCGATCGGAAAGGCTGAAACCCCAATGTTTGTGCTTAATTATCTTGCCGTCCCCGCCACCGAATTCGACCGGTTAGCCGCGGACGATGACCAGGTGGATACCGTGCATGAGCTGCTGGAATCAGCGGAATATCCCACCACCGATATCGACAAGGCGTGGGGTCCGCTCAGCATGGTGGTGGGGGAATCCCCAATAATGGGCGCGATAGCCGGAACCCAAGAATGGGATGAAGAAGTCACCGCCAACCCGCCGGCCCTGGTGGTGGAGCAGGCCGCGGCATTGGCCGCCGTGGACGGGGCCCAGCTGGCCGCCGCAGCCAACGAGCTCGATTCTGACACCCCACCCGAATACGTGGCCGACGCGGTGGCGGAACTCACCCGGTTCTATCAGGCCGCCGCCGACCGAGGCGACGCCATTATCATCGTTGTCAACTAGGGGGATCCGCTGGCGTGAGGCGTCGTCAAGCGTGCGGTAAAACTGTAGGGATGACGACTCATCGAATCCTGACGCCGGATGTGGCGCGGGGCATCATGCTGCTGGCCATTGCGGTCGCCAACTCCGTGACCGTGTGGGCAACCAACATTGACAACCCCATGGTGGGCACCCACATTGGCATAGTGATGAACGATTCCCTCTGGGACAAAATCGCCATCATGATCGGCGCCATGTTCATCCACGTTCGGGGCCTGCCCATGTTCGCCACCCTGCTGGGCTACGGCATGGGCATGATCCTGGTGCGGGAATACCACAGAAAGAACCCCTACAAGCGGATCCTGGCCCGGCGCTACGCGGCACTGGCCGCCATGGGGCTGATCCACCTCGTGTTTCTGTTCTTCGGTGACATCATGTTCATGTACGGCATTCTCGCCCTGCACGTCACCATGATCGCCAACCGCAGCGATCGGGTCCTCCTGACCGTGGCCGGCGTGCTGTGGATTGCTGGCGGTGGGGTCACGGCGGCCCTCACCCTGCTGGGGTGGACCGGCACGAGCGCCTACGGGCTGGGCTATGTTGAAGACCAATTAGCCATGGGCGAAACCGTCCTCATGACGTTCCCCGTCCAATATGTATCGTCCGCCACCACAATCATGCCCGCCATCCTGGTGGGTTTCGTCGCCAGCCGCCGCGGCATGCTGGAAACCCCCGAACCGTACCTGCGGATCATGCGCTGGTGGGCAATCATCGCCGTGGCCGTATGCTTCATCGTTGGCATCCCCCTGGGGTTGGCCAGCATGGGGGTCATCGGGGGTGAACTCGTCTGGTCTGCAATCAATCGGGTTGCTGGACTTGTGACCGGTCCAGGTTTGGTGGTGTTACTGTTCTACCTGTCGCGGTGGTTGCAGCAGCACCATAAGCAACACGTATTGCTGGTGCGCATGTTGGTTGCGCTGGGCCGCATGTCCATGACCGGCTATGTTCTGCAATCCGTGCTGTTTACCGCACTGGTACTGCCGTGGGGGCTGGGTTTGGGGTCCGGCAGCGGTGCCGCAGTCGCAATGTTGATGGGGGTTGCGGTGTGGTTTCTGACCCTCATTATCGTTTACGCCTGGTCGCTGACGGGTCGGCGAGGCCCCCTCGAAACCATACATCGACGCTTAGGCTATACCCGCCCAACGACCGCTTTACGACGGTATAATGGGAGGTCATGAGCTTTGATTCGAATGCTGACATCATCGCTGGTGTGTCACTGGGAGGAATAACGCTCCTCGACCCCATTGCTATCCACTGGGAGTACATCAACGAACATTTTTTTCATCGCTATGGTGATAACCTGCCCTATCACATGGACAACTACCACACCATCACCTACCGGCTTGACGATTTCGCGGTAGAACTTCATGTTCACGCCCCCACTGGTCTCATATATAAGCTTTCCACCTTGCCCACTTACCGCGGCAAATTTCACGACGCCGTCGGCATCGGTACCCCCATTCGGGAGGTAGATCTGGAGCTAGAATACGACGACACCGAATCCGGTTTCCGGTTTCCCGACCATCCGGGGATCCTCCTCGAACCTGACATCCCCCACCCGTGGCCCTCGGCATTCCCACACCTCAACGTTGATCGCATCACCGTTTTTAACGAGGACTATATCGAAAAAGCGCCCAGCCTCACCCGTCGCTAGGAGGAGAAATATCCTCCCCAAGGCGGTGCCGTCGTCAAGCTGTATGCCCAACACTAAAGGGCATGACGAATAACCGAATTCTCACCCCAGACCTGGCGCGCGGCTCGGCGCTGCTGGGCATCGCGGTTGCCAACGCGGTGACCGTGTGGACAACAAATATCAACCATCCCATGCCAGGTCACATTGGAATCATTGCTCATGATTCACTGTGGGACAAAATCGCCATCATGATCGGCGCCATTTTCGTTCACGTCCGTGGCCTGCCCATGTTCGCCACCCTCCTGGGCTACGGCGTTGGCATGATCTTGGTGCGGGAACAACGCAACGGAAGCCGGTACAAGCGAGTCCTCACCCGTAGGTACGCCACATTGGCGCTCATTGGCGTGCTCCACATGATTTTCTTGTTTTACGGTGACATCATGCTCACCTACGCGCTCATGGCGCTCACGATCGTGCCGCTGGCCAAATACAAAGATAAAACCCTCATCATTGTGACGTGCGTGCTCTACCTTGCCAGTACCGTGTTTTTCATTCACTCCATCTTGTCGCCCACGGGAGAAGACCGGGCCAACCCGTACGGGCATGGTTACTTCGTGGACCAGCTGGGCCCCGGCACTTTCCTGGTGCAGGCAACCCCCATCATGTATCTCCTTGATATCATCACCGTTCTGCCCATGGTCCTGGTCGGATTTATCGCCGGCCGCCGTGGCATTCTGGAAAACCCCGAACCGTATCGGCGGCTCATGCGCTGGTGTGCGGGGCTGGCAGTGGTGGTCAGCTTCGGCCTGGGCATTCCCCTCGGGCTGGCCAGCATCGGCGTGATCGGCGGTGAACCCGCCTGGTTTACCCTCAACCAACTGGTCGGCCAACTCGTGGGCCCGGGCATGATTGCCTGGGTATTTTATATCGCACAATGGTTACAGCGCCGGGGTTGGGACCACACCCTGCCGGTGCGTATGTTGGTTGCTTTGGGTCGCATGTCCATGACCGGATACGTGCTGCAATCTGTGCTGTTCATCGCCCTGGTGGTGCCGTGGGGATTCCTCGGCCTAGGCTCCGGCAGCGGTGCCGCTACCGCAATGTCCGTCGGGGCGGGCGTGTGGCTGCTCACCCTGGTCTTCGCCTCCATGTGGTCCCGCACCATCAGCAAGCGCGGCCCCCTGGAAACCCTGCACCGGCGCATCGGGTACCGCAAAACATCCCGGGCGGCGATCCTCCCCGCGGCGGAGCAGAATCCTCCCACGGAAGGTAGCCAGTTCCTCACCGGTGCGACATCATAATAACCATGATTCGTGGCGTCACACTGCTCATAGCCATCATGTCCACCCTCATGTTGGTTGCCAGCCCGTCGCTCCTGTTCGGCGTGGAATGGGGGTTGATTATCATCATGGCCGTGGCCGGCTGGTTGTGGCAGAAACACCCCCTGACCATGGGCATCATCATGATCGGCTGCCTAGGAATCATGCAGATCCTCTTCCTGTGGCGACTCCCGAACAACATGGGGGTCTCCCCGGCATTCCTGCTCGCACCCATGATCCTCTACCAGTGGGCGCGGGACAAACGCTTGGAACCACGATGGTCCCAAGGGCTCGCCCTCCTCCTCGCGGCGGCATCACTGATCTCGCCCCTGATGTGGCGGATCCACCAGTACGATTTCGGCTACGGCCTCATCCGAATCCACGGCATTGATCTCGCGGTCACAATGGTGGCGCACTGGGCAATCATCGGCGCAATATTCCTGTGGGGCAGGTCGAACCGCACAACAGAAATCACCCGGGAACGCGAGGCGGTGCGTGATGCCCGGCTGCTGGAACGCAACCGCATCGCCGCGGAAGTCCACGACGCCCTGGCACACACCCTCACCCTGATCCGCATGCAGGCGTCTGCTGGCCTGTACGCCCCGGAACAGGCACCGGACATATTACGCAGCATCCAAGAAATATCCGGGGCCGGCATCACCGAAGTGCGGGCCATCGTGGCGGCGCTCCGCAGCGATGACATCCCCGACACCATGGACATGAGCGATGTGATCCGCCGATTCCACGACAGTGGCCTCGACGTCACCGCCCGAACCGACCCGCTCACGGACCTGCCGATCAGACTACGGCTGGCCAGCCACCGGATCGTGACCGAAACCCTGGTGAACGTCGTCAAGCATCAAGAAAACCCGCAGGTAACCGTGGACATTGCGGTGGGGGAGTGCGTGACGATTACTGTGGTTTCCCATGGACCCCAAAAACCGGACAGCAGCGGCAGTGGTGTGGGACTGCCTAGCCTCGACGAGCGGGCGCAGGCGGTTGGTGGCACATTCGAATTCGCCTTCGACGGGCACACCGCCACAACAATCGCGCAACTCCCCCGAGAAATACCATGACCGTTAAAATCCTCATTGCAGACGATCAAGTTCTCCTCAGCCGCGCCTTATCGACGATCCTAGGGTCCCAACCCGACCTGGAGGTCGTCGCCACCGTCCACGACGGTCAAGCCGCGGTCGACACCGTGGCCCACACCCCCGTCGACCTCGTACTCATGGACGTGCGCATGCCAAAACTCGACGGCGTGGCCGCCCTGAAGAAAATCCGGGCCAGGCCCAACCCGCCCAAAATAGTCATGCTCACCACCTTCAACGTGCCCGACACCGTGAAAGTGGCCCTCATCGCCGGGGCAAACGGGTTCCTCCTCAAAGACGCCGACCCGGAAACCCTTATCGAATCGGTACGAACCGTCGCCGCCGGCCAAACCGTGCTCGCCGCCGACGTCGTGGGCCACATCCTCCCCGGCGCGCTCACGGTTGCCGCAGACACCCTACCCAGCCACGTTCAGCAGGGATTATCGCTGCTCACCCCCAGGGAAATGGAGGTGCTACACGCCATCGGAGAAGGCAAAACAAACGCAGAAATCGCCGCGGAACTGGTGATCTCCGCAACCACGGTAAAAACCCACGTGAGTAACTTGCTGGCCAAGGTTCACTCCCGGGACCGGGTGGCGCTCGCAATCATCGCCCGGAAAGTGGGGCTCTAAACCCGGGCGGGTGCTATTCAACGCGGCCTGTGGTTGAGCGCGTATTCAATCCCATACTCGTTGGAATGGTCAATATAATCCTCATCGTAGATGGTGATACACCCAACGCCAAGCACGGGGGAATCCTCCGGCCAAGAGTTTTCCAAGTCGGGTTCGAATAAAATACCGGGGGTGCCCGGGATATAAAAGCCGGATTCCACGTCGTCGAATTTTATGTCAATGTTCAAATCGTGGATTTGGTAAATGGGCATGCCCACACTAATGGACTTTTTGAATTTACCACCATACCCGGGAAGCGCCACCAGTTTATAGATGAGCCCGGTGAGAACATGCACATGAAGTTCAATGGCATGATTCACCAGGGTATATACTGCCGTGTGATACCCATCGAGCCGGTACGTGGGAGTAACCGTCGGAACGGTGGTGTAGGTACTGTCGAGAGCATCCCAATACGTGGTGACATGATCCAGCAGCTTCACTCCGCCGAGCGATGTACCGGCGATGATCTCGGCATCTGAATCGAAACACATATCTGCCTACCTCGACCTATCTAGCTAATACAACTTATTGTTCTCCCTAATTGTACCTTTTTGTCTTAACGGAATGTGCTGGTGCAGCTAGATGGATTGTGTGAGCCGGGTTTTTCGCTCCGGGTAGAGACGCGACAAGAATCGGTGGTACATGCTCAGCGCATCCGGGGAAGTCTTCACGGTAATCTCCTCCCGGGCGGTGGTGTGGGTGTCAACTTCGGGCAGTGCCACGGCGCCGGCTGCCAAGGCCTGTTTACTCGTTGCCCCTACCAATATGGGGGTAACCGCCCCCGCCCGGGCCCGGTGCGCAAGCGCGTGATCTCCGTGGTACAGCCAATTGAAATCGCTGGTGTGTTTGTCGGCAAGGAGTACCACATGGTTTGCCAGTTCGGTGCCGGCAAAAATGAGTTCGTTACTGGTGGTGAACGGCAGGTCAATGATGACGGTGGGCCACCGGTGTTGCACCCGGGGCAGTACCGCCTGCAGGTCGGTGGGGCTAATTGGTTTCGGTTGGGACATGCTCACGGCCAGGGTGGGAACCTTGCCAGTGCAGTCGACGAATGCGGCAACCTGGTCGCGCTGCAGATTGTGGGCGGATTGGTTGACGAGCCCGAAAAAATCCCCACCTTGGTGGGCGCCAACAGCGGCCCGCACCGGCTGGTTCACGCCATCGGTGTCGACAATGGCAACGGGGTTTTCGGACACGGCATTCACTAGCTTGGCGATCAGCGCCGCGGTGGGGGTGGTGAGAATCCGATCATCTACTGCGGCCACGGAAACAATCAGGGCCCTATCGGTGTCGTACGGCGGTATTCGACCAGCTTGTGCAAGACCATCAGACCAGTACAGTCGCCAGATAAAGTGGGGAGTGAATCGGAATGCCACGAGCTACCCTCCTTTATGTTCGAACATGGGGTTACAGTAGAGTTACAACCTATAGGATATAGAGTCTAGCCTTCGACACAGCACGGCACGATTTGGGGAGATACTTTTTATGAACGACCAACCCGGAAACAATGCCAATATGCCCGCCTGGTTAAGCGTTGCCCGCCAGAATAACACCACACCTGCGCAACAGGGCCATGTGTCTCCCCAACCGCAACAGCCGAAACCAAACCCCCAGCCGGAAACCCCACAGCAACAGCAGCAGCAATCCCAGCCGCAACCAGCACCAACCCAGCCAGAGCAGTCGCAGCCAACATGGCGGCAGCAGTCCCAACCTCAGCCGCAGCCGGAACCCGAGGCCGAACCTGAACCCTTGCCCAAACTGGTGCCGGAGCCGGAAGACCCACCAACCACGCAACAACAGTCGCGACAACGGCAACAGCAGCCGGAATCCCGCGGCTCCCGCCACAGCACCCCCTACGGGAATGATGCGCCATACCTATACGAGCCGACACCCCTGCCACCAGGCCCATTCCCGCCCTCCGAACTCCCGCCGGCCCCATCGTCACATGCTGCTGAGCCGAAGCAGGCTGCGCAGCCGCAACAACCACCCCAACCCCCAACCGGGTCACCCACTCACCAACAACCAGCCGTCACACCCACCAGCCCGCCACCGGAACCCCCACCCAGTTCTATAGTGGGCAAGCATTCCAGCCCCGGCCAATACGACCTCACCCCACCGAACGCGCTCAACCAGTCGGTCATCGTTAACCCGGTGAAGCGCGCCCCCAAGGGCGGCTGGCGGAAATTTGTTCACGGCATGACCGGCGGCTACATCAACCCAGGGGACTCCGCCCGTAACGCCAGGGCGGATGAACTATTACAACGAATCCAAACACCCTTGCGAGGCGACTACCGCATTGCCGTCATGTCCCTCAAGGGCGGTGTGGGGAAAACCACCACCACGGTCGCCCTGGGTGGCGTGTTCGCCACTCTGCGTGGCGACCGGGTCATCGCCATTGACGCCAATCCCGACCTTGGGACATTAGCGCAGCGTGTGGCCGCGCCGGGCCCGTCTACCATTCGGGATTTATTGGCGGCCTCGGACACGTCGCGGTACCCGCAGGTGCGGTCGTATACCACGCAGGCGAAGTCCCGCCTGGAGGTGATTGGTTCGGAACGCGACCCGGCGTTTTCCGAAAGTTTTAGCGAAATGGATTATCGGCGGGCCATTGATATTTTGCAGCACCACTATAATGTGATTCTCACGGATTGCGGCACCGGGTTGATGCATTCGGCCATGGCCGGGGTGTTGGATTTGGCGAATACGTTGATTCTGGTCAGCTCCCCCGCGCTTGATGGTGCGCAATCGGCTTCGGCGACATTGGATTGGTTGAATCTGCATGGCTATGAACAGTTGGCGGCGAATTCCGTGGTGGTGATTTCTGGCGCACACCCGGGGCAGGCAACGATTGACATGGACCAGCTCATTAGCCATTTCCGGTCGCGGACTCGGGCGGTGCAGGTGATACCGTTCGACCGGCATTTGTCCGAGGGGGCGGTCGTGGATTTGGATCTCATTTCGAAAAACACCATGCGGGCCTATAAGGAGCTTGCGGCCATTGTGGCGGAGGATTTCGACCGGTGGCATCGACACTCGTCAGGCGAGCAGGGATGAAGCGCATCGCTATTGTGGTTTGTTGTTGCTTGACGACGACCGCCTGTGTGGATCGGTTGGAGCCGCCGTTGCCGCCCACCCACCGGCAGATTGAGCAGGTGCAGGATTGGGCCCATAAACGTTCCGGTCCCTACGATATTCCCGAAACGGCGCTGCGGGCCTATGCTTATGCGGCGTGGGCCGTCGCAAAGCAAAAGAACTGTAACCTGGGGTGGCCGACGTTGGCGGCATTGGGGGAGTCGTTGAGTAATCATGGGCGTGCGAATAATTCCCGGCTTGATAATGATGGCACCACGACTGTCCCGCTGCGCGGATTGAACCTGTTTGATCCCGCGCACCCGCAGGAGGTTGCCGACACCGATGCCGGCTATTTCGACGGTGACCCCACGAAGGACATTCCCATTGGCCCGTTGCAGATCATGCCCAGTAGATGGGAGCAGTTTAACGCTGCTGTCGAAACCGATGCGAAACCCAACCCGGATAATATTAATGATGCGTCGCTGACGCTGGCCGGGTTTTTATGCTCCGTGGGCGATCCGGGCACCCCCGACGGGTGGGCCAATGGTGTGCAACAGATTAATGCGAATCCAGAGTTTGTCAAGCATGTTCATGCGATCGCAAAGAAGTATTCCCGATGATGAAAAGACTCGTTTTGTTGGTGGCCCTGTGTGGGCTGTTGGCGGGCTGTGGCGAACCCGGGTCGGCGAAGGAAAAACCCGTGGAGCAGGTCATTCCGCCCCTGGGTAGGCTGCCGGAATTACCGCAATCGTATACGCCGCCGCCCTCGACGGAGAAGAAACCAGAGCCCGCGCCGCAGCCGGCGCCCGCCCCTGTGCCGTCGCAGCCGCCGGTGACGGTGACACAAACCGTGGCGCCCACCCCGGAGCCGCCACCACCAGCGCCGGCACCCGCACCACCACCGCCCCAACCCGCCATTACTATTCCGCTGCCGCGCGGCTTCTGATAGGAGCACCATGACCATCCCCAACATTTCCGGTGGCCCGGCCACCCCGGCGAAGAATGGTCGGAAAACTGCCGATCAGCAGCCGAAACGCGACCATCGGGCCGCGGTGCAGGCGCATAAGTTGCGCATGAATCTTGCCATTACTGCGCTGCGGTTCGGCAAGTACGAGCCGGCTATGAAGCCGCGGTCGCCCATGATTTTGTACGCCTCGGCGATCATTGCCGGCATTTCCATCGTGGCATGCATTGGTGGGGCCAAGCTCATGCAAATGTTTTAAAAAACCACCATTGTGGTGGGTTTGAGCTTGGGATTTCCCAAATGGTGCGGGATAAGCTACAATCTTCTACTGTCGTCAACACAGATGACGGCGGGGGCCTTTAGCTCAGTTGGTAGAGCTACGGACTTTTAATCCGCAGGTCGTGGGTTCG
>ERZ773073.1142-NODE-1142-length-12786-cov-9.130312_pt1 | contig 12786 bp, 14 predicted proteins | sample MGYA00580616_ERZ773073 | MGnify/ENA primary metagenome ERZ773073 (study PRJEB29015, sample SAMEA2737960) | human oral metagenome | biome: human oral; feature: human-associated habitat; material: dental | place: China | collected 2131 ...
TCCGTTCTTCCCTCCTAGGTTCCCACTGCCGATCACTTCAACGCGAACACCCTCCGAATCTGCGTCGGAGATTAAGCCAATCGCCTTCAAACGAACGCCCACGGCAAGAGTGCTGACTTTGAAGTTTTCGGCCACCGTTTCCGCCACGCCCCAAGGATCTTCGACGACGTCGGACGCCTGCTCTGTGATCCTCTCCTCTTCGAGCATCCGAGAGACGGCGCCCCGTGGGCCCCTACAGTTCCAGCACGGCCTCTCGATACTGCTTCGCCCGACGCATTTCCCGCGCCAGCAGAGGCGAAACTGTGTCCTCACCGCGGCCGCTAAAGTCAACAACGCCGGACTCGGCGGGCGGCGTCGTGAAGAAGAAAGCGAGAGTTCTATCGAGTTTTTCCTAAGAGGCCGAGCTGTCTAAGCGTCGGCATCGCATTGTTCGTTTCGAACGTCTCCATTCGCGCTTGAGAGGTTCCTGCAGCCCGGGCAAGCTCGTCTCTCGACATGAACATGCTTTCCCGCGCCCATATCTCCGCCCACCACGACCAGGAACAGTTCTCCGACCGCGAGACACCCCTGTACGAGTACCATTCCGCGTTCCGGCTCACCGCCCCAACCTCCGTGACGATGCGGAGTCAAGCGAGGATGTGGATGCGACGGTGCAGGCAGCGGTCGCGGACGCGACCCGATTGTTCGTGCTGCCGGGCTGGCCGGAAGCCTCTGCACAGGCCGGGGCGGATCACGTCGCCGACGCCCTCGCCCGCATCCACGCCACCGCCACGAAGGAGCCTGCTCCGGCCAAGAAACCCAAAGACGGCGCCGAAGACGCGTCGGTGCAGTACCCGGTGCGGACGTTCGTGGCGACGTGGACCGAACTGGACCAGCGGCGGACTCACTACGACCCGGCCGCGCTCGCCGTCAAACTCACCGGTGAGCACCTCGCCACGTTCCTGCGCGTGGTCGAACACACCGTCGCGTTCGCCGACGCTCTCCAATCAGCCCTCACCAAACCGGGCGGCACCACCGCCTCCGGCACTGTGGATGTCAACGACGAGAGGGTCGACGAGCCTGCGGGGCGTCCGCAGCTGCGCGCCATCTAACTGCACTGACCGGGGACGTTGATCGAGGCTCTGACGGCCTTCGCGTTTGTGCAGTGATTCTTGCACGATTATTATGCAGGAATCACTGCACAATCCAAGGAGGTTCGATGACACCGCGGGACTATCACCACCCGAAGACTGACGAGCTCACTCTGGCCAGGGTGCTGGCAGCCTTGAGCGACCCCACCCGTCTGGAGATGATCCGCCGGCTGGCCGACGGGCAGGAGCACGACAGCCTTGAGCTCGCGGACGATCTGCCCCGGTCGACGCTGACATACCACACGCGCATGTTGCGCGAGGCAGGGGTGACGTGGACCCGGGGTGAGGGTCGCGCATGCCTAATCCGGTTGCGGCGCGACGATCTGGACCGGCTGTTCCCGGGTGTGCTAGCGGCCGTGGTCGCCAACACGGGCCCTGGGGCGGCGCAGGCATGATGCGTCGGCTGTGGCCCTTCGTGGTGGGCAGTGTCGCGCTCGGCCTGGATGCCTACGTCGTAGCGGGTCTGCTGCCCTCCGTTGCCTCGTCGTTGGGTGCGCGGGAAGCCACTGTCGGTCTGGGTGTTGCGGCATTCACGGGCTCCTATGCGGTCGCGGGACCTTTGCTGGCTGGGCGGGCAGGGCAGCGGTCACGACGCAGCTTGGTCACAGCCTTGCTGGTGTTCACGGCGGCGAACCTGGCCACGGCGCTGTCACCGACGGTGGGGGTCTTCCTGGGCGCTCGTGTGGTGGCTGGCGCAGCAGCTGGCGTCTACTCGCCGCTGTCGTCCGCGGTCGCCGCCAAGCTCGTGGGACAGGAACGTCGAGGGCGTGCGGTGGCGCTGGTCCTTGCTGGGTTGGCGGTCGGCACTGTGTTCGGCGTGCCGATCGGCTTGGCCTTGGCGCAGCGTTGGGGGTGGCGCGCCGCGATCCTGCTGATCGTGGCCATCGGCGGCGCCGCACTGGCGGGCATCGCGCTGCGCGGCGGGGAACTGCCGGCGATCCCAGCTTCTAGCCCCGCTGATCGGCTGCGGTCGATCGCGCGTCCCAAGAATCTGCTCACGGTCACCGTGACCCTGCTGACCGGTGTCGCTTCTCTGGGCCTGTACACCTACCTGACTGTCGTGCTGTCCGCGGGAAGCCTTGCGTCGCATCAGAGCATGGCGATTTGGTTCTGGGGGCTCGGCGGGGCGGTGGGAGCGCTGGGCATCGGGCCGCTCGTCGACCGGTGTGATCCGCTGCGCCTGAGCGCTGTCATCCTCACTGGCCTCGTGTGCGCGCTGTTCGGCATGACCCAGGTTCATGCCGCGGGGGTCACGGTGGCAAGTCTGTTCGTCTGGGGGATGTGTGGTTGGGCGTCCCTCGCGCCCCAGCAGCATGTCCTGCTACAGGCGAACCCGGCTGACGGCGCCACGGCTGTGGCTGCGAATGCTTCGGCCAACTATCTGGGCTCGGCGCTGGGTGCCGCCATCGGCTCGCTGCTGGTCGCCGCACACGCGGCGCCGGCTGTGCTGTGTGGTTCCGCCGCGGCCGTGTCCGCGCTCGCGCTGCTCTGCCAGGTTGTTCGACAGCGCATGAGCTCCAAGGCGTAGGCGTGCATCCCAACGCGGCCCTTACACCGCGACACCGACTGGTCGTCGCGCGCTTGGCCGTCGAGGAGGGCTGGCTGATCAGCCGAAGAGCAAGTGGCACGACCCGTTGATGGGCAAGGCCTACGTCCACACCGTCATCGACGACCACTCCCACGTCGCCTACACAGAGATCCACGACGACGAAGCCGCCCTCACAGCCGCCGCCGTCCTCGTCCGGGCCGTCTCCCTCCCCATCCACCAGTGCCACCCCTTCGGGTGCGTCGTCGGTGCCACCGGTTGCGCGGAGTGCTGATCCGGAGCAGTTCGCTCGCAATGTCGCGACCACGCTGTTCGCGTGGGACACCACCACCGGGCTCCTGCCTTTGGACTACACGTCGACGATCCTCGCTGTCGGGGACCCCAGCGGCGCCGAACAAGCCGGGCTCGCTAACGACGTCGCCGCCTACCTGCCCTCGCGGGCCGTCTGGCCAGGACCCGCGTGAGTACGGCACCAGTCAGCATCTGACGATCGACCGCGCCAACGTCCCTGACCAGCGGGGTGAAGCCATCGCCCAGGGCACCCGAGGGGCAGCTCGCACACGGGACGATCGCCTAGACAATCGAGGGCACCCGGCACCGCACCGGGACCTGGAACGGGGAACCGGCCACCTCGGCCCACGAGGTGGCGTTCACGGTGTTCATGGTCTGTGCGCCGACCTATGACGCCTGCCACCTGTTGCGCCCGTCGCAGCTCGACAACCCGCTGCGGTGACCCGAGATGAAAAAGCTCGCCGCTATCGCTGCCGTGCTCGTGCTGTTCAGCCCCGCCCTCCTGCTCGTGGGGATTGGGATGATTTTCAGCCCCGGCGCCAACGCCTCCTGCGCCACCACCAGTGCTTCGGGGACCAGGGTGGTAGGGCCACTGCCGGACTCACTGGAGGTGACGACTGCTGACGGGCAGACTTTCACGCTGAAAACGATCCAGCTCACCCACGCCGCCACCATCATCCAGACCGGCTTCCAGATCGAAGGGGTCACCCGTGATGGGCTGCAGATCGCGCTCATGTCCGCGCTCACGGAGTCGAATCTGTGGATGCCGGCCAACACCAGCGCCTACGCCGACTCCGGGAACTACCCCCACGACGGGGACGCCTCCGACCACGACAGCCTCGGCCTGTTCCAGATGCGACCCCAGGCCGGGTGGGGCACCGTCCCCGACCTCATGGACCCTACCTACCAGGCCCGAGCGTTCTTCGGCGGCCCCACCGGCCCCAACCGCCCCTCACCCCGCGGCCTGCTCAACATCCCGAACTGGCAGACCCTCACCAAAGGTGAAGCCGCTCAAGCCGCCGAAGTCTCCGCCTACCCCGACCGGTATCGTACTACGAGCCCGTCGCCGACGGCATCGTCACGCACGCCTCGATGTCCGGCGGGTACGGCGGGCTGATTATCATCGAACGCCCCCTCGAACGGGCCTGCGACGTCACCTTTGGCAACCCCATTGACGCCCGCCTCACACCTCAGCAGCTCGAAACCGGGTGGGCACTGACGAACTGGCTCAAAGACAACGCCTAAACCCTCGGCGTTGAGTACCTCATCTGGCAAGGCCAAACCTGGTCCCTCGCCCGCGATGCAGAAGGCCGGCACTACAACGGCGGCGGCGTGCACGACCCCACCGACGTCACCGGCGGCCACTACGACCACGTCCACATCACCGTGAAGGAAGGCAGCTGATACTCGTGGACATCTACCCCGACTTCGGCGCCTTCGGCGACAACATCACCATCCAGACGGTGATCGGCGCTCTGCTTACGTTCGCCCTTGTCACCGCCGTTCTCACCATGCTTATCTCCCCGGCATTACCTGGGCGATCGCTACCGCCCACGGCAACCACACCACTGCTACCAAAGCGCACACCGGGCTCCTCGCCGCCCTCGAACAAGCCGCCATCCAAGCCAACTGCGAACCCCGACTCCTCGCCGGACAACAAGGCAAAACCTTCACCACCGCAGCCCTACCACTCTGCCGTCAAGTCTGAGCGCGACCTCAGGTGGGCCAAGTCCACTTCTGTTTGAACATGTCGTAGAACTGTTGAAGGTAGTTCTGGGACCGGATGACGATCCCTTGCTTCAACATGGGCACCACACAGTAGTCCCACACGGCTTTGTGCGCGTATGGGTCAGGACAAAAGAGGATGGCCAGGACTCGTAGCTGCAAGACGATCGGGTCCAGCGTCCCCTGGGTCGCTTCTGTCACTCCGGTCATCAAGGCCGTGATCAGGTTTTTGACGGCCTTTTCCAGGATCGCCTCATGCAGCCCTGCCGCAAGATCATTGTCTGCTCTGGAGACCGTTTTTCGTGACGTCTTCCGCTGACTCGGCGCGTTCCCTTTCGACCCCGCACGTTGGGCGTGAACCGCTTCCCACGTTCGTGCCGCCAGTATGTCGACGACGAGCTGTGAGACACGGCTGGGGAACTTATCGATCTCATCGAGCGCCTCAGTGAGCACCTGCACCAGAGCAGAGAGCACGTCGCACCAGAAGTGGTCTGCAAGTCGCGCGTGGGTGCCCGGATGCTGCGTGAGAACTTGTTCGCAGACATCGCCCACCTGCCGAGCCATCCACTGGATCTTCTCGCGCTCGCTGGGGTTGGCAACCAGCCAGTCGACGATATCGACTGTTCGAGTGGATTCGAAGAAGGCCGTCGCGTCAGCACGTCGCGGCTTCTTGCGCGAACGACGGTGTGAATTCTCCTGGCCCTTCACCTTTGAAGTCGCGCGGCTGCGCTGAGCAGCAGCCGTTACCACCTGTTGGTTTTGGTCAGAGGTCCGTTGCGGAGCTGGAACTGTCAAAGCAGCCGCCCAAGCAAGCCTGGCAAGAGCTCCGTGGTTCCCGCCGCCGCAGCCACATTCGCAACCAGGGCTCACAGCGTGCCGGCAAGAACTTCCCGTGCACGTCAACATGTCGGATTCCTCTCGAAAGAACATTTTTGCCCAACTTCAGCGTAGTAGATCACCGACGGCTCCGCCTACCTCAGCCAAGTCTTGCGATGCTGCGCGCACCTCCCTCGTAGGCATACCGCCGCTACGTAGAGAGGATTGTTGGAACGGCGACGTTTGTCGATCCGGTTGCTGATGCTGCTGAGGCCTATGAGGGGTTGCAGGGGTTGGCGCACGCGACTCGGGCGTTTGAGGATCCCGTCGACACGTATCGGGTGTTGGTTAGGTGTCAGGGTCGCTGCGGCTGTTGCGGCAGGTGCTGGACCAGCCGTCTCGTGCTCATGCTGATCACCGGGCGATCGTGTTCACCGATGACCGCGTGCCTGCGGAGGCGGTGGCGTTGGCGGATGAGTTGCACCAGGCCGCCGATGTGCTAGATGAGGTTGCTGATCGGGTGGTGTGCGCGCACGAGGCCTCCGGGCAGATAACCTGGCACACCAGCTCTGAGCCCGAGCGTTCGCGGCGGTGGGTGAATGCGGTGTTCCTCCAGGGTGCCGAGGCCGATGGGGAGCTGGAGCCGATTGATGTGGAGGGGTGCAGGCGGGGATTGCGCATCTGGCGCAGTGGGACTTCGGCGATGAAACCACTGGTGCGGCGTTCGTGAACGGTGAGGTGTATGACCAGTTGCCGGCTGGGCAGTGGGATCGCAGCTTCGACGCCGACGGATATGTGCTGACCTACGGGATAATGCCTGTATTGAAACCTTCTATGCCTGCCTCAAGCGGGAGTGGCTTACGAGGCGGGTTCTGGCGAGTCAAGCAGACGCCAAGCAGACTGTCTTTGTCTACATTGACGACTTCTACAATACTACCCGCCTCCGCCAACATTGTGGCCTTCTCTCGCCCAACCAGCATGAGGCACAGTATTGGGCCACGAGGACGCAAAAAGATGCAGTAGAGAGAAAGAAAGAGACGGAAAAAGAAAAATAAGATAAATTGAATTATTTGGAATATTGAAAAGTTGACACAAGAACAACGAATATAATAATATTCATTATGTAAATTATTTGAGACAGTTAGCTGCCTCACTACCGAGCGAGCCCGAGGAGGCTTCCATGAGTCGAGCGATCGAGTACCGGAGATTTGGCGAACCAGAGGTTCTGGAGGAGGTCGAGCGCCCGGCGCAAGCACCCGGCGACGGAGAGATACGCATCGCGGTACGCGCCGTCGGACTTAACCCCCTCGACTTCAAGACTTTCGAGGGCGACCTGCGACGGCTTGAACGGGTTCAGCGCCTCATCCATCCTCGGCGCTGGTTCGAGGGCACATCAGCCCGCTTCCCTAGGGGCGTGGCCCGGGACTTCGCAGGCGTCATTGACGCTGTCGGCGCGGGCGTCACAGACCTCGCAGTGGGCGACGCCGTGCTGGGTACCTTGCGAAGCGCACCCGGACAGGCTGACACCCGCGGGGCACTCACCACCGAGCTGGTGGCACCCGCCGACGACGTCGTCAAGAAGCCTAACCCGTTGTCATTTACTCAGGCAGCCTGCCTGGGTGTTGCCTCGCAAACCTCGTGCGGCGCATTCAGACAGCTGAACCTGCACAGCGGCGACGTGGTTGTCATCAGTGCCGCAGCGGGCGGCGTAGGATCAGTTGCAACGCAGCTTGCTTTGAGCCGAGGAGCCACCGTCATCGGCATCGCCAGCACCCGCAACACGGACTACCTCCGATCCTTGGGAGCCATTCCAGTCACGTACGGCGAGAACCTGACAAGCCGAGTTCGCGATGCGGCTCCGTCGCCCGTCACCAAGCTCTTTGACTGCTATGGCGGCGGCTACGTGCAACTTGGCCGCGATCTCGGGCTAACGGGACGTTCCATCGGCACTCTAGTCCCCTCACCCGCCGCGATCCTCAAGGGCGCACAGTTCACCGGCTCACGGCACAGCAATGGACGCGGCGACCTCGAGGAGGTTGCACAGCTGGTGGCGGACAACGCCGTCAAGATCGAGATCGCCCACACCTACTCCTTCACGCTGGAGCAGGTTCGCGCCGCCTACATCGAGCTGGCGACGGGGCACGTCCGCGGCAAGCTCGTCGTCAATCTATCCTGACACTCATCCATGTTCACCCCGATCAGGAGGCTCGCTTGAGCAAACGGATTCACGATGAGCGTCTCATCCGGGCGCTGCGCGCCATGAACAGCGAACTCGCCGCCAGCAACCGCGCCATTGCGGCACGAACAGGTCTCAATGACAGCGATCTGGCTGTGCTTGACATCCTGCACCGCGACGGCCCACAGACCCCCACCTCTCTGGCCCGCCGCACCCGGATGGGAACCACAACCATGGCCAGCGTGCTGCGGCGACTCACCCGCGACGGTTGGGTTGAGCGTCGCCTCAGCCAGACGGACCTGCGTTCCTTCACCATTCACGCCACAAGTGCTGATCGTCTTGCCAAGATATTCCTGCCCGCCAACCAGAAGCTGACCGCTCTGGTGGAGGGATGGTCTGAGAGCCAGGTCGATCAGCTCATTGAGTTCCTGGAGGATGCCACCAAGGTAATCCACGAGTCGGCGGAGCAGCTATCGACCAAGGACCGCAGCGACTCCTGACCTCACACCGCTTCCTACACTCCCCTATGTGCGGTACCGCATCCGCATCGGCTCCGGCCACTGGAGGTCCTTCCCCGGCGATTCCCTGCCATAGGGAAGGGAAACACCGGTTCGATTCTCTAAGGCCGCGAAGAGATCAACGCCATTGCCGTCGGCGTCACTGTGCCTTGGACCGAACGGCCACGGCCCAGCAGGTTCCCTCGGGGTCAGACCACATCCACTCAATCTATGACACATCAGCTCACCGAATGCGAGCAAGCATCTCACCACCGATACGAGTAACCAGGACCAGCTGCCGCCAACCTCAACCATACAGTAGAATTACACGCTCATGCGCTGTTCTCACAATCCAGAGATCATATATCCCAAGACTATGTATTCTGCTAGAACCGAATAGCCAAGGGGGTGGTCACCATGGGCGGCTGCTGAGAATCAGGCATACATCGCACCAGACGCGATCTGCGTAAGGAGCCTTAGGCAAGTGCCTTATCAGACTCGCTGCGGGCGGCAGGGTCGTCAAAAACGTGGCCGCCGTCCCCGCGGGAGGCGAAATCCATCAGGCGCAGGCGGGAGATCGCCTCGTCGTAACGCATGTCGATGGCCAAGCCCCGTGTCGGCCGGCCGATGTCGATGTGCACGACGCCCGCCTCGGGGCGCTCGGGTGTGGAAGGCAAACGAGACGACTACCGGTTTCGCCTGGGATGCAGCCGCCTCACCCAGATCGACGACGTAGGACTGGGAGACTGCATCGACATGGCGCTGAATTGCCAACGGTTTGCCGTTTCTGGCAAACCGTATAGGCTAGAAGGAGGCAGGCAGCAAAAGCAAGGAGGCGATATGCGGACGGCAATTGTGAAATACATGCTCAGTGTCATAATGATAGCAGTCGGATGCCAGCTGGTGACTCCACTGCCAGCCCAGGCTGCTGAGCGGAAGACAATCTCGGTCTATGTCAGCGACGAGAATCTCCCAAAAGTGACTGACGAACATCTGAAGATGATCGATCGGCTCATCGTCCATTTTGGGCGCATTTCGGCCGATGGGCGTCTAAAGCTTGATGCATTGCCGCACCTTAAGCAGGCGGCTACGCTGCAGCGGATTCACGCGGTCAATCCGCGTATCTCCCTTATTCTTTCAATTGGTGGCGGCAATGATGCCGCGCGGAGTGAGTTCGATGCGATGGTGCGCAAAGCAAGCACCCGGCATGCCTTTGTGAGCTCTGTCAAGGAGGCGCTGCACACTCATCAGTTAGACGGGGTGGATATCGACTGGGAGTTTCCAAAGGGGAGCCAGCAGGCTGACCTGATTGCTCTCTTGCGCGAATTGCGAACGGCAACGACCACCGGTGGACGCAAGCCAAGTATCTCGATGACAGGTGCACCAGCCAAGTGGTATGCCGAGCAAAATAAGTTTGCTGAGTACGAGCAGTATCTTGATCAGATTGCAATTATGACGTATGACATGCGTGGGTTCGGCTCGTTCAAGACGCACGCTGGGCACCATGCTGGGCTCTATACTGCACCTGATGACCCGCTCGACCAAAGTGCCAACTCGGCAGTGCAGCACTACCAAGCTCATGGCGCGCCAACAAAGAAATTGATGATCGGGGCGGCGTGGTATAGCCGGCGGTTTACCTCAGTTCCTGGGGCGAATCATGGACTGCACCAGCCCGTTGGGGACACCCAAAAGGCTGGCGAGTACCACACCACGTATGACCGGCTCGAGCGAGAGTATATTAACAAGAATGGCTACACTCGCTACTGGGACGACGCAAGCAAAGCGCCTTATCTCTACAATGCCGCGCGGCGTGAGTTTATTAGCTACGACGATGCGGAGTCGATGAAGTATAAGGCAGAATATGTCCAGCAGCACAACCTGCAGGGGATCATTGTGTGGCGTTATCTCTCCGACCCGCAGAGTAATGATGCGTTGCTGCGGCAACTCGACCGCACGCTGCATAGCGGCGCTGCGACAACGTCGGCCCAGCCGCAGTCAAACCAGCCACAGAATACCGGCTTGCCGTCGAAGGCCATGCATATCTCACAGGCCGAACAGTCGCAGCCAAGCCAACCGCAGCACGAGGCTGCATTGGCAGCTGCTGGCGACAATGTTCCGCCGCTATATTATGGCGGAGCGGTGCCGATTGTGCTGGGTGGAGTTGGCGGCGCAGTGTATGTTTCGCGCCGTCGGCGCGTGGCACGGCGTTGACAATGAATAGTTTAGAAAGTGAACTGTTTAGAATATGAAGACAAGAAGTAACCGAGATCGAAGAGGAGAAATACCGCGTTGATGATGCGATGGCTGCTGTTAAGGCTGCCCTAGCTGAGGGTGTCGTGCCTGGCGGTGGCGCGACACTGGTCAATCTCGCGACGAGCTACACCCACGTGGTGGTGCCGATGCATCGGTGTCCGCTGGTGAGGATTTGCTCATTCACGCGCTCGAGCAACCGTTCCGCATCCTGCTAACCAACTCTGGCCTCAATGCCGGTGAGTGTCTGCCACAGGTGAAGGCAGCGTAGCCTGGCTTTGGTATTAACGTCAACACACCGGGCAAGCTGATCGATCTCAAAGCAGCTGGCGTGGTTGACCCCGTTCGCGTCACCAAGGAAGCACTGCAAAATGCTGCCTCCATCGCTGGCACCGCAATGACGATGGGTGCGCTCGTCGTCGACCTATCTGAGAAGGAAGCGGCGAGTCTGCTCGTAGCGTCAATCGTCCCGGGCTGCAGAAGATGCTGGCCTACCTGACACAGGACGGCCGGATTGACTATGTCATTGTCCACAAACTCGACCGGCTGGCGCGGAACCGGGCGGACGATGTGGAGATCAACCGGGCGTTTGACGAGGCCGGCGTGCGCCTGGTCTCCACCAGTGAGAATATTGACCAGACTCCCGGCGGCATGCTCCTGCACGGCATCATGAGCAGCATCGCCGAGTTCTACTCGCGCAACCTGGCCGCCGAGGTCATCAAGGGGATGGGCGAGAAAGCCCGCGCCGGCGGGACCATCGGCCGGGCCCCGCTTGGCTATCTCAACAAGCAAGGCCGCGACAGCCGGGGCAGGGAAGCCCGCTGGGTCGACGTCGACCCTGTCCGCGGCCCACTCATCACCCAAGCCTTCACCGAATACGCCACCGACCGCTGGACGCTGTCGACCCTCACTGACCATCTCACCGCTCAAGGCCTGACCACCGCCCCCACGCCCAGCCGGCCGTCCCACCCCCTCGGCCACAACAAACTCCTCGCCATCCTCCGCAACCCCTACTACCGCGGCATCGTCACCTACCAAGGCGTCCAATACCCCGGTAAACACCAACCCCTCATCGACGACGCCACCTGGCAGCGCGTCCAAACCGTCCTCAACCAACACCGCCACGGCGAACGCCAACGCATCCATAACCACCACCTCAAAACCACCGTCCGCTGCGGCCAATGCGGCGGCCGGCTCATCATTCACCACGCCAAAGCCAGAAACGGCCACATCTACCCCTATTTCGTCTGCTCCTATCGCCAACGCCACCGCACCGAATGCTCCTTCAAAGCCGTCCTCATCGACGACGTCGACCACGCCGTCGCCGACCTCTACCGCCACATCCACATCACCCCCGAAGACCGGCGCACCATCGAGAAATACCTTCGCCTCGAACTCGACCACATCTACGCCCGCCAACACACCCACATCCAAAAACTCACCACCCAAGCCCGCAAACTCAAAACCCAACAAGCCAAGCTTCTCGAAGCCCACTACGCCGACGCCATCCCCCTCGACCTCCTCAAAACCGAACAAGCCCGCCTCACCCGCGAACTCAACCAGATAAGCCGAGAACTCGCCGCCCTGACCGCCGACCGCGAACACCTCGAACACCGCCTCGAAGAAGCCCTCGCCCTCCTCGAACACTGCCACCGCCTCTACACCCACCCGAACACCCCGCCCAGCCTCAAGAAACTCCTCAACACCGTCTTCTTCACCGACATCCTCATCAACCCAGGAGACAACACCCCAGCCGGCACCGCCCCGCAACGTCCCATCCACCCACACCCCCGACCGCCCTTCGACCAACTCACCAACCCAACCCTGCGACACGACGCCGGCATACCAGACTCAGGAGATAACGGGGGCAGCAGCGACGGCGCCCGCCGGAATGGCAGCAGCGACGGCAGAGAAGCAGCCACCAGCCACGACAGCAGCAACGCCCAGAACAGCAGCGACCAAGACAATGACAGACGGAGCCACGACAACAACGAGGGCAGAAGTCGGAACGGGCATGGCAACCAAGGCAACAACAGCACCCACATCAGCAGTGACAGCACTCACTCCGACCAAGCGGCCGCCAGTACCGCCGCTATCAGTCCTGTCGCCGCAACCACTACCCACAGCAGCGCCGACATCACCAGTCATCCCGACCGAGCAAGCACCGCAGCAACCTCTCGCAGTAGCACCACTGACACGGCCGCCCACACCGCCACCACCCAGCTCCCCAACAACCAAAAAACCCTCCAGGAGGAACTCCCGGAGGGCGACACCCACATTCACGTGGGTGATGTTTCGTGTAAGTCGCTTGTGGTGGGAAATACAGGGCTCGAACCTGTGACCTCACGAATGTGA
>ERZ773073.1144-NODE-1144-length-12781-cov-10.663052_pt1 | contig 12781 bp, 9 predicted proteins | sample MGYA00580616_ERZ773073 | MGnify/ENA primary metagenome ERZ773073 (study PRJEB29015, sample SAMEA2737960) | human oral metagenome | biome: human oral; feature: human-associated habitat; material: dental | place: China | collected 2131 ...
TGCTCGCTCAGCCCCTTGACCTCCTCCGACTGTCCCAGTTCCGCCAGGGCCACCTTGTGCGCCGATGGTGCTATCCCCTCAATGCGCGAGGAGGCGATGGCCTCGCTGCGCAGTAAGAACCGTGCGACCGCAGTCATGTCGGGAGATGCGCTGATGCGGCGCACGCGGATCGCGATACGTGCGGCCTCGCGCTTTTGCTGTCGGCGCCCTGAAGTATGCTGAGACTTACCTTAACGACCTGAAGGGGCTGCTGTGGGCAAGGGATTCCAGGGAGCTGTGCTGCGCGCGCTCGGCGCCAGGGAGCACGTCGTCACCGTCAGCGGCAGGGATCAGCTGGCCGAGCACTTCGTGCGCATCCATTTCCGCTCCGGCACTCTCCTGGGCGACGGCGCTCTCCACCCCGACTCCTGGATCCGCCTGTGGTTCCCCAACCCGGATAACCCTGCCACTCTCAATCAGCGTGGCTACACCCTGGTGGATCCCGACCCGCAGGCCGGTACCTTCGCCATCGACTTCGTCCTCCACCACCCCATGGGGCCGGCCTCCTACTGGGCCTCCAGGTGCGAGGTCGGCGAGGAGCTCGTCGCCCAGCGCTTCGGAGCCCAGCCCTTCACCCTCCTCGACCCGCCCCCGGCCGGCTACCTCCTCCTGGGCGACCTCACCTCCTACCCGGCCATCACCTCGATCGCCGTCGCCGTGCCCGACGACATCCCGCTCGTGGTCTACCTGGAGCGCCACTCACCGCTCGACGAAAGCCTCCCGCTGCCCAGCGGCCCCCGCGTCACGGCCGCTTGGGTCGACGAGCTCCCCGATGGCCAGGGCCTGGCCCAGGCCATCGACGGACGCGACTGGTCCGGCTGGTTCGCCTGGATCGGCGCCGAATCCCTCGCCACCCGGCGCGCTAAGGGCGTTCTCAAGCGTGAGCATGGTCTGGGTAAGGCCGCCCTCCACGCCCAGGCCTACTGGATGCGGGGGCGGGCTCTGGGTAAGTCGCGCCTTCTGGATGAACTCAACGCCGCTCATGAGGCGGAATAGCGCAGTCAGACCCAGCTGGTTGGCCCGCGCTGCTGGCGGTGTGAGTAGTGGGATGTCCAAAGTGGAGGAGATCAGGTAGGGGGATCGGGGTGTGGGGGTGCGTTTGTGCGATTCGGCCTGGTGTGTCCGGCAGATGGAGAAGGTTGGATCGCCTTGATCTCCTCCGTTTTGGACATGGTTCGGCTATCCGCCCGGTTCGAGGTGCCCTGGTCCGTGACCGACTTCTCGGCCCCTGCACTTTGTGCAACACTGCACTGAGTGCATGATTGGAGTTGTGACTCGAACCGACCTGCGCGCCGCCCACACTCGGCGGACTCGTGCCGCCATCCGGGCGGCCGCCCTGGCGCTGACCCGTGAGCGCGGCTACACCGCCATGACGGTCGACGACGTCGCCGCTCTCGCCGGAGTCTCGCGGCGCACCGTCTTCAACCACTTCTCCTCCAAGGTCGAGCTCCTCGTCATCGGCCCTGAGACCCCTGAGCCCGAGGCGATCGAGGCCTTCGTCGCCGGCAGCGGCCCCCTCCTGGAGGACCTCGGCACGCTGCTGGTCTCCGGCGCGCAGGCCCTGGAGCCCGAGCGCGCCTGGCTCATGTCCTTCCCCCAGATCGTGCGCGACAACCCCGAGGTGGAGCGCGCCGTGCACGAGCGCTTCCAGGCCGTCGAGCGTGTTCTGGAGGACGCCGCCTCCAGGCGCTTAGGACTGCCCTCCTCCGCCCCCCAGGTGAGGGCCGTGCTGGCGCTGTCCAGTGCGGTGCAGAAGGCCGCGATCCGCATGTGGGCCGCCTCCTGCGACGCCGACGATGGCGCCAACGGCCCGGCGGATGACCGGCAGGCCGGCATCCCGGACGGGCCCGGCACTGGAAGCGGTCGGACCGGGGGGCGTCATGAGCCGGCCACCGTATCGGTCGGCGAGCAGCCCGACCCGGTCCTCAGTCTGGCCGACGCCGTGCGCGCCGTGACTGGTGCCATCGGCGAGATCATCGCCCCGACCTCCCAGTAGCCGCTCATTGGGCAGCCGTCGGGCAGCCGGCGGCCAGTCACCAGCCACTGACTCGCCGCTCCATTCGGCACCATCCGGTCCCGGCCGGTCCCGTCTAGTCCCGGCCGCTCAGCCGCCCCGCCCCGGTCAGCGGGCCACCGGGACAGCTCCAGATTTCTCAAACCATTCCGCCCATTCAACACGTAAAGGCACTACTCGTGACTCAGTCCGCTACGGCGTCGCAGCCCCCCGGCACCAACCCTGCCGAGGCCGGGGGCGACTTCCGTCCCGACCGCCGCTTCTGGGCGGTCTACGCCTCCCTGCTGGTGGTCATGTTCCTGTCCGCCATGGACCAGACGATCGTCGGCACCGCCTTGCCCACCATCGTGGGGGACCTCGGCGGCGCCGCGCACATGGCCTGGATCCTGACCGCCTACACCCTGGCCATTACCGTGGCCATGCCGGTCTACGGCAAGCTCGGCGACCTGGTGGGGCGCAAGAACCTGTTCCTGGTGGCCATCGGCTTGTTCCTGATCGGTTCGGCCTTGTGCGGCACCGCTACCTCGATGATGCAGCTCATCATCTACCGGGCCATCCAGGGACTGGGCGGCGGCGGCCTCATGATCTCCTCCCAGGCGATCACCGGTGACCTCATCCCGCCACGGGTGCGCGGCACCTACATGGCCCCCATGGGCGCCATGTTCGGCATCGCCTCCATCCTGGGCCCGATCGTGGGCGGTCGGCTGACCGACTCCGTGTCCTGGCGCTGGACCTTCTGGATCAACCTGCCGCTGGGCGTCCTGGCCTTCATCGCCATCTTCCTGGTGCTGCGCCTGCCCAGCAGTCGCCTGACCAGCCCCATCGACTGGTGGGGGCTCGGGCTCATGAACGCCGGCGCCATCGCCATCGTCCTCATGGCCACCTGGGGCGGCAACCAGTACGAGTGGACCAGTCCGGTCATCATCGGCCTGGGCGTGGTCGGCCTGGTGTGCTGGGGGCTGTTCGGCTTCGTCGAGACGCGCGCCACCGACCCCATCCTGCCCTGGACGATCCTCACCAGCCGCACCTTCATCGTCTCCACGCTCGTCGGCATGCTCGCGATGGGCGGCATGATCGGTGTGCTGAGCTACCTGCCCACCTACCTCCAGATGGTCTACGGCTACTCGGCCACCACCTCCGGCCTGCTCCTGGTGCCCATCACCATCGGGATGCTCATCTCCTCGATCCTCTCCGGTGTGCTCGTCTCGCGCACCGACCGCTACAAGATCTACCCGGTCGCGGGACCCCTGGTTGCCGCCGGCGCCGCCTTCTGGCTCTCCCGCCTGTCGACGACGTCGCCCGTCTGGCAGATCTCCGCGGCCACCTTCCTCATGGGGGCGGGCATCGGGCTGTTCTTCCAGCTCCTGGTCACCGTGGTGCAGAACGCCCTGCCGGCCAAGCACCTGGGCACGGCCACCAGCGGCAACAACTTCTTCCGCGAGGTCGGCGTCTCCCTGGGGGCCTCGTTCATCGGCGCGGCCTTCTCCTCCGGCCTGACCTCCAGCCTGACCGATCGGATCGGGGCGCTGGCCGCCGGCTCTGATCCGACGGTGCTGGACTCGCTGGCTCGGTTCGGCGACGCCGATACCTCCTCGCTCACGCCTTCCCTCGTCAACCAGCTGCCCGCGGCCCTGCACGACGCCGTTGCGAGCTCCTACGCCGATGCGCTCCTGCCGATCTTCGGTTGGATGATCCCGCTGTTCGCGGCCACGGCCGTCATCGCCCTCTTCCTGCCGGAGGTGCCCCTGTCCCGTAAGAGCGGCATGGAGCAGGTCGCCGAGGCCGAGAGGGCCGCGGCCGGGGAGGCCGATGGGGCTGAGGCGGCCGAGGGCGCCGATGGCCGTGCCGCTGAACGCGTGGGTGAGCAGTAGAGGCGGGCAAGGATCCGCATTCCGGCCCGCGAAGAGCCCGACAGCCGATCGCTCACGCGACGCGCGTGGTGATGCCTCGATATGCCGTGGAGTCCTTCGCGCATGGGGAGAATAATCCTTGAAGCCTCGGCTCTCCGATCCATAACGTGATCGAGTCCGCGCGGGAAACATTCCCGATGGCATGATGCGCGCGGCGAGCGGAGGGAGAGCGATTGTGAGTGATCACCGGGCCCGGCGTCCAGGACTGCTCTGCCTCATTGTGCTCTGCCTCGTTTGTGTCGCTCTTATGATGAAGGCGGTTATCTCCTTCGTCTCGTTCTCCCCCTGGTACGATCCGGCCACCGACGAGCCGGAGGTCCTGTTCGATCTCAATGCCTCGGATTACGGGGAGGGGATGCGGATCGTGCCCTTGTCGGACGAGGCCGAGCGGAGCACGGTTCATAACCCCGGCTCGTCGGTGACCTACGTCGGAATGAGTGACGGGGCGTCGTCCGTGATCGTCGCTCTGGATACTGCAACGGCCGAGGTGCGGTGGGACGCGCGGTTGAGCGGCTCTCGACCGCAGTGTGTGACATACTACGGTCCGGAGCTCTGATGCTCGGCGGGTGGTGAGCTCGTGGGCATCGCGGAGGACGACGGGGCCGTGACCGTGCTGGCGGCGCTTCCGTCCGATGACTATCGGGTGCGCAAGAATCGGGGGGAGCGCATCACGTATCTTCTGCCGCCGGTGGACGGCCGGTCCCAGGATTACCAGGTGATGTGGATCGGCGAAGGGGACCGCGTCGTGGTTCTGCCGTGGTCGCCGCCGCCGACTCCGTGCGCCGAGGCCTCCGGGACGAGTTTCAAGGATGTGGACACCCACGGCGGTGCGGATGAACACGATCTGCTGGCCGCGGTGGTTGTTGACGGGTGGATGGTCCTGTCGTCGGTGGACACCGGGGAGATCGTCGATCAGCGCTTCGGTGATCTTCATGAGGAGAAGAGCGAGTTCGACCCCCTGCTGTCGGGCAATGAGGAGGCGTGCGGGTCGGAGTGGAGCCAGGTGGATGTGTCTTACCCTCTCCATCCTCATGGTCCAGTCTTCAGCGTGGTCCCGCTTCCTGCGGAGAAGGTGCCGGCGTCTTCGTCCGCGGACGAAGCCAGGCCGGTCTTCTGGACGAATGGGGAGGGCAGTCGATGGTACGTCACCCCGGACGGCGAGTTCGGGGAATGGTATGGGGGATCGACGTGGTCCTGTGACGTCGATCTGCGCGGTTCTCGTGTGGAGAATGCCTTCACGGACGGAATCGACGTGGATGAGGGCGTCGTGAGGGGGACAAGAATGGGAGGGCTCACGCAGGAGTACGATGAGTACTGGGTCATGGTCTCCGGAGGCGGCATGGTCTCCACCCGGGAAGACAATAATAGTGCCGGTGGGAATCGTCGTAAGATCGTGTGGAGCGCGGATATCGGGGACGACGAGTGGAAGGTGAGGGGCGGAGCCGTTATGACCCGCGACTCCGATGGACGGGTGACTGCCAGGAGCGTTGATAGGGGGAAAGAGTTGTGGGTCCTGGACACTCCGGGGGAGATGCGCTGGGAGAGGGGCTCGGGGGAGCCCCGAGGATCCATGGATGACTCCCCCCTCGTGGTGCTGTCCACGGACTCCCGTGCTCTTATCTACGGGCACCGGGCCGGGTCCGACGGGGACTGACGCGGAGGGGATCGGGAGTGGATCGGCGGAGCCTCGCGGGGCGCCAGCGGCTCAGGGCCGGGCCAACGGTCCTTCGGCCCAGGCGATCTCATCGCCCGCCAACCCGGGCAGGGCCTGACCGGAGACGATGAAGCGGGCGCGCTCCCACGGTCGATCGGCGGCGAAGAACGGGCGCTCGCTGCGCGTCCACCAGTGCCAGAACTCCACGGACTCCTGCTCGTCGCCGTTCGTGCCGTCGTCGATGTCCCGCGCAATGCCGCGCCGCTCGGCGACCTCATCGTCGGTCTGCATCCAGATGTGGATATCGACGAGGTCGGCCACCGCGCGCATCCCCGAGCCTGTGCCCTCCACGATCACGAGCGGTGCGCCCGCGGTGATGGTGATGGAGCCCTCGCGTCCGTGGCGCTGCCATGCCGGGGGCCTGAGATCGAGGGATCCGTTCCGGCGCAGCTCGGTGAGTGCGGCGACGAGCAGGTGATCCCACTGGAAGAGGGGCTCGTTCCAGTCGAGGTCGTCGATGTGCAGCACCTGCGCGTCGGGGACGACGGAGGTCAGTCGTGAGGTGACGGTGGTCTTGCCGGAGCCGCTGCGCCCGTCCACCGCGATGATTCCCGGACGACCGGTGGGGTGGGCCACTCGGGAGAGGACGGCCAGGACATGGTCGGCGAATGCGCGCTCATCGCTGGCGTACCAGTCGGGGACCGGCGGCTCCTCCGGCTGGAGCGCCGCGCGGCCCCGAACCGGTAGGACTCGTCGAGGGATGACCGGGGCGCCCGAGCGGGGCTGTGTCGCGTCGTTGGAGGACATGGGTCGATGCTACTGGCCCAGCCGTGGATGCGGGTCGGCCCGACGGGGCGCTCCCACCGCCGGTCGGGGCCTCTCGGGGGAGAGGAGACCGGGCGACATGGCCATGATGACGAGACCGAGGACCGGGGGGACGGAGATGGCGTCCCGGAACATCGTCGCGGCCAGGACCATGCAGATCAGTCCCAGGCCGATGCCTCCGACGATCCGTGACGCCAGGTTGAGGGAGAACCAGGCGAGTACCACCCAGATGAGAGCCGCCCCGCAGCACGACGCCACCGCCGCATGGGCCGGGAACGTCGAGACGGCACCCGTGCCCGATGCCTCCAGACGGTACAGAACCGCGAGTCCGATGGCGGAGGCGCTCCCCAGCGCGACCGGTCCCCAGACGTGCACCGCGGGGCGGGAGAAGCGCCCGGACACCCACAGGCCGAGCGCCATCAGCAGGGGGATGAAGGCGATGAGGCCGACCGGAACTCCGAGCGTCAGGAGCACCTCCCGCGGGGCGACGGCGGAAATCCCCATGATCCTCATGATGACGCACGCGGTCGCCACTGCTCCGAGCACGGTGGCGCAGGCGCCGAGGAGCCGTATCGACCAGACTCTCCATTGGGGCAGGTCCATCTGCGGCAGGTCCCTCATGATCCTCCTGGTCGTCACGGCCCGCGGTGCTGCCGCGGCCGGTGGTGCTGCCGCGACCCGCGGTGCTGCCGCGGCCGGTGGCCGTGCCGGCTTCTTATCAGCGGCCGTGACCACTAGGAGCGCCACCGGAGCGGCCATGGCGTACATCCAGAGGAACGAGAAGGCGATCCAGACTGCTGGTGCCAGCAGCGCGCCCACTGCGATCCCGGCGACGGCGCGCAGTCCCGGGTCCAGCCGCCTGCTGACGGTCAGACCGCTGACGGCGATCGCCACGGCGGCGGCGAGCACGACCCAGGAGGCGCGATTGAGCGTCATGTCGAGGCGACCGAGCAGCGGCTCGGGGGTGCCGAGGTTCTTGGCGTCGTAGCTGAACGTCACGGCGATATTCGCGACGGCCCCGATGACGCCGGATATGACGGAGGTGATTGCGGCGGCAAGAGCGTGCCGTGGGGCCAGCCAGCCGCGCTCGCGGGCGAGGCTGAGAAGCCCGATGGCCAGGAAGGCGGCGCTGAGGGAGGCGGATGCGCCTGTCACCCAGCGGAGGAGGTGATCATCGGCGTCGGCCTGCACGAGTGACGTGCCGGCCAGGAAGACGGCGAGGGACACGGGGGTCAGGGCGAGCAGGAGAAGCGAGATGATGCTGCATCCTATTGTCGTCTTCCTGCCGAGTCTCATCCCCATGCGATAGGCGGGGGAGGCGCTCGTCGCGTCCCCGTTGCTGCTGCTATCGGTGGCGGGGCTGCCGGCGCTGTCGTCGCTGGGGCCGGGGCGAGGATACTGAGGAGACATGAAGTAGCTCATTCCGGGCTCACTGTGCTGGAAGTACGCGATGATGGTCCTGGAGTTCAAGCGTAACGAGGATTCCCGCCTGTGCCGAGGGCGGGACGCGGAGCCCGGTGCAGGTCATGCCCTCTGCGCGGATGTCGTGCGGGGGCGCTGGCACGCGAGGATGAGCCCGCCGACGAGGGGGATGGCGGGCGCGGCATGGGTTGTCAGGGAGGGAATTCCCAGTGCCAGCAGCTGCGTGTAGAGCAGTCCCGCGGCGACTGCCAGAATGGCGCGTCGCACTGCGGACATGCGCGCTCTGCGGATGATGGTCCAGCCGATCGCGGTGCCGCCGCAAGCGGCCGAGACGACCATGGCCAGGGCGATCCAGTCGAGATCGGGTGAGTCCAGGAGTTCCGCGATCGCCATCGCCACCACCGACAGACTCGCCAGCGCGATCGGACCCCAGGTGTGGATCGGGGCATACGGCGAATGGTCCGAGAACCGCAGACCGATCGCGGCGAGCAGGGGGAGGATGGCGAATAGTCCGACCTGGACGCCTGCGACCATGAGATCGGGCGCCATCGACGACGGAAGCATCGCGCGCACGGCCGCGCAGCCGATTCCCACCAGCCCCACCAGTCCGAGAAGGGCGGCGCAGGCGCCGAGCGGCCGCACCCATCGGGTTCTCGTGAGAGTCCTCGCGGGAGACGGGGCGGCGGTCGCCCGTGGCTGAACCGGCGTCTGCGGCGGATCGGTCGATTCGGATGGTTCGGTCACGGGCTGGACTCCCCGCCCGCGGGAAAATGCGAGGACCATGAGCACGATGGAGGCTCCGGCGATCGTGAACAAGGACATCGTCAGGGCCAGTCCGCCCACGGGCGCTAGGAACGCGCCCGTCCCGATTCCGATGATCATGCGCGGCCTCGGGCGCAGCCGTTCCGCGATGACGCCGTCGAGAACGATCGCGATCGCCGCGGCTCCCAGTCCCCAGGCCGCAAGGCCCAGCGGTACGTAGAGACGCCCGGAGACCGGGATGGGATCGCCGACGTCGGCGGCGGTGAACGCCGCCGTCCACGAGACCTGCGCAATGGCACCGAGAATCAGCGACAGCGTTGAGATGGCGGCGGCCCATGACGTATGGCCCGGTGGCAGCAGGTTGCGCCGGCACGCCAGTCCGAGGGCGCCGATCACCAAGGGCAGCGGTGCGAGGGCCATCGACGCGGTCGGCGCCCACATGAGGAGGCCGTCATCGAAGGCCCGCGGGGACACAAGGATCAGGGCGACGTTCACCGCGCTCAGGAGAAGCGCGGTGATCCCGCACCATAGGACCTGCTTCGTGCTGAGTCGCATCGTCATCATCCTCCGTTGACGGGGGCGCTGATGCCGGCCACCGTATCAGCCGGGGGAGCCGTCATACAGGGGCGCCGGTGCGTTCGCGTCGACCCGCCCGTCATCGGCCGGGCGGACGGACGCGTGGACGGCCGGGCGACCGGGCCGACCGGGCCGCTAGGCTCCCGCGGTATGGAGAGGACTATGGGCTCGACCGATCCGTTCTCGTCGATCGTCGGCAGCAGACCGCTGCTCATTACCACTGGGAGCCGCGGCGACGTTCAGCCGTTCCTGGCGCTGGCCCGCGCCCTCGCCGAGTCCGGGGCCGGCCCCGTCGTCGCCGCGCCGAGGCGCTTCGGCGACCTGGCCACGCGCTTCGGCGTCGAGTTCGTCGGCCTGGACGACAACATCCTCGATCTCCAGGACGAGCTCGTGGGAGCGGGGCCGGTCCGGGCCGCGCTCTCGCTGGGTCGCATACGGCCGCTGATGCGGCGGTGGCTGGACGATCTCGCTGAGCTCGCGCACGAGGAGGCCGGTCGGGCCGACGTCGTCGTCTTCACCCAGAAGGCCCTGGGCGGAGCGAGCATCGCGGAGAGACTCGGAACCCCCGGGCTGCCCGCTCAACTCATCCCCACCGGGCCGCCGACGAGCGACTTCCAGGTTCCGTTCGCCCCGGCCGGGACGCCGCGGTCCCTGCGCCGCGCCTCCTGGTCGCTGGTCGGGGCGTCCGAGGCGCCATGGCGAAGGATGGTGGCTCAGTGGCGGTCGACGCGTCTCGGTGTCACGACGCGCCCGATCCCCTTCTCCAGGATCGTCGCCTCGCGGGGGATTCTCAGCGCTTGGAGCCCCCGTCTGCTGGCGGCGCCGCCCGAGTGGCGCCCCTCCCAGCGCCCCCTCGGCTTCTGGCGGTTGCGTGAGGCCGGGACTCTTCCGGCGGACGTCGAGCGCTTCCTGGTCGCCGGGCCGCCACCCGTGGTCGTCGGCTTCGGAAGCATGAGGCACGGCGACCCGGCGCGGTTCACCCGAGAGGTGGTGGACGGCCTGCGCCGTGCGGGGCGCAGGGGGATCCTCCTGGCCGGATGGGCGGGGTTGAGCGCGTCGGGAGGCGACGACGTCCTCGCCGTCGAGGAGGCTCCTTTGGATGGGCTCCTGCCGAGGGCCGCGGCCGTCGTCCACCACGGCGGAGTGGGAACCGTGGGCGCCGCGCTCCATGCGGGGACTCCGCAGATCATCCGCCCCTTCTTCGGCGATCAGCCCTTCTGGGCCGGCCGTCTCCGCGAGCTGGGGGTGGCGCCGCGTCCGCTCAAGCGCGTGACCGGGGAGGCCCTTGCTGAGCGCCTGCGCGTCATCGACGACCTGGCCGCCGTCGGCACCACCGCACTCGTCATGGCGCTCCACGTGTACGACGCCGCCTTCTCCGCCTCCCTGCGCCGTCGGCTCATGGACAAGCTCGCCCGACTGCCGCTGGGCTGGTTCGCCTCCCGCGGCTCCGGAGAGGTCAAGAAGATCGTGGGCGACGACGTGAACTCCCTCCACTACGTAGTCACCCATGCCGAGACCGATTGCGTGGGGGCCGTCGCCACCCCGCTCATCGTCCTGATCTACCTCTTCAGCGTCCAATGGCGGCTGGCGCTCGTTCTCCTTCTGCCGGTCCTCGCCTATGTCATCGTCATGGTCCGCATCATGAGGCGCGACGCCGACAACGTCGCCCGCTCCCAGCGCTACACCTCCCGGATCAGCGCACAGACCCAGACCTTCATCTCCTCGCGCCAGGAGGCGCGGGTACTTGGAACCTCCTCCGTCGTGGACCTCCCCGGCACCCTGTCCGAGGCGGGCGATTTCATCGCCGACTGGCAGATGCGCACCGGTCCCGTCAAGATCATCGCCGTCATGCTCAACCGTCCCACCACGGTTCTCGGGCTGCTGCTGGTAAGCGCTTATCTCATGATGATCCCCGGTTGGGTGAACGCGGCCGAGCTGCTGCCCTTCCTCATCCTGGGAACCTCCTTCGGGGGACAGCTGCTGGGCATCTCCACCAGCATCGGAGCGCTCATGGCGAGCCTCCAAGCGCGCGACGCCCTCGAGACCTTCCTCGGCACCCCGGAGCTCGCCGCGGCGCCCGCCCCCTCGCCCTCCCAGAGCGGCGTCGGCCCGCCCTCCGATTCCCGATCTTCCCGATCGAGTCCCGGCCGCCTCGCCCTGGAGAGCGTCACCTTCGCCTACGACGCCGGCCACCCCGTGCTGAGCGATGTCAGCCTGAGCCTGGAGCCCGGCGTCGTCACGGCGCTGGTCGGTCCCTCGGGGTCGGGCAAGTCCACGGTCGCCGCCCTCCTGGCCCGGCTGTGGGACCCCCAGGGCGGGCGCGTCACCCTCGACGGCGTCGATCTGCGCAGCCTGACTCAGGATGAGCTCTACGCCCGAGTCAGCATCCTTCTCCAGGACGTCCAACTCATTCGCGCCACGGTCCGCGACAACATCGCCCTCACCCGTCCCGACGCCACCGGCCCCGAGATCGAGGCCGCCGCCCGTGCCGCCCGCCTCCACGACACCATCACCGCCCTGCCCCAGGGCTACGACACGATCGTGGACTCCTCCCGCCTCTCCGGCGGGGAGCGCCAGCGCCTCGGGATCGCCCGGGCCCTCCTGGCCGACACCCCGGTCGTCATTCTCGACGAGGCCACCGCCTCGGCCGACCCCGACTCCGAGCTCGAGATCCGTCGGGCCCTGAGCACCCTCCTGAAGGGGCGCACCGTTCTCATGATCGCCCACCGGCTCCACACCGTCCGCGACGCCGAGCGGATCGTCGTGATGGACCACGGGCGCGTCGTCGAGACCGGCACCCACGCCTCGCTCATGGCCGCCGACGGCGTCTACGCCGCCATGTGGGCCGCCACCGGTTCCCCCGAGACCTCCGCCGATGGGGGCGAGCGGCGGGAGGTCGCGATATGGTGAGCATGCTGAGGGACCTCTGCACGGTGGTGGGAGGCGGGCCCCGCTTCTGGGCCTTCACCGGCCTCACCACCGCCTCGGCCGCGGCCCAGGCCGCCGCCGTCCTGGCCCTGCTGCCCGTCCTGGACCGGCTCCTCGGCCCCGACCCCGCCTCCGCCGGCGCCTGGCTCCTGGTCCTGATCGCCCTCATCGCGGCGGCGTGGTGCCTCGACGTCGTCAACGCCCACGTGGGACTGCGACTGGGGATACGCGTGATGCGAGTCATCCACGAGCGCGTGCCGCGAGCCGTCATGGCCTGGCCCGCCTCCGCCCTCACCCCCGCCAAGGTCGCGCGTCTGCGCACCCTCGTCTCCTCCGGGGCCGTCGAGGCGACCTCCGCTCTCCTCCTGCTCCTCAGCCCCCTGGTGAGCGCTGTCGTCTTCATGGGCGCTCTCGGGGCCGGTCTGCTGCTGGTCAGCCCCGTCCTGGCCGCGGCCACCATCGGCGGAGGGGCGCTCGTTCTGGGCGCCCTGTGGCTGTCCACCACGTGGGAGGAGGGTGCCCAGGAGGCGTTCTCCAGCGCCATGGAGGAGCTCGACTCCCGTCTCTTCGAGCTCGCCTGGGCCCAGCCCTCCCTGCGCACCGCCCGCCGCGTCTCCGCGGGGCGCCAGGCGGTGGACCGAGCCGTGACCG
>ERZ773073.1147-NODE-1147-length-12763-cov-40.180910_pt1 | contig 12763 bp, 7 predicted proteins | sample MGYA00580616_ERZ773073 | MGnify/ENA primary metagenome ERZ773073 (study PRJEB29015, sample SAMEA2737960) | human oral metagenome | biome: human oral; feature: human-associated habitat; material: dental | place: China | collected 2131 ...
AGGGAGGTGGTGAGCTTCGTGGTGGTGCCGGGGCCGATGTTCTCCTGCTCGGAGATGATCTGGAGCTTGTCCTCGGTGAGAACCTCGAACTCGTTGGGCACCGTGCCGGAGTTGGTGATGGTGAAGGTGACGACACCCGAGGGGAAGGACGTGGACGAGATCTTGCAGGAGTCGTCGGTGAGGGTCACCGTGATCTCCTGGGCCTTGCCGGATCCCGAGGCACCGCCCTTGGCGTTCTTGGGGTTGTCGGCGCAGGCTGCCAGACCCAGCCCCATGGCGATCAGAGGAAGCATGGCGAGCACGTTGCGTCGCTTGATGGTGGGCATCTGTCTTTCCTTTACGAAGAAGCGGTGGTGGATCAGGGGTGGGTCAGGGTCTGTGGAGGCGGTCAGGAGGCCTCGACGGCGTCGACGGAGGCCTGCGCGCCGGTGTCGACCTTCTCGATGCCGTCCTTCTGGCGCGGCGCGGGCCACCGCCCCATGATCTGGAGGGTGAGCAGCACGAGGGTCGGCACGATGTAGAGGCACCAGCCCAGCACCTGCAGCACGGAGGGCTGGAGGTTGAGCTGGAACATGGCCTCGAGCAGCACGTAGAGCCAGTGGAGGGGTGAGGTGTTGGCCGGCAGGTAGGAGGACAGGTCCCAGGCGTGGCTCGTGTGGCCGGGCAGGAGGCCCGCCTCCTGGAGGTCGCCGATGCCGTAGGCGACGATGCCGGCGGCCACGACGATGAGGAAGTAGCCGGTCACGGCGAAGAAGATGCGGAGGTTGATGCGCACCGCGCCCTGGTAGATGAGGACGCCCAGCACAATGGCCAGGACGAGGCCCGTGACGACGCCCGCCGTCGTCTGCATGATGGAGGTCTCGATGCTGGAGCGCACGGTGGCCCACACGAACAGGGCCGTCTCCACGCCCTCGCGCCCGACGGCGACGACGGCGATCCAGACGACGCCCCAGCCGGAGCCGCCCTCGGCGAGGGTCTTGGACAGCGAGCCCTCCAGCTCGCCCTTGAGCTCGCGGGCGTTCTTCCCCATCCAGAAGATCATCCAGGTCACCAGGCCGACGGCGACGAAGGACAGGAGGCCTCCGAGGATCTCCTGGGCCTGGAAGGTGAGGGTCTTGGGCCCCCAGGTCATGATGGCGCCGGCGACCAGTGGGACCAGTGCCGCCAGCCCGACCCCCAACCACAGCTTGGGCAGGGCGTCCCGGCGGTCGGACTTGACCAGGTAGGCGACGATGATGCTGACAACGAGTGCCGCCTCCAGGCCTTCCCTCAGGGCAATGAGCAGGTTGGCGAGAAACACTCGACCTCCATGTCACGAATCAACTTCAGATCACTAGAACCAAGGTAAGCCTAGCCTGCATAGTCGCGATCATCAAAGTCAATGATTCGTCACTTCCACATTGGATGTTCTTAGGTCATCCCTATTGCGTGAGGTGGTGTGAACTATGGGCGACCTGCGCACTCACTCGCCAGGAGCAGGCGTCCGCCTAGCGCCCCCTTGGGCCCACACTCGCTCACCCCCAACCCCGTACGCACCGCAACTCCCTTGAGACCGGAGAGCCAACCCGGCAGTGCTACACTCAGGGTGACTGATTCCCAGTAAGCCTCGCCATGTTTGCGGGGTTGAATGCTCCACCGGCTTGCCGGTCCAACTGCCCGATCTCATATCGAGACCGGGCAGTTTTCTTATGGAGACCCCACAACTCCCTGGGTGTGGTATGTATTTCTCATGCCTGCTCACCACCTTCGCGTGGGGATCGACGTCGGCACCCATTCCGTCGGGCTCGCAACGCTGCGGGTCGACGACCAGGGGACCCCCATCGAGCTCCTCTCTGCACTGTCGCTCATCCATGACTCAGGGATCGGCGAGGACGGAAAGAAAACCGCCTCGACTCGCAAGGAGATCTCCGGCGTCGCCCGCCGCGCCCGGCGCCTTCTGCGGCGTCGACGCAGGCGGCTCCAGCAACTCGACAAGGTACTGCTCGATCTGGGCTTCCCGATCCCGGATCTGGGCGGGCAAACCGACCCGTACCTGGTGTGGAGGGTGCGCGCCCAACTGGTTGAAGAGACGCTACCCGAGGAACTGCGCGGGCCCGCGGTCTCCATGGCAGTGCGCCATATTGCGCGGCACCGGGGGTGGCGCAACCCGTACTCGAAGGTCGAGTCGCTGTTGTCACCCGCAGAGGACTCCCCGTTCATGGGGGCGCTGCGTGAACGCATCATGAAGGAAACGGGAGAACTTCTCGACGACGACATCACCCCTGGCCAGGCGATGGCCCAGGTGGCACTGACTCACCGCATCACCATGCGTGGCCCGGACGGCATTCTTGGCAAGCTGCATCAGAGCGACAACGCCAACGAGATCCGGAGGATCTGTGCCCGCCAGGGCATCTCTCCCGATGTCTGCAAGCAGCTGTTGCGAGCCGTTTTCAAGGCGGAGTCTCCAAGAGGATCAGCCGTGTCTCGCGTGGCTCCCGACCCTCTTCCCGGTCAGGGTTCCTTCCGGCGCGCACCGAAGTGCGACCCTGAGTTCCAGCGGTTCCGGATCATCTCCATCGTGGCCAATCTCCGTATCAGCGAGGCCTGCGGCAAGGACCGGCCGCTGACGGCTGACGAGCGCCGCAAGGTGGTCGCCTTCCTCCTGGAGGACCCACGAGATGATCTGAGCTGGGTCGATGTGGCCGAGAAGCTGGGAGTCTCTCGCCAAGCTCTGCGGGGTACCGCGACACTCACAGCGGATGGTGAGCGGTCGGCCGCACAGCCTCCTGTCGACGTCACCGACCAGGTCATGCGCAAGACCAAGATCCGCTTATTGAAGACCTGGTGGGAGAAGGCGGACGCCGAACGGCGGGGCGCCATGGTCCGTTACCTCTACGAGGGGCTTGAGGACTCGGAGTGCGCCGAGGTCATCGCCGATCTGCCGGAGGAGGACGAGGCCAAGCTCGATTCTCTCCATCTCCCGGCCGGTCGTGCGGCGTATTCACGGGAATCATTAACGGCTCTGAGTGACCACATGCTGGCAACAACCGACGATCTTCATGCGGCCCGCAAGCAGATCTTCGGCGTCGACGACTCCTGGTCTCCCCCGGCCGAGCCCATAGGGGCTCCGGTGGGCAACCCGTCAGTCGACCGAACTCTCAAGATCGTCGCCCGGTATCTCGCAGCGGTCGAGAACGTGTGGGGCACACCGGAGGTCATTCAGGTGGAGCACGTTCGCGATGGGTTCGCCAGCGAGCGTGCGGCACGGGAACGGGACTGGGCGAACAACCGTCGCTACGAGGTGAATCAACGCGCGGTGAAGGAGATTCAGCAATCCTACGGTATTGAGGGCCATGTGCGTCCGGGCGACGTCATGCGCTATCACGCCATCTCACTGCAGGACTGCAAATGCCTGTACTGCGGAGGAACAATCGACTACCACACCTCCCAATTGGACCATATCGTTCCGCAGGCTGGAACAGGATCGAACAACCACCGCGAGAATCTCGTGGCCGTCTGCGAGCGGTGCAACAGATCGAAGTCGAACACCCCGTTCGCGGTGTGGGCGGAGAACTGCGGAATCCCTGAAGTCGGGGTCGAGGAGGCCATTGACCGAGTGCGTGCGTGGCGCAACCGCCCTACGGGAATGTCAGCTCGGGACCTGGGCCGCCTCAAAAAGGAGGTCATTGCTCGCCTTCGCCGCTCCCAGGAGGATCCAGACGATGCACGCAGCATGGAGTCCGTGGCCTGGATGGCCAATGAGCTCCGCCACCGTATTGCCGCCGTCTACCCCAACGCCGACGTCATGGTCTACCGCGGCTCCATCACTGCAGCCGCCCGCAAGGCCACGGGGATCGACTCCCGCATCAACCTGATCGGCGAGAAAGGGCGCAAGGATCGCATTGATCGTCGACACCACGCGGTTGACGCCAGCGTTGTTGCCCTCATGGAGCGGAGCGTCGCCAAGACCCTGGCGGAACGGTCGAATCTCCGCTGGGCACAGCGACTGACCGGGCAGCAGGAGACTTGGAAGCAGTACATGGGACTGACCGTGGGAGCGCGAGAGCACTTCGAGACGTGGCGAAGCCGCATGCTTCGCCTCACAGAACTGTTCAACGAGCACCTGGCAGTTGATGAGGTGCACGTCGTCGAGAACCTTCGCCTGCGCCTCGGCAGTGGTAACGCCCACGATGACACGATCCGGAAATACGCCACTCCTCGGCTGGGCGACGGCTTGACGGCCAATCAGGTCGATAGGGCCTACTCCCCCGCATTGTGGTGCGCGCTTACTCGTGAGAAAGACTTCGACGAGAAGAACGGCCTTCCCGCTAGGGAGGACCGCTCCATTCGGGTTCACGGCCAGGAAATCAGGTCTGACGACCATATTCAGCTCTTCTCCAAAAAGAAGAAGACCGAGGATGACAGCAAAGAGAAGCCCTTTGGGGCTATCGCAATGCGTGGCGGATATGTAGAGATCGGGTCCACGATCCACCACGCCCGCATCTACCGTATCGAGGGGAAGAAGCCTGCCTACGCGATGCTCCGCGTCTTCACCCATGACCTGCTCAGCCAACGACACGGAGACCTCTTCTCGGCAATGATTCCACCCCAGTCCATCAGCATGAGGTGCGCGGAACCAAAACTTCGCCAGGCCATAGCGTCGGGCAGCGCTACCTATTTGGGATGGGTCGTTGTGGGTGACGAACTTAAGATCACCATTGACACATTTACCAAGAACGCTATTGGACGTTTCCTCAAAGACTATCCTGGCACCACACGTTGGCGCATATGCGGATATGACGCCAACAATAAACTTACACTGAAACCAAGGATTCTTGCAGCGGAAGGATTAGAAAATCCAAGTAATGATGTGAGCGAAATTATTGAAGGTAAAGGGTGGCGCGTAGCCATTAACGTACTGGCCAACGTAAAACCTACTGTTGTCCGTCGTGATGCTCTAGGCCGCCCTCGGCGTTCCAGTAGATTCGGTCTCCCTATCTCGTGGACCATCGAGTGAGGTCCTGAATTGGACACAGCATGGCGTATCATTGACTGCTCGTCATTGGAGGGGCGCATCACCTCGAATCGAGGGGCGGTCTGCATCCACCAAGACGACGGCGGCGAGCATCGGATCCCGACGGCCGATGTGGCGGTCGTTCTCATGGGCCCTCACGTGGGCTTTTCGACAGCAGTCATCCATCGCCTGCTGGGAGCCAACATCGTCGTGCTGTTCTGCGACTGGCGGGGAGTACCCGAGGGCGCCGCTTATCCGTGGCACGAGCACGGCCGCGTTGGCGCCAGGCAGCGGGCTCAGTCGCAGCTCTCCGAACCACGGAGGAAGAATGCGTGGGGTCGCCTGGTGAAGGCGAAGGTGTTGGGGCAGGCAACCGTCCTGCTTCAGAAGGATCGTTCTGCGGCAGTCCGACTCAAGGAGATGGCGCGTTCGGTGCGCTCGGGTGACCCGGAGAATGTCGAGGCCCATGCTGCTCGCCTGTACTGGTCCCGATTGTTCGCCTCCGAGAGTGACTTTCTCCGGCGCCCGGAGGCAGAGGATCATCGCAACAGCTGCTTGAACTACGGCTATGCGGTCTTGCGCGCACATGGGATCCGAGCGGTGGTGAGTGCTGGGCTCACCCCGACGCTTGGCTTGTTCCATCATGGGCGCGGCAATATGTTCAACCTGGTGGATGATATCATTGAGCCCTTTCGCCCGGCAGTGGATGATGCCGTGCTGCATCTGGATCCTGATGCGAGTCCGGCTGAGCGGCAGGTGAAGCAGGTTCTAGTTGCCGCGGTGCAGCAGCCGTTCCGTGAGGACGGTGCCACGCTCCCGACCGTCTTGGAGGAGCTGGCGCAGCACTTGGGCCAGTACTGCGAAGGGGACCGCGCTCGTTTGAATGTCCCATCCTGGACCGGCCCGAGGCGCGAATCCTGATGGCGGACGATCCGGTGTGGTGTGTAGTCATGTTCGATCTGCCGGTGGCGACGAAAAAGCAGCGCAAGGAGGCGACTTGTTTCCGCCATCTTCTCCTGGATGAGGGCTTCTGGATGGCGCAGTACAGCGTCTACGTCCGTTACTCCCCGACCGTGGCCGGAGAGCCTCGTAGGGCGAGCATGATCAGGAGCAACCTGCCGTGCGGTGGCGAGGTGAGGATCCTGTACGTCACCGACCGTGAGTGGTCGCACGCGCTCTGTTTCCGCAACGAAGAGCCCGTCGAGGCCGAGCCAGAGCCCCAGCAGCTCATGATCTTCTGACCTCTGACGAAGCGTTTACGCTGGTCAGACCCCCTAGACAGACATTTCTGAAGTCTATCAAGGGGTCTGGTGACTGATTCCCAGCCACGCCGGGCACGCCGTGTCCCCGTCCAGAAGTCTATCAAGGGGTCTGGTGACTGATTCCCAGCGCCCGTCGGCGGCCCTCGTCGCCCTCGGGAAGTCTATCAAGGGGTCTGGTGACTGATTCCCAGCGCACTCCCGCCACTCCCAGATCGCCCCGGAAGTCTATCAAGGGGTCTGGTGACTGATTCCCAGCACGACGACGCGCTGACCAGACACGAACGGAAGTCTATCAAGGGGTCTGGTGACTGATTCCCAGCTTGGTGTTCCTTCCGGTAGGTGTGGGTGGAAGTCTATCAAGGGGTCTGGTGACTGATTCCCAGCGACGTCCACGCGCCACGCTGAGTGTACGGAAGTCTATCAAGGGGTCTGGTGACTGATTCCCAGCACCTCGTCCTGGCGGCGCTGGGCGCCGGGAAGTCTATCAAGGGGTCTGGTGACTGATTCCCAGCGGCTGTGAGAGCTCGTTCCAGGAGACGTGAAGTCTATCAAGGGGTCTGGTGACTGATTCCCAGCTACTGAGCAACAAGGAGATCGAGATCCTGAAGTCTATCAAGGGGTCTGGTGACTGATTCCCAGCTGATCCACAGGGAGCGGCCGCTGGCGTAGAAGTCTATCAAGGGGTCTGGTGACTGATTCCCAGCCGGCGGCGGCCATGGGCGGCGCGTCGCTGAAGTCTATCAAGGGGTCTGGTGACTGATTCCCAGCCGGGTGGGCACGTATGCGGACCTGGACGGAAGTCTATCAAGGGGTCTGGTGACTGATTCCCAGCGCATGGCCTCAGCCCAGCAGCGCTGCCAGAAGTCTATCAAGGGGTCTGGTGACTGATTCCCAGCGGGCTTTGTCGTGCCGCGATGGCACCAAGAAGTCTATCAAGGGGTCTGGTGACTGATTCCCAGCCCGCTCTCACCGCCTGGCAGGGCCACTGGAAGTCTATCAAGGGGTCTGGTGACTGATTCCCAGCAGCGGGCAGTGATGGTGAGAGTTATGACGAAGTCTATCAAGGGGTCTGGTGACTGATTCCCAGCCTGGTGAGATGCAGGGGTGGCCGGCGGCGAAGTCTATCAAGGGGTCTGGTGACTGATTCCCAGCGGTCGTCGGCGCGGTGGTCGGACTGGACGAAGTCTATCAAGGGGTCTGGAGACTGATTCCCAGCTTTTGCCGACGCCGCCTTTCTGGTTGGCGAAGTCTATCAAGGGGTCTGGTGACTGATTCCCAGCACAGGCCCTCCTCATCGACACGGGAGACGAAGTCTATCAAGGGGCCCGGAAGCCAATCCGCAACTAGATTTCCACCCGAATCTCCCTCGCCTGAAAAGCGCTTCACGACGATTGTCGTGGCGGTTATCGAGGGGGTGGCGGACAACCTCGGTTCGGTGTCCACGCAGCGGACATCAGCGAGGCGGCCGTCGAGGTGCCCGGCACGAATCGTTGGAATTCCACGCTTCTAACTCGGCCTGCGGCGTCGGCATGGTGTTGATATCCGCTGCGTGGACACAGGGACGCCTGGGAGGGTGTCAGATTGTTTGTGTGAGGGGTGTGATCTGTGCCTTGAGGAGATGAGACTGTGAGCATGGATGTGAGTAGTAGGGATGAGCGCGAGGAGGAGCGTGCTCGTCAGCGGCGGGTCGCTGAGGAGCTGAAGGCTTCAGGGGCCCTGGAGGGGATCTTCGCTCAGGTTGATGCCGGAGCGCCGTTGACCGGGTCTGATGGTGTGCTGGCCGGCGTGGTCAAGGCGGCTCTGGAGCGGGGGTTGGCTGCTGAGCTCACTGAGCACCTGGGTTATGACCGGGGGGATCCGGACGCGGCGGCGTTTCCCAACTCGCGTAACGGGACCAGTTCTAAGACGGTCTTCACCGAGGTTGGGGATGTGGATCTGGACGTTCCACGAGACCGGGCCGGGACGTTTACGCCGATGCTGGTGCCCAAGGGGCAGCGCCGGCTCGATGGGCTCGATGCGATGATCATCAGCCTGTACGCCGGGGGGATGACGGTGCGGGACATCCAGCACCATCTGGCCTCTACGTTGGGCACTGATCTGAGTCATGAGACGATCAGCAAGATCACCGACCAGATCAGCCAGGAGGTACTGGCCTGGCAGCACCGGCCACTGGATGGCCTCTACCCGGTGGTCTACCTCGACGCCATCATGATCAAGGTCCGCGACGGGGCTCACGTGACCAACAAGGCCGCGCATATCGCGGTAGGCGTGGACATGGACGGGATCAAGCACGTCCTGGGCATCTGGGTCCAGGCCAGCGAGGGGGCCAGGTTCTGGGCCCAGGTGTGCGCCGAGCTGGCCAACCGCGGTATCAAGGACGTGCTGATCGTAGAGGGGGCACCTCCCGCACCGGAGCGAAGCGCGCGGGGGAATGTGACGGGCTGACGGGGCTGCCCGAGGCGATTGAGGCGACCTGGCCCCAGGCCACGGTCCAGACATGCGTAGTCCACCTGATCCGGGCCGCCACAAGGTTCGTGTCCTACAGCGACCGCAAGGCCGTGGCAGCGGCTCTCAGGCCTATCTACCAGGCCCCCAGCGAGGAGGCCGCATGGGAGGCCCTGGAGACCTTCGAGGCCAGTGAGCTCGGACAGCGCTACCCGGCCGCGGTCAGGACCTTCACCGACTCCTGGGAGCGATTCACTCCCTTCCTGGCCTTCCCGCCGATGGTGCGACGGGTCATCTCTCCCCCACTTCGTGGGAGGTACCCCCTCCACCAACGCATCGAGGCTGCGAGCTACCAGCTGCGCAAGGTCACCAGGAACCGGGGTCACTTCCCCTCCGACGAGGCAGCGGTCAAGCTGCTGTGGCTGGCTATCTGCGACATCGAGGACAAGAGAGCCCGACAACGGCAAAAGGAGCAGCAGAAAGGACGGGCCGGCAAGAGCGCGACCACCGGCAGACTGATCGAGGGCGCTATAACCACCAACTGGAAGCAAGCCCTCCAACAGCTGTCCCTGGCCTATCCCGACCGAATCAACCCCCACCTGTAACCCACACCACATACACAAACAACTTGACAGGCTCACGCCTGGCGTCGGGTGAGGACGCACGTCTGCTGCGAAGAGCTGTGAACGAGAACGTGGCGGTGCGCAGGCAGAAGGAGCTACTGCCTGCACACCGCCACGGAAACGCGGGTGAGGGTGACGGCATACCGTCCACTAGTCCCCTTCTCACCCTCACCCGCGAGTCCTGTAGGCGCCTCTCGCCTCATTGGGCCGAGCCCGAATCACCGCCCTCTCCATCGTCATCGGCGGCTTCAACGCCTGCGACCGCAGCGCCCGGGCCCCCGACGGCGTCGCCATCACCGACGGCGCCGCCGGCCTCACCTAAAACCACGGAGCCCCCGCCGGCCACCCCGACGCCGACCTCCGCCTCGGCCCGCGCATCGGCCTCCTCCTTGAGCCGGGTGTTGACCTTCTCGACGTCGAGCCGCATGAGCAGGAAGAGGATGAGCGCGTTGGCCACAAGCGGCAACCACACGTACATGACGTAGATCATCTGGATGGCGGACTCCGGCTGGACCTTGAGGTCCCCGTCGTACCCGGAGGCGGCCAGCAGCCACCCGGAGAGGGCCGTGCCGAGGCCGCCGCCCACCTTCACGCCGAGCGACGTGCAGGAGAACATGAGCCCGTCGATGCGCTTGCCGGTGCGCAGCCAGGTGTTCTCCGAGGCCTCAGCGATGAGGGCGTTGAGCGTGCCCTGCAGCGAGCTCATACCCAGGGCCGCGACCCCGGAGAGGATCAGCATGAGCGGGACATTGTGCATGTAGGCCGCCACGAGCACTCCGAGCCGCCCGAGGGTCGCGATGACGTAGCCAATGATGTTGATCCGGAACATGCCCCCGAACCGGCTCACCACCAGCGGCGTGATCATGAGCCCCACGATGAGCGGGACGTTAATGGCCCAGGCGAAGGTCCCCAGCAGGCTCTCGTCCCCAAGGATGTACTTCATGAAGTAGATCCCCATATTGAGCATCGCTGTGAAGATCTGGGTGAGCAGGAAGACGATGAGGATGATGAGGTAGTACTTGTTGGATACGAGCATCTTGGCCGACTCCCCCACCGAGAGCTTGTCCTCCTGGGGCTCGTCCTCACCCTCCAGCTCCTCGGGCGACAGTTCCTTGACCGAGAGCACCGAGAGCGTGTTGACCGCCAGGCCGAGCAGCGCGTAGATGATCGCCATCGTCCGCCAGCCGACGGCGCCGCCGCCGAACAGGGCCACACCGCCCACGGTGACGCTCTGGATGAGCAGGTTCGTTCCGAAGGCGAACATGAAGCGGATGGAGCCCATCTGCACACGCTCAGCCCCGTTGCGGGTAATGAGTGCGGTCAGCGAGGAGTAGGCGATGTTGTTGGCCGTGAAGAAGACGGCGTTGAGCAGCGTGTAGGCGATGAAGAACCAGGCGTACTTGGCGGTGTCCCCCAGGCTCGTGGGGATCGCGAAGATCGCGATGAGCATGGCGGCACAGCCCACGAACCCCCACAGCATCCACGGGCGGGCCTTGCCCATCCGCGTGTTGGTGCGGTCCAACAGCGCCCCGAAGATGATGTCGGAGAAGCCGTCGAAGAGCCGGGAGACCATCATGAGCGTGCCGACGACGCCCGCATTCAGCCCGGCGGTGTCCGTCAGGTAGATCATGACGAAGGCGGACAGGAGCACGTAGACGACGTTGCCGGCGACGTCGCCCGATCCGTAGCCCACCTTGTTGTACCACTTCAGGTACTTCCTCTCGCTGGCCGCCTCCAGTCCGATTCCTGCTGTGGGGGCGCCGGTCTTCTTGCCGGCAGAGTCGCTGCTCATAGCGTCACCTCGTTGTGAGTGCTGGTGTGGGAGATAAGGGGGTTGAGCAGGAGATGGAGCTCCATCCCCAGCTCCTGGCTGTCGACCTGGTAGCGGGGCCGCAGGGCGGGCCCGCAGCTGTTGGATCCGATACCGGCCATGGCGGCGTCGAGGCACAGGACCGTGCTGCCCGACGGCGTCAGATCGGTGTTGCGGTGCCGCGCGGCCAGCTCCTCCTGCGTGTAACGGGAGGCGTTGAAGGAGAAGGGGGTCGGCCCGACGACGGCCAGGCTCAGCCCGCCTCCGGAGACGATCACCTTGTTGCAGTCGGCGTGGCTGCCGTTCTCCTGGGGCCGGATGTAGTCCTCGTGGAGGTCGACGACCTCGGCGCTGAAGGCCCCGTGGTGGCTGGCGCGGCGCTTGTCGACGTAGCTCTCCTGCGGGCCCAGTCCGTAGTAGTCGACCTGACTCATGGACTCGGGCAGGAAGAGGCGCAGCCCCAGGCGCGGCAGGCTCGGGAAGCCCAACGTCCGGCGCAGCCGCATTCCCAGACTCAGGACGCCGTCGTCGGTGAGGCTCCAGAGAAGTCGCCCGTGCAGAGCGGGCTGGACCGAGGGCGCCACGAGGCCGACGTCGGCGCTGACGGTGACCCGACCGGGCTCCTCATCGACCTCGACGCCGTAGGCGCGGGCCACGGCCTGGTGGTAGTGGGCGCGCTCCCACTCCAGGCGCACGTGGCGGTCGTTGTCGGTGGGCGCCCGCCAGATGTTGAGCTCGACCGGGCGGTCCAGGAGCTCACGCCCCTCGGTGGACAGCGAGACGGGCAGGCCGGTGCGCGTGTCGATGGCGCAGCTCAGCCTGTCGCTGTCGATCTCGATCCGAGTGCCCTCACGTCTGACCGGAAGTCGGGTCTCGCCGATGGGACGGTTGGCGAGCGCGGCGACCCACCGGTGACGCCTGTCAGCGTTGCGCAGGGCGATCTCGTCGAAGCCCAGGACGTGGCCGGCGGCCAGCAGCGAGTCGGGGCGCGCGAGCCGGTAGGTGACCAGCAGGTGGCAGCGGCCGGTGGGTGGGACGCTCGGCTCGCAGCGCAGCATGACGCTCGTGTGCGGCGGGACGGGCTCCACCAGGTCGAGGTCCTCGCGGTCCACGACGACGCCGTCGCACCGCACCTCGTAGGAGATGCGCAGGTACTGGGACAGGTCGGTGTGGTCGAGGTCGTTGTGGATGGTGAGCAGACCCTCGTCCTGGTCGTACTCGATGACGCGGGCGGGGCGCTGGACGTTCTTGAGCTCGGCCAGGCCGGGGTGGGGGACACGGTCGGGCGAGACGAGCCCGTCGACGCAGAAGTTGCCGTCGTGGACGGCCTCGTCGTGGTCGCCTCCGTAGAGGTGAACCGGCCGGCCGTCATCACTGGTCCCGGCGGTGACCGCATGGTCGCACCACTCCCACACGAAGCCGCCGCACATGCGCTCGTCGGCCCGGATGATCTCCCAGTAGTCCTCGAGGTCGCCGGGGCCGTTGCCCATGGCGTGGCAGTACTCCACGAGGATGAAGGGCTTGTCCGGATCGGAGTCCAGGTAGTCGCGGATCTCCTCGATGGCCGGGTACATGCGGCTGTACAGGTCGATGCAGGAGTAGTCGTAGCGGCGCTTGGAGTCGCGGTAGT
>ERZ773073.1152-NODE-1152-length-12718-cov-15.490247_pt1 | contig 12718 bp, 13 predicted proteins | sample MGYA00580616_ERZ773073 | MGnify/ENA primary metagenome ERZ773073 (study PRJEB29015, sample SAMEA2737960) | human oral metagenome | biome: human oral; feature: human-associated habitat; material: dental | place: China | collected 2131 ...
GCAACGGGTCATTGGGGTAGGCAAATTGCCTGCCCCAATGCGTGGTTTCCTACCCCAATGGGACCGCTGGGCTCGGACCGCTGGTTCGGACTGCCGGGTTTGGACCGCTGGGCCCGGGAGGGCGCTGGGCGCGGCGGCCCTCGTCTCGTAGTGCCTAGCCGCCGCCCACCCCGGACTCCGGATCCGGGGGCGCCCCCGCCCATCGATCTGGGCGGGGGCGTACTCGAGTGCCATAGTGTCACGCACGGGTTCCGTCTGCGCGAGCGGTGGTGGAGGCGCGCTCGGCGGCCCACCGGGTGGGCAGGCGCGTCAGGGCCCCGCCACCGAGGACGGCGAGCACGACGGCGGCGATCACCATCGCCGTGGCGAACCCGGTCTGCTGTACGCCGAAACCCGTCAGCAGCGGTCCGATGGCTAGGCCTGCGGCGTAGGCGAGGTTGTACAGGGCGAAGGAGCCGCCCAACGTGGGCGGGCTCGACTTGAATCCCTGCTCGCTGATCAAGGTGGTGGCCGGGGCAAGCAGCATCGCCGACGATAGGCCAAGCAGGCCCATGCCGACCCCGGCTTCCCAGACTCCGGTCGAGCGGCCGAGCACCACCAGCGCAGCACCGGCCGCGACGACGCCGATTCCAATGAGCAGACGGGGGCTCGTCGATGCCACGAACCGCCCCACGATCGGGTTGGCGATGATGCTCGCCAGCGCCGCGATCCCGAACAGAACCCCGATCATGGTGCTGGAGGCCTGCGCACCGAGATGGCCGGGCAGAACCGGCTGCACCGCGGCAATCACCGCCGCGCCGATGGCGATGGCGATCACAATGGACACGGATCCCGGCACGCGCAGCACCGTGAAGGGACCCGCGGTGTCGTCGACCTGCCGGGGCGAGCCCGGGATCAGGCTCAGCAGCAAAACAAGGTCAATGACCGTCACAGCCGTGGCCACGAGGAACGGGGAGGCGGGTCCCAGGGCATCGACCAGGAAACCAGCCAGGGGCGGGCCGACGAGCACGCCCAGGGTCACGGTCGACATGGCGATGCCCATCATCTGGCCCCGCTCGTCGAATCCGGTGGCCGCGGCGATCAGGGACAGGGCCGCGACCCACGCGATCCCGCCGGCCAGGCCCTGCACGAAGCGCGCCGCCAGCAGCAGCCAGTAGGGGCCGCCGGTTGCGAACAGGAGGGTGGCGATCGCCAGGACGATGACCCCGGTCACGAGCAGCCCCTTGGCCCCGCGCCGGTCAACCATGCGACCGGCGAAGAGCGTGGCGATCACCATGGCCACGGCGTAGGAGGCGAAGAGGACTCCGGTCGCCGCCGCCCCCCGCTCCGCCACGGCGGGCAGCAGCGGGAGCACCGGGATCGCCAGGCCCTGGAGCAGCATATCGGTGAAGAGGATCGCCCCGGCGACGGCGGTCGCGCGGGCGGGAGTGGGGGCAGGGGTGGCGCGGGGAGGAGCGCCGGTGGGGGTCGCGTCTGCGGGGCGCGGGTCGTCGATGGTCGTATTGGTGGTCAATGTGATTCCTTCAGGTGTCGAGCAACCCCCTCGCCAGCGCCGCCATCGCGGCGTCGAGCTCGTCGGGTTGCGGAAGATCATCGGGTCGGGTCACCGCGGCGACGGTGAACCCCTGGAGCAGTACGAGGACGAGGCCGGCGGCATCCCGCGGCGCGAGGCGGGCCGCGCCTCCGCCGGAGGCGACGACGATCCCCTCGATGCGCTCGCGCCAGTCGTCGAGCGCGTCGTCCTTCTCGGAGCGATCGAAGGCCTGGGGGGCGACCAGCACCGTCGTCGAGGCCAGGGCCCTGAATGCCGGGTCGCGGGTGATCATTCGCACGAAGCGCGCCAGCAGCTCCTCGACGGTGAGATGCGGGCGCTCGCCGGCCGCGCTGGCGGCGGCGGGGCTGTCAGCATCGCCGGCGGCGGCATCAGCGGCGACGTCGTCGGAACCCTCGAAAAGGCGCCGGCCGTAGTCGGACCAGCCCCATTCGAGCGCCTCCACCAGCAGGGCCCGCTTGTCGCGGAAGTGGTGGTGCAGCGCGCCCCGCGTCACGCCCGCCCGCTCGGCGATGTGCTCGAACGTCGCCCCCCTCCACCCCTTCTCCTCGAAGGACATCAGCGCCGCCTCCAGCAGCGCGACGCGGGTTCTGGCCGCGTCCTCGGCCGTCCGTCTCATGCATACATGATAACACGTATATATAAAGTCGCGTGATCGATGTCCTCCCTTGTGTATGAAAAGCGGAAGAAAAACAGTTCAACGTCGCCACACGACGGCGGGTTCAGAGGGTGTGCGCAACAACAGCTTTTGGAGGTGTGTTGTGCGGTTGGATGAGCGGCGTCGTGTGACGACGCTGAACCGTCAAAGCTCCGCGATTCGTACGCGGGCGGAGAGATTTCGCCCGGGGCGTGGGCGAAAATCTGTGGCGCGGCCCCGATCACGCCGCAAGAGGGCTATCTGCTGGTGAAAACCGGGATGATGCCGTCGAAGCTCAGTTGAACCCCCAGCCCGTGGGCGACGATTGTCGCGATTCCCGCGAGGACGGCCAGCAGCACCACGGCGAAGCACACCCCTGCGGTCACTTTTCCCACCAGGGTTGGTTTCCTGCTGGGATCACCTCCCGTGCCCATCGACAGGGAACGCACCCCCAGTGCGAACAGCGTCGGAAGCCCCGCTCCCAGGATCAACCCGGCAAGCAGGACGTGCCAGGTGCCCTCGAACGCAAGCCAGAGGATTTTCATGCGCGGCTGCCCTCGGGCTGTTCGATCTCAATCAGATCCGCCACCTCGGTGGCGGCTGCCAACGGGCGCGGAGCGGTGACATTCTCCACCCAGTCGTCGTTGACGTTGCTGTGGTCGATGGCGGACTTCCTGGAGTGCAGGTACATCCACGATGCCGCTGCCAGCAGGATCGCGGTTATCACCAAAGCCCCGAACAGCCCACCGAGCAGGTGCCCGATCAGCCACATGAGCGCCCCCGCGAGCGCGGCGGCAGGCAGGGTGATTGCCCACGACATCAGCATCCTCCCGGCAACGCGCCAGTTCACCTTGGCACCGGAGCGCCCGAGGCCACTTCCCAGGATTGAACCGGTGGCCACGTGCGTGGTGGACAGGGCGAAACCCATGTGGCTGGAAGCCAGGATCACTGCCGCCGACGACGCATCAGCGGCCATGCCCTGGGGAGAGCTGATCTCGACAAGCCCTTTGCCCAGGGTGCGGATGATTCGCCATCCCCCGAGGTAGGTTCCCAGCGCGATGGCGAGGGCACAGGCCACCTTCACCCAGAACGGCACCGCGTGCAGCTGCGTCCAGCTTCCGGTGGCGATCAGGGCCAAGGTGATGACCCCCATGGTTTTCTGGGCGTCGTTGGTGCCGTGGGCCAGTGAGATCAACGAGGCCGACCCGACCTGTCCCCACCTGAAACCCCGTTCCCGGCGTTTCTCGTCCATCCCACGGGTGACTGCGAACACCAGCCAGGTGCCCACCCCCGAGACGATGATCGCTACGACCGGCGAGACGAGGGCAGGCAGGATCACTTTCCCGACCACCCCGTCGAGTCTGGTCCCGTCACCGACCCAGTTGACCCCACCAAACCCCAGGCCCGCGATGGTCGCGCCGACGAGACCGCCGAACAGGGCGTGGGACGAACTCGACGGCAGGCTCCACAACCAGGTCAAGAGGTTCCACAAGATGGCACCCACCAGACCCGACAACACGATCAGCAGCAGCCCCTCACCACCGTCTCCGAGCAGTTCGGGACGTGGCGCCCCCACATCGTCCTGGAGGTTCACCACCGCATTGGTGACGGTGAGCGCCACTTCCACAGAGAGGAAGGCACCCACGAGGTTCAGCAGCGCTGAGAGCATCACGGCGGTTTTAGGTTTCAGCGCGCCCGTGGCGATGGATGTGGCCATGGCGTTGCCGGTGTCGTGAAAGCCATTGGTGAAATCGAAAACCAAGGCTGTGGCGATCACCAGCAGCAGCACGACTAACAGTTCTAGCGGCACGTCACTAGTTTGCAGCTTCCGGCCAGGATTCGCGCAATTGGCGTCTCATACCTCAGGAATGTCGCGAAAATTTCTGGACACCCCGGTGAGCATAGCCGCTCTCCGAGCAGCATCCGCGGTTGTCAGCAAAACCCGAAACACCTCACCTACTGAACAACTGACCCTGGATCGTGTTGATGAACTGTGTCAGGGACGCGGGCAGATCTCGCAGGTGCCAGGTCTCGGGGGCGTGATACCAGTCGACCTCCGTCGGGTCGGGGGTGTCGTCGACATCGGCCGCCGCCATCGCCTCCACCCAGCGCTGACGCCCACCGAGAACGACCGTGTAGGGCAGCAGCCGGGAGATCTCCACCAGCTCCCTGCCCCTCGGCATCTGATTGGTCGGTTGGGTGTTGAGAAGGGCGGAAAGAGCCCCGAGAGCCGCGACGAGCCGGGTGCCCTCCGCTGTGCGGCGTGGCATACGTGGCGCCATCCACAACAGCGAAATAGCGAGGGCCAGCAGCACCAGAGCCACCAGTCCGAAACTAGTGAAGGCGATCAGGGCGCCCCCAGCCGCCAGCGCGACACCGAGTCCGACCCAGCCACGGACAGCCCACGAGCTGCGGGTGGAATCAGGACGGTGCTCGAACCAGCCTCGTTCCACCACTTCGTCGTACAGGGCATCCTGCACCGCCCCCAAAGCGGGAGCCAGGACCTCGGGCAACTGCGACGCGAAGGAATGCTGCCCGTCGGGCACCACCGCTTCCAAAAGCCGGGATTCGTAGGGAAGCAGTTCATCATGCTGGTTCTCCAGGCGACTGAACTGCCAGTCCACCAAGCCGTACTGGGTGTGTTGGAGTTCAGTGATGCGCAGGTGACCACGCACGGCGAGATCGATCAACGTGGCCGTGATGTCGACGGGATCAACACGCTCATCGGCGACAGTTCCCACCAAACCAGGACGCATGCCCTCCCCCGGTTCGAACACCGATTCCCCGTCGCCGACGGGCCGGAAGGACCCGACGGCCGAGACCTCACCGGCATACGAGAGGTCCGCACCACTTCGACGATGCAGCCACCACAACAGCAGGGATCCTGCCACCAGAACAGCCAGCGCGGTTCCTGCCGTTGCGAGGTCGATCGCGAAGGCCCGCTTGAGGTTCCACTGCTCATAGACCCGGGCCGTCGGCGCCACGTCCTCGACGCTGAACCCCACGGTGAAGGTCACCTGTTCTCCGACACCTCGTGTCGCGGACTCGAATATCGGGGTTGGTGAGTTGTGCGCGCCAGCCGCATAGAGTTGACACTTGTCGAGGGTTCCGGGCGGACCCGCTGTGCAGTCCACCAACTGCGCCTGGGCAGCCACCTGCAAGGTACCGGCAACCTTCTCAACAGCCACCGACAGCCCTTGGAGCGCCCGCCATGTGAACACGCTGGCGTCCCCGTTGTTTCCGGGTTCGGAGCGGGTGGTCCCGGTGACCTTATAGGTGATCTTCACCTCAGCAGACGGCTTCATGGAGAGCACCGTGTAGTCGCCCTCAACCTTGGAAGCAAAGTTCTCAGCGCCTGTCGCGGACACATCGGAGATGCCGTATATGTAGAAGCGGTCAGAGTCGATGGGGGCGCGATTCGCAATTCGCTGGGTCAGCTCCGCTGGTGGAGCATCAAATTTGATGGTCTCGGTGACCGTCAGGATCCCGTCCTCGTCAAGTCTGCCCTCGAAAAGGTATGACTTGGCGATCGGCTCATCGGCATGAGCCCGCGGCACCGTGCCCAGGGCGAAAAACAGCACCAGCGGGACCAACAACAAGCGGAAGGTACGCACCTCGAGGCTCCTCAGATCAAAGTTCTCGGTGCTGACCGTACCGCATTTTGAATGCAGGAAGACACAACCAGGGTCGCACCAGCAAGCGACGAAACACCTCCCGGGAGCCCCGGTGAGGCCTGCTCAGCAGGATGAAGAAACCACCACACGTGGAGAGCAACATTTCCCAGTAGGTCGCGGGCAACCGACGCCACCAGGCCTCCTACCGCCCCGGGGAACTTGCTCCCGACACCACACGCCGACCCCTGATAGGGATACCCTGAACCCCGTGGCAAACTCGATGCAACCGCAATACCCGGGGCAGCCCAGCTCACAGGGCTCCGGAGGAAATCCGTACCCCACTCGGCAGCCTGCGCCTTGGCATCAGTCAATGCCTTCACAAGGTCAGCAGCCCCCCTCCACCCCACCGCAACCAGTTTCGTCCCCGTGGCAAGCTTCTCAGCCACCGACGCAGCAGTCCCCTTACCAAAGCCCGGCGCACCCCCAGACTTCCCCACACAGAGCCGCACCCCCACAGCCTTTCCCCCAGGCACAGCCTCCTCAGTTCCCCACCACACAGCCCGCCGCGTTCCCAGCCCGCGCAGCCACCCTGCAGCCCGGTCCTCATCCATACCCCGGCCAGCCCACGGGCTTTCGTCCCGCACCTCAGGGCTTTCCAGCAGTGCAACAGCCCGTGCCTGCATTCATTCCCGGTGGTTACGGCTCATACGCGGCACCGACCAAACGTCGTCCAACAGGGTTGTTGGTGGCTCTGTTCAGCGCCCTTGCTCTTCTGGGCGGCATGGTGGTCATCGCTCTCGTCAACCAGGCAAATCCTGCAAGCGTCTCCACCGATTACAAGAACGAGGACTGGGAGGTACCGCCTGTCACCTCTCAGCCGCCCCCTCTGGCAAAACCTGAGAACAAAGCGGAGATGACGACCCTGACGAAGGACAATCCGCTGTACACCATGTCCCTGGAATCCCCTGTGCGATGCGATCTCGAACTGCTTCCGGGACGCGAGCAGGACGACCAGGAACTGCAGGCCAGTCTGCAGACCTACGTCGGTTGCCTGACCCGGGTCTGGGGACCCACTCTTAAACAGGCCGGCTACACGGCATTCCAACCGAAGCTCACGGTTTATCCGGAAGGCGAGACCATCACCACGGGATGCGGGAACCAGAAATCCCACAACGCTTTCTACTGCACCCTTGATCAGCAGATATACATCTCCCAGGACGTACTCGACATTCTGTCAGCCGACGTCTCCAAAGCGCGCATCGTCTTCAACCTGATCATTGCGCATGAATACGGACACGTCATCCAAGGACAGAGCGGGATATTGCTCAGTGGTCACATGTCGGTCGACGACGCCGACGACTCCGAGAAGCAGGAAACGAGCCGCCGCCTCGAAACCCAAGCCGACTGTTTCGCAGGCGCGGCTCTCAGCTCCCTGGAACAGGGACTCAAGCTCACCGACACCGACCGCCAGGACATCCTGGCCGTCACCGAGGACGTCGGCGACGACAGGCTCAACGAACGCGCCAACGGTGATCCGGACGAGGTCGGCGACCACGGAAGGAGCCAGAACCGTCGGCTGTGGGCGGAACGTGGTCTGAACTCCGGAGGTTCACTCGGCCAGTGCAACACATTCAACGCCCCGGCCAGCGAGGTCGAATAGCCCGGCATCCGCAAGGATCACGGTTGCGGTGAGAGCCGTCATCTCATCGTCGTCATTGCAACCGCAATTGCCGCGACTCCTTCACCCCGCCCCGTGAGACCCAGCCCGTCCGTGGTGGTGGCGGAAACCGACACGGGTGCCCCAATGGCCTCGGAAAGCACCTGTTCCGCCTCGCCGCGGCGCGCGGCCATGCGCGGTCGGTTGCCGATCACCTGAACGCTGACGTTGCCGATCCCAACTCCAGCGCTCCGGAGCAGCCTGGCGGTCTCGGCCAGGAATGCAACCCCGGACGCCCCCTTCCACTCGGGGCGATCGGTGCCGAAGTTCGATCCGATGTCCCCCATCCCGGCCGACGCCAGCAGCGCATCGACGATGGCATGCGCAGCTACGTCCCCATCGGAGTGCCCGGACAGCCCGAACGATTCTTCCGGAAAGTGCAGTCCGGCCACCCACATGGGTATTCCCGCCTCCAGCCTGTGGACGTCGGTTCCGATGCCGACCCTCACGTCCGGTTCCTGCCGTCCAGGATCACCTGCGCCAGTCTCAGGTCGAGTTGCTCGGTGATTTTCAGCGCGTCGTGATGTCCGGGCACGAGCACCACCTGGCGCCCGAGGGTCTCGATCGCGGACGCATCATCGGTGATGGCCAGTCCGTTCCTGACCACATGGTCGTGGGCGTCTCGGAGCAGACCGAGCCGAGCCCCCTGCGGGGTCTGGACGGCTCGGAGGGCGTCTCTGTCGACGATCCGGGATCCGTCGTCACCGACCTGCCTGATCGAGTCATGGACCGGGATCACAGGTATGGCCGCATCCGCGCCGTCCGCCACCGCGCACGCTACAGCGGTGACGACCTGCGGGGGCACCAGGGGACGGGCCGCGTCATGGATCAACACGATGGTCTCGGGGCCGAAACGTTCCCACAGCACGTCGAGCCCGAGCCTGACCGAGTCCTGGCGTTCGGCCCCACCGACGGTGCAGACGACATCGTCCAGACCTGCCAGGGCTGTTTCAAAGGTCGGCAGGCAGCCCTCGGGGGTGGTGATCACCACGTGCCCCACGCCTCCTGCACGCATTGCCAGGATGCTGCGGCGCACCAGCGACATCCCACCGAGTTCCACCAGCGCCTTCGGCACGGATGCACCGAGCCGAGACCCGGAACCGGCCGCCACCACGAGGGCGACGACCGGTTCTTCCGTACTGTTGTTCAATGGTTCAGGAGGCCAGGACCTCGTCGAGCATCACCTCGGCACGCTCCTCGGCGACGTCCTCGGCGAGGGCCAGCTCGGCCACGAGGATGGCACGGGCCTTGGCGAGCATGCGTTTCTCGCCGGCCGAGAGTCCCTTGTCGCGGTCACGCCTCCACAGGTCGCGAACAACCTCGGAAACCTTGATGACGTTCCCGGAGTGCAGCTTCTCCAGGTTCGCCTTGTAACGGCGGGACCAGTTGGTGGGTTCCTCCGTGTGTTCAGCACGCAGCACCTGGAACACGCGTTCCAGGCCATCGGCGTCGACCACGTCGCGCACACCGACGAGGTCCAGGTTGCAGGCGGGAACGCGCACCACGAGGTCGTTCTGACCTATGATGCGCAACACGAGGTAGAGCTTGTCCTCTCCCTTGATTTGTCGGGTCTCTATGTCTTCGATGACAGCCGCCCCGTGATTCGGGTAGACCACCGTCTCTCCGACCGTAAAAGTCATATCTTGCAGGCCCCTTTCCGCCGGCAATCCTACCATGTTGCAGCGGATCGCCCTCGTGAGCGATCCCACCCCTACCTGCGGGGCTGCGCCGAGCCCTCGGCACCCGCGATCGAACCTCTGCTCAGCCCTGGAACTTGTAGCCCAGCCCCCTGACCGTGATCACCCGGGAGGGGCTGGAGGGATCGCGTTCGATCTTGTTGCGGAGACGTTTGACGTGCACATCGAGGGTTTTGGTGTCGCCGACGTAGTCGCTGCCCCAGATACGGTCGATGATCTGACCGCGGGTCATGACACGTCCAGCATTGCGCAGCAACAGCTCCAGCAACTCGAACTCCCGGAGCGCCAACCTCACCTCCTGTCCGTCGACCACGACCTGGTGGCGTTCAACATCAATGCGTACTCCGTCCATCTCGACGATCTCCGAGATCAGCGTGGAGTCGTGGCCACGCCTCAGGATGGCGCGGATCCGGGCAACTAGTTCGCGATGAGAGAAGGGTTTCGTGACGTAGTCGTCGGCGCCGATCTCCAACCCCACCACCTTGTCCGTTTCGGAGTCCCGTGCCGAGACCATGATGATCGCGACATTGCCGCGGGCCCGGAGCCGGCGGCACACCTCCGTCCCGGGCATTCCGGGCAGCATCAGATCCAACAAAACCAGGTCCGCGCCATTGCGGTCGTACTCGGCCAGGCCGCTTTCGCCATCAGCCTCGGCGGCAACGTCGAAACCTTCCTTGTTGAGCATGTAGGTGAGAGCCTCACGATAGGAACCCTCGTCCTCGATGATCAGAATCCTGGTCATCCCCTCATCCCTCCCGGGTCTCCCCGTCGACGGCCCTCTCCTGGTGGGCCGGAAGCCGCAGCGTGAAGGTGGACCCCTGGCGAGGTCGCGACCACACTTTAACGCTCCCTTGGTGGGCCAAAGCGATGTGACGGACAATCGACAGCCCCAACCCCGTTCCTCCACTCTCCCGGGATCTTCCATAGTCGACGCGGTAGAAACGTTCGAAAATGCGTTCCTGATCCTCCTGGGAGATACCGATGCCGTTGTCGCTCACCGTGATCTCGACGTTCTCGCCCTCATCGTCACTCATCCGCGTCGCCGCCACCACGACTCTCGCGTTGTCGTCGGAATAGTTGATGGCATTTTGCACGAGGTTGACCAGGGCGTCGATCAGCTGCCGGCGGTCCCCCAATACCCGCGCGCAGGGCACAGCGGTTCGCACGAGGTTGATTTTGCGAGCCTCGGCGGTCTCCCGGGTACGACCGATCGCCTCATCGATGATCTCCTCCACCTCCACCACCTGGCGGCTCAGCATCGGGTCCGAGGATTGAAGCCTGGAGAGCTCGATGATCTGGTTGACGAGTTCGGCCAGACGGGCTGATTCACGGTGGAGACGCCCGGCGAAGTGGATCACCTGCTCGGGATCCCCGGAGGCAGCCTCGATGGTCTCCGCGAGAATTCCGATGGCCCCGATCGGAGTTTTCAGCTCGTGGGAGACATTCGCCACGAAGTCCCTCCTGACAGCGTCCACGCGGCGGGTGGCGGCCTCATCCTCGGCCATGACCAGGACGCGCCCTCCGCGAAGCGGAATCACCCGTGCGCGTAGCCCGACGTTCTCCATTCCTGGCGGGCGATCCTGGATCACGGTTCCCAGGTACTCGGTTTCCGTTCTGCGCACATGCCGCACCCGGTCCAGCAGCCCGGGGAACCCAACCCGCGTTCCTCGTGCCAGCCCCATGGCTATTCCGAGATCGTTCACCCTCATCACTTCGTCATGGGGACCGATCAGAACGCTTCCCAGGGGAAGCACCTCGACGAGATCAATCAGGTCGTCCCGCGACCGTTCGGGAGCCTGCGGGGCGGGTCGCGATTCCTCCGGGGAGAAACGACGACCGATGGTTCCTGCAATCCACACCATCGCGAGCGCGAGCAACGCACCTGCCAGGGCGGCAAGAACGAGGTCCATGGTCAGAATCCTATTGTCAGAACTTCTGCCCATGGGGTAGGTGACGGCCACTACACTGCCGTTTCTACAGTTGTCATCCCGAAGGGCGGAGACGAAATGCGCGCCAATTATCACGAAGAACTCAACGGCCTGCTCGACAGCCTGCAGCACATGGCTGTTCTGGTCGAGGTGGCCGTGCGCGAGGCTTCTTCCTCCCTGCTGGAGCCCGATCTGGCCCGCGCGGAGGCGGTCATCTCCAACGATTCCCAGCTCGACGCCATGCACGAGGAGCTCGAGTATCGCTGCTTGTCCCTCCTGGCCCTCCAGGCGCCGGTGGCAGGTGAGTTGCGCACCATCGTCTCCGCGATCCGGGTGGTCTTCGAGTTGGCGCGCATGGGTGACCTGGCAGCACATGTCGCCAAGATCGCCCGGTTGCGTTTCCCGGACTCGGCGGTGCCCGATTCACTACGGGAGAACTTCTCACGCATGTCGGAGGTGTGCCTGGCGATGATCCGCCTGGCCAACCAGTCGCTGAAGGACCGTGACGCTGTCGCCGCCATGCACATGGCGGAGATCGATCACGAGATGGATCATCTGCGCCGCGATCACTTCGGAGTGCTCTTGGGCGAGAGCTGGTCGGGGTCGGTGGAGCAGGCCATTGACGTCGCCCTGCTGGGTCGCTATTTCGAACGCTTCGCGGACCACGCCGTCGCAGTGGCGCGCCGTGTCATCTACATCATCACGGGGCAGTTCCCAGAGGGCGAGGAGTGGCCAAACGCCTGAGGGTGATCAAAGGTTGAATGCCGGAAGGTTTACACTGCTTCAATAGTTGGATTTTGTCTCGATGAGGGGATTTCAATGATGCCGTTCAATCGCCGCAGCCTGTTGACGGGCACCATGGCAGCCATGGCCGTCGGGCTGGGAGCCTGTGGTTCCTCCCCGCAAGCCACGCAGTCAACATCTGCACCGGCATCGTCAGAAAACTCCCAGGAACCCGCCCCCGCGACAAGTCCCACGACTGAGTCCTCCCCGGCTCCCTCTCCTGAACCTTCCGCGTCGCCTTCCCCGAGCGGGTCGTCCGATTCCTTGATGCCGAAGACCAGCCACAACCACGCTGCAGCCGAGTACGCCTACCCCTCGGAGAAGGTCCAGGCGTGGATGAAGGATCCCAGTTCGGCCCCCGAGAAAATCGTCTTCCTCACCTTCGACGACGGCCCGAATCACAGCAATTCAGTGCAGATCCTGGACGCCTTGAAGGCGGGCGGGGTGCACGGCACGTTCTTCGTGGTCGGACAACTCGTGAGCAGCGCACCCGAAACCCTCAAGCGTGAGATCGCGGAGGGACACTCGGTGGCCATGCACAGCTACACCCACAACTACAACAAGCTCTACCCCGGTCGCGCCGGAAGCCTGGAAGCCATCAAAGGCGAGTACGAGAAAACCAAGGAAGCCCTCGAGGAGGTCCTGGGCTCCGAATTCAAGACCAACACCTGGCGTTACCCCGGCGGCCACATGAGCTGGAAGAAGTTGGAGGCCGCCGACGAGGCCCTGGCTGCCGAGGGTGTGCACTGGATCGACTGGAACTGCCTCACCGGTGATGCCGAGCCGAAGA
>ERZ773073.1153-NODE-1153-length-12711-cov-2.885588_pt1 | contig 12711 bp, 10 predicted proteins | sample MGYA00580616_ERZ773073 | MGnify/ENA primary metagenome ERZ773073 (study PRJEB29015, sample SAMEA2737960) | human oral metagenome | biome: human oral; feature: human-associated habitat; material: dental | place: China | collected 2131 ...
GGGAGGACATGATGCTCGAGCTCAAACGTGACTGGAAGGCCATCTTCACCGACATCGACGGAACGCTGCTCAACTCCAAGCGAGAGATGTCCGCGAAGACGCGTGATGCCCTGAGGCGCTGCGTGAGGGATGGGGTGCGCGTCGTGCTCTCCTCGTCGAGAAGCCCTCAGGGCATCGAGCCGATCGTCAGCGCCAACGATCTCACCTGCTGCATTATCGCGTTCGGGGGAGGTTTGGTGCTCGACGAGGATCGCACGAGGCTCCATGAGCGGGGGATGAGCAGGGAGGAGGCTGCCGAGGTGGTCGACTTCGTCGAGGCAAAGCTCAGTGACGTGACCTGGAACGCGTTTACGGCAGACGAGTGGGTCGTTCGCAGTCGCGAGGACCCGCGCGTCCTTCGTGAGGAGTGTATCGTGAAGACCTTGGCCCAAGAGGGTCTTGTACGCAACCTTCCGGGTGGCAGAATGGTGGACAAGGTGCTCTGCATGTGCCTGCCCGAGAGGTCCGCCGAGGTCGAGTGCAGCTTGAAGCGCAGGTTTCCCAGCCTGTCCATCAGCCGATCCTCGGACATCCTTGTGGAGGTGAACGCCGCAGGGGTGAGCAAGGCGGTGGCGCTGCGCGCGTTTTGCGATGCAAAAGGCATCCGGGTCGAGGACACGCTTGCATTTGGAGACAACTACAACGACCTCGAGATGCTCAGGGCCGCAGGCCTGGGGGTTGCCATGGGCAACGCCCCAGACGACATCCGCGACATCGCCGGCTTCGTGACCAGCGACAACGATCATGATGGCATCGCGTGCGCACTCCGCACGCTCATGGCCTAAGGGCCCGTGCTTTAGGCGGCGGGGGCGACCCCTCAGGGCGTCAGCCTTGCAGCCTCGTTGCGCGCACGGCGATGTATGAGGGAATGCCCAAGTCATGGAGGCGTCCCTCGCCGTTTGTGTCCTCATAGAGGTCATCGATCGTAAACCCCGCGCGAAGCAACCCGCCAAGGCTCTCCTCCAGCGTATGGGAGAACTGCATGCCCCCGTCCTCCTCTGCGAGCCTCTTGGCGAGTTCGGGTTCCGCTATGGGATCGAAGGGCAACCCATGGACGATGGAGGACTCTGTGTCATCGACGATGTAGTTGATGCCCGTGTCGAGACCTGACACCAGGATGCCGCCAGGACAGAGCACTCGTGCGACCTCGCGCCATATGGGTTCCACCTCGCGTACGAAGACGAGGGAGACCGGATTCACCACGAGATCAAACGATTCGTCCGCGAAGGGAAGCGGCTTGGTCATATCTGCGTGGACGATGTCGATCTCATAGCCCTCGCGCCGTGCGACCTCCCTCTCGCTCTTGAGCTGTGCCTCGGAGTAGTCAAGTACGGTGCAGCGTGCGCCTGCGGCGGCGAGGAGGGGCATCTGCTGCCCGCCGCCTGAGGCGAGGCCGAGCACGCGCGTGCTCACAAGCTTGGGCCACCAACTTGTCGGCATGGCCTTTGTCGGGGTGAGGCGGATCTGTGGGTTGCCATCGCGCGCCCGGACGAATGCCTCGTGATCGACAGGGCGCCCCCACTCCCAGTCCTCGTCCACCCAGCGATTGACCGTCTTGGCGTTCACGTCCTGATAGCTGCTCTTTCCGTCCATGTGGCATGCTCCTCCCGGGCTGTCGTATGAACTTGGCGAATATGCTCGGAGTGATGATAGGGCATGCTTGCTGACACGTCTCTCAGGCGTAGGTCTTGACAGCTGAGTGAATGAATATACAATATAACTCATTCACCTTAGGACTAACGCTTGAAGGAGCAATAAGTATGGATGGCCACGCATGGGTGGACGCATGATGACCGAGGCCCGCAGGGGCGGGACGCGCATGGGCGACAGACCAAAAGACGGACGTCGTCTGTTCGCGACGGTGCTTATAGACCTACTCACGCTCTCACGCATCCCCCTCGCGGCGGTGTTCTGCGCTCTCTCGCTTGCGGGAGAGTCCCTCGCTTCCCGTGTTGCGCTATTTGCGCTTATCGCGCTCAGCGACCTGTTCGACGGGAGGCTCGCTCGCCGGCTTGCCACCCAGAGCGTGTTGGGCGCGATTCTCGATGTGACCGCAGACCTCTTCTTTGTCACCACAGCGATCACGACGCTCTGTATGTTGGGGCTTTTGCCCTGGTGGCTGCCCTGTGTTGCCCTGCTCATGTTCGTGGAGTTTGTTATCACCTCCCTCGCCGCAAGGCGCCAGCGCGGCGAGAGGGCGATGCTCTGGTACGACAGGGTCGGCCGTGCTGTGGCGGTAGCGCTCTACGTCATGCCTCTTGGAGCCCTCGCCCTTCACTCTGTGCTCAGGGATTTTGCCTATGTGGCTGTCATTGGCGTGTCTTGCGCGGTGGTCACCGTGCTGGCATTCGCGTCCGCTGCGCTGCGGGTGAAAAAGGTGCTCACGTCCAGCTGAGTCTGATGCCCCTTACGCCTGGAAGCCCGTGGTGATGATCTGCCCGGCGCCGGGCGGCTGTAGGGGAGGCACGCGGGGTACCCGGAAGCCGCTTGTGCGTACTCCACCAAAACCTGTATACTTCTTCGTTACGGAACGCCGGTGTGCCTGCGGCGCTTGCAGAACGAAGGGGACTCGCTTGGTTCTGGCGGACTGCCCGTGAGCTGACGTACGGGGCATCGCGTGTCAGAATCTGACGTAAGGGGTATTGCATGAATATACGGAGTCAGTTTGAGGAGTATCTGAGGCCCGGGAAACCCCGGCTCGTGATCGGTGCGGTGTGTGGCGTTGCCACGCTTGTCCTGGCTGCCATAGCCCTCCTCATCTATGCGGGCGTCATCGGTCGGACGAGCAAAGAGAACGCGGTGGCGTTCAATCCGACGGACAGGTCGCTGGAGGGCACGTCGGTGTACTTTGACGTGGTGAGCCTCGACACGTATGCGGCACACCGAGACGATCACTATTACTATCTTGCAACTGACTCGGAGGACTACGCGATCGTTGTCTGTATGAGGGCATCCGAGGAGAAGAGGTTCGCGGATCAGCAGGAATACTGGCAGAGCCAAAAGGTCAATACCGGCGAGGTCTCGAGCACTCCAAAACCCGTACGCATCTATGGTGTGGCGAGCAAGATGCCGGACAATCTGGTGGACACCCTAGCGACTTCCTATGGGGTCAGCGCTGCTAATCTTACCGAAAAGGTTGGCGTGCTGTATATCGACACGATGACCACGCCACGGGATGCAATGATGACGCCATTTATCGTTGCTGCGATCGTCGCGGCTATCTTTGGCGGTATCCTCCTCTTTGGCTACTTCGCCCAGATAAAGGTGGCTCGCAGATGCTTGGATCGATTGGACAGGGAGGGCGCCACCCAGCAGGCTTGGGCAGAGCTGCAAAACTACCTGTCCACGACGGGGGGCTCGGCAAATCCTGCCCTGACGGCGAACTTCATCGTGTCAAAGAAGGAGGGGGCGGTCATCGCCTACGCCGACATCGTGTGGATATACCAGCACGTGATGAGGAGGAACTTCGTCCCTGTCAGCAGTAACGTGGTGTGCAGGCTGCGTGACCTCGACTTTATCAACATCTGCAGCCAAGGCGGAAAGGGGCGGGCGAACGTCATCAACGAGGTCTTCTCGGCGGTCTCGGCAAGAAATCCCGCAGCGATGATCGGCTACTCCGACGAGAACGTGAAGGCCTTCGACGCATTTCAACGTCAGAACAGGTAGTCTTACGCTATAGCGGGACGTAGGGTTCGCGCACGGCCAAAGGGACTCGTTCGTCGGGTCCCTTTGGGCTTGGCGGGAGACGTGGCCGATCGGTTCCTGAAGGTGCTTGTGTCGCCGGGAGTCGATCGCGTGCAGGTCCAGCCGTTCGACGGGGTCGCTCTCTGATGAGCGTCACCCGCCCCACGGCCAGCGGTCTCTTATGCTATGCGAATGTTCTTATAGATATTGGGGATATACTCATATCTTGTCATGGTGGGGGGGTGGAGCGACCTGTCCTCCTATGGATATGGGCCGACTTGGGCCTCTGGGGAACGTGTCCCTAGATCCGAGGGTCCCGTTAAAGTGCACGTCTTCGTCATACCAGTCGATAAAAGCCCAGTTAGGATTTTATTAATGCGACGAAAACGTGCACTTTAACGGGACCTTCTTTGTATGTGCTCCCGTCACAGCCCCTCGCGAGGGCTCGTGATGGGCACAATCCCTTTGGCGGCCCATGGTCTTTACGCGTTCCCGCGTTCCCCGTGTTGTCAGTGACGGGCGCGAATAGACCTCTCACCGACTCGGCGGACGTTGGGATGGTAAGATCATACGAGTCGATGTAGCCTTATGATATGGACGTGTACGTCTCGGACATAAGTTCCGTACAGCTGCTGCGCCGTGCCCGAGGCAGGTGCTGGCCTCGTGTGGAGGAGTGCCTTGACCGTACGGTAGGTGTCCCATCCTCGTTGCGATCACAGTGGTGGCGCGACGGCATCGTCGAGCTTGCGCCGCTGCTGACGATCGACGAGAGGCATCCCTTGCACCTGCATGTTTCGTGTGAGGAACGACGCATAAGGGCACGGCCCATCGAATGTGACATCCTCTCTCCCGTACTGCCAGAGGGATCCTTTATGCTGGCGGTTCTGAGTGAGTCGGGGTCCTCCGTGAGAATTGACTCGGGGGGTCTCTCGTTCGGGCAGCTAGCGGGCAAGCTGGCGCGCGCAGAGCGAAGGGGCGACCTGAGCCGTGCGCAGGCCCGTGCACTGCTCATTGACTTCGGGATGGAGCTCACCGGTAACTATGCGCGTAACGAGGTCAATCCATTAACCGATGACTGCTACTTCTTTGTGGGTCGTGCGACTTCCGCCGACGGCATACGCATGTGGTGCGACAACGCCTGTAGGGTTCGCGGGGCGAAGTACGCTAGGCGCATCTCCCGTGACGTGATGGATGGCTCGCAGTCTCCCAGGGAGACCCTGCATGCGATCATACTGAGCTCGCCGCCAGAGCTGGGTGGTCTGGGCCTCGAGAGGCCCTTGCTCAACGTGCCGCTTCAGCTCAGCAGCCAGGAACGCCTTCTGATTAACGGGCCGTCGATGTGTCCCGACCTCTACTTCCCGGACCTTGGGTTTGCCATAGAGCACCAGGGCGGGCCGCACGGGACGTCCGCACAATACGCGGAGGATGCGAGCCGCTCGCAGGTCTATGCGGCACTCGGCATCACCCTGTTTGAAACCTCGCGACGGGATGTGTGGTCAGCGGCGGCGTATGACATCTTCCTGCACAGGCTCATTCACCGGCTCGCGGCCGATCATGGGACGCGGCGGGGCCGGCGGCTCACTGAGATCGTCGATGATCCGGTGTCCCGCAGGACGCGCTGGTCAGTCATAGATGTCCTCACTGACGGGACCCTCTTTGTATGTGCTTCCGGCACAGTCCCTCGCGCGGGTCCGCGCGACACCCCTCCCTCGTATGCGAGACTGTCTCGGACCCGTACTACCTCCTTGTGCCGTACCTCCAGATCTCGCGCACGATGCGATCCATGAGATCCGACCTCTCGCTTCCCTGGAGGTACCTGCTGCAGGCCGAGAACATAGCGAGGGCGATGAGGGCGACGAGACAGAATGCGGCCGTCATGTTCTGCGTGAACGGCGTGACGCCAAAGAAGTCGCTGAACACGAAAATGCCGAGAAGGATGATGGAGAGGACTCCTACGAGGAGCGTCCCCCGTAGCGTATTGAGCGGAAGGGAGATGCGCAGGAGCAGCGCCATACCTACGAGGCACATGATGCTCATGCACATCGTCGAGTACTGGTTAGCCGACCAACCGAGGAAGTGCGAGACGACCATCAGGAGGATTATCGAGAAGACGGTGGTGACGGAAGCGGGCAGGGACCGCGCAAGGACGTTCGTGAGGAAGTTGCCGCTGATGCGGTCGTAGTTCGGCTCGAGCGCAAGTATGAACGAAGGGACCCCTATGATGGCCGTGGAGATGAGCGACATCTGTATCGGGATGAAGGGGTACGGTGGCACGACGATGCAGACGAAGGTCAGCGCGGCCGTGTAGACGGTCTTCATCAGGAAGAGCGCTGCCGAGCGCTGCAGGTTGTTGATCGAGCGACGCCCCTCGGCGACGACGTTGGGCAGGTGTGAGAAGTCACTGTCGGCGAGCACGATCTCGGCGATGTTGCGCGCCGCAGCTGAGCCCGAGGCCATGGCTATGGAGCAGTCGGCCTCGCGGAAGGCGAGGATGTCGTTCACACCGTCACCGGTCATCGCGACGGTGTGGCCCTGCTCGCCGAGGGCGCGGACGAGCCGTCTCTTCATGTCGGGGGTCACGCGACCGAACACGGTGTCATGCGCGACCGCCCATAGGAGGTCATCCTCGCTCTCGAGCGTCGACGCGTCCACGTATCGTTCCGCATTGGGTATGCCAACCTGCCTTGCGATGGCCGAGGCAGTCGCAGGGTCGTCGCCCGATATCACGCGTACGCCCACGCCCTGCTTTCCGAAGTACGAGATGGTCGGTGCCGCCGTAGGCCTGATCTGGTCACGGATGGCGACGAAGCCGAGCGTCTGGGGCTCACCGACGATGTGCCCCTCCTCGTCGAAGCCGTCACATGTCGCTACGACGAGCACGCGCATGAGCCTCTCGAAGGGGAGTCCCTGCGCCTCGCGGGATGCGCGCTCCGTGCCAAGAACGAACTGGGTGGCGCCCATCACGTATGCCCGGCCGTCCTCGGTCACGCAGCCCGAGTACTTGTACCTCGACGAGAAGGGTATGACGCGGGAGCACGCATCGGCCTTTAGGTCATGGGCCTCAGCATAGGTGCAGATGGCGCGCGAGGTCTCGTTGGCCTCCCCCCTGGTTGCGACGGCGATGGTCGAGATAGCACGTTCGGCACCGCGAACGTCCTCACCGCGCACCTCGACGACCTCCATCGCGCCTGTGGTGATCGTGCCGGTCTTGTCAAGGCAGAGCACATCCACGCGGGCAAGCGCCTCGATGCAGTACACCTGCTGGACAAGAACCTTCTCGCCCGCGAGACGCACGGTCGCGATCGCGAGGACCGTGGAGGTCAGCAGCACGAGGCCCTGTGGAATCATTCCCCCGACGGCGGCGACGGCTTGCAGGAGCGCTTGGTTGACGCTCGTGTGGCCATGGATCATCGTGCTTGTGAAGAGCCCTATCCCAAGGGGCACGAGGATGGTCGTCCCAACCTTGATGATCGCGTTGATGGTGAGGCGTATCTCCGAGCGGATGGCCTTGTAGGCCTTGGCCTTCTCGCTGATGCGCGCCGCGTACCCGTCCCGTCCCACGTGGGTCACGCGATAGGTGATGCTGCCGGAGTCCACGAACGACCCGCTCATGACCTCGTCGCCCGGATTCTTCTCTATGGCGTTTGACTCGCCCGTGAGCAGGCTCTCGTTGAGCGCCGCCACGCCTGAGACTACCGTTCCGTCGGCAGGGACCTGGTCCCCCCGCCCGATCCTCACGAGGTCATCCTGCACGATTTGGCTGATGGGTATGCTGGTCTCCCCATCGGCACGGATCACGCGGCAGTCGGTGGCAGTGATGATGGAGAGCCTGTCGACCATTCGCTTGGCGTGGAGTTCCTGCACGATGCCGATGAGCAGGTTGGCGAGGACGACGATGAGGAAGAGCATGTTCCTGAATTGTCCTGTCATGAGTACCAGGATGAGCATGACCAGGTTGACGCCGTTGAAGAACGTGAGCGTGTTCCTGCGGACGATCTGTCCTACCGTCTGGGTCCGTGCTGTCGCGTCGACATTCACAAGGCCTGCGGCCACGCGCTCGGCAACATCCTCGGGACCGAGTCCCCTCATGTGGTCCTTGTCTCCATGGGTGCTGGCATCTGTCACAGTCTCAGTCACGTACCCATCACCCCTCATATGGTAGCCGCCCGTACGCTGCGCTGCGTCCCACGACGCACCTTGCCTCCTGGCCTGTTAAATGCTAGGTAGATCCACTGGATTGTACGCGAGGCTCACGGCACCCGGCTGCCCCCAAGCGTCTTCCTCTGTTTCCTCAAACTAACTGAAGTGGTCTGTACTTTAATTGAATGTAATCTTGATTTTAGTGTCGACGTTTGGACTACTATCACCCGTGCTGCAAGATCGCCTTGCGTTCCAGGGGTACGTTGCCAGTGGAGGGTCGCCTGACTGCGGTCGGCACGCCAGCCATGGACGTTTTTTTGGTATGGGGATGCACCCTCAAGGATGTGTCCTTGCTATCGCACGAGGATGTCGATGCGTGCGAGGTTCTCCCTGAGCGAGCTGCGCCACCACGACCTCGCCGCCTTCGAAGGGGAGGATGTCAACTTCCGGCCTGGCGGGTGGGGTCATCTGCTCGTTGCATGCCTGTGCGAGTGAGTCGCAGATTGCCTCTGCATCAAAGTCTTCGATGGGTGTGAAGTCGTCCCTCTCGCAGAGTCCGCAGGTGATCGTTCCACCCGCCCCGCTCAAGAAGGCGGAGATGGTCTTGCAGATGTTCCTTGACAGCCTCTTTCTTTCTCGGACTCTTCACCTCATATGTCTGTGTGTCCTCGCCGATGGCGTGCGCATCAGGGCGACGGCGCGTGCCAGCTCGCTGGTCGTCATGGGACCTCTTTTGCCTGCACCAGCCACACCCCCCACTCTTGCGTCTTGGTTGGTGAGAGTATGACCCATCCCACCAGGCTGGGGAGGTAGTCACCCTTGTAAAGGGCTATCCGTGACGAACATACTGGGTTACTATGGTCGGCGGGTCGGCTTTTGGCCCCTGCCGAGAGCCAGGTCTACGGGTGTACGCAAGGGACCCTGGCGTGGCTGGGATCGCTCTGATCAGCTGCGATGTCTGACAAGCCCAAATGCGTACCCCCTGCCAAGGACCTGGCAGGGGCAGGCGTGGCATCAGGCATCCAGGATCCAGCGTATGCCCTTTGCCGTACGCAGCGCCGGTTCCTTGAAGTGGTTGCCGGGATTCTCCTCGAACGTCACCGTCACACCGCGCGAGGAGAACGACTCGACGATCGACCTCGTGTCTTTCTCGACGCTTCTCACGAAGTTGTTGCGGGTGCGAGCCTCAGTGCTGCCAAGCGAGAAGTACGCTCTCTCCAGCTCCTTTGCGGGCTCGTGCTGCGCGACGTGGCGCGAGAAGCCCGGAAACCAGAGGGAGCCAGACACGCTTGCCATCCGTGAGAAGACGTTCGTGTTGAGGGCCGACCAGGTGGCAAAGAGGCCGGCAAGGGTGTAACCCGCGATCGCCGAGTAGGCCGGCGGTGCCGAAAGCCTGGCCTCGACGTGGGGCATCACCCTTTTGACCAGTAGCTCAAGTTGTCTGTCCGCATGTCCTGCGCAGGCGTCGTCGCCCTTGAACGTAGGGGGACACTCCCAAGGTGACATGTCGTCGCTCCAGTCCAGGTTGCCGATGGAGACGAGGGTGAAGTCACGACATCCCAGCTCAAGGCACTTCTCCCAGACGCTTCCACCATCTCCGGTATATACGTGCAGGTACACGATGGCCCTGCCGCTTCCCGTTGAGCGTACGGTGACGCATTCTTTTGATACCTGGAATATGGTTTCCATACTCGATGACACTCTCCCGACCACTACCTGAAAGCTATGGGGCTGCGCGGACCTGTGGCGCTAGGCACCGGACAGCCCCTCGCCTGACGTCACGGACCCTGCTTGGGGCCCAGCGCATATCCCCCCAAGGCCAGATGACGAGCCCCATGCTAGCATACCGGCAGATACGATGTCAGGTTCGCGACGGGCGAGACGGCATCGAGGGTGATGTTATGGTTCACGGCCGTACACGCCTGAACGCATGTCCGGTTCGACTACAGTGGGACATCGACGGGCTGGGGGCTCAAGGGGCCCTGTGGACACATGACGCGTGACGAGGAGCTGTCGAATGGACAAGACATCGCTCTATGAGTCGTTCCTGCAAAGGGCTAAGGAGACGCCATCCGCGATTGCCGTTCGCGACGAGCGCCGCTCGATCAGCTATGACGAGCTCAGGCTGCTTGCGGACACCATAGCGGCACGGCTGCCCCACTGCGTGCGCTTCGTTGGCATCGTCATGGACCATGGTGCGGAGATGATCGCGGCGATGCTTGCCGTCCTGAAGCTGGGGGCGGCCTACGTCCCCGCTGAGCCGGGCTTTCCGGTGGAGCGCATCCGTTTCATGCTGACCGAGGCCGACGTCGATGCCGTCGTGACGCAGCGTGCGTATGACGACCTGTTCCAGTCCGTCACGCGCGTGTTCGTGGAGCCTGGCATGAGCCTTTGTGAGGAGCCTGTTCAGACCCCCTGCGTCGCCGAGGCGTCAAGGCTGGCCTACGTGCTCTATACGTCGGGAACCACGGGCGTGCCCAAGGGGGTCTGCGTCGAGCACCGCAATGTCTTGAGCTATATCGACGCCTTCACGCACGAGATGGGACTCACGTCACAAGACGTCATGCTCCAGTACTCCGTCTGCTCGTTCGACATCTTCGTCGAGGAGGTGTTCGCCACCCTGCTCAGTGGGGCGACGTTGGCTATCCCTTCGGTGCATGACAGGTCAAACACCGAGCGTCTCATCGACTACATCGCGAGGCAGAAGGTGACCATCGTGGACGGTTTTCCCCACCTGCTGGCCGACATAAACCGGGCCGCCGCGCTTCCCGAGGGCGTGCGTCTGTACGTGAGCGGCGGGGACGTCCTGCGCGCGAGCTACTGTGACCGCCTCGTGGGGGTGGCGCAGGTCTACAATACCTACGGCCCCTCAGAGACCACCTGTTGCGCATCGTTCTACTGCGTCAGTGACGGCGCCCCGCTCGAGGACGGCAGCTATCCCATCGGCAGGGCGGTGCGATGCGACCGCATCGAGATACTGGACGATGGCCTGCGACCCGTTGGGGATGGGGAGGTGGGCGAGATCTGCATCTTCGGTGACGGCGTGTCCCGTGGCTATTTGGGTGACCATCCCGAGCAATCGAACTTCGTCAGCCTGCCAGATGGGAGGCGCCTGTATCGCAGCGGTGACCTTGGGTATCTGTTGCCAGACGGCAACGTGGCATTTCTGCATCGCAAGGATAGCCAGGTCATGATCGAGGGGCGTCGCGTCGAGTGCCTGGAGGTCGAGAACGTCCTGATAGCGGATGCGGCCATCCATCAGGCGACCGTGCGTGCCTACCGCGACGAGAGGGGGCTGTCGTACATGGTCGCCTATGTCGTCCCGAGCGAGGCCGGCCTGAGGCTGTCGGAGCTGAGGGCGCGTCTTGGACGCAGGCTCGCGGATTTCATGATCCCCGAGTTCTTTGTGCGCATGGACGAGATCCCGCTTACCGAGAACGGCAAGCCCGATGGCGTGGCGCTCCCCGTCGTTCTGAAGGGGTAGGGGTGGTCATGGCAGTCGTCGTGAGGCAGGCTGGCGTTGATGAGATCGATCGACTCATGGCCTGGCGACTGGAGGTGTTACGCGAGGTGTTCTCGCTATCCGAGAGAGACGACCTGGACGCGCTTGACCGGGAGAACCGGACCTACTATGCCCGCGAGTTGCCGAGAAAGGGGCACATCGCCTGCTTTGCCGAAATCGATGGGCAGGTCATCGGCTGCGGAGGCGTGTGCCTCCAGCGCGAGATGCCCTCTCCGGACAACCTGTCTGGCAAGTGTGCCTACCTCATGAACATCTACACGCGTCCTGAGGCGCAGCACTGCGGTGTCGGGCACTCCGTCGTGCGATGGCTGGTCGCGCGTGCGAGGCAATGGGGCGCCGAGAAGATCTACCTCGAGACCTCCAAGGAAGGCCGGGCCCTCTACGAGGGGGTAGGCTTCGTCGACCTGCCTGACATGATGCTTCTTGCGGGTGGCCGTCAGCTCAGCCGTTGTCCACAAGTGCCGCCGCAATGACCCGTGCGTGAGCGTCCATTGAGCTCACAATGGGAAGCGCCAGCTTGCGGCCCTGGGCCAGTAGGCAGAGGTCCGATGATGCCAGCACGACGGACTGGGCGCCCTCGTCTCTTCCCCTCTCGACCATGTCCTCAAAAGCTCGGATGGTCTCTGGTGTCACGTCGCCCCCCTTGAGCTCGTATCGGATGACATCTCCCAGCCAGTCCTTTTCCGCGCTGCTGGGCGTGATGACAGCAATGTGCGAGAGGACGATAGGCGTCTTGAGAAAGCGCTGGCGCATCGTGGGACCACTCCCCAGGAGGAAGATCGCCCTGTCGCGGCGGGATACCGTTGCCTTGAGCACTGCGTCCGAGACATCGATGATGGGCAGCTCCGCGCGCTGCCTGAGGAGGTGGTGCGCGAGGTGTGCCGTCACCGAGGTGAGCGCTACAAGGTTTGCGCCCCTCCCTTGGAGCCTGTCGATGGCGGGAAGCAAATGGTCTGCCAGGCCTTGCGCGTCGAGCGCTTGGGCCAGCCCGTGTACGCACTGACCATCGACGGTCTCGACGAGAGGTGCCGATGTCAGCGCGGCGTTGCTTACGATCGCCCGCTGGTAGGCGTCTGCGACCTGCGGGGTGTCTGCGATGAGGCCAAGCGTGGACATGGGTCCCCCTTCCGGCAGGCGTACCGCACGACGTCTTGTTGGTGCCGCCAGAGCCTGTTCTTTACCGCTATGGAGAAGGGCAGTATACACGAATCGCCTGCATCAGGTCTCTGGTCACGTGTCTGCCGGGCATCGACTGTGATGGACTTTCTGAGGCTCTTCGGGGGTTCGTGTGGGTTGACGCCTCGGCGAAGATGCCAACCTGGCAG
>ERZ773073.1154-NODE-1154-length-12680-cov-10.732911_pt1 | contig 12680 bp, 14 predicted proteins | sample MGYA00580616_ERZ773073 | MGnify/ENA primary metagenome ERZ773073 (study PRJEB29015, sample SAMEA2737960) | human oral metagenome | biome: human oral; feature: human-associated habitat; material: dental | place: China | collected 2131 ...
ATAAGGAGTCCGTAGTAGAGGGCATCTACCATTTTCTCAATGACGCTTCCGCCACCTCCTGCCTTCTTAAACACATTTGCAAATGCTTCGCCGTTGGCATCAGCCATTGCGATAGAACTGCATAAAATGAAAAGAGAAGCGGTAATAAGCAGAAAACGTTTATTTATGTTGATTTTGTTTATCTTCATTATCAGCTCCTTTCCTTTAATTTTAATAAATTATACCTTATTTGAATAAAAAAATCAATTCTTATTATTTATTATCATTAAGCCATTATTTACTAAATCAAAAGTTATTTTCTAAAAAAAATTTTTATTTTTCATTTTTTAATTTTATTTTAATTTATTAAAAATCCAGGGTTAATATTAGCTCCAAAGACATTATATATAAGATCCCCTATCGCCCATGTTATTCCGATGACAACTGCTGCCTGAATAAATTTCATAAAAATTCCTGATATATCAGGTGTACGACCTGCCGCAAAAAGTTCAGGAAAAATTCCGACTACAGTTACAAGCAACATTACACCTGTGATAACCCACTGTAAAAACCTTATGTAGTCAAAAAGTACTCCATTAACTTCACTTGTTATTTCAACTGCTGCCTGATCCAGATCACCGGCATTTCCAATAACTGACACAAAAAGCATAAGAGCTACGACCACAAACACAATAGATACTTTTTTGTTACGCATTATTTTTCAACCTTCCTTTTTTTATGTCGTGTATTTAAGTTATAAATAGGTATATTATAACAGATTTTTATTAAATACAGAATAAATATTAATATTTTTTACATATTTCTTCCCCTTTGACTTTTAATTATAGTCTGTAAGATAGAATTATAAATAATTTCTAGTGAGATTATAACATGCTTTTCAATTAAAATCAAATATTTTGCATTATCCCGAAATGTCTTTAATTCATGGACTTTCATACAAATTGCATTTTATATTAAAATGTTGTATAATTAATATTATTATTCATTAAATATAATTATCTAAGAAAATGGTAGATGCCCTCTACTACGGACTCCTTATAATCTACAGAGGCGTGTCCTTTAAAATCAGCAGGCTATGCGGTATGGCACTGATCTTCTTCATGACCGCAGATATCCTTACCGCAATACTTAAAAACCTCGCTCAGGTGGACCTCTACTCCATTTTCAGGATGATTATTCCAAGGTTTGTCAAAAATCTGGTCATCGCCTTCATCCTGGTTACCCCTACCTCATACCCATTAAGGCTGGGTACCGGAAATGCCGCAGGCGAAGTCATGCAGGGAACTCTCGTAACACGTATTACCGAACTCTTCTTCAACATGTTCTACAGGCTCGGTATACTCTTCTTCGATGCCCCCGCAATGACTACTTCCACTCCAGGAAAAATCGCAATGGCTTTCTTCAACAAGCCCCTGAACATGATGAAGGACGTATTCGGTTTCATGACTTTCTTCGCTATATTCACAAACCTCGCGAAGATTATACTGCTATTATTCTGCGTATGGCTCAGCGGTAAGATTATCGCCGTCTATGTGTCTAACATCTTTACCGCCCTCATGCTCACCACTTTCTCCGTATTCTACCTCATGTTCCTTACAATGGAAAGTACAGCGCAGATTGGACAGAAAGGTATACAGATGATCGTACAGCAGAGCGTCACGCTCTTCATGACCGTCGCAATGATGGGTATCTCATACCAGGTCATGAACCTCGTAGCAGCAGGCAAAAGCATACAGGCCATAGCCGCTCTCGCCGTCGTCCTCCTCATGCTCTCGCAGGTAATGGAGAATATCGGTATGATGGCTATAGCAGTTACCACAGGCTCTGGTCTCGGTATATCCAGCGACAGCGCTTTCATGGGTCTCGCACAGGCCGCTGGTATGGCTGCCTCAGGATTAGCCATGTTCGGCGGTGCGAAGCTTGACGAACTTACTAACGGAAAGGACGGTGGTAAAAATAACAAATCTTCTTATAAAGGTGGTGATATGAAAAACAGCGACGCTTTCCAAAGGGCTATGCACAACGTGGGAAGACCAACTGCAAACAGCAATAACGGATATGGAAGACCGCGTACAGGTGCAGCATTTAAAAAAAATGCAGCCAATGCCCACAATATGAATGATGCCAATACCTCCATGAAAAACAGCGCAAAAAAAAGACACGGAATGGACGTTATGTCCGCCAAACTCTTCTCCGCCATGGTTGGCGGGATGAATGCAAACCTGGCAGATTTTGAAAAGCTTAAAGATGTCGGAAGTGAATTCAAGGATGTGTTCTCCGATAAGGATTTCCAAGGTAAGGACAGTAACTATCCGTACAGTCAGGATTATTTCGAAAAAATGAAAGATAATGCTCTTAGACAACTGGAAAGAGCAGGGGCTGATATAGTTGATAAGCTGAGCGAAGTGCATCTAGGAGGTTCCTCGGGATCCGAGGCTGTGAGGCAGGCAAGATTGAATGCCAGTGATTTGACTGGAAAACCTAACAGAGTTGAGATTGTAAATGATAGCAAAAAATAAATGATTAATCAGATAACAATTTAATGACATAGATAAGGACAATACGAAAGGAGAAATATATTCATGAAAAAGATTATTATGCTAATTATACTCGCTATGACAGTGTTCAGCTGTGAACTTTTCAGTCCTAATTATTGGAATGAAGTGGATAAAAGTAGAGCTGAAAGAGGAGTGAGATGTTATAAAAATGCTTATGGAAATATATTTTGTGAGGATAAGTACGGAAATAGAGTACATTAATAACTGGAGATAACAAAAATATTTTATTGGAAATTAAAAAATGAATAAATGGTTGTATATGTATATGAAAAGATTATATCAGAAAAAATTGAAATTTAATACGGAACTATATTTCCCGGCTATATGGAATTCCGCAGCAGGTGGACTTCTGATTAGCCAGGAGGTATAGTTTTTTGTTTACCTGAAAAAACTTCAAAAAATATATAATTATTTTACTGTATATTATTATTTAGAGGTTTACACAAAATTCTAAACACTCTTAAAATTCTAGATACTCTTACTCTCATTTTTTTATCACACCCAAAATCATTTAAATATATTAAATTAAAAGGAAGAATTAAAGATACTAGCTATCTCTATTCTTCCTTTTTAACTGTCAAGCTTTTGAATTACTGACCTTCCATTCTATTTACTAACTTCCACAGACAATCTTCCTATCTTACATTTTCTGATGATTTTTTCACATCTTGTATTGCTTTTTTTACAGCTTTATTTATATTTTGTACAACATCTCTATCTTTTACAGCTTCTACCAGTTTTTTCGCTTCACTGCCAGCTAAGCTTCTTCCTGATATTATATTAAGGAAATTATTTTTAATATATTCTTCCTTTCTGTCTACCCTGTTATGCCACCCTTTATGGAAAGCTTTATTTTTAGGATTTTTCTGTACAAGGGCATCATAGTACTTACGTTGTGTTGTAGAGATACTTTTCAGTAATGAGTCTGGATTTACAGCATTTAGAGCTGCTAAAGTCTGTTCACCTATTACACCGTCTGTAGTCAGACTGTAACCATATTCATTGTTTAGCATCTTCTGTATTTCCTTTTTTGCTCCTCCGCTGTTAACTGCCCAGTCAAACACAGAAAGAGCTACCCTGTCATCTTTTATCTGATCCAGTTTATTCTTGTAGTAGTAGTCCTTTGTATAAATTTCTTTTGCCTTGTCTTTAGTGAAGTTTCTCATATCTCCTGTATATCCATGTTTTCTTGCTTCAGACTGTATAATTCCAAATTTTGTAGCTCCTCCTTTATCATTTGGATGATTTGAATATCCCCCTTCAACCTGGAATATATAATCAAGACATTTTTCAAGTCTTTTGCTGTTGACATCTGTTTTCTGTGGTGCAGAAACAGTTTTATCATTGTTGTTCATTTCTTTCTTTATAGTACTTTTACCTTTTACATTGTATTTGCTCTTTTCAGCTATTTTTTCCAGTGAAGTCCCTCCCATAAATTTTTGACTCCAGTAACTGCTGTTTAAATTTGAAATTCTGACTCCTTGTCCTGGATTTTTAGGACCGTTTTTAGAACCTCCTCCACCGGAATCAATAAATTTACCGTCTCCTATATATACACCGACATGCGTTATCTGATTTGGTTTTTTAGGAACTGTCTGAAAAAACACCAAATCTCCCGGTTTCAATTTACTTTTATCCATTTCCCGCTTCACATAGCTTCCTTGAGCTGCGGAAACTCTTGGTATTTCAATCCCTGATTTTTTTAAAAGTTCACTTGTAAATCCGGAACAGTCATAAGAATTCGGTCCTGTAGCTCCCCAGACATATCTGGGTCTCGGTTTTCTATTTAATATATCGTGGGCATTCTTTACAACTTCTTCTCTCAATGCATCTATTGTATTACTGTTGCCGTTTTCTTTCTTATTATTAAGATTCAATACATCATCCATATTTTTTCTCCCTCTTTCTATACATAATTTTTTTAACTTAAATTAGCTAATTTCATTTTACATAATTATTTTACAACATACATCTGCAATCTGTCAAATTTCTCAATAACTGTATCAAGACACTGTATTTACTGATAAAATGACTATTTTTTATATAAAAAAATATGGATATTTATCAATATTTTTTATGAAATTTCATATTCATTTTCAGCAAATGTATTATTCACCTATTAAAATTAGTCTCGTTCCTAATATAAATAGTTTGACTTTTAAAAGTCATTACTGTATAATTTTATTATTAACTAAAATTTATAAAAAGAAATGGAGAAAATATGAAAAAATTTATAATGATTTTTATCTTACTATTTGCAATATTTTCATGTGGTGGCAGTGATGAAAATGTGAAGGAAGAAAATTCTTCTAATATTGAAAAAACTGATGTAAAGACAGAAAATCAGGAAAATAGCTCTAAAAATAGTAATAACATACAGGGAGAAAGGTATGGTAACGAAACTGTAGGATACATTACAAAACCTGAAAACTGGCTTGATTTTACCGATCCGAATGCTTCTCCTACTGCAGTTCAGATATGTATAGACCCTCAGAATATTGTAACCTTAGATTTTCTTCCTAAAGAAAATGGTCTGACTGCTGAAAAAATGGCCCGTATAATTATGCAGAAATATCTCAATGAAGGAGTTCCTAAAGAAAATATGTCGCTTGATACTGTAATTTTAAATGGATATGAAGCTATAAATCTAACAATTCTAATGAATGATGAAAGTCTCTATTCTGCAAGCTATATTGACCATAACGGTAAAATTTATATGCTTGTACAGGAAGGAAATGCAGATACTCGAATGGAACTGGCAAATGTTATCAGCTCTTGGAATCCGGATAAATAGGAAAATCCTTTAACATTCAATAAAAAATCTCCGGATACATCTGTTCTGGAGATTTTTCGTTTCCTATTAATTAATCCTTCCAACCAAGTTCTGAAAAATATATGGTATATTCATCCTTATTATAATATGGCTTTATTGCTTCCTTTACCTTTTCTAATTCCTTTTTGTCTAATCTTGTTACAAAGCATAGAATCGGCTTTATATTCAGATATTTTTTAAATTCATACCAGTCTATTTTATCAAAATTATTTTCCTCTCTATTTTAAGAAACTTCAGGATTTCTATTCTTCTGCTATAAATATCATTCTAATAATTATTCATCATCAGATACAGATATTATCCTATAATTATTTCCTTTATTTAAAAATACTAACTTTTTCAGCTTTGTGTCATAAGCATAAACAAGTCCATTTTCATCCACAAGATAAATATCTTTTTCCAATTTTAGTTTTGATTTTTCTTCTTTTATCTTACTTTTACTTCCTTCTTCAGAAGATACATCCATATATCTTGTTAAATAATAGTCATTTCCATCTTTTTCTATTTTAAAACTGTTCGATGAATCAGGATAATCGATTTTCTTATTCAGTAATTTATCTTCATGAAGTTTTCCATCTGTTGTAAATTCTTCATTTATTCCCTCTCCATAATTCATTTCATCTTCTTTTTCAGAAGATTTTTTTGTTTCATTTGTAGTATCATTATTTTTATTCTGCTCCTTATTTTCTACCTTTTGCACATTATTTAAATCAGCCGTATTTTCACTTTGTTTCTTACCACAATATATTAAGTTTAAGGATATTATTACTACAAATATAAGAAAGATTTTTTCTCTATTTTTCATCATTAATTTTCTACCTTCTTTTTATTCTTCTGCTATAAACATTATTCTAAAATTATTTTCCTTATTTAAAAGTACTACTTTTTTTAGCTTCGTATCATATGCATATGCCATTCCGTCATTATGTACTAGATATACACCATTTTCCAGTTTTAATCTTGATTTTTCTTCTTTTATCGGAACATCTTTTTCAAGAATAGGAGATTCATCAATATAATCAGTTATAAAATAACCTTCACTGTCCTTTTCTATTTTAAAATTGTCTGCTGTATCTGGATAACCAAGAATCTTATTTAGAAATTTCTCTTCATGAAGTTTTCCATCTGTTGTAAATTCTTCATCTATTCCTTTTCCAAAAGATACTTCTCCTTCAGATGATTCTTTTGCCTCTGTTTCTGCAGTTTCACTTTTTTCCGACTGCTTTTCTTCTACTTTCTGTACAACTTCAGTTTTATCAGCGTTATTAGTTACTTCCTCTTTCTTACCACAAAATACTAAATTTACTGATATTATTATCATTATTCCTAACATAAAAAATTTATTTTTAGCTATTTTCATACTATTTCTCCTTATTTTTATTTTTATTTCTATTTATTTAACTCATCATATTTTTTTGCAAGTTCCATTGCTCTCTTTTTCGCTAGATCTGCTTTACCTGATGCAAATAGCATTTCATAATCTCTGGCTCCTTCTTCCATACCATCTGTACTTAAAAGTTCCTTTTTTATTTTTTCTTCTTCGTTTTTAAACCATTCCTGTTCTTCAGCTTCAAATTTTGGCTTTTCAGAATCTGAAATTTTTGAAAGAACAAGATTATAAGTTTTTTCATATTCTTCTTTCCATTTTTCACTCAGCTCAAATGATGCTGACAGCATGTTTTCCCCTGATTCGATAGTTTTATTTAATTTTGCTTCAATAGGATCCATTCTCTCTTTCAATTCTTCTTCATAACTTTTTACTTCTTTTTTACTGCTCATCTCTTCCTGTGAAGCTTTTACTTCTTTCTTTTCCTGTTCATTTGACTTATTATCTGAACTCTTAGACCCTCCACACGATATTATAGCGAATAATACCATCAGAACTATTCCTTTCTTTGCAATTATATTGATTTTCATATACCAATTCCTTTCTTTTTATTTTGCCTTACTATCTCCTCTATATATCCAATCCACCTTTTTTTAAATTTTGTTTTTAATTATAATATATTTTATTTATAAAAAGTCATTAATTTTATTAGAAATATTTTAGATGATAAGTTACAAGTATAAATATCATATTTTATGGAATAAGATATACAAAAAAAAAGCACAACTTCAAAATTTTAAATTTCAAACTGCATTTATAATCTCTTCACAAGATTATAAATATAATTTATCATTTATTCTCAAAGTTATGCTTTTCAAAATATTTTGCAGATTGAAATAGACTTATTTTTCAAATTCTATTTTTCCTCTGCAGACAGTACATATCAAATCATAGTTCTTATCTAAAACTAGAATATCAGCATCTTTTCCTGATTCCAGACTTCCTTTTCTGTCATTAATCCCGATATATTCAGCAGGATTATAGGAAGCCATTTTTACAATTTCCTCCAGGGAATATTTTCCTCTTTTTAATATATTCTGAACAGAACCTAAGAATCCTAACTCCAAATCCTTTATATTTTCATAATTAGTCCTATCCTTCACTTCTTCATGACCGTCATCATATAATACTTTTATCTTATCTCTCTCAGGAATAAATCTGGCTTTTCTTATATAATGATAAAATTCCTTATTTCCTCTTGATAATCCGACTGTATCAGTAGTAAGAAGCATTTTATCAACACCTTTTAGTCTGTACATAATATCAAAAGCTTCAGGCTTTACTGTTAGGCCAGTCTGCTTTGCAAATTCAGCGTATAATTCTTCAAAGTACATGACTGCTCCAACTACTCCAAGTTCCCTATGATGAAATCCTCTCATTCCCGAATATGTATGAGTGACTCCTTTTAGTCCAGCCTGTACAGCTTTTTTCATATCTTCAAAAGTGGCCGAAGTGTGTCCTGCTTGTACAACAATATTCTTTTCATTACAAAATTTTATCATTTCCTGAGAACCATCCAATTCAGGAGCTAAGGTCATCAGCTTTATATTTTCCTCTCCCATAATATTGAGAAATTCTTTTAAAATATCTATATCAGGATTAATACAATATTCCTCTTTCTGCATTCCTTTATATTCTTTACCGATAAAAGGACCTTCCAGATGTATTCCTGTCATCTCAGCTCCTATTATCTGTTCTTTTTCCTTATCAATAACTTTTTTTGCCTCTTTCAATGTGTCTATTATTTTTTTCAGTGAATCTGCACCTGTTGTTCCTAAAAAAGAAGTAACTCCTGTCTTGACAAGATCTTTTTTCATATTGTACATGGCTTCTTCTGTTCCTTCCTTCCAAAATGAACCAGTTCCCCAGCCATGTACATGATTATCAATAAACCCTGGTATTATATAGAAGTCCGTATAATCTTTTATCTGATTACTTTTATTTTTCAACTCATTTTCATCAGTACAGATATTTCTAATTATTTTACCTTCTATTTCAATATATCCTTTTCTTACTCCTTCAGGAGTATAGATATTTTCAGAATAGATTATCATCAGTTCCTCCTTAAAGATTATTTCAGTTCCCAGTATTTTTTATTTACTTTCATCATATCTTCAAGTATTAGAGCAGCTTTTTCAGGATTAATAACAGTTCTATTTAATGTCAATGCCTGCAAGGCCTTTCTATAATCTCCTTCAAGACATGCTTCAACTGTTAGTTTTTCATAAATATATTGATTATCTATAAGAGCCTTATAAAAATCATCTATTTTTTCATAACCATAAGGTATAGGACCATCCTTCCCAAGCCTTGAACCTACTTCCACAAGCATATTTTCATCAAGATTTTTTATTATTCCATCATTTTTCATCATTAAAACAAATTCATTTTCTAAATTATAGGCTATACTTTCAGCAATCTCAACCATCATATTTCCGTGAACTTCTCCTACAAGAAAAGGAAGATTATCTAAATTTCCCTGCTCTTCAGCTTTTTTACATATATCATAAACTTTCTTCTCACGTCCGGCTTTTGCTTCATCTACTCTTGTAAATTCAGGATTTTCCTCCTTAGCAAGTTCATTACCGAAAAAATAATACTGTAAATATGTGTTTGGTACATAATCATCAAAATATTTCATCATCTTATTTACATTCAGATAAGTATCCAGCCATGATTTATCTCTCTGCTCTGCGTTATATGGCTTAAAATCATTATTTTTTATATAGTCCTTCAATTCAGGTAACAAATCTTTTCCTTCATAATAAAGATTTGTAAACCATCCAAAATGATTCAGTCCAAAATATCTCGGTTTTAAATCCTTCTGAGGAACATTTAAAATCTGAGAAAAAGTTTTCAGCATTGAATAAGGCTGGTCACATATGCTCATAAGTCTTTTATCATCAGGAAAGACAGTCTGTAATGCAAGTCCTACTATTGCAGCAGGATTTGTATAATCAAGCACCCATGTTTCCTTTGAAAATTTTCTTACATCATTTACCATTTCTATCATATCCCCTATTGATCTCATCCCGTATGCAAATCCTCCCGGACCACAAGTTTCTTGACCTATAATTCCATATTTCAAAGGTATTTTTTCATCATAACTTCTATACTCACTGCCTCCGACTCTCATCTGACAGAATACAAAATCAATATCTTTATACGCTTCATCTTTATTTCCCGTAAAAATAAGCTCTGTTTCAGGAGAATGTGTCTTCATCATTAATTCCATATAAACTCGCATCTTTTCAACCCTGTCCATATCAATATCATAAAATACAAGCTTTTTTACCGGAAATCTCTCTTTTAGTTTTATTATGCTTCCTATCAATGCCGGTGTCCTTGTACTTCCTGCTCCAACAATGGTAACTTTCATTGGTTTTCTTTCCATTACTGATTCACATCCTTTTTTATATATTCTATTAGAAGCTGTGTGACTATATTCATTCCTACCCTTGAAATTACATCGTTTTTTTTCGTATCAGTTTCATTGGCATAAAAATACAAATTGTTTGTACAGTACTTTTGCAGTTCATTTTTTCCGAAAGATGTAATTGCAACTGTTTCAATTCCCATCAGATTAGCTTTCAATGCCACATCTACTATTGTTCTTGTAGTTCCTGACTGTGAAAGAAAAATTATTATTTCGTTATCCAGTACATTTTCAATTACAGCATTTATGAGATTTATATCCGAAATAAATATAGATTTTATTTTACAGGCTGCAAGTCTCGAATTTAAGTATTCTCCAGTGTGAACAGAACCACCTCTTGAAATTATATATACTATTCTAGATTTTATGATTTTTTTTACAACTTCTTCTATTTCTTCCCTATCCTGTATCATAAGGGTTCTGTTTATTTCATGAGACATCTCTTCAAATATATCATTTACATCATTTTTTTCAGAAATATATTCTTCCTGATTTTCAAGTTTACTTTCAGAAATATTTTTCAGGAAAAATCTCAATTCAGAAAATCCTTCATATCCTAATTTTTTTGCCAGATTTATTATAGTTGTTTTAGATACAAATAATCTCTGGCTTAATTCTTTTACTGTTATTTTCTGTATTTCATCAATATTTTTAATAATATATTGCAATATTTTTATTTCTGTCGCATTCATCTTATCATAATTTCTAAATATGTTTTTCATTTGCTGCTCCTCTTATAACAGTTCATCGACCTCATTTCTTACAAATTCCACATGCGGTCCAAATACAATATGAATATGATTCTTACTTGGGAAGAATATTCCTAGAGTACCGCTTTCTTTTAATCTTTCCTTGTTTATAATATTTTTATCTTTAAGATCTATTCTTAATCTTGATATGCAGTTTTCGACATTTACGATATTTTCTTTTCCTCCTAGTGCCTCAACTACTATTTTTGCTATCTCCTTATATTTTTTTTCAACTAAAAGTTTACTGTCACTTACTTCCTCTTCTCTTCCAGGAGTAATAAGATTTCTTTTTAATATATACCATTTAAAAGTGAAATAGCTTACAAACATTGCAACTACTCCTACTATTATAATATTATAGAATTTACTATTTTCATACATTACCCCAAATATTATGAAATCAAAAATCGTTCCCCTTATATAACCTACAGCAGTTCCCATAAAAGCAAGTGCTAATGAAGATACAGCACCAATTAAAATATACATTAGATATAGTACAGGTGAAATAAACAGGAATGAAAATTCCAGCGGTTCAGTTATATTCCCCAGAAACGCAGTTAGAACCATTGTAATCAGAATTCCTTTTACAAGAGGCTTATTTTTCTTATAGGCAGTTTTATACATCGCAAAAGCAATTCCTGGAAACATGAAGAGCGTATCTATCATCTGATTCTGTGCTAAAAATCTTGTCAGTTTTGGCATCATCTGCCATTCAGGACTGTTAGGACCTAAATTAAATATTATCTCGTTTGCTGCAGGAAGCACTCCTACGTAAGTTTTACCGGCTATTTCATATACTCCTCCTGCTTCAGTAAATCTGAGCAGCGCACTCCATGTATGATGAAGTCCAAAAGGTATAAGCAGTCTTACCATAATTATATTTACAAATGGTCCTAATGGATGTAACAATATTACTGACATTCCAGCGAGCACTTTTGTAAAGTACATCCAAAGCGGTGTTGCTATGAAAGATGCTACTGAAGTTACAAATATCGACAGTATAGGAACTAATTTTTTCCCACTGAAGAAGGCAAAAGCAACGGGCAGTTCTGTCTTATAAAATCTGTCAGTCAGCTTTGCCGCTATAAGTCCACTTATAATTCCTCCAAACACATCCATTCTTACAGTCTGTATACCAAGAACCATAGCCTGTCCGGCTTTATCCATGAGTTCCTTTTCCTTAATAAGCGTTCCTGTAATTTTCAAATATACATTTGAACCTGCAAGTAAAACAATATATGAAATTACCGAAGAAAATACTGATATCCCTTTTTCCTTACGTGAAACTCCATAAGCCACTCCCATTGCAAATAAAATAGGGATGTTACTAAAAATTATACTCATTGAATCTTTTACCGATGTTAAAAATAATTTAATTGCAGGATTCCCCAATAGAGGTACTTTTGATACTAAATAAGCCTGTGTAAGTGCATTGACAATACCAAGTATCATACCCACAGGTGCCATAACTGCAATAGGTAACAGCAATGATCTTCCAAATCTTTGTACTTCTTCTGAAATTTTCGCTCTGTCCATAATTTATTCCTCCTGTCATTATTTTTAAATTAATAATGTATACTCTATTTTTTGATTTTTTTCAAGTGATATACCAGATTTATTACTGTGACTCCAAAATATACCTTAATACATTTTTTATGACCATGGTCATATAATCATTTAAAATATATATGTATATTATTGAAAAATAATATTTTAC
>ERZ773073.1155-NODE-1155-length-12679-cov-8.327392_pt1 | contig 12679 bp, 13 predicted proteins | sample MGYA00580616_ERZ773073 | MGnify/ENA primary metagenome ERZ773073 (study PRJEB29015, sample SAMEA2737960) | human oral metagenome | biome: human oral; feature: human-associated habitat; material: dental | place: China | collected 2131 ...
AATCATTCATGCTAGAAAATTCATTACCAAAGTTGTTAAAGTTGTTGTTCATATAAATTACCTCACTTTTTTACTACAAGTATATCTATTTGACCTTTTATGTCTATCTAATTTCTTGCTTTATTTCTAGGTTTCTTCAACCTTATGTCATTATAATAATCTCATTTAGTCAAAAAGTCAATAGGTCAAAGTATAAATTTTTGACTTTTTTGACTAATTTGACTTATGAGGAAGGAATGTAAATAAATACTGGATTTATAAGAAGCGATTAAAATTAAACTTTTGAGTGATTTATTATAAATGCAAAAAAGACCATTCGATGAATGGTCTTTTTATCAGAAGCTCAATATAAAAATATTGTTAATATATGAATCTATATCTAATTTAAAATAGCTAATAGGTTGCTATAATCTTCCCAAAAAATATTCTCTGTAATTAAATCCCTTACTTGCCAACGTCTTTTCTTTAAATCAAAATTTAATGTAAGGTAAACAACAGACTGTTCTTTATAAGTTTCATATATTAGAGGAGAAAGATATATTCTATTTTTTATAATCTCTTGAAGCTTTTTTAGTTTTTTTACTATTTTATTGTAATATTGTATATCAACAATTGGATCCCCAGTAGTAGAATAACCTAACACATTCATTGAGACAAAAATTTTCTCTCCAGTTTTAGAGTCTTTAATATCTATTATAGCTGAATTTATACCTGCTTTTCTAAGCAGCTGCCGATCATCATTTAAAATCTCAGTTGACAAACCAATTATATCATCAAATTTATGAAGAAGCTCCGGCCAATTATCATATACTTTTTGTACTAATATTTTTTTAGACCAAACATTATCACGATGATTAAATACAGAGAGAAGATATACGTTATCAAAATATGGAATTATAAATAAAAGAGGACCAGTCCTCTTTATAAATTTAGGCTTTTTAGCTTCAAACTCCTTACCCAAATGTAAATGTAATATCCCCCAATCATTAAATAAATAATCAAATTTCTCATCATTATTTAAGATAATACTATTCTTACTTAAATATGGAGTTAAATCGACTCCATTTTCAATTTTATTAATTAATGAGTGAACATTATCAGCCAATTCTACAGGGATAGACTTATCAAAATCTTTTGACTTTATTATCTTTTTAGGTAAACTATTTCCTGCTTTTCTTAAATAGGTTAAAACTCGAATAGACGCTAATGACGAATCAAGATTTTGTAGTTTAAGACCTATTGAACGCCCCTTATTCACGAGTTTATCCTCAAAATCACCAATCAAATCTATACGTACATATGCCAAATTACCACCATCCTCACACAGGCTATTATAAATTCAAATAAACAGCGGATAGCCCATTACGAACTATCCGCTTATTTCTTTGGTGATCCAGGAGGGATTCGAACCCCCGACCCACGGCTTAGAAGAATTAAAAGATAAATTATATACAAAATACTAGTTTTATTACGTATATATCTCTTGCAAATTCTTTATATAAAGAATAAATATTCTATATAATTTAAATTGCATATACTCTATTGCAATGTAAACTACCTAAAATAAGATATGAATTATTACTACTAAAATTTATAACTTAGTAACTAATAATTCCATCTAAAGCTCTATTTCCCACTTTTCTTTGCAATAACCTTTAATACATCTTCATAAAAATCCAAATCTTTTAATTGTTCATAAGTTGATTTATCAATTATCGAAAGATCTATGTCTTCAAAAAGCTGCAAATACATTTCACCTATACCATAAGCCCCAGAGATTTGTACATTTTCTAAAGTAGCTTCCACAATTCGCTTTAAATCATCTTTTTTTAATCTGGAGGTAAAATATAAAATATCTTGAAAGCAACTTTCTGCCTCTCTATAATTTCTTGCATTTTTAAAAGATTCTATTAGTCTATTAATACTATACTCAAGATTCTGAGATATAGGATTCTCCAAAGGATATTCCATAATAAACTCAAGTAAATGTTTATTTTTAAAGTGCTTAATTCTTTTAAGTATAGTATCTGAGAGTTCAGAAACTTGATCTAAAGCTGCCACAATATATACAGGAGCATCTCGTAAGATATATTCACTAAGGCAAATTCTATTGGTCTCATTTAAACATTGATATAAATCGGGTATACCATTTAATATTTCACAGAATTTAGTAAAAGTCTCTTTATCATTCTTCTCTAAAATACTAGAAAAATATTGTGGTATTTCATCAATAACAAATTCTTTATTAAGCTCATAAAATACTGCTAGTATATTCGAGTATCTATGATGTGCTGGATTCGCTATTTCAATTGACATATATTCAAGTAATACCCTTTTTAAGAATTGTCTCTTTAAACTAGCTTTAGCTCTACCAAGTGGTCCCTCCAATAGGATGGTCTGTATTTCATTCTGATTTGAAGGAAAATAACTAGAGTTTACCTTTTCCAAAATACTATCTAGAGCAGCTTTTCCTTGTACTGGTGGTCTAGATAAAACAAACTCAATAACATTAATAATATGATATCGTGCTAACTCAGCTGTAGCTTTAAAAGCAGTATTCTCCGCAACCATAGATGGGTGAGCACATAAGTTTCTATCTTCACTTAACCGTTCTAAAATTTTATATTCTACAGGGCTCAACAATTCAAATTTTTCTGACATTCGCTTCAAAAGCTCTCTTTCAAATTTTAAAAAATAATCGATATTATTACTTATACGATTATTTTCTATTTCTTTTTGTAATTGAATTGCTTCACGATCCTTAGTTAAAGCTAATTCATTGAGTTTTTCAATAAAATCATAAACCAAAGCAATCCATGTGGCAACTATACAGGCTCTATACGCGCCACTTTTATAACAATTTATAGCCTCCAGAATATGTACTTTGGATGACTTATTTCTACATTGTAAATATAACTCTTCTAAACTACGCATTTAGGCCCTCCACAATATATCAATTCAAGTTACTTTATTAAATCTGTAATCCGATTAACAATTATTATGATTAATCTAGATTCATGAAATACTTTGCTCATAAAAAAGATTCAATTCAAATACAAAAAATCTATAAAAAGCAGATAGTATATAAAAAGTATGTACGTTTAATTTATACGAAAACTAAATCCTTGAATCCTTGAATTAAAGAGTGGCTTTTATCAATTTTTTTTACGATTCTCTCCTGTTCTCTTATTGGTGGAATCGGTATAAGCAGATTAATCATCGTTTCTACACCAACTCTAGGCATTTTCACTCCATATGTAGCTGAATTAACCCCAAAATCAACATATGGGGACTTTAGCACAGAAAGAATATAATTTCTATTGCACCCACCAAAAATATCAAAAGGAACCAACTCTGGGGTACATACTCCATCCTCAGGAGCAATAAGAGTTTTTTTCAAATATGGACGAAGTTTACTATATAGTATTTGACCTTTATGAAATACAACTTTTTCTCCTGACACCTTTTTATCTTTTGCCTTAACATACCTAAGTATTTTACCTGTATCTTTTTCAATATCATCTAAATCTAACACCCAAATTAAACGATCTAAATCAATCGCCTTTATTTTTGGTTTTGTTTGATTATATGTAGAAATGTTTCCTAAACGTTCCCAACACCAGCTACTTGGAATATCAAATGGAATCTCATCTTCTTGGATTACTGGCAATGCCTTTTGTTTTTTTATTTGTCCAGATTCTATTAAATGTTCTTTTTCTAGTAGAATCTTTTCAATAAGGGACTTAGCAGATTCATCTTCATCCGTTTGTTTACAAAGTTTACCTTGTATAGCTTCTTGTAAGATTGACTTTTGTAAATTCTCTGGAAAACTTTTATTTAATTCATTGAGTCTTAACCATAGTTTTTCATATCTATAAATCATAGGTAGCATATTACTAACTTTTCCCACGATACGTTTTTGCTCTTCCAGTGGTGGCAAAGGAAGATATAAGTTAGATATACTTTTGCTATTTAAAGTTTTACCTTTTATAGCATTTTTACAAGCTCCCCACTGCACTATGGTTGGTAGAAAATAAAACAAGTAATCCCTAAAATAATTATTCAAATCAATATATGGCAATATAGATATAATTGCCTCATTATGTACAGCATCTATATCTAGTATCGATGTTCTACCTACTGTAAGCTTAAAGCTCATAAGAAGGGTCCCTAATCTCGAAATTCTAGTAAACTTTTCATTTATTGCTTTTGTTGAGACCAATTCTTTTGACGTTTTAATAAAACCATACTCAGACATATCTGAAATTGATACCCAAGGTATATCTCTTCCCCACCATTCTGGCTCAGCTCTAGGCGGAGTTTTTCCCATAAAGTAATTAATAACGTTTCCTAATTTAACCCATTTCCATGATGAAGGTATCTCAAATGGCATTTCATCTTCCGTAATTTCAGGAAGATTCTTTTGCTTTTTTAGTTTACCAATTTTTATTAATTCTTGTTTTTCTTCTTGAATTAATTGATAAAGTTCTTCACCCGTACCTTCTTCAGATCTTTGTTCTACTAATTTTCCTTCTATGGCTAGCTGAAGTATACTATTTCTTAATTGTTGAGGTGTCATTCTAACTCTCTCCCTAATAGAGCTGTTATTTCATCTAACACTCTATCAATTTCTGCATTTAAGCTGGCACGTTCTTCCTGATACCTTTGAATTAAATCATGAGGCGAAAGTATTACTTCTTCTTCATGCGGATATCCACACAAGTCTATATTGTAATTATATTTACTTTCTAACTCCTCTTTTCTGTATTTCTTAGCTTTGACAAAACCGTCTTCTTCAATTTCAATTCGATTATCCCACCACTCCATTACTGATTTAAAATGCTCCAATTTCATAGGTTTTGTCTTGGAAAAGTGTTTATACCCTTCAGGCATATCTAATCTGTATATCCAGGTTTCTTTAGTCCCCCCTGTATTATCAAAGAAAAGAATATTTGTTGTAATCGAAGTATAAGGACTAAATACACTAGATGGCAATCTAATAATCGTATGAAGATTAAACTCATTTAATAACTTTTTCTTTATATTAACTTTTGCATTGTCCGTACCAAATAAAAATCCATCAGGCAAAATTACCGCAGCACGGCCTTGTGCTTTTAAACGATACATAATAACAGACATAAATAAATCAGCAGTCTCTGAGCTAGCTAAATCAGCCGGAAAATGGCTTTTCACATCATTTTTTTCTGATCCACCATAAGGTGGATTCATCATGATAACATCAAATTTATCCTTATCGGTATAATCTAATACATCCTTTACTAAGGAGTTATCATGAAAAATACGCGGAGTATCTACATCATGAAGCAATAAATTAGTAATTGCTAACATATATGGAAATTGCTTTTTTTCTATACCATAAATAGATGATGAGTATGCTTCTTCATCTGCCACGGTTTCTACTTTTTTATGTAATTCTTTGAGCCAACTTATAAGAAACCCGCCAGTACCACAAGCTAAATCAGCCATAACTTCACCCACTTGTGGGTTAATCATAGTGGCCATAAAATCTGTGACTGCACGTGGAGTATAAAACTCACCACTAGATCCAGCACTCTGTAGCTCTTTTAAAATTGCTTCATAAATATCCCCAAATGCATGACTTTCATGATAATCACTAAAATCAACATCATCAATTACGTTAATAACTTGTCTTAGTAAAACCCCATCTTTCATATAGTTATTAGCATTAGCAAATGTTGTTTGTACAATAGATTTTTTTATTGGTGTATTAACATCTACAGGTAATCTTTTTAGAGTTGGAAATAATGTATTATCAACAAAGTTTAATAAAGCATCACCTGTTAATGCTCTACCGGATTTATCATCATGTGCCCAATTCATCCATCGACATTCTTCTGGAATTATAGATAAATAATTATCCTCATTCATTTCCCACTCTAATTCTTTAGCATTATACACTTTTAAAAAAAGCATCCATACAATTTGCTCAATACGCTGTGCATCACCATTGATGCCTGCATCATTACGCATAATAGCTCTTAATCGTTTTATAAAACCTGATAAGTTACTCATATTTATATAGCTCCATAATTATAAATTGCATTTTGCAAGTCAGCTACTGCACTTATATAGCCCTCTTTTCCTCCAAAATAGCTAACTATTTTTGTAGGTTTTCCTAATTTTATTAATGGATCAAGACGTAAAACCCCCATATTTACTATTTCGGTAATACCTTGATTTTTATATTTATCTAAAAGTACTTCTAGTACTTTCCTAGCAGGCCCATTGTACTTATTAAAAAAATCTTGTTTTTTCACACCATCCGCACGCTCTTTTCTAGTCAATGGTTTCTGATTAAAGGCTATATAACAAATAAAATCAAAATCATCAACGTCTTCCATTTTCTGGTCTTTTTTGATTGCTTCTATATCAATTCCATGTTGTAATAGCAAATTTTTTATTTTATCTTTTTGGGGATCATTACGCCACTCTTCAATAAAAAGATCTAATGTAGCATATTGGCCTAAAATGTTTTCTTTTGTATAATCTATAACACTTTCTATTTGTAAAAGTTTACCAGTAGGATCATATATAGAAACTGTTTTATGAGTTACCTTAACACTACAGCCATTTTTATCTACTATAGGTTTTATTTTTACATCAATCGGATCAACTGTACGCTCTTTACCTGTAGAGTCTTTATTATCACCTGTTGGGTTAGGTGTATATCCATCAGAAATTTCAATAGGTCCATCCCAATCTGGATCTGCAAAAAGTCTTGTTACATTCCTAAAATCCATTACAACAAAATGCGTTTTACCATCTTGCTCTCTTAACCTTGTCCCACGACCAATAATTTGTTTAAATTCTGTCATTGATCCAATCATTTCATCTAGAACAATTAGCTTGGTCATCTTGCAATCAGCACCAGTAGAAAGCAACTTAGATGTAGTAGCTATTACTGGACAGGGCGAAGATACGGAAATAAAATAATCAAGTTTGCTTTTCCCATAATCATCACTACCAGTAATTCGAACACAATAATCGGGATATACTTTCACAATATCAGAATTATGATTTACTAAAGCGATTCGCATTCTTTCTGCTGCTTCTTCAGTAGGACAAAAAACAATAGTCTTCGCCATTCTATCAGTAGTTTTCAAATATTTAGTAATTTCAGCTGCAACTTGTTCTGTTCTATCTTCAAGAATAATATTGTAATCATAATCCGAGTTATTATAAATTCTATCCTCAATCTCATTACCATATTTATCTCTTTGCCCTTTAATTGGTCTCCATCCATCTCCAATATCAGTTGTAATATTAATAACTTTAAATGGTGCTAAAAATCCGTCTTCTATTCCTTCTTTTAAGGAATAAGTATAGATAGGTTCACCAAAATAATGGCAATTAGAAATATATTTAGTTTCTTTTGGTGTCGCTGTCATACCAATTTGTGTAGCTGAAGAGAAGTATTCTAATATTCTTCTCCATCTAGATTCATCCTTTGCTGAGCCTCTATGACATTCATCAACTATAATTAAGTCAAAAAAATCTGGTTTAAATAATTCGGAAAAATGTTCTTTATCATCATCGCCAACTAATTGTTGATAGAGAGAGAAATACACCTGATAGGATGTGATTGTATCAGAATCATCTTTTGCTACATTAATCTTATGAATTATTTTTTCTAATGGCGCAAAATCTTGTTGTATAGACTGATCAACTAAAATATTTCTATCTGCCAAATATAGAACTTTACGTTTCATCTCACTTTGAAGTAGTCTATAAACAATTTGAAACGCGGTATATGTTTTTCCTGTTCCAGTTGCCATGACAAGTAGAAGTCTATCTTTTCCTTGGGCAATTTCTTCTACAGCCCTATTAACAGCAACCCTCTGATAATATCTAGGTGGATATGTACTTTGACTAGAATAATAAGGTTGATCAATGATTTTTCTAACATTATCATTCAAACCTTTACCATCATTCGAGTCAGCTGTAAATCTTATTAATAGTTCCTCTTCAGAAGGGAATTCCTCCAAAGAAAGTTCTCGTTCTTTCCCTGTTAAGTAATCATGTTCATAAAATCCATCTCCATTTGAACTATACGCAAATGGAACGTCTAACATTTCAGCATATTGCATAGCCTGTTGAAGCCCATGGGAAATACTGTATTTATTAGATTTAGCTTCTATTATAGCTATAGGCTTTTGTGGATTTATATAAAGTATATAATCTGCTTTTTTAGCTTCAGATCTAGATACTCTATTTCCACGAAGATTAATCATTCCATCTGTAATCCGTGTTTCCATAGAAATTTTACTTCTATCCCATTTAGACTCTATGGCTGGGTTAATATATTGAAACTTTATATCTTCCTCTGTCATTTCATTTTTAGGTCTCATTGTGCTCATATTCAATCCCCTAACATATAATCTTTAAGACTAACCCCTATAAAATCCCCAATAAATATTTTCTTAAACCATATCATTTAAATTTCAATTATTATTAACTAAAACTTTATTAAAGTGATCTTTACCTCATATATAATGTCTTTTAATACGCCGTAATCGCCTCATTAACAAGTTTCTTCGTTCTTGCTCACTCATAGCCATCCAAGCCTGTAGGTGAGGCATAGCACCACTAGTAAATGTATAGTTCAAACGCATATGCTCATTAGCAGTTGGTATTGGCAGTGTAGCCAAATATTGAGGCTCTATTAATGGTGTTTGCCCGACTGGTGGTTTAATCCCCAATTCATTCCAAACCAATAAATTAGCTAAATATTGAGATTTTTTTGAACGAACCCCTTGATATTCATCCATAAAAGGTAACCCTAATTGACTTGACATTTTATATAAAAAATAGCCTACATTCAATTCATCAGTTAAAAAAAGACAATCATATAATCGTTGATTATCTGCGTTATCTGAAAACTTAAAACATAAAAACTGATTTAAAGCAGTCTCATCTTTTGGAATCTCCATATTCCACACAGTCAATCCAAAAATATAATCTAATTCCCCTTCTAAAGTTTCTGAATCAGAAATTTTAAATGAATAGTTTAGCTTACCTATAGGAGCAAAATAAACATAATCATGCTCTGAAATAGGCTCATTAACAAGACCAATTAAATAATCTGCACTAACATTAAAGTAGTTCGCAATAGAAACTAGCACTTCAAAAGAAGGTAATGTAAGCCCTTTAGTATATTTAGTTATTGCAACAGCAGAAACCCCAATTTCTTTGGCTAAATCTTTCTTTTGAAGTTGAAACTCATCCAAAAGAATTTCTAATCTAGACGAAAAAATATCTTTAATGGATAAACCCGATTTTTTTAGGTCCATTAATACATCTATAACTCCCATTTATTCCCTACTTTCTTTATTTCATATTGATTTTTGTTTCAATACGCTATACCACAATTAACCAATAATTAATTAAATATAGTCTATAAATTAACCAGTTGCTACATTTAAGTTTCTTATTGATTTATTATATTAAAATTCCATGTATTTTACAATGTAAGGAGCCCGTTATGAAACTCTACACTGTACGCGAAGCTGCTAAGGAATATTTTGCAAAAATGTAAGTATGAATCATATTTACAATCTAATTAAAAACCTAAATTGCAATAAGTAATAAATAAATCTACGCAAAATAAGGATTCATCAAGATCTTTAAAAATCAATGATATAAAAAAAATCCATTGACCATCTACAAGAAAAGTCCTATGCATTTTCTAAATCAGACTTAATGATTGAAGTATACAAGCAAGGTATAATGCTTGGCGTAACTGTATCAGAATTTGAAAGTATATTTGCACACCACTTACAAAGTACTCTAATACAAGTTGGTTTTCGTCAACTAAATAATGAGATATATTTTACAACTCCTAAAAACTTGGCTCCTGCCAAATATATAGATTCTCTCCTTTTAAGTTCCAAAAATGAAAATTATAGTACCTTAGACCCGAATGATGCTAATGCAAAAATTGATAGGCTTTCCAATAACCTCAAACTATCTCAAGGTTGGGAGCTTTCATAAAGGCAAAAAGAAGCTATTAATTTAATGTTATCATCTTCTAACAAATATATTGCCATAAAAGGTATAGCTGGTTCCGATAAAGCAACTATGCTTGAACAAGCTAGACTACTATACAAGTCTCAAGGAGTTAATGTCATAGGTATGGCATTTACGGGAAAAGCAGCAGAGGCCATGGAGTCAGAAACCACAATTTTCTCCCAAACTATTCATAAATATCTAAATCACCTTTCACCCACTACGCCTCACAATTCCTGGAATTTTTCATCTGTAAAATAATCTGAAACACCAGAAGTCTAGATTGTGGATGAAAGCTCCATGTTAACAAATCACCTACTAAGCAATATTCTAGAAGCCTCAGAAAAAAGAAATGCTAAAATAGTCTTTCTTGGTAACTCAAACCAATTACTTCCAATTGGTACAGGTAATGCATTTGCTAGAATGACTAGAAAAGATAATGAACAAATACCTACTGTTCGTATGAGGGAAATCAATCGACAAGAAGAAGGTTCTAAGCAAAAAAAACAGTAGAAGCTTTCTCTGGAAACTCAAAATTAGAAGTATATAAATTAGGAAAACAATGGATAGAAGCTACATAACAAAACACTTCTATTTTCTCATCTAAAAATACAAAACTAAAAGACATCTGTAACTACTGGCTACAAGATGTAAAGAAAATTAGTGTAAAGCCTAAAACATTTCAGAAATATGCCTCTACACTAAGACTATATATACTTCCCCTCTTAGGTAAAATAAAATAACTTCAATTACACCGCAACAAGTACAAACAGACCTAAACAACTGGAGTAATAGAACATTGAAAGGTAAAAAAGGACATATCCATATCTTCCAGTACCATACATTGCACTAGACGTTAATTTTACAGAACTATTTGAGTATGCAGTAAATATCGGTTTATTGCTAAGAAATCCTATTAAATTAACTAAACCACCTAGATTAATAACTACAAAAATTCATACCTTATCACTCAATGAGATTCATCAACTTACAAGCTCAATGAAACACTAAGTCCGTAATAATATATCCTCTCCTTATAGGATTAATTATTACGCATCCTATATCGTAATGAAAATTGTCTTAGGTAGAAATGCGGCTAGGCGAAGTATTTGGACCATGCTGGGACTGTATTGATTTAATTCATGGAACCATCTCAGTACGGAGAACAATACAAACAGGTACTAAAGGGCAGGTATTTCAAAATAATAAAACTAAAACTTCTCGTCGTTGTATCCCTATCAGCCAAGAGTTACAAAGTGAATTAACGACTTACAAAGAGTTCCAATCCAATTATACTAAAGAATTAGGAGATAAATGAGCTGACTCATATAGTATTGTTATCTCAGGTAACCTTGGAAAAATTCTATCAACAGGCAATTCTAAATCCAGATATTTTATACCAATATTAAAAACAACTAGGCTTAGAACATATAACATTTTATGATCTCCGTCACACCTATATTACACTTCTACTATCTCAATAAATAAATCCTAAAATAGTTCAAGAACGACTTGGGCACGCTATAATTACACTAACCTTAGATACCTATTCACACTTAGTGCCTAGTATACAAAAAGAGGCCGTTAAAGCTTTAGATATTTTAGGAATATAAGCCATCTATTATATTCATGATACTATAAAACCTTTTACCTAATTAGTTTAACAAGCATCCCACTCCAATAAAATTTTTGTAAGTTATTATCTATAACAGCCCAAACTCCATCGGATTCATATAATTTAGCTGCTGACAATGGATTCTTTTTAAGTATATTTTTCTCTATTTCTCGTAAAATCCTACATACTTTAATGTATGTCATAACATCTATTGAGGATTCCCCAAAGCAGGTTATCCCCATTGTAGCCCTCGTCATAACACAAATTTTTTTTTGCTCTTTTTTGTCATATATTTCATCTATTACATTTACATGAGATTTGCGAAGTTCACCTCTTTGATAATCATTAAAACTTACTTCTAATTGCTCCTCAGTAAGAACATTTAACATCTCTGGCCAATTATCATAAATTTTTTGAATAAGTTCTTGTCTAGACCAAGGCGGAGGATTATGATGATATAGGCCAAGCACTCTAATCTCATTAACTGTATTTAGCAAAAAAAGCAACTCACCTGTTCGTTCTATAAACCGATGATTATTTATATTCGGCTTCTTTCCTAAGTGAATATGAAGTATATTCCAATCATTAAACATTAAATCTTGTTTACGATTAAGATTTATACTTTGTATTGATAGATAAGGAGTTATATCTCCCCCCTTTGATAAATATTTTAATACACTTTCAACTCGTTTTTGGCATTTCTGTGGAATTTTAATATTTCTAGCGTAAGAAATACCCTTTTTATTTCCAATACCTATTTTTCTATAAAAATTTAAGATCCTAATAACAGCTTGAGATCTATCGTTCTCGGAAAAAATGAGCCCTTTCGCTTTTCCATAATTAATAACTACATCTTCAAAATCTCTCACTAAATGAATAATACTCACCTCATTCTATTACAACTAAATTGTACTAAAATAAGTACAAACTACTAAAACAACTACTAAAAACTATACGAAAAACGGATAGCTCATTACGAACTATCCGCTTATTTCTTTGGTGATCCAGGAGGGATTC
>ERZ773073.1160-NODE-1160-length-12651-cov-43.666481_pt1 | contig 12651 bp, 10 predicted proteins | sample MGYA00580616_ERZ773073 | MGnify/ENA primary metagenome ERZ773073 (study PRJEB29015, sample SAMEA2737960) | human oral metagenome | biome: human oral; feature: human-associated habitat; material: dental | place: China | collected 2131 ...
TTGGAATTGCAAGTATTATTACAGATGTAAATGGAGTTCCTTTAACTAAACCAAGTAATTTTACTGATTTTTGTATTAATCATGTTAGAGGTTGTGAGGTAGGATTAAAAAAATGTCAGTTTTTTGATGCTTATGGAGGGTGTAAGGCAAAAATTAATAAAAAGCCTATTATTTATCCTTGCCATGCAGGACTAATTGATTTTGCAAGTCCGATTATTATGGGAGATACACAGGTAGGTTGCTTTCTTTGTGGGCAAGTTTTAACTGAAAAACCAGATGAGAATAAATTTAGAGTTTATGCAAAAGAACTTGGTATTGATGAAGATAAATATATAGAGGCATTAAGGAAAGTGAAAATACTTCCCTATGAAAGAATAGAATATATTGCTAACTTCTTATATAAAATATCATCAAAGATGTCTAATTTTATATATTATCAAAATATGGGAATCTCTGCCAATGAATTCTATAAAAATTGTATAGATGAATTTCATAAACATTTAGAAGCTAATGAGAATAATAAAACTGAAAATAAAAATTTTTCTTTTAATAATATTTTAAGTAAAATTTTTGAAACTTTGAAAGAAAATTATAAAATTGATGAAAAGGAGTTATCAAGAATAAATAAAAATTCTGATAATATTTCTGAAAAATCTTCATCTATAATCAGAAATATACAGGATACTATTAAAAATTTTAATAATTTTGATATATCATAGGAGCTACCATAATAGTTCCTATTTTTTTGTAAAAAAATTAAACAAACTTTTAGCTAATTTTTAAAGTCTAAGGTGAATAATTAATCTAAAAATTGTAATAATAGACTTAATATGTTATAATTTTTTTGAACAAATTTTTGAGGAGAGTAAGGTGAAAAAAATTTATATCAATCTTTTGAAGTCTTTGTTATATATAGCTTTCATTATCACAACAAAGTTTAAAAAACAAAAATTGAATGATTATTTTTCAAGAAAATTTTTAGAAATAAATAATGATTATGTATTAAAAAGGATAAAAAAGAAATTAAATGGTAAAATTTTGATACTTTTACCTCATTGTATCCAACTCTATGATTGTGAATATAAAATAACATCTGATATCAATAATTGTAGAGTTTGTGGAAAATGTGTAGTCTATAATTTTGTTGATATACAAAATAAATATCAAAATATAGAGGTAAAAATAGCAACTGGTGGGACACTTGCAAGAAAGTATGTTAAAGAGATAAGACCTAGTTTGATAATTGCAGTGGCTTGTAAAAGAGATTTAATAAGTGGAATAAAGGATGCAGAACCATTTTTAGTTTATGGAGTATTTAATAAAATTAAAAATGAGCCTTGTATTAACACAACAGTTGTGATGGATGATATTTATAAAATTTTAGATGAAATAAATTTATAGGAGAGGTGTTATGAGAAAATATTTAGTAATATCACTTTTAGCTAGTTACAGTATAGTTTTTGCAGGAGAATCAGAAGATTTTAAAGCAGTTGATAATTTGTATAAGGAAAGAAACTTTAAAGCTGCTTTGGTTGAGTCAGAAAAATTTTTACAAAAATATCCTGAATCAAAACATCAAAAAAGTATGAGAGATAAGGTTGCAAAAATCTACTTTTTAGAAAAAAATTATAAAAAAGCAGAAGAAATATTTAAAAAATTATTTACAATGGAAGAAAAACAATCTCAAAAAGATGAATATGCTTCTTATTTAGCAAGAGCTAATGCACTACTAAATAACCCAGATGCAGCTATGTTTTATGTGAAAGAAATTAAAGATAAAAAAACATTCCAAAAAACATTTTTTGCAGTAGCACAAAACTTTTTAGCAAAAGAAAACAATGAGGCTGCCCAAAAAGCATATAAAGAAATTATTGATAATAAATATGAAAATTATAAGGAATCTATGATGGGCTTAGGTATAGTGTACTATAATTTAAAAGATTACGATAAAGCAATATATTGGTTATCTGAATATTCAAAGGAAATGCCTAAAGAAAATAAAGAAATGGTTTCATATTTAAGAGCTTCAGCACTTTATAGAAAAGGAAATACAGATGATGCTATAAGTCGTTTTGAAGAATTAGCTAATATAGAGCCTTCAACTGAATATTCAAGAAAAGCAGCACTATATCTAATAGAAATTTATAGTAATAGAAAAGATGAAGGAAAAGTGACTTTTTATTTAAATAAAATAAAAGGTACAAAAGAATATAATACTGCAATGACTATGATAGGTGACTTATATGTAACAAAGGAAAATTATAATAAGGCCTTAGACTATTATGGTCAAAGTAATGATAAAAATAATCCAAAACTTATCTATGGTGAGGCATACTCACTATATAAAAATGGTAAATATGAAGAAGCTTTGAAAAAATTCCAATCATTAAAAAATAGTGATTATTATAATCAATCAATTTATCATATATTTGCAATAAATTATAAATTGAAGAATTTTGATGAAATTATAAGAGATAGAGAAATTATAAGAAAAGTTGTTGTTAGCCAAGTTGATACAGATAATATCATTAGAATAATTGCAAACTCTGCATATCAAGTTGGTAACTATAAGTTAGCAAAAGATTACTATGGTAGACTTTTTGCAGTTTCACCAGATAAAGAAAATCTATTTAGAGTAATACTTTTAGATAGCCAAATGTTAGATATGGAAGATTTAAGAATTAGATTTAATCAATATAATGAACTATATTCTAATGATACAGAGTTTAAAAAAGATGTATACTTATATACAGGAGATGCTTATTATAAAGCTGGAGACCCTGAAAGAGCAGAACAAATTTATAAAACTTATTTAAATCAATATACAAATACAGAAGTTATATCAAGTTTGATGTCAACATTATTAGAACAAAAGAAATATGATGAAATGGAACAATATCTATCACTTGTACAAGATGAAAGTAGTGTAAACTATTTAAAAGGTATAGCTGCTATGGGACTTGGAAAATATGATGAAGCAGAAGCAGAATTTCAAAAGGTTCTAGCAAGTGGAGATCAAAGTTTGAGTACAAAGGTTTATCTAAATAGAGTTAGAAACTACTTCTTGGCAGAAAGATATAATGAAGCTGTTCAAGCGGGGGAACAATATTTATCTAAGTTAAGTCCAGATAAAGAAAAAGCTATATATAGCGAAATGCTTGATAAAATAGGATTGAGTTATTTCAGACTTGGAAAATATGATCAAGCAAGATCTTATTATTCAAAAATAGCTAGTATGAAAGGTTATGAAGTTTATGGTAAATTCCAAATAGCTGATAGTTATTATAATGAACAAAACTATGAAAAAGCTGGAAATTTATATAAAGAAGTTTACAATCAATTTGGAGAAACTTTCTATGGAGAACAAGCATATTATAAATATATAATGACACTTAGCTTAACAGGAAATACAGATGCTTTTGAAAGAGAAAAGAATAACTTTATGAAAGTATATCCAAATAGTAACTTAAGAGGAACAATAACAAATCTTACTACAAATATGTATATTGAAAGTGGAGATACAGATAAAGCAATAGAATCTTTAAATACTTCAAATTCAAATACTGATGATGTTGCTGTTAAGGAAACTAATACTACTAAGATAATAACTTTAAAATTACAAAAGAAAGACTATAAAGATATAGAAAAGTATATAGCAGAATTACCAACAGAAGAAGAGAGAGCTTACTATTCAGCACAATATTATGCTGCTAAAAAAGATCCAAAAGCAGTAAAGGAATATGAAGCATTATTACAATATGATAAATATAAGGCTTATGCTTCAAAAGGTCTAGGAGATTACTATTTTGATAAGAAAGATTTATCAAAAGCTAAAAAATACTATGGAGATTATGCTACTGTAAATAAGAATCCTGACGACTATATTTTATATAGATTAGGACAAGCCAATGAAAAAGAAAATAACTTAAAAATGGCTTTAACTGATTATAAGGCAGTATATTCTAAAAATGGTAAACTTGCAAATGATGCTATGTTAAGAGCAGCAGAAATCTATGATAAACAAGAAAATGTAGCAGAAGCTGAAAAGTTGTTTACAAAATTATATGCAGTAAAAAATAATAAAGATTTAAAAGCCTACTCTATTGAAAAATTAATTTACTATAAACTTGTAAAAGAAAATACAAAAGAAGCTAAAAAGTTATATGATGAACTTAGAAAATTAGATGCTAAAAGAGCAGAAAAATTTAAAGCATACTTTTAGATCATAAAAGGAGGAAGTGGATAAAATGAGTAAAAAATTGTTAGCATTATTTTTGGTATTAGGACTAATAGCTTACGCAGAAGATACAAATACAGTAGCTAGTGATACAACTGCAACTGAAAGTTCAGCAGAAGAAAATGTTGCTACTACTGAGCTTACTAAACAAGTAACTAGTGAAAATAATCAACAATTAGATGTAAAAGAAATAGATACAGAAGATTTAATACTTCAAAATCAAAACTTGGAATCATCTTCTGTAAATATAACAGGAGAAAATCTGAAAGAAAATGGAGACAAAGTAAAAGTTAACCAAGAAAACTCTGCTACCTTAGAAGAAGAGTTATCAAGAGGAGTAGAGAAAAAAGGATTCTTTAGAAGAGTTTTAGATAAACTATTTGGTTAATACTATATAATTTATGAAAGGAAGAAATAAGAATGCAAATACTTAAAGCAGGTGGAATATTAATGTATTTTATTCTCTTTATGGGAATAATAGGACTTTATGCAGTATTAGAAAGATTTTCATATTTTCTAATAAGAGAGAGAAATAATTTTTCTAAATTACCTTCAGATGTAAGACAACTTATAAATGAAGGTAAAATAAAAGAAGCAATAGTTGCTTTAAATTCTAATAAATCATCAACTTCATTAGTTTTAAAAGAAATATTGATCTATGGATATAAAGAAAATAAAGAAACTTTATCTGCACTTGAAGAAAAAGGAAAAGAAAAAGCAATAGAACAAATAAAATCATTGGAAAGAAATATGTGGCTCCTTTCATTAGCTGCTAATGCTTCTCCATTATTAGGATTATTGGGAACAGTTACTGGTATGATAACTGCATTTAATTCAATAGCATTAAATGGAACAGGAGATGCTGGAGTTTTGGCAAAAGGTATATCAGAAGCCCTATACACAACAGCAGGAGGGCTTATTGTAGCCATACCTTGTATGATATTTTATAATTATTTTAATAAAAAAATTGATTTAATAGTGAGTGATATAGAAAAAACTTGTACAGAGTTGTTGAACCATTTCAGAGAGTAGGTGTGAGTAAATGAAATTAGAAAGAATAAAAAGAAGAAGTGGTGGAACACTAGTTTTAGAAATCACACCACTTATAGATGTAGTTTTTCTTTTACTTATTTTCTTTATGTTGGCAACAAGTTTTGATGAAAGATCAGCTTTTAAAATAGATTTACCTAAATCTACTGCTGCAAAGACAAAAAGTACATTAAAAGAAGTACAAGTTTTAGTTGATAAGGATAGAAATGTATATTTAAGATATACGGATAATTCTGGTAAATCTCAAAATGAGAAGTTAGATTTAACAAGTTTTGTTTCAGTTGTATCTGAAAAATTAAATAATTCTGAAAACAAGGATGTAATAATTTCAGCTGATAAAGATATTGATTATGGATTCATTGTTGAAATAATGAGCTTACTAAAAGAATCAGGAGCAAGTGCTATAAATATAGATACTGCAATCAAAAGTAGGTGATAAAAATGAAGAAAAATGACTATATTTGTTTATTTTTATCAATAGTTATAAATATAGGTATAGTGTTTGCTTTAACAGTATTTTCAACAGATGAAATGGTAGAAACAGATGAAATTAAAATAGGTTTGGTAGCAGTTGAATCTAATGCTACTACAAAGTTTAAAGGCGAAAAGAATGTAGATGCTAAAAAACAAAATTTAGAAGCAGATAGTATAGAGAAGAAGGCTGAAGAAGATAAGAAACAGGAAGAAAAGCCTGTGGAGAAACCAGAAGAAAAACCAGTTGAAAAACCTGAAAAAGAAAAGCCAGAAAAAAAAGTAGAAGAAGATAAGAAAGCTGAAAAAACAGTTCAAGTTGAAGAAAAACCTAAAACAGCTCCTAAAAAGGAAAAACCTTCATTAGCAGATTTGAAGAAACAAATATCTGATTCACAACCTAAAACTTCAAATGGAGGATTTAGTCCAACTGCTGATCCAGATGGAGAAGAAGTTGTGGATAGAGTTTTACAAAATGTAACATATTCAAATGGTTTAGTATCAGGAAGTAAAATGGGAAATTCAGAAGGTGGACTTTTAGTTGATTGGCATGATGGAAATAGAGCACCAGAATTCCCTCAATCTGCAAGAGCTTCAGGAAAACATGGTAAATTAAAGATTAAATTAAAAGTTGATAAAGCTGGAAATGTTTTATCTTATGTTATAGTAGAAGGAAGTGGAGTACCAGAAATAGATGCCTCTGTTGAAAGAGTTGTAGGAAGTTGGAGGGTAAAGCTTCTAAAAAAAGGTAAGCCTGTAAATGGAACATTTTATCTAAATTATAATTTTAATTTTAAATAAAAAACTGGAGGGGTAATATGTTGTTATTAGGTTTTCGTCTTGACAATGACTTAAAATTAGAATTTGAAAATAATTTTGAAAATGATTTAGTATTTGTAGAAAATATAATGTCTTTTATGGAAGCGATAAAAAATAGAAAATATGAGGCAATAGTTATAGATGAAAGAAATTCAAAAGAAGATGCACTTATCAATTTAATTTTAAAAGTTATAGAGGTTCAAAAGAGAGCAGTTATAATTATTTTAGGTGAAACTTCAAATTGGAGAATTATTGCAGGAAGTATAAAAGCTGGAGCTTATGACTATATATTAAAACCAGAATTACCTAGAACTATTGTAAAAATAGTAGAAAAATCGGTAAAAGACTATAAAGGACTTGTAGAAAAAGTTGATAAAACTAAAAGTACAGGTGAGAAATTAATAGGTAGAAGTAAACTTATGATAGACCTCTATAAAGTTATAGGAAAAGTTGCAAATAACTCTGCACCTGTTTTAGTAACAGGAGAAAGAGGGACAGGGAAAACAAGTGTTGCAAAGGCAATACATCAATTTAGTAATGTACATGACAAACCTCTTATAAGTATAAATTGTAATTCATATAGAGCAAATTTATTGGAAAGAAAATTATTTGGTTATGAAAAAGGTTCTTTTGAAGGAGCTGCATTTAGCCAATATGGTGAATTAGAAAAGGCAGAAGGAGGAATACTTCATCTAGCAAATATAGAATCTTTAAGTCTTGATATGCAGTCTAAAATTTTATTTTTATTAGAAGAAAATAAATTTTTAAGATTAGGAGGAATGGAGCCAATAAATGCTTTTGTAAGAATAATAGCCTCTACAAGTGTGAACTTAGAAGAACTTATTGAAAAGGGTTTATTTATAGATGAACTTTATAGAAAATTAAAAGTTTTAGAAATAGATATTCCCACTTTAAAAGAGAGAAAAGAAGATATACCTTTTATAATAGATCACTATATGGCAGAATGTAATCAAGAAATGAATAAGAATATAAAAGGTGTAACTAAGGTAGCATTAAAAAAGATAATGAGATATGATTGGCCAGGCAATGTAAATGAGTTAAAAAATGCTATAAAATATGCAGTTGCAATGTGTAGGGGCTCTAGTATCTTAATAGAAGATTTACCACCTAATGTTGTTGGAGAAAAGATTTTAAATGGAAAAGAAGAATCTAAGACTGTATCTATTGAGAATCTTGTTAAAAATGAAATAAATCAATTAAGAAGCAAAAATAAGAAAAGAGACTATTATTTTGAAATAATATCAAAAATCGAAAAAGAAATTATTAAACAAGTGCTTGAGATTACTAATGGCAAAAAAGTAGAAACAGCTGAAATTTTAGGTATTACAAGAAATACTTTAAGAACAAAAATGAATTATTATGATTTGGAGTAAAAAATGCATATTACACTTTATAGAAAATATAGGCCAAGTAGTTTTTCAGAAGTATCTGGTGAAAATGAAATAGTAAAGAGTTTAAAATTATCTTTGAAAAATAAGTCTATGGCACATGCATATCTTTTTTCAGGTCCAAGAGGTGTAGGTAAAACAACTATTGCAAGACTTATTGCAAAGGGAGTAAACTGTCTTAATTTAAAAGAAACTGGTGAACCTTGTAATGAGTGTAAAAACTGTAAAGCAATAAATGAAGGAAGATTTTCTGATTTAATAGAAATAGATGCTGCCTCTAATAGAAGTATAGATGAAATTAGAAGTTTAAAAGAAAAAATTAATTATCAACCTGTTGAAGGATTAAAAAAGGTATATATAATAGATGAAGCACATATGCTTACAAAAGAAGCCTTTAATGCTCTTTTAAAAACTTTGGAAGAGCCCCCTTCACATGTTATATTTATACTTGCAACAACTGAACTAGATAAAATATTACCAACTATAATTTCACGTTGTCAAAGATATGATTTTAAACCTCTTGATTTAGAAGAAATGAAGTCAGGGTTAGAACACATATTAAAAGAAGAAAAATTGTCTATGACTGATGATGTTTATCCAGTTATTTATGAAAATGCTTCTGGAAGTATGAGAGATTCAATTTCTATTTTGGAAAGACTTATAGTTACTGCAAATGGTAAAGAAATAAATTTAAAAATTGCAGAAGATACCTTAGGGATAACACCAAGTTCAAGAATAAAAATATTTTTAAATAAGCTGTTAAATGAAAATGAATATGATATAATAAATGAACTTGAAAATTTAGCAAATGATTCTTTTGATATAGAATTATTTTTTAAAGATCTAGCAAAATATTGTAAAAATGCTATTATAAAAAAAGAAATAGATATAGATAAAGGTTTAAAAATAATTTCAACTATATATGATGTGATAGGAAAATTTAAGTTTGAAGATGATAAAAAACTTGTAGGCTATGTGATAGTTGCAGAAATTTTATCTAATACCAAGCAAACAGTTGTAAAAGTTGTAACTACAGCTCAAACAAATGTAAATCCTCCTACTTCATCAACAGAAGAAAAACCAAAAGATAAAGAAAAAGTAAATATAAAACTAACAATTTCAGATGTAAAAAATAACTGGAACTCTATTCTTGCAGAAGCAAATAATAAAAGATTTTCATATAAGGCTTTTCTAATGGGAGCTAATCCTGTGAGAATAGAAGATAATAATCTTTATATAAATTATGATAAAAAATATTCATTTGCAAAAGATTTAATGGAAACTCCTGAATATAGTCAAGAGTTTACTAAAATAGTTAAGAGTTTCTTTAATGAAGATAATTTAGAAATTAAGTATGAAGTTGTAGGACAAAAAAAAGAAGAAGAAAGTAAAAACTCTGAATTTTTTCAAAAAATAGAGAATTATTTTAAAGGAGAAAATTAGTTAAGGGGGAGGATATGGCAATAGTAAGTATACTAATGTCAGCAGGAACAATAATAATGTATTTTTTCTTATCCTTATTTATACCTTTTTTAACTTATCTTATTCCATATTATAAGATAACGAAGGTAAATCTATATAAGAAAAAATATTCATTAGCAATAAATATAGTAGTAAGCTTGATTTTATATGTTATAAGTCCAAGTTTTTTAATATATTATTTGATATTTCCATATACAATGGAATTTACATTTTATTTATTTAATAAATTAACAAGAAGAATACAAGTCTATAATAGAATAGTTATAATGTCAATAATACCAACTACTTTAATACTTATATATCTTTATATAAATAGAGTGGAAATAATAAATATCATAAATCTATTACCACAATTAGAAGAATTTAAAAAATTAGGAGCAGAAAATATATATAGATTCCAAGAAACTATGATATATATAAGTCAAAATATAGTTTCACAAGTTTTTAAATATGTATTTTTGGCGACATTTTTCCTATTTTTAACTTTAATACCAGGAACATATAAATTATGGAAACTTTCTTGTTACTGGATAATACCATATATTTTGATATTGTGGAGTCAAAGATTTTTAAATATTTCTCATAATTTATTTTGGGAAATCAATATACTTGAAATAATAAAATATATATTTGTCTGGTACGGAATAAAAAATTTTTATATTCTTACAGAAAAAATAGGAGTAAAATCAAATATATTAAAACATGGAGTAAGTATGCTTTTAGGATTAAGTTATCCTATGGTAGCATTTGTAATAGGAGCATTAGCAAGTTTTGAATTTATAGAAGTAAAAGAAATAAGAATGTAATGGGAGGTTAATTAAAATGGCAAAAATACAAGTAATACTTTTAGAGGATGTTGCAGGACAAGGAAGAAAAGGGGAGATAGTAACAGTATCTGATGGTTATGCACATAACTTTCTTTTAAAAGGAAAAAAAGGAGTTTTAGCTACTCCTGAAGAATTACAAAAAATAGAAAATAGAAAGAAAAAAGAAGCTAAAAAACATGAAGAAGAAAGAAATAAATCTTTAGAATTAAAAAAATTATTAGAAAGCAAAGTTTTAAATATTCCAGTTAAAGCAGGAGAAAATGGAAAATTATTTGGAGCTATTACAAGTAAAGAAATAGCAAGTCAAATAAAAGATGAATTAGGTTTAGATATAGATAAGAAAAAAATTGAAGCAAATATTAAAAATCTAGGACCTGATGAAATTCATATAAAATTATTCACTGATGTTAAAGCAGTTATGAAAGTAAATGTAATAGCTAAATAGGTGGAGGAGAAATGGACTTTGAAAGTTTAAAAAAAATTCCTCATAGTCTGGAAGCAGAGAGGGCATTGATAGGGGGAATCTTCTATAATCAAGATTTATTTGATGAAATTAGAGATATTGTTAATGCAGAAGATTTCTATAAAGTAGAACATTCTTCTATTTATAGTGCAATAGAAAAAGTTTATTCTGAAAATAAAGGAATAGATGGAATTTTAATAGAGGAAGAAATAAAAAAAAGTAATTCAAAAAATAAAGAAGAAATATTAGAAATATTAAGTGATATTTTAGATGAAATTACAAGTTCATACAATCTTTTAGAATATGCAAATCTAATTAAAGAAAAAGCTATGTTAAGAAGACTAGGGAATGTAGGAGCAGAAATAACTCAACTTGCCTATAATGATGTTAGAGTAGCAGAAGAAATTATAGATGAAGCAGAAGCAAAGGTTTTAAATTTATCAAAAAATATTTTAAAAAATAGTATTGTTGATATGAAAACTGCTGGTGTTGCAGAAATAATGAGAATGGAAAGAGTCAGTGAAAACAGAGGGAAGACTTTGGGAATACCAACAGGCTTCATTGACTTAGACAGAATGACAAGTGGACTTAATAATTCGGATTTAATAATTTTAGCAGCAAGACCAGCTATGGGAAAAACTGCTTTTGCCTTAAATTTAGCTTTAAATGCAGGAAAAGAAAAAAAGAATGTATTAGTATTCAGTCTCGAAATGCCAGTTCAACAATTATATCAAAGGCTTTTGTCAATTGAATCAGGTATTTCACAAAATAAATTAAAAAATGCTTATCTTGAAGAACAAGATTGGGAAAAATTAACAATAGCAACAGGAATTTTATCTAATTCTAATATATTTGTTGCCGATTTACCTCATACAAATGTTTTGGAAATTAGATCTTATGCTAGAAAAATGAAAAGCCAAAACCAATTAGATTTAATTATAATAGACTATTTACAATTAATAAATGGTTCTGGTAGAGGTGGTTCTGAATTCAATAGACAACAAGAAATTTCAGATATATCAAGAGCACTGAAAGGACTTGCCAGAGAGTTAGATGTGCCAGTTATTGCACTTTCACAATTATCAAGAGCAGTTGAAAGTAGAGTAGATAAAAGACCTATGCTTTCAGATTTAAGAGAATCAGGAGCAATAGAACAAGATGCTGATATAGTTGCTTTTCTTTATAGAGAAGAATACTATATACCAGAAACAGAAAATAAAGGAATTACAGAATTGATTATAGGAAAACACAGAAATGGGGCTACGGGAACAGTAAAGCTTAATTTCTTAAGTGAATTTACAAAGTTTACAAATTATACAGATGAAGTAAAATAATAAATTAGTATAAATTTTAGAAGGGATGATATTTTGAAAAAGGTAGAATTACTAGCACCTGCTGGGAATATGGAAAAATTTAAGATGGCATTACATTATGGAGCAGATGCTGTATTTATGGGTGGAAAGATGTTTAACTTAAGAGCAGGGAGCAATAACTTCTCTGATGAAGAATTAGAAGAAGCAGTAGCTTATGCTCATGAAAGAGGGAAAAGAGTTTATGTAACTCTTAATATAATTCCACACAATGATGAACTAGAAGCTTTACCTGAATATGTAAAGTTTTTAGAAAAAGTAGGAGTAGATGGGGTTATTGTTGCTGACTTAGGAGTGTTTCAAGTTGTAAAAGAAAACTCTGATTTGAATATTAGTATCAGTACACAAGCAAGTAACACAAACTGGAGATCAGTTAAAATGTGGAAGGATATGGGAGCAAAAAGAGTTGTTCTTGCAAGGGAAATTTCTTTGGAAAATATAAAAGAAATTAGAGAAAAAGTACCAGACATAGAATTAGAAGTTTTTGTACATGGAGCTATGTGTATGGCAATTTCTGGAAGAT
>ERZ773073.1161-NODE-1161-length-12649-cov-3.644990_pt1 | contig 12649 bp, 10 predicted proteins | sample MGYA00580616_ERZ773073 | MGnify/ENA primary metagenome ERZ773073 (study PRJEB29015, sample SAMEA2737960) | human oral metagenome | biome: human oral; feature: human-associated habitat; material: dental | place: China | collected 2131 ...
GCAGATTTCGGCCTGGGCCTGCGGCGATTTTGTCGCCATTGGCGAGCGTGCCGATCTGGCCATTGTACTGGGCGGCGATGGTACGATGCTCAATGCAGCTCGCCAGTTGGCGCGCTTCGGTGTGCCGCTGGTCGGTGTCAACCAGGGACGGCTCGGCTTCATGACCGATATTGCGCGCAGCGATATGCTGGCAGCGCTCGATGATCTGCTGGCGGGTCATTTTGTCCCGGAAAGCCGTCAGCTGCTCGCCGCCGGAATTTTCCGGGATGGGCAGAAACTCAGCGAGCATCTGGCGCTCAACGAAGTCGTCATCGATAAAGGCGCATTTGGCCGTCTGATCGAACTGCAACTTTTCATCGACGGTGAATTTGTCTTTAACCTGCGTGCAGACGGATTGATCGTATCCACGCCGACCGGCTCAACCGCCTATTCACTCTCGGCCAACGGTCCGATTCAACATCCACAGGTTTCCAGCATTGCGTTGGTACCGCTGTGCCCGCATGCACTGTCTAACCGCCCCATCGTGGTGAGCGATGCCTGCCAGATCGAAGTTCGCATCCTGCGCGCCATTGACTCGCGGGTGCATTGCGATGGACAGATGGCCGTTGACCTACGCGTTGGCGATATCATACGCATCCGCCGGGCGGAGTTTTCTGCCTGTCTGCTACACCCGCCCGGCTATAGCTATTTCACCATGTTGCGCGAAAAACTGCACTGGAGCGCGCAGCCCGACGTGCTGCCGCTGATGTCGGTTGAGGATCAGGATGATCTGATGGGCGGGGCGGACTGTTCCGGCTGATCATGCTGAATCGTTTGAGTATCCGGAATTTCGTCCTGGTCGATCGCCTCGAACTGGATTTTCAGCCTGGTTTCAGCGTGCTGACGGGGGAAACGGGTGCCGGTAAATCGATTCTCGTTGATGCGCTGGCCTGTGTGCTGGGCGAACGCGCAGACAGCGGACTGGTGCGTGTTGGCTGCGATCGTGCCGAAGTCAGCGCTGAATTTTCCATGCCGCAAGCCGGACTTCTCGACTGGCTGCACGAAAATGATATTGCCGTCGAGGCGGAGGAGGGGCTGTTGCTGCGGCGCGTCGTCGAAGCTGGCGGCCGTTCACGCGCCTACCTCAACGGTTCACCGGTAACGCTCCAGCAATTGCGCCGGGCGGCGGAATTTCTTGTTGATATTCATGGTCAGCATGCCCACCAGTCATTGCTGCGCGGCGATGCACAGCGCGATCTGCTCGATACGCATGCGCGCCTGCGTCCATTGGCCGATGAAGTGGCCACCTGCTGGCGAGGCTGGCGTATAGCGCAGGAGCGGCTGGAAGCTGCGCAGCATGGCGCGGAAACGGCGGCGCAGGAGCGCGATCTGCTCGCCCTGCAAATCCGCGAACTCGATATGCTGGGTTTTTCCGCGGGTGAATGGGAGGCGCTTAATCACGAGCATCAACGCTTGACGCACGCAGCCCGCCTGATCGAAGGTGCGCGCCAGATTGTCGACCTGCTGACCGAGGGCGATTCGGCCTGTTCGGCGCAGCTTAGTGCAGCGGCGCATACGCTCGACGAACTGACCGGTTATGACCCTGCGCTGACCGAAACGGCGGCGCTCATTGCCTCGGCACAAGCCGATCTGGACGAAGCGGCATCCGCGCTGCGCCGCTATGCCGAGCGGATCGACCTTGATCCACAGCGTTTATCCGAAGCGGAAAAGCGGCTTGAGGCTATTTTCAGTTGCGCCCGCAAGCTTCGGGTTTCGCCGGAAGCATTGCCCGGACTGCTTGCCGATTGGCGGCGACGCTTCGATGAAATTGCCGCCGACGCCGATATCGACGCGCTACGCATACAAACCGAGGCTGCCAGGGCGGCCTATCTGAAAACGGCCAAACGCCTGTCGTCGGAGCGCGCCAAGGCAGCCAAGACACTGGCCGGTGAAGTGAGCCGGCTTATGGGGCAGTTGGCGCTTGGCAGTGGGCGTTTTGAGATCGGCCTGATACCGCTTGACATCGATACGACGCATGGTCTGCACGGCCTTGAGCAGGTCGAATTTCGCGTTTCCGGCTTGGCAGGCAACGAAATACGGCCGCTTGCCAAGGTCGTTTCCGGCGGTGAGCTTTCGCGTATCAGTCTGGCTATCCAGGTCGTAACCAGCCAGGCGGCAAGCATACCGACGCTGATTTTCGATGAGGTGGATGTTGGCATCGGCGGTGGTGTTGCCGAAGTCGTCGGGCGCCTGCTGCATGGACTCGGGCGTGAGCGACAGGTATTGTGTGTGACCCATTTGCCGCAGGTAGCGGCCTGCGCCGAATGGCAATGGCAGGTGACCAAGCATCTTGAGGGCGATAGCGTCCGCAGCAGTGTTGATGCGCTTGATGAAAACGCGCGTATCGAGGAAATCGCCCGTATGCTTGGTGGTGTGGAGATTACCGATATCACGCGCCGGCACGCCAGAGAGATGCTCACTGGCTCCTGAAAAAGACAGAATGCGCGACATCGGCAATGCATTCTCATTGCCGCCTTACTGCCAGGGCGAGGGCGGCGCGTTCGAGCGGCGGAAAGCTGAAATCAAAAAGAAAAAGGCGTTGGCCTCCTCGACAGGAATCGAACCTGTATCGCACGCTTAGGAGGCGTGTGCACTATCCGTTATGCTACGAGGAGATGTCAGGCTGACCAGAATACGCCGTACTGCGGGCGCTATTCTAGCGTGATTGCGCGTACTGCGCGTAGTTTGTGTGGCGCGACAATCGTTCGATCCGTGCAGCGTTCAGTGTTTCGATGGACGTGGATGCAGGTGGATTGTCGAGTGGTTACATTTATGATTTATGCAGTCTGGTTTTTATCGTTCTCGATCATGGCGTAGGCCGAGTGGTTGTGGATCGATTCGAAATTTTCCGATTCGACGGTATAAGCGTAGATGCGCGGCTCGGCGTTGAGGCGGGCGGCAACGTCGCGCACCATGTCCTCGACGAATTTCGGGTTGTCGTAGGCATGTTCAGTCACATATTTTTCATCCGGCCGCTTGAGCAGGCTGTACAGTTCGCAGGAAGCGACTTCCTCGACGAGGCGGACGATTTCCTCGATCCAGACAAGCTGGTTGATGCTGGCGGTGACGGTGACGTGCGATCGCTGGTTATGCGCACCGCGCTCCGAGATTTTTTTGGAGCAGGGGCAGAGGCTGGTGACGGGAACGACGACCTTGACCTGCGAGACGATCTTGCCCTGACTGATCTCACCGATCAGCGTGACATCGTAATCCATCAGGCTCTGAACGCCGGAAACCGGCGCCGCTTTGCGGATGAAATACGGAAAATTCATTTCGATGTGGCCGGTTTCAGCTTCCAGCTTTTCCGCCATTTGATGCAGCATTGCCGGAAAATTCTCAATAGAAATCTCGCGTTCGTTGGTGTTGAGAATCTCGACGAAGCGCGACATGTGCGTGCCCTTGAAATTGTGCGGCAGATTCACGTACATGTTGAACACCGCCACCGTGTGCTGCACGCCGCCCGAGCGGTCGCGTACGCGCACGGGATGGCGGATGGATTTGATGCCGACGCGGTTGATGGCGATATGCCGCGTATCGGCGAGATTCTGTACATCGGCGATCTTGTCTTTGTTTTGTGCTGCGTTCATTGCGTGTCCTGTCATTGGGAAGGTTGGAGATGCGCATTAACCGTGCGGATGATGCCGTCTGCGTCGAGGCCAGCGTCAGCCAGCAGCTGCGCCTGGTCGCCGTGTTCGATGAAGCGGTCGGGCAGGCCGAGACGGAAGAAGCGGGCTGCACATTCCGCATGTTCAAGCGTGCGGGCGACTTCGGCGCCGGCGCCGCCGATCAGCGCGTTCTCTTCGATGCTGACAAGCAGAGAATGTTCCCGCGCCAGTTCGATAATCAGGGCCTGATCGATGGGTTTGACGAAACGCATGTCGGCAACGGTGGCATCGAGCGTTTCTGCGGCCGTGAGCGCCGATGCCAGCACGCTGCCGAAAGCCAGCAGGGCGACCTTGTGCCCCTTACGGCGGATGAGTCCCTTGCCGAGCGGTAGTTCTCCGAGCGATTGGTCAATCGGCGCGCCGGTGCCGGCACCGCGCGGATAGCGCACGGCGCAGGGCGCATCGTGCCGATAGGCGGTGGTCAGCATGCGGCGGCATTCATTTTCATCGGACGGCGTCATGATGACCATATTTGGGATGCAGGTCAGATAGGAGAGGTCGAATGCGCCATGATGCGTTGGTCCGTCGGCGCCGACGAGACCGCCGCGATCGATGGCAAAGACGACCGGCAGGTTTTGCAGGGCAACATCGTGCAGCAGTTGGTCGTAGCCGCGCTGGAGAAAAGTCGAATAAATAGCGACGACCGGTTTTAGTCCTTCACAGGCCAGGCCGGCGGCAAAAGTCACGGCGTGCTGCTCGGCGATGCCGACATCGTAGAAGCGTTCAGGATAACGGTCTGCAAAAGCCGTCATGCCCGAACCTTCGCACATGGCCGGCGTGATGGCGACGAGTCTCGAATCGGCTGCGGCCATGTCGCACAACCAGTCACCAAAAATCCGGGCGAAACTCGGTTTAGCCTCTGCGGCATTATCGACGATGCCGACCTCGGGCTGAAAGCGGGAAACGCCGTGATACAGAATCGGGTCGGATTCGGCCAGCTTGTAGCCTTGCCCCTTGCGCGTGAGCACATGTAGAAACTGCCGTCCCTTGAGCTTTTGCAGGTTTTGCAGCGTGGGAATGAGGGAGTCGAGATCATGCCCGTCGATCGGGCCGATGTAGTTGAATCCGAGTTCCTCGAACAGCGTGCCCGGCGTCAGCAGGCCTTTGACGTGGCCTTCGACGCGATTGGCGAATTCGAGCAGAGAGGGCGAAACAGACAGGACCTTTTCGCCGGCGCGGCGGGCGGCGTTGAAGGCGTTGCCGGACAGGATGCGTGCCAGATACTTGTTGAGGGCGCCGACCGGGCGGGAGATCGACATATCGTTGTCGTTGAGGACGACGAGCATGTCCACGTTGGCGATACCGGCATTGTTAAGAGCCTCAAAGGCCTGACCGGCAGACATGGCACCGTCGCCGATGACAGCGATGGTGTGCCGTTCTTCACCTTTGAGCCTGGCGGCGATCGCCATGCCGAGCGCCGCTGAAATCGACGTGGAAGAATGGCCGACACCAAAGGCATCGAACTCGCTTTCGCTGCGCTTGGGAAATCCCGATACGCCGCCGTACATGCGCAGTCTGGCCATGCCTTCGCGGCGGCCGGTCAGCACCTTGTGCGCGTAAGTCTGGTGGCCAACATCCCAGACCAGGCGATCTTCCGGTGTGTTAAAGACGTAATGCAGCGCGATCGTCAGCTCGACAGTGCCGAGATTCGACGACAGATGCCCGCCGGTGCGCGAGACCGAGTCGACAAGAAAATTACGCAGCTCGTCAGCCAGCTGCGGTAGCTGCTTGCGATCGAGCGCACGCAGTTGCGCGGGGTGCTGGATGGTGTCGAGCAATGGATAGGCGGTCATGGAATCGATATCGGGCTGAAGGTAGGTCGTTAGTCAATCGGGTAATAGGGCAATGACGACTCGGTTTTGACGAAGAGAAGATGTTGGTCTGCCAGGAATTTAGAGTTCTAGAATTCCCGGCGGACAAAAAAATCGGTCAGTTCGGTCAGCCGGCGTGCCTTTTCGCCAAAGGGCTTCAGCGCCGACACCGCTTGCGTTTGGAGTTGTTCCGTCAGATCGCGCGCGCCTGCCAAACCGAGCAGGCTGACGTAGGTCGGTTTGTCGGCGGCGGCATCCTTACCGGCAGTTTTGCCCAGCGTCGTCGTATTGGCCGTACAGTCGAGCATATCATCGATCACCTGGAACAGCAGGCCGGCTGAAGCGGCAAAACGATCGAGCCTTGCCTGCGCCGTTTCATCGGGCGGTTCACCACACAGTGCCCCTAGCAGGACGGCGGCGCGTATCAAAGCGCCCGTTTTGAGCGTATGCATCTGTTCCAGTTGCTGCGGGTTCAACGCTTTGCCCACCGCGTCCAGATCGATCGCCTGCCCGCCAGCCATGCCGCGCGAACCGCTGGCCTGCGCCAGAAGAAGCGCCTGACGAAGCTGGATTTGCGGATCGCCAGACAGGGGGTGTGCCAGCAGTTCAAAAGCCAATGATTGCAGGCTGTCGCCAACGAGCAGTGCCGTTGCCTCACCGAATTTGACATGACAGGTCGGCCGACCGCGGCGCAGTACGTCATCATCCATGCAGGGCAGGTCGTCGTGTACGAGCGAGTAAGCGTGGATGCATTCAACAGCGCAGGCAACGGTTTCCAGCCGCGTTACCGGCGCGGCGGACAATTCGCCGGCGGCAAAGGCGAGCAGCGGGCGAATCCGTTTGCCGCCGCCCAGGCAGGCGTAGCGCATGGCCTGATGAAGATGTGCGGGCGTTGCATCGGCCGCGGGCAGCAGGCGGTCGAGCGCAGCTTCGGTCTGCGCCTGCACATGCCGCATCCAGTCAGGAAAAGAAAGGTCGGAGAAAGGGAGATGGCCGGACGTGTTCACGGACGTATTCATTGTCCCTCTCCGCGCGCATCGAAGTCGCGCAGCGCTCCGTTTTCAAGTACCTGGATTTTGTGTTCGGCATCCTGCAGAAGATGCTGGCAGTGATTGAGCAGTGCGCTGCCGCGCCGGTAGGCAGCGATGGATTCTTCGAGCGGCAGGCGGCCGTCTTCCATGCTGCGCACCAGTTGTTCCAGTTCGGCAAGCGCTGCCTCGAATTTCAGCCCGGTGATGTCCGGTAAATCGTTGGCATCGTGCGTAGCCTGGGGTTCTCTGGCGGATGCCGAAGTATTTTTTGCCATAAGCACACTCGAATGAATCAACACAAGGTCGTAGAAAAGCAGTGTTTATTGGCGCTGCCGCCCCTTTGTAAAATTGTATGGATATGCCGGTAAAACCAGCGGAAAACAGGCCAAGTTTACACGCTTTGCGTGCTTTTTCCTCACGCATGTCTCATCATTCCGCGCGCTATTTCCCAAGTGCACCGTTTGTGCACTGTACGGCGATGCAATATGGCGCAAAGTGAGCAATCGGGAGGGTGCTAAACTTGATCCTGGATACGCAAGAAAATATGCGATGAAGGAGATCGCCATGATTGTGGTTCAGCATTCGCCAAGGTTGGTGCAAGTCAACATTTACGGAGAATTCACGCTGGCTGACTATCAGGAGTTCGAGGCGGCGGCACTGGCGGCCGTTCACGCCGAAGGGCCGCCCGATCTGCTTTTCGATCTGCGTGAAATGACCAGCGTGACGCTCGATGTGGCGTGGGAAGACATCGTTTTTGCGCGCGCCCACTCTGGTGATTTTCGGCGGATTGCTGTCGTGACGGACAGCCAGTGGGTTGCCTGGAGCGCCTGGCTGATAGATGTTTTTGTAGGTGCCGAAATGCGCGTTTGCAACGATGATACAGAGGCTTCGGCCTGGTTGCAGGGGCTCTGAGATGACCGATTTCAAGAATGGTTTCCGCGAGGTCTCCGGTGCACATGGACAATGCCGGCTGGCGCCGGATTCGCCGTTGGTCGACTGCGCCACGCTGGCCGCGCATCTGAACGATACCGGCTGGCGCATCATTGACTGCCGCCATCAGCTTTCCGATCCCGACTATGGTGAGCGGGCGTATGCCGAGGGGCATCTGCCGGGTGCATTTTTCATGCATCTTGACCGTGATCTGTCCGGCGCGAAAAATGGCCACAATGGCCGCCATCCTCTGCCGGAACCGCAAACACTGGCGGCGAAGCTCGGTGCTATTGGGATTACGCGGCAGACGCAGGTTGTCGTCTATGACGATGCGGAAGGCATGGTCGCCGGCCGCTTGTGGTGGATGCTGCGCTGGCTTGGGCACGAGAGGGTCGCGCTGCTCGACGGCGGGTTCAAGGCCTGGATGGGCGAGGGGCTGCCGCTGACACGCACGCTTCCCGAGGCCAAGCCTGTGCGGTTCGAGTATGTGCAGCCTGAACCTAGCCGGTGGACGGTGAGTGCCGATGAGGTGCTGAGCAATATCAAGCGGCGGGATTTTCTGGTGGTCGATGCGCGCAGCGCTGACCGCTTTCGTGGTGAGAATGAAACGATGGATCCCGTCGGTGGCCATATCCCTGGCGCACGCAATCGCTGCTTCAAGGAGAACCTCAATGCTTCCGGGCGCTTTCGCCCGGCCGCCGAATTACGCTGTGAATTTCTTGCCCTGTTTGCCAGTATGCCGCCCGAACAGGTCGTCATGCAATGTGGTTCGGGCGTTTCTGCCTGCCACAATCTGCTGGCGCTTGAAATTGCCGGTTTGCATGGCGCCCGCCTGTATCCCGGCTCGTGGAGCGAATGGTGCAGCGATCCGGCGCGGCCTGTCGCCACGATTGCGACAGATTCTGTTTCGATCAGCGCTTGAAGTTCTTTGCTCCGAGGGTAGTCGGGGCGTCTGCCCGTGGCCTCAACGGGCATCAGCCGGGCACGCGGATTAGGGCGTCATCCCCTATCCTGAGTTTTTTGTGCACTGCTGTCGCGCCAGCGCCCAAGCGACGTGTTCGCGGACCAACGGCGAAGGGTCGTTCTGCCGGCTGCGCAGGGCCGCTTGCAGGTTCGGATTGGGCGGCGCGTTGCCCATCGCGACGGCGAGGTTGCGCAGCCAGCGCTCGTGGCCGATACGTCGGATTGGACTGCCGGCCAGCCGTGTCTCGAACTCCTCGTGCGTCCAGCCGAAAAGCGCTTCGAGCGGCGCTTGATTCAATCCCGTGCGCGCGGCAAAGGCCGGGTCGCCCTGGCGGGCAAAGCGGTTCCAGGGGCAAACGGTTTGGCAGTCGTCGCAACCATAGATGCGGTTGCCGATCAGCGGCCGCAGCTCGGGCGGAATGGCGCCGGAAAGCTCAATGGTCAGGTAAGAGATGCAGCGGCGCGCGTCGAGTTCATACGGTGCGGTAATGGCACCCGTCGGACAGGCGTCGAGACAGCGCCGGCAGTCGCCGCAGTGGTCGGCCGCAGGCGGGTCGGCCGGTAGCGGCAGGTTAGTATAGAGTTCGCCGAGAAAATGCCAGGAGCCGGTGCGCGTTAAAGTCAGCGTATGTTTGCCGCGCCAGCCAATGCCGGCGCGTTGGGCAAATTCGGTTTCCATGACCGGCGCGGAATCGGAAAAGACGCGGTAGATGAATGGGAATTCCGGCATCTGGGTGCGCAGCGCGGTGGTAATGAAGTCGGCCAGCTTCTGCAGCCGCGTACGCACGACCTTGTGATAATCGCGGCCACGGGCGTAGCATGAGATGCACGCCGATGTGCCAGCCATTGGGTGCGCTTCTGTGTGCCTCGACGATTTTTCGTCGTGGCTGCTTTCCCCGGTGATTCCGGGGTTATCCGCGCTTGGTAGATGCGTTTCAGTCTGTGCGGGCGGTTGCGGCCAGTAAGGCAGGCGTAGGGAAATAACGGTCAGCGTGCCGGGTAGCAGTGCGTTCGGATCGCCGCGTAGCCCGGCGTGTCTGGCCATATAATCCATGCCGCCGTGGTGACCGCGCGCCAGCCAGTGCGCCAGTTGTTCCCGCACCTGTTCCGGAAGGGAAGCGGGGGCGATGCCGACACCGCTAAAACCCAGTACTTGCGCCTGTTTTTTGATGGCCTGCGCCAGACCATCCCAACAAAATGCCGTGCGGATTTTGGCCGGTGCGGTAGCCGCCGGGTTTGCGCGGCGTGCGGCGTGCGGAACATCTGCGGGGGAGGCGTCGTTTTCATGCATAGGCGGCATCATAGCCTGGAAATGCTGAAAAAATAGAGGGCAATTTCTGAGGCAGATGATGAGGCAGCAATCCGGCCATTTGCGTGCAGGGACTGCGTTCCAGGCGGTACAAACTTGCGTGCAAAATGCTTGGGCATATGGCGTGTCGATTCATCTGTTGAGTTGAACAAGATGATCGTTAGGTGATTAATGGCGCGCGCGGTTCAAAAATGACGGGTTACCCAATGGCCGGATGGCTGGTAAAACGGTTCTGCTTGGATCTGCTTAAAATACGGGGCTGCTGCAGGGGGAAGCGTCTGTTTGCTTTGATGGCATCGTCGATCTCAATGAATCGTCCCTTTACTGCCGAAACTCCGAAAAAACTCGTGCGGTCTCGTGTGACAATGGTGAGAATGGTGACAATGGGCTAAAAAGCCGATCATGTAATACCGGTGAGAGTGGATAAAACCAGAAGGCAGGTGAAACGGTAAAAACAAATGAACGCAGAAACCAAGAGTGTGGAAAATGGACAGATGCCGGCGGCGGCATTAACGCTGCCTCTGCCGGATGAAGCGGCGACGCAGGCGTTCGGATGGGCATTGGGGCCGTTATTGACGCCGGGCATGGTGGTCTGGTTCGACGGCGATCTCGGCGCTGGCAAAACGACGCTGGCACGCGCCGTGTTACGTAGCCTGGGATACGAAGGACCGGTCAAAAGCCCCACTTACACATTGGTTGAATTTTATGTTGTTTCGAGATTATACTTGTACCACTTTGATTTTTATAGATTCAATGATCCAAGTGAGTTTGAAGATGCCGGCTTGGGTGAATATTTCCGCGACGATACCGTCTGTCTGGTCGAATGGCCGGACAAGGCGGCTGCTTACGTGCCTGCGGCTGATCTGCGCATTGCTTTCCATTTTGCCGGAGAAACCGTGCCGGAAAGCCGCCCGGCGGATGGGCGCCGGCTTGTGCTGCATGCCTATAGTACAGCGGGGCGGCAATGTCTGAGCAGCCTCCGTGCCGGTTACTCAAGCGCCGCGAGCTGATCAGTGAACTGCTGCATGTCGGCGGCGCGGCGCTCCTTTTTTCCGTGACGCCATTCGGCTGTGCGGCGGTTTCGCGCGGTTCCGGCGTCGTGGCTGTGCGCGTGTGGCCGGCGGCCGACTATACGCGGGTGACGATCGAACATCGTGCACCGCTTAAATTCACGCATTTCACGATCAAAGACCCGCACCGTCTGGTTGTCGATCTGGAGAATGTCGAGTTCAACAGTGTGCTGGAGAGCATGGCGGGCAAGATTTCACCGGATGACCCCAATATCAAACTGCTGCGTGCCGGCCGTTTTAAACCGGGCGTCGTGCGTCTGGTCATGGAACTGAAGAATGAGGTCAAGCCGCAGGTGTTCGTGCTGCCGCCGGTGGGTCAGTACGGCTACCGGCTGGTGCTCGACGTGTATCCCCTGGAGCCGCCCGATCTCCTGTCGCAACTGATCAAGAAACACGACACGCCAGATGATCCGGTGCCAGCGGAGAACACGGCAGGGGACGAAACGCTTGCCAGGACTGGAACTGCGGGCGATTCCGCAACAGGGGAGAGAAAACCGGGTGCTCCGACCGATAAGGCCGGCGCATCGGGCGATGCGCAAAAGACCGTACGCCGCAAGAAAGGCGGCGGGCGGATGCTAACGATCATGATCGATCCCGGTCATGGCGGCGAAGACCCCGGCGCCGTAGGCAGTCGGGGCAGCTATGAAAAGCATGTGACGCTGGCCATCGCCAAGCGGCTCAAGTCGAAAATTGACGATGAACCGAATATGCGCGCCATGCTCACGCGCGATACCGATTACTTTGTACCGCTGAAAGTGCGTGTGCAGAAGGCGCGGCGTATTCGTGCCGATTTGTTTCTTTCCATTCATGCCGATGCTTTTATTCGCCCCGACGCCAACGGCTCTTCGGTTTTCGCCCTATCTGAGCATGGTGCATCGAGTTCAGCTGCGCGCTGGCTGGCGCAAAAGGAAAATAAGGCCGATTTGATCGGTGGCGTCAACATCGCCGCCAATAGGGATCCAATGCTGGCGCGTACGCTGCTGGATCTTTCGCAGACGGCGACGATCAGTGACAGTCTCAAATTCGGCGGTGTTGTCCTCAAGGAAATCGGTCAGATTAACCGGCTACACAAAAATCATGTCGAGCAGGCCGGTTTTGCCGTGCTCAAGGCACCCGATATTCCATCGATCCTCGTCGAAACGGCCTTTATTTCCAATCCGGAAGAAGAAAAGCGACTGAACGACAGCGCTTATCAGGAAAAAATGGCGCAGTCGATTTTCAACGGTATCCGCAAATATTTTGCCCAAAATCCGCCGCTGGCCAGACTGCCGGCAGCGCTTGCTGCGTTGGATTAGCCAGCGTTTTTTGATGGCGCCGGGGTATCGCCTGGACTGGACGGATGTGCCCCTGCCTCTACCAGCCCTGACGTTCGGGGCATCAGAATCCCGCCGGACAATGAAAGCGCATTGGTTTATGCGTAACCGGATGCGTAAAAGCCAGAAACTCGGCGTGCAGCAACAGGCGGCTGGCCTTGGCCAGTGCGGCTGGGCCGGCATAGAGCGGGTCGCCGAGAATCGGATGGCCGATCGCTTGCATATGCACGCGCAGTTGGTGCGTGCGGCCGGTTTCCGGCATCAGCACAAGGCGTGTAGCGTTGCCTTGCGCATCGTAGGCAAGCGTCTGGTAGTGCGTCAGCGCAGCCTTGCCATTGACCGGATCGACGATGTGCCGGGGGCGGTTGGGCCAGTCAACGCAAAGCGGTAAATCGATGCGGCCATTTTCCGGGGCGGGACGGCCATCGACGAGGGCGATGTCGCGGCCTTCCTGCAATTCGCTGCTGAACACGACATCGCCCAGATCGTCGCCCATGCGCCCTACACGCTCAACGCTT
>ERZ773073.1170-NODE-1170-length-12611-cov-16.157932_pt1 | contig 12611 bp, 9 predicted proteins | sample MGYA00580616_ERZ773073 | MGnify/ENA primary metagenome ERZ773073 (study PRJEB29015, sample SAMEA2737960) | human oral metagenome | biome: human oral; feature: human-associated habitat; material: dental | place: China | collected 2131 ...
CAAGCTCCGCAAGGTCGGATACAGCAAGGAACGCCGCGTCGATCCGCAAATCATCGTCGGGCTTCTCGTAGACCGCCATGGGTTCCCGCTGGAGATCGGCTCCTGGGAAGGCAACAAAACCGAAACCCACACCATCATCCCGATCATCAACCAGTTCACGACCCGACACCAGCTCGGCGAAGTGGTGGTGGTCGCCGACGCCGGCATGCTGTCGATGACCAACCTCCAAACACTTCACGAGGCGGGATTGGGGTTCATTGTCGGGTCCCGCCCGGTCAAAGCCCCGGGTGACCTCGCCAAACATTTCCGCTGGCATGGGAACGCGTTCACTGACGGACAACTGATCGACACGATCACCCCTAGGGACAAAACCACCAGGGCCCAGACAGCCAACCCCATTACGGAACGAGCCGAGCCGGTTTGGGATCCAATCCGGTATCCGCATTCGTGGCGGGCTGTATGGCACTACAGCCACAAACGTGCACTCCACGACCGCAGAACCCTCACCGCGCAGGAGAACAAGGCCCGGGCCGTCGTGGCCGGCGAGAAGACCGCCCGCAACCCACGGTTCGTGACCACCAGCAAAGGCACCGCTGTCCTCAACGAGGACGCGCTGACCCGAGCGAAACAACTGGTCGGGTTGAAAGGCTACGTCACCAACATTCCCATAACCGCCATGCCAGGACAGGAAGTGATCGACGCCTACCACGACCTATGGAACATCGAACAATCATTCCGGATGTCCAAACACGACCTCAAAGCCAGGCCAATCTTCCACCACCAAGCCGAAGCGATCGAAGCCCACCTCACCATCGTGTTCACCGCTCTCGCCATCGCCCGCCAGCTCCAAACCACCACCGGCATCAGCATCAAACGACTGATTCGAATCCTACGACCCCTACGCCAAGTCACCATCCAAATCGCCGGTCAAACCATCACCGCCCAACCCCACATAACCCCCGACACCACAGCAATAATCGAGAAAATCCTGGGTCACTAAACTGCGACAACTCAGGTTTGAGGCGCTCGTAGAGGGTGTTGAACTGATCATCAACTAGGCCTGTGCTATTATACATTCAGCGGCTCATTTCGTTAGTGTTTTATTCAATATCTATTCTATCTGAAACGAGCCGCCCAGTCCATTTATTCAGGATGCGTCTCTAGTGGCGGCTGGCCATTCTGTGAATAAGCCTCCTAGTCTGCGTTCCGTCGCTCGACGTGGCGAATGGTCAGCTTTCTCTGGATTCTTGAACCTTATTTATGGCCTTCCTAAAGTGTGCCCTGACTAGGGGTTTTGCTGGCCGACGCGCCGTTTGTGAATAAGCCTCTCTCAGGGTGTCGAGTGTGAAGGATCTGAATTGTGAATGGGGATGCGGGCTTCTACCACCCACTGATCGCCGCGAAGTCCAGATGAGTAGCTGCCGTTCACTGCGATGACTCTTTCGTGGAGAGAGGTCAATCCATATCCTCCCAGTCTCTGGTGAGTGACGATCTTGGGATGGGAATTTGTGATTTTGACATGCACCTCTGTTGTCTTGACGGCCAGAGTGATAGAGCAGGCCGCTCCCGGGTGCGCGTGTTTGGCGATATTAGTAACTGATTCCTGTATCAGGCGTGCGCATGTGTTTCTGAGTGAGAACGGAAGTGATTTTACCCACGGGTCAATGTTCGTTGAGGTTATGGTAAAGCCCAATCCTCTTAGTGATTCTATATGTCGGTCAATCTGTTCGTTTATGCTGGGGGTACTGTTTATCTGTTCGGCGAAAGCTTTGGGGTCCTTGGCTTCTCCTGTCCTTAGGACGTCTAGTAGTGCTCTTAACTCAGAGAGTGCTTCGCGAGCGGAGTCATCAATGATGCCTAAAATGTCCTGGAGTAGATCAGGGTCTCGAGAGTTTCGGTGAGCCATGACGTTCATCGTGATGACAGTTATGTGGTGAGCCACCACATCGTGAAGCTCTCGCGCCAGATGCTGACGTTCTTCGCGGCGTACCTCTTCTTGGCGGGCTCTGACGGCAACCAGTTGTCGACGCATCTTGACCGTCCTTACCACAAGGTATCGGAGAGCTAGGCCGATCAGACTGGCGCCGCAGAGCACCGAGATAGAGCCCCACCAGAAAGCTATTGTGCTTCCGACTCCCCTGAGCTCCACGAGTAAAGTCGTCAAGATAAGCCATATAAGGCCTAGGGTCCAGTGAATGACCATTACGCGACGTCGGGACAGTGCGCATACCACCAGCATGATTACCGTCGCCGCTATCATGGGGAAGAAGGGAAGGTGGGTGGTAAACGTCGTTCCCATGGCCATTGCGCAGAGGATGAGCGATGCCCGTATTGAAATCAGACACAAGCCAATGGCTGCATACGATAAAATAAACTGGATTATAATCCAGAGATTTGCGGGCGTCCAGGGAGTGAAAGTCGCGTCGCTAACCAGTCCTACCAATGCTGCTAAGAATAGTCCTAGGCGAAGCCACCATGGGATGAGGGAGGCGTGGTCTGGCCTCTGCCGCTTCCAGGTTTTCTTGGGTATCCAGTCCATTTTGGGGATACGGGAACTCACAGTAGTGCGCTCAGAGGCCGCAGAACTGAGGGAAAATGTCGCACAGATACTCTGGGGAAGATGAGGTGGTGAGCTGTGTGACTTCGACCGTTTGAGGTGTGTTGGAAATCGCGACCTGGAGTGCTAAAGCCAGTGTGGCTGCGGTAACCGCAATCAGTTTGCGAATGAACATTTTCTCTCCTGAAGAGTTGAGCTCGGATGAGCTGAGTGGCTGATGTTTCTACGAAATTGTTGGTTGATGCTTTCTTCCCGGGAGTATGCTGGAATCTGATTGGATAATGACGTGATACCTACCTTCCTTGCCGGTGATGCTGGTGCAGATGCCGGGAGATAGCTGATCCGGCGTGCCGCTGCCAGGAATCCAGTGTTATCTCAATGCTAGGGGAAACCGTGTGGGAATCACAGTGGACCAGGGTCCTTGCGACTTTTGGCCTGCTGAGGGCGTCCTCGTTCAGGTTGCTCAACCCTGGCGCTCGTCACACGTGGTGCAGCCACTGCTTGGGCGCAAGGCGCCCAGGAGCCAGGTAGGTCTATCTCGTAGCGCCGGGGTGGTTGCGGATGGGTCATCAACTCAGGAGCGTCGTCTACCGCCTGCTTGGCCCGTCGCGGCAGTGCATCGAGAGTCTTTCCGGCTAGCGGTGTGGGAGCCGTGACCGTCGCCGACATGAACCTGCGTCCTGAGGTGGGCATCACATCGAATGAGTCCCGGTCTGCCATGTTCCAAACTGTTTCGCAGTACTCCATGACTGTGGGGTCGTGGCTCACCATGACCATGGTGACGTCTCGGTAACGCTCTCCGCGGATCACATGCTTGTAGATGTGGCGACGGTTGTCCTCATCGAGACTACTGACGGCTTCATCGAGGAACAGGAATTGCCGTCCTCGCACCAGTGCGCGAGCCAGCAGGAGCCGTTGTGCCTGTCCAGTTGAGAAATTACGGCCACCCGCCTGGACACGTGAATCCAGCTTGGCCGGAAGGCGGTTCACGGTTTGATCTAGGTTGACATCCGCCAAGATGTCTAACAGGTCTGCATCGTTGACATCATGATCATATCCCAACATCAGGTTTTCGCGTATGGTTCCCTCCACCAAGGTCATCTTGGGAAAGACCACGCCGGTAGTTTCCCGGAAATGGGAATCGCCCACCTTCAGGGTGCCAGAGAAGTCATTGAGCCCCAGCAGTACGCACAGCAGGGTGGATTTTCCGGCTCCTGATGGTCCAAATACGGCAATTTTCTCGCCAGGCGCGGCCTGGAGGTCGATCCCGTTGCATACCAAAGCGCTTCCCGGGTAGCCGAAGGCGAGTGACTTGGCCTCGATCCTGCCGGGTTCATCCGCGGGTATCAATTCCCCGAAGCAGGGTGAGGCATGGAAGAGATCGGCTTGCTTGTCCTGGTAAACAGCGACGTTAGCAATCTGCTGCACCACACCTTGAGCTTCGGATACCGCGCCGGTGAATAGCGCCATGCCCGTCTGGAATAGGATGATGTCGGCGATACTGGCTTGCCCTCTGCCGGCCAGCCAGAGGCCTGTGGCCACGATGAGCACCAGCATGCTGGTGGTGTAACCGGTCTGTACGCCTGCTGTCAGGGTGCTCCACCGGATGACACGGTTGTACTCCATATTGACTCGTTGGTTCATTGAAATCCAGCGCCGCAGGTGATGCTCCTCGGTGCCAGTCGCCTTCACAGCGTCGATGTTCGTCAGGGTCGCTTGGGTCTCCCCGCTCATCTGCACCTGTGCCTGCACCTGGGTCTGGCTGGCTTCCATCTGCCGGCGTGTTAGGAACAGGCTCACCAGGAAATAGAGGGTAGAGCCAGCCACCAGCAGGCTGGCCAGAGGTGGGGACACCAAGACTAGGTAGGTCAGTGTGAGAAGCAGTGAAAGGACCGAGAGCACCGACGGAAGGATCGTCATGACCAAGGCGTTTTTGAGGATGAATCTCAAGCCGATCTTCTCGGTGATTGCTCCGACCGACTGGGTGGTGAAGTAAGACAAACGTTGTGCGAACACTCCAGAGAAGAGCCGCTTGGTGTACGTGCTTTCGAAGTGGTTGGAGCCACGTTGCAGTCCAAGGGAGCGGATGGTGAATGAGGCGGCTGTCAGCGTTGCTGTCAGCGCTAGGCTTCCGAGAACCAGGATGGGTGCCGGAGGACCTAGGTGGACTAGCTGCCGGGTTCCGGCAGTGACACCCAGTGTCACGAGCTGCGCCAGAATGATGCTCAGGGTTAGTAGGGCACCGGCGCTTGCAGGGAACAGCGCACGCAAAGGTTGATGAAGTGATGACGCTGAATGGTGTCGCTTGAAGTCATCGGAGGGTTTCAAGAACACCAGAGCATCGGTGAACATAACCCAGAAATCCTGGTACCTTATCCGCAGACGTCCCAGAGCAGGATCGATCACGCTGACATGCCGACGTCCGAACTTCTCGATGACTACGAAGTGATGCCCCTCCCAATGGGCGATCACGGGGGTGGTGAGTCTGCGCAGGCTGTCATCGGAAACCTGGTTCCGGTCTACCTTGCGGGCGCTCATCGTCAACCCGTATTCGGAATTGAGAAGGCGTAAGAATCCGACGCTCAAGCCGTCAGGGGGTAGGGGTTTCCAGTCACGCAGTTCCCCGGGCGAAACCCGCGAGCCCATGCTGCTGAGAACCATCGAGTAGCAAGCCAACAGACAGTCCTGCTCGCTCTGTTGCAGCACAATCCTCATGCCGTGCCTCCAATTGGAATTGGTCCCATGGTGGGTAGCAGCGGCCCGAGACCCTCATGCGGACTGCGGATGAAACTGCGTGCGAGGATTAGACCGCCCGGCCCGGTCATGATGCCGAAGTCACGCACGTCGTGCTTGCCCCACGTACGGGGAGAGCGAGAAAGTGTGGCGCCGGCGCGGGTGACGAGGTCGTCAGCCACCTTGCGCCAGTCCTGCCGGTCGCGCAGTCGCCCTGCGGCGTCGAGCACCATGGCACCGCCCGCGATGCCGTGACACAGGCTGGGGGATCCACAATCATGCAGGGCACGCATGAGAAGCCCAGAAGCCTCGTCGAGTTCACTGCGGATCTGGGCGATCTCGCTGGCTGAGACTACCTTCTCGAGGAAAGCACTGCCATGAATGGTCTGCAGCCAGACGATGCGTGCCAGAGCAATCCCGGCCAGGCCATGACACCAGTTCGTTGAGTATGTCGTCTCCGGGTAGCGTGCATCGTCCCAGCCCTCATCAAGTTTGAAGGTATTCTCAAACTCCCAGGCGCCACGCCAGCCATCGACCATTTCCGGGTCTTCTGCCAGACCGGCCGCAATGAGCAGCGCGGTGCCCACACCTCCGGAATCGTGCGCGAAACTGGCATTCCGGCTCCAGGGGAAGGCCTCCTTCGAGTCCCATCCGCTGGAGGTCATCGCCAACAGCTGATGGCCGAGGCGACGACAGACCGCTCGAGCGTGCTGGCTTGGCTGATTCCGCAGGGCGACGATGTGCCCTGCCGGCCCCTCAAGCAGATCCAGTGAACGCGAGGAATCGGCCTCGCACAAGGTGCTGAGGAGTTTTTCGAAGTAAGGCCGCAGCCAGGGCGCAGCAAGGTTGAAAGCTAAACTCAGCCGTCCTGCCGCAGCGAGTTGGCTCGCTGGGCCGTGATAATAGGCTTGGGTTGTTTCGGTGAGAGACGATTCGATTTCAAGCCGTAGAGTTTTGAGCAGCGACTCGGCCAGCTGGTGCCAGGTTTCCCCTGGAGGACAAGTGATGGCCAGGAGTTCCGCCACCCCAGAGACACCCCGGTATAGCCCACCGGTCAAGGGCTGGATCAACAGTTGGCCCGCCTCATCAATGGTCAAGGTAGGCCAGTTAACGCTGCCGTCCCGGCCAACGACGGCTTGGGCGCGTAGGGCGTCGAAGTAGCAGGTCGCGAAATTTTCGAAAGAGCCCTCCCCAAGCTGGGTAAGTCCACCGTGCAAGGGGAGCGCAATCTGCTCCATGTCTTGGAGAGCTAACCGGATGAGCGAGACCTGATACTCGATATCCGTCTCCGTGAGCGAGGTGATCTTTGCGATAGTCCGGGCAGCCGGGGCGACTCTGAGCTGACCCACGTCCTTACCCCAGGGGTCCCGAATCGCCGTGGAATCTGCGGTGGTCCAGAAGTGAGGCACCGCCCATTGGCGCAGTTGAGCTTCCTCCGAAGCCACTAGAGGCTCGGCAAGCCCAGAAGCGGTTCGGCGCAGCACGTCGAAAAGCGCCTCGGGGGAGGTGGTGCGTCCCACCCGGGACAGACCGGCCAACAGCGCTGAGTAATGATTGGTCATGCGAGCCAGCACTCGCACGTGCAAGTTGGGTGAGCGCTTCCGGATAAAAACAGCTAGTTCATCGCGATATTTCAGTGCGATGTGCAGGGTCGTGGTGAAACCTTCGACGATGTCATCAACGTACCCTGCTGCCGGTACCGGGATGCCGCTCAGCTTGGGACGGTTCGTATCAGGAGTGAACTCTAAGCTGGCGCGCACGTAGCGCATATCGGAACGACCTTGCCGGTCGAGAATCCGCCGGAGCGCCCGGAGAGTACCGGCCGCGAAACCGCTGATGTCGCCACCCAGCTCCTTCACAGTGGTGCCGAGCGGCAGGAGACCCGGGGATGCAGCGGAGGAAGCCGTCTGTTTCAGAACAGCTTCAGTGGCATCGGGAAGACCATCCGGAGTGCGAGGCAACACACTCATGATCGTCTCTACATCCACTGGAACCGGCTGGGCTGCCGTGGCGACGATGTTCTCGTGATGTAGGTCGGTGAGATTTACCAGATAGGCAAGCCCGAGCAGCTGGCCGGCGCGACGGTAATAGTAAATAGCAGCGTCACGGTGGGGGAGGGGCTCTGGCCGTACAGGGGCTACCCACGCGTGATCACCGCGGTCGATGACCTCCGGAAAATGGAGAGCTAGCCACGGGCGATACCCGGCTCGTTCAGACATCCACCTGTCAAGAGCAGCAAGGAAGAGCTCATTCCCACCAGGACGCGGCTTGTGGTAGACCACACCTGCTGAAGTGACCACCTCACACACAACCCCTTGAGGGTGGACGTCACCGAGCGGTTTGATGGCCTTAACAATGGGACACCCATCTGTGTGAAGAAGCCTTGAGATGGCTGGCATATCTTCAGTGACATGGCGCAAGATCACCCTCAGTGATTCACTTAGGTGGGCGCTGATCTCGACCCAGCGTGCCCAGTGCTCCGGGAAACGCTCCTGCAACGCGCTCAGAGCCCCGGGTATGTCTTCCGCAAACCGCAGGTATTGTTCTTCAGGAGTCTCTCCAGCGAGATTTCCCTGCAGACGGCGTTCATTCATAAGGTAGACCAGCGGGGTTTCCAGCGCATGAAAAGCATATCCTTTCAGTGTTTCCTCGGGAACCAGCGGGTGGAGCGTCTGGTCGAAGACGGTGCCAAGCGCTGAATCAATGATCCCAGGAAAGGGTATGGCCGGTGTAGAATGAGTTGTCGTCATGGGTGGCTCTCCTCAAGAAGAGTTGTGTAATCTGGTTGTAATCGGCTTATTCCGGGCTCTCGAAGCCGTGAGTTGCGCCAGGATTAACCAGGGCCAGTTGTGTTTGGTACGACTTCAACTAAGAGCCGGGAAAAGATGTACTGTGGTCTTGGTCAGAGGCTGGTCCGGGCCTTCGATGCGGTCCTGCATACAGGATGGTAATTATGTGTAGGTGTTCAACGGTAAGCGGCCGCCTGCATAATGGCCAAGGGCTTCACCATTCTCGATGCTTGATCGTCAGGCACATCAGGCCGGTGCTAATGGCCACCCATACCAGAGACACTGCGGCTGTGCCGATGATGGCGATAGGCGAGGCCAACTCGGAAAAGTCTTGGCCGACCAAGCCCTGGGCGATGAGGCCATAGGGATAAACGGTGGTGATTGCCGGGAACAGAACAGACATTCCCATGCCGAGTATCACGGCCGCGACGCCAACGGTGGCGATGACCGCGAACGACCGGAAGTATGTGCCAATCAGCAGGGTGACAGAGCTGAGAGCCCATGCCCCGAGCGCCCCGCAACCAGCACGTAGGATGTAGGGGGGCAGTTCACTGGGGTCGAACCCGAGGGCCAAGCCACTCACGATGGTGGCGACGGTGTAGATGACGAGACCAAACACCGCGATTTCGAGAGCCGCCAGTTGCTTGCCGAACACAGCTGGCACAGCGCGGTTTAGCGAGGCCAGGCGTTGCCAGCCTCGCGTCTGGTACTCAAGTCCCGCGGCTTGACTGATGATCACGACGTAGAGGAGGGGCAGGAAAATCTTGGTGACAAGGACAGCGCCCTCTCCCCAGATCGCGAGCCAGGTAATGTTCTGCTCAACGAACGTTGCCTTATGATTTTGGTAGTTTGACACGCCGAGGAGCTGGGCGAAAGATCCAAGCCCCACAGCTCCAACAAAGAACCAGAAGCGACGGATTTTGAGTCGTTCATTCCGCCAAACCGTCAAGAGGTTGATCTGGTTGCGTCTTGCAGGAGGCCGAATTGTATTCATAGTGGCAGTGGTCATGATTTCTCCTCCAAGTGTGCCGTGAACCAGGCTGCGATAGCTGTCCAAATGATGGCAACGATGAGCGCGATACCTGCTAAGAGGCCGGGGTTCCTTACCAAGAGAAAATCAGAATTGCCTTCGAATTGGCGTGCTTCCGGCAGGTACGGCGTGGCTGCGGTGGTTAGTCCCCAAGGTAGCGCCCAGGCGAGTGCGGGGATATTCAAAAAGGGTGTGAACGTGGCCACCAACGATCCCGCTATACCCACAACAACACCGGCCGAGGGTTGATCAAATATACTAGCCAAAGCCAACTGGACTGCACTGACCGCGAGTGTAGCTGCCAGCGTCAGGGCGACGACAGGCCAGCAGGACGCGCCGTATGAAGGAGCGCCCCCTAGGCCGGCATGCGCCCCCACCGTGATCCCGACGAGCAGCATGCTGAAGTTCACAAAGCCCGCGAGAATCGTCAGCAGCGTCAGCTTGATCAAGAACTGTTGAAGAGGCGATTGCCCGAGTGCCCGATAGAACTGGCCCATGCGTTCCTCTTGATCCACGCCAGCCACCCGCCCGGCGAGTATCGCGACGGCTGGTCCCATGAGTAGCGTGATGAGGCCGATAAAATTGTAGAGGGCCATTGTCAGTGTGGTTTGTGGACCGGGGACAGCGCGGGCCGCCCCGATGATGACCAGAATCGCCAGCCAGAGAGATAGGAAACCGGCCAGGCCTAGGACCACATATGACAGGCGGCTGTTCTGGTACTTGCGGATCTCCAGGGTGAAGGCGGTCATGCTCGGCTCCTCTGGGTTCTGGATGGCTGAGGCTTTGCAATGACAGTGGAAGCCTCCGTCAGTTCGAGGAAAGCTTCCTCAAGGCTCTTGCGTCGAAGTTCGACTCGGGCAATGCGCACTCCTGAAGTGACGAGCTGGCTCACGGCCTCAGCGATCAGGTCATCGCTCAGGAGTGGCAGACTGATCTCGTTTCCCGCAATCTGTGGCTGCAGTCCCAGTGCTTTGAGATGAGCGGCAGCGGCGTTGACTGGAGCGGTCTTCAGCACAAGATGCCCTTGGTCGCGCAGGTTCTCCAAGGTGCCCTGGTAGCGGAGATGGCCTGCCTGGATGATCCCGACCACATCAGCCATCTGTTCGATCTCCGACAGCAGGTGGGATGAGACCATGACGGTGATGCCGCGCTCGCGTGCAAGGTTGATGATCAGGGAACGGATCTCGGCCACTCCGGCAGGGTCAAGGCCGTTGGTCGGTTCATCCAGCAGCAACAACTCGGGATCAGAGATCAGTGCCATCGCGATGCCGAGGCGTTGTTTCATGCCCAAGGAGTACTGGCGGGCTGGTTTTTCGGCGCTGTTGGTGAGATCGACGATGTCAAGTGCTGCCTCGACGGACTCTTTGGGGCAGGACAGATAGTCGGCCACAAGGCGTAGATTCTGAACCCCGCTGAGATGCGGGTAGAAGGCGGGGCCTTCAATGAGGGAGCCGATCCTGGGCAGGATCTCTGCCTTGCTGGAAGGCAGGTCGCGACCGAAGATGCGGATCTCACCGCTGGTTGGCTTGGTCAGTCCCAGGAGCATCTTCATGGTGGTGGACTTACCCGCGCCATTCGGGCCCAGGAAACCATAGATCCTACCCTGTGGAATAGCGATATTGAGGTTGCTGACCACGGTTTGGTTTCCGTACTTTTTGGTGATCCCTTGGGTTTTGATGGCGAATGGAGGTGTTTGAGAATCAGCCGCTGAAGCAATACTCGCTGAACTCTGTGAAATTTGAGCGAACATCACGTGATGCTCCTTTGATGTGTAGCGGGGTCCCGGTTCTAATCTGACTTAATTGAGGCCTTGGGGGCCAGGAACGCAGTGTGGCCCTAACCCCCAAGGATGACCATTACTCAGCAGCAGCCCCACCAGCGTCCAAGAGTGCCCGTGTTGCAGTCGAGGGTCAAGGTGCAGACAATTCCACATCCTGCGCCCAGCAGGTCCTCGATCTCGGCGTCGCTCATCTCGGCGAGGTCGTCGATGATCTCTTCGTTGTACCTCTTGTACATTTCCTTCTCCTTTGAGGATTGGTTGATTTCTTGACACTTCTCGCGCGCTGAAGATGTCTCCACGCTAAGTGCCCGGAAGTCATGGTGCAAGTACCTCAACCAAGCTTTCTAGAATAGTGGATGGGTTTCATGGCCAAAAGTGCATTCCTTCTCCCGTCGATTGGGTCGAGCGTGACTCGCAGAGGTCGACGACATCACTTGTCGCTGGTGTGGCATACCGATGAACCCCAGGCCAAGGAGAGGTTGGGATGTGCGGACCTGTCTCTTGGCTCAGGGCAAGGTGTGATGTTGGGAAGCCCGGTCTTGAGCGGCCATGGGTAGAGGTGTTCTCGGCGGCAGCGGACAGGGCGAAAAGGGGGTCGCAGCGTCTGCTGCCTGCGTCGGGGTGCCGGGCAAGAGCGGCGGGGGCGGCCGGTGGTTTGATTCAGGGTGTTACACGGCCAGACGTAATCTGTCAGCTACCCAGAACGACCCTCGCTGCGTCAGGACGTGAACAGCGAGAAGTGGAAGGAGTACAGGCTTGGGCGATAGACGTGCTGCCCGAACTCGACCACCCGCCCGTCGGCGGCGTAGCCGGTGCGCTCCATCGTGAGCAGCGGCGCCCCCTCCTCCTCGCCCAGGTCCTCGGCTTCCTTCGCGTTCGCCCCGCGAGCGCCGATCACCTGCCGGGCGGAGGTCACCTCGACCCCCCGTGCCGCCAGGCAGCGATAGAGACCGACGTCGCCGAGTTCCTGCCAGGTCGGCGCGATGTCGAGGGGAAGGAGGTTCGTCATCAGCGCCAGGGGGTGGTCGTCGGCGTAGCGGAGGCGACGCACCGCCAACAGCCCCTCACCCCGGGGGATGCTGAGTTTCTCGGCCTCTTCCGGCGATGCCTCGCGCACCTCGTAGGAGAGCACCCGGGTGGTGGGGGAGAACCCGGCCTCGGCTAGGTCGTCGTTCAGGGAGGACAGCTTCATGGGGCGGTGCACGTGGGGTGGGGTGACGCGGGTGCCCACCCCGCGGCGGCGCGTCAACAATCCCCGCGAGGCCAGTTCCTGCAACGCCCGGCGGGCCGTGGGACGGGCCACGTCCAGGCGGCTCGCCATCGACACCTCGTCCTCGATCATCGCCCCCGCGGGTAGCGCCCCGGACAGGATCGCGGTCTCGATCGGTTTCGCGATCTGCTGGTACAGGGGGACCTGGGAATCGCGGTCCAGCGTGATCTCCGGTTCGTAGGTCGGTTCCATGATGCGGTCCTCGGGGCCGGAACATGCTTTGTTTCGGCGTGACAGGTAGGCGACGGTTTTGAATGATCATACAAGCCAGAGGCATGTTGCAGCGCAATGAACGGAAAGTAATGTCCTGACATAGGTTGACTGGGGTCCTTGGTGTGGGCAGACTGGAGCAATCCCCGACCTTGAGGAGCCATCCCCGAAATCAAGGAGTCATCACCGTGGATGAGCCGGTACTCGACGTCTGCACCATCGGCAGGTGCGGGGTCGACCTG
>ERZ773073.1171-NODE-1171-length-12602-cov-3.848808_pt1 | contig 12602 bp, 11 predicted proteins | sample MGYA00580616_ERZ773073 | MGnify/ENA primary metagenome ERZ773073 (study PRJEB29015, sample SAMEA2737960) | human oral metagenome | biome: human oral; feature: human-associated habitat; material: dental | place: China | collected 2131 ...
GGCCGACACGACCGCCGGGCCAAACGCCGCGGCGATCGCGGGCATGGCTGCGCCGCCGGCGCCGGTCAGTTCATGGGCAATGGCATCGGTATCAACGACGGCAATGCCCAGATCGGCAAAGCGGGCGGCGACTGCGCTTTTGCCGCTGCCAATGCCGCCGGTCAGGCCAACGATAAAACCCACGATTTACCCGCCCATGCCGGCGTTTATTTTGCCTTGCAGGACGCCAGCCGCGCTTTGGGCAGCGCGCCGGCAATGGCCTGCCGCAAAGCGCCGGCCCGGGGTTCCGGCCCGCGCAGTTCAAGCTGATAGGTTGCCGAGCGCGTCTCGCGCTCGCCCACACGCGCGGCATCGATGCCTTTGAGACGCAGATCGGTCAGCCGCTCCTCGGCCGCTTCGCGGGTCGAGAACACGCCCAGCGAAATGGCAAAGCGCATGGCTGGCGGTTCCTGCACGATAAAGAATTCCGGCGCCCCGGCCCGCTTGAGCGCCTCGCTCTGACGATCGGCCGCCTGCCGGCTGCCCAGCGGCGGAATGAATACCCAATAGCTCCGGCTGCCGGCAGAGGAACGGCGATCGACACGAAAATCGCGGAAACGGCCGCCGGTAATCTCCGTGACGCGCGCCAGCTCGTCGGCGTTCAGATCATTCAGCGTCAGGCAAACCATGCTGACGGGTTTTTCCGTCTTGACCGGTTCGGTTTTTTCCGGTGCGGGCTTTGCGGGGGCGTTTTCTTCCGCCCGTCTGTCCGTGCTTTGCGGCGTTTCCCGAGCCGGCTGATCGCCCTGCACGGGGATTGCGCGGTCCGCCGGCATTTGCGGCGCAACCGCTTCGTTTTGTTTTTCCGGCGCAACCGGCTCGTTTTGTTTTTCCGGCGCTTTCGCCGTCGGCACGGCCGAGGATTCGTCACGCGCGATGATGTTCACCCGTTCCGCCATAAGCTGCCGCCGCTGCATCTGCCCCGCGCTCATCGACGCCTCATCGCCGAAATACCCCCGTGTCCAAGCCAGAAACAGCAGATTGGCCACCCCCAGAAAAAACACCAGCGCACGCATTTGTCGACCCTCCCGATCTTTTCCGCCGACGCCTTGACCCGCTCTCCCTGACCGTCTGACGTGGTCTTTCAGGACGCGGCGTCAGCCGCTTAGCCGACCTGCGGCAAGCATTTCAGGGATTTTTCAATGGCCGCTTCCGGATAGGAGAAGTCCTCCAGCTCGCCGGAGAAATAGCGGTCGTAAGACCCCATGTCGAAATGCCCGTGCCCGGTCAGGTTGAACAGAATCGTTTTCGGCTCGCCGCTTTCCTTGCAGCGCAGCGCCTCGTCGATGGCGGCACGAATGGCATGGCAGGATTCCGGCGCAGGAATGATCCCTTCGGAATGGGCGAACATGACGCCGGCTTCAAACGTTGCCAGTTGCGGCACGGCCACCGCCTCAATCAGCTTTTCGTGATACAGCTGTGAAACCAGCGGCGAGGCGCCGTGGTAACGCAAGCCGCCGGCATGAATGCCCGGCGGCATAAAGTCGTGGCCGAGCGTATACATTTTCATGATCGGCGTAAAGCCGGAGGCATCACCAAAATCGTAGGCATACTTGCCGCGCGTCAATGACGGGCACGAGGCTGGCTCGACCGCCACCAGCCGCACCTGTTTGCCATGATGGCCGCCGGCGGCGTTATCGGCAAAAAACGGAAAGGCCATCCCCGCGAACGATGAGCCGCCGCCGCACGGCGCAAAAACGACATCGGGCCAGTCTTCGGCCAGTTCGAACTGCTTTTTCGCCTCCAGACCGATGATCGTTTGATGCAGCGCCACGTGATTGAGCACCGAGCCGAGCGCGTAATTGGTATCGGCGCGCGCAGCCGCTTCTTCCACGGCTTCCGAAATCGCCAGCCCCAAGGAGCCCTGGTTATTGGGATCGCGGGCCAGCGCATCGCGGCCGGTCTGGGTCATTTCCGACGGGCTGGCGAACACTTCCGCGCCCCAGGTTTGCATCATCGAACGGCGATATGGTTTTTGCTCGTAGCTGACCTTGACCATGTAGACGCGCACGTCAAGACCGAACATTTGCCCGGCCAAGGCCATTGAACTGCCCCACTGTCCGGCCCCCGTTTCCGTCGTGATGCGCCGGATGCCGGCCTGCTGGTTGTAATACGCCTGCGCCACCGCCGTGTTCGGCTTGTGCGAACCGGCCGGCGAAACGCCTTCGTTCTTATAGTAGATGCGCGCCGGCGTGCCCAGCATCTGTTCCAGCCGCGCCGCGCGCACCAGGGGCGAAGGCCGCCACAGACGATAGATCTCGCGCACCGGCTGCGGAATAGGAATCCAGCGCTCCGACGACATCTCCTGTTCCAGGATCGCGGTCGGGAAAATCGCCGCCATCTGCTCCGGCCTGACCGGCTGCCCGTCGGCGCCCAGCGGCGGGAGGGGCGGCGTCGGCAAATCGGCGGCAACGTTGTACCAATGGGTGGGAATTTCGGACTGGGGCAAGACAAAGCGCAACGATTCCATGAAAACTCCAAAAACAGTCAGTGCAAATGCAGTCAATACGGTTCAAAAATGCCAGAAACGTAAGTATAGCCTTGTCCGCCGCCTTGCACACCGCCTATCTGCCTGCCTTATCGGCCGCCACTATCCGCCGACCCTATCTGCTGGCTATCCCTACTGGCGGAGATATCGCGTGCGCGCCCGCTCATACGGGCGGCGTGCCGATCTGTCCACGCACGATCTCGCGCTGTACGCAGCGGTGCGGGCAGAAGCGGGAGATCAGCTGCGCAAACGCGGCACGCGCCGCCGCGCTGTTGTCGCGGCTAAAGTTGCAGACGTAAAGATCGAGCGTCACCGCCCGCAATTCAGGCCAGGTATGCACGGCCAGATGCGATTCGGCGAGCACCACCGCGCCGGTCGCGCCCGCCAGACGGCTGCCGTCCATGAACTGATGGAAGGCCTGCGCCACCGGCGTCAGCCCGGGGCTGGCGCAAACCGCCAGGCACACTTCACGCAGCGTCTCGACGCAATCGAGCAGATCGCGGGCGCAGTCGCATTCATGAAGTTCAGCGATGAGGTGCAATCCGTGCATATCGTTTTTTCTCGTTCTCTTCCCGTGTTTCTGGCGTCTTTTTGACCTTCTTTGCCCCGATATAACGCTGCTGGTTTTTTATGTCGATGCTGGCGAATCTGCGCGTGCGCCGGGAACAAGGGATGAAACAAAATTTCTGCCCAGCTGCCGCATCACCCGCTCTGCCGCCAGCACGCCGCGATATTGCGCTTCCTCGAACAGCGAAAAACCGCTGACATCGGCGTGGGCAAAGTGTAAACGTTCTCCCGCCCGCCTGCCGCTGTCGGCAAACAGCCGCCGCTCAGTCCCCCAGATCAGGCCGGGCGCAGGACGCACCATCGCATGGGCGTTGCGGTAAATGTCGATGTATTCCGTCGCCTGCCGGATATCCGGATGCGCACGCTCCAGATCGGACAAAATCTGTTCCGCCCAGTGCGCGTAAGACATGGATTCGAGCTGGGCACGGCCAGCCGACGGCGCCAGGCTGGACAATGCACGGTAGTAGGTCCACACGGTGCGCTGCGGCCACTGGCGGATCATCTGATGCGTGGCGACGACATAGCCGAGGCCGGGACTGTCATAGAGCACGTTGTCCCAGGCCAGCGGGACGCCGGCCCGGTCTTCCGGGGCATGTGAAAGCGTCAGGTTGGCGATCAGCCAGGGCACGGCGGCAAAACGCCGGGCAGCGTTCACCAACCGTTCACGGCCGGAAAAGACGTAGGGCACGATGAACAGCGGCGCCGCCCAGATCAAGTGTCCGGCCAGCACGCGCACGCTGCGCTGCACCGTCGGCTGCCACAGGTCGATCGCAACGTGCTCGCCCGCTTCCTGTACGCGCCAGGCCAGCGCGCCCGTCATCACCCGCTCGCCGGCATGCATCCGGATCGAATCAGCCAGCCCGCGCGCCAGCCAGGCATTGCCACCGGGCGAGGTGAGCACTGTATCGCCCGCCGCATCCTGCGCTTCGCCGCTGCGACAGGCGAAGTAATGAATGCCCGCCCAGGCCGAAGTTTCGCCGCTGCCCGTGCCATAGTCGTCGCGGCAGGCGTAATCGACGTACCAGTGCAGATGCGGCGAATCGAACCCCTGCGCCCGCAGCCAGTCGCGCATTGTCAGTCGGTCAAGCGCAAGCAGATCGCTGGCGCGGCTGGAATTTTCCATGGGCAGGGCGAACGCCGGGCGGCCGTCGTCTCTTCGCTGCCGGAAGGCGGCCATCAGTGCATAAAAACGCCGATATTGCGCCCGCTCAGCCGCCGCAACGCCGACATGCGGCAGCAGACCGTCTTCCCACCAGCCATTGCGATACAGCCGCTCCTGCGGCACGGCGCACAGATAGCGCTCGTCATAGCGCGGCCGCCGTGCAAACGGATCGCCTGCCAGCACGCCCAGTTCGGCCAGCAGTTCGCGCACGGCACGGGCTTCGGGCGCAGGCAGGGGCAAATAGTGCGCCGACAACGGGTATTCGCTCACCGCATTGCGGCCAGCGCGCGCGTTGCCGCCCGGCTCAGCCTCCAGTTCAAACAGCAGAAAATCCTTACACCCCGACTTTGCTAGCTTCCACGCCGCCGAAAGACCACCGATGCCGCCACCGACGATCGCTACGGGAATACGCAGGGTTTCCGACGGCGGCGGCAGTTTATCTGGCTCGCGCAGCGCATGCCCCCAATCTGCCGAGGCGCCGGACAGCCTCCCCGGCGGCAAGTGCTGCTGCGCCGGGCGCGAACAGCCCGCCAGCGGCGACAGTCCGGCCGCCGCCAGCGAGGTCAGGAAAGCCCGGCGATCCATAGCCTTACGCCCCAGTCAGTGCCGCACATCGGCGTATAGGCGTAAGGCAGCAATACACGCAGCACATGACGGGCGCCTCATGAAGTCGCGCATCGCACCGTCTCATCGGATCGCTTGCTCCCATTCGCGTTCAAAGTAACGCACCAGCGCCTGATTGTTGAGGCGGTTCACTTCGGCCTCGACACGCGCCATATCTTTGGGAAAATCGAACAGCGCTGGCGTCGTTTCCGGCGTCAGAAAGCGCATCGCCACGTCGTATTTCTGCGGCAGCCGGTAGGTGCGCCGGCCGGCCAGCACATAGCCCCATTCGCCGAAGGAAGGCACCAGCGCGTGGTAAGGCGTTGCCGTCAGGCCGACGCTCTCCAGCGTCGTCACAATGCACCAGAACGATTGCCGGGCATAAAACGGCGAGGTGGACTGGATGACGGCCAGCGAATCGGCATGCATGTGTTTTGCCAGCAAACGGTAAAACGCCGCGCTGTAGAGCTTGCCGATGGCGAAATTGGACGGGTCGGGGAAATCGATGATGATGAAGTCGAAGCGTTCGTCGTTCTCCTCCAGCCATTTGAGCGCATCGCTATTGATGAGGCGCAGTTTCGGCGAATTGAGCGCATCGGCGTTCAGCCGGCGTAGCGCCGGCGCAGTTGAAAACAGCCGGGTCATGGCCGGGTCGAGATCGACCAGCGTGATCGATTCGATGCGCGGATACTTGAGCACCTCGCGCGCCGCCATGCCGTCGCCGCCGCCGAGAATCAGCACACGCTGCGCCTGCGGCAGGCTCGCCAGGCCGGGATGCACCAGCGCCTCATGGTAACGGTACTCGTCGCGCGAGGAAAATTGCAGATTGTTGTTGAGGAACAAACGCAGGTCGTCGCGCCAGCGCGTGATGACGATGCGCTGGTAGGGCGAACTTTCGGCATGAATGATCTCGTCGGCATAAAGCTGCGCCTCGGCAAAATCCGTAAACCACCCGGCGCCGACAAAACCCAGCGCCAAGGCTACCAGCGACACACCCGCCTGCGCCTTGAGGCCGAACGCGCCGTGCAGCTGCGCACGAAACAGCCAGAACGCCCATATGGCAACCAGCACATTGAGCAGCCCGAACAACAGCCCGCTGCGCACCAGTCCGAGATACGGCACCAGCAGCACGGGAAAGAGGATGGAGACGACCAGCGCGCCGAGATAATCGAAAGTCAGCACCTGTGAAACGACGTCCTTGAAACTGAGGTCGTTTTTGAGAATGCGCATGATCAGGGGGATCTCGATGCCGACGAGGATGCCGATGAGCAGCACCATCAGATACAGCGCCAGCTTGAACGGCCCGGAAAACCAGACAAAGATAAAGAACAGTGCGGCGGCCGAGAAACCGCCCAGGACGCCGACCATGAGTTCGATCTGCACAAAGCGCGCCGGCAGCTTGCGGTCAATGAAGCGGGACAGCCAGGAACCGATCCCCATGGCGAACAGGTAGGTGCCGATCACCGTCGAGAATTGCATGACCGAATCGCCGAGCAGGTAACTCGACAGCGCGCCGGCGATCAGCTCGTAAGCCAGTCCGCAGGAAGCGACGATGAAGACGGAAAACAGCAGCGCCTGATTCACGGCGGCCTCATCCCTCAACGATCACCGTGTGGCATCGGGCATCCCGTCGGCTACAGCGCCAGGGGTTTTGCGATGACTGGCGCCCACAACAGCAGCGCGCCGGCCACATCAGCGCCGCTGCATGATTGCTGTTGCCGCCCAAGCCGCCACGCACCGCCATTACTTGTGGTACGTCCGGCCCAGGCCGGCCGCCTGCCTCGGGACAGATGCGGCCGTCGATTCAAATAAATTCCAGCCCTGATACTGGGCATAGGTAAAAAGCGCCAGCATCAGCAACCCGACCACGATATTGGCCTTGAACATCCGTAATGACTCCCGCCGCTTCGGTTAAACGCCCGGTTTTTCCATCCGGCGTTGCAGCGCCTTGCCGCATGCTTCATTCTTCCGCCGGACACGTATGGCAAATTCCGGGCTAGCGCCGGATCGGTGGTTTATCCGCCAGATCATTCGTCGTCATCCTCATCGTCATCTTCGTCATTCTCGTCATCCTCTTCTTCGGCATAATCGCTTTCTGCCCAGCGCACCGTCTCGAAATTGGAACGCCGCAAACACGCCTGAAGCGGGAAAGCCGCCAGGACCAGGATGAGCAGAAAATAGCTCGACCAGCCCACCGGATTGAACGTCAGCGACACCCTGTCGGCAACGCGATAGTCCGCCCTCTTGACGTCACTCCCCAATTCGTACTCGATGTTGAGATAGTAAGTGCCGGCGGGAAGGTTCCTGAAAATGGTAGCGTCCGAGCGTGAACCCTCCGACCAGCGTTCGCCGTCATCGACACCGTAGTAATACCCGATCTCCTGGTCCGCACGATACGCCGCCCCGGTTTGTTTTTCGACCAGCACACTGGACAGCCCCACCCAGTTGTTATCAATATCCGTCTGATGCTGTAGACGCAAAGCCCGCACCGGTTCCTTCAGTACGAATTCCTGCGAAGTCAGCAATGGCTCCGCGTTATCTGCGGACAGGACGAAATTCTCTTTAAGGACGCTGCCGCTCGGTGAGGAGAGAAGAAAAGCCAGTTGTATCAGCGTTGCCGCCAGCAGAAATACACCGTACAGGCGCAGGCTTTTCCGGGACACCGCATCCCACGGATTGGGCTGGTTGGCATAGACACCGCGCTGCGTGAGGGGAGCGGCCGTGACGCCGAACGCCTGGCGGATAAGGCTCGCCTCGGTATACACGCCTTCCGACCAGGTGACTTCATTTTCCGTGACTTCGCGCGAAAGCATTCTGGGCGGGGAAATGAAGTCATCAACGCTGCACGTTTCGCCGACACGGACGCGCCAGTAGAATTCGCCCAGCACATAATCGACCTCGGCCTGCGCCAGGCTGAAATGCTTGAACGTCGTCTGGGCGTAGCGGATCGGGCCTCTGCTCTGCTGCGGCGCCGAAGGCGGATTGGACAGCGTGCGAACGAAATTCCAGTGCCCGTCATATTCCGTCAGCCAGGCAAAACCTTCCTTGGCATTGAACAGCAGGTATTCCCGCCAGAAATATTTTTCACCCTCTGACCTGGAGAAGCGCCGCATAAAACCGATCGTTTCCCAATCAACATCCGCCAGGCGTCCCTTGCTGCCCAGCGGCAGCCACGGCTGGATATGCAGTTTCTGCGCCGCTTCGGAAAGCTGGCGCACCTTGTCGTTCTCGATGCCGAGAATCGCGCCGCAGCTCTGACAGCCGATGCTCTGAATTTCCGGCGAATGGATGACTAGCGGCGCGGCGCAATGCGGGCAATTGAGCACTTCCGCTTTAACCCCCGCTCCGCCCGCCGCCGCAGACCCCGACCCGGCGGGCGATTCGTTCAGATGGGTCAGCCGCAGATCGTCGAACTTGACCGGCTGACCGACGAACAGCAGCGGCGGCGTTTCGCTGTAATCCAGCGTGGCAAAGCGCGTCTGGCTGCGCAAATCGGCCGTATTGACATCGTAGCCGCTCGCCACCCGGAACGGCAGCTCACCCTGCCCCGCGATACAGCGGGCCGTATTCAGCACGCTCACCGTAAAGGTGTGGCCGCCGATGCTCAGCGACGCGCCCGGTTTCAGCGACTCGAAAGCAGGCAACTCACCGCCCGGCGCGGCCGGCGCGCTGACCACGAATTCTCCGCCGGCTTCCGATAGCCATGCGGTACGGTTGTCGTCGAACAGGATGTACCATTCGTTCCACAGCCCCGCCTCATACTTGAGCTGGATGCGCCCGATCACACCGAAATGCACGCCCTTGTATTTTCCCTCGCTGCCGATTCGGATCAGGGTCGGGTCGTCCATGAGCTCGGCCATGCGGCCGAGATTGGCCAGCGTCTGGCCATCGCGCATCAGCGTGCTGCGGCAAAATTCACAAACGGTATAGACCGACGCCGCCGACTTGAATACGACGGGCGCACCGCAGGAAGGGCAATGAGCGGTTTTCACGGAGAATCCTGAATCGGCGAGGGCGCGGAAATCAACGGCTGCGGGTCAGGCGAGCCGACCCAGCAGTTCGGCCTTTTTGGCGTTGAACTCATCCTGCGTCAGGATGCCTTTGGTCATCAGCCCGTGCAGTTTTTCCAGCGTCGCAGCCACCTCGTCGGCCGAAATCGCCGCCGCTGCGCCCGCCGCCGCAGCCGGATTCGCTGGAGTGGCCGGGGATGCCGGCGTAGCCGCTGGCGCAGTTGCGCCGGTTTGCAGGGCCTGCGCCATCGCCTGACCGACCATTTGTCCGGTTCCCAGCCCCACGCCAAGTCCCGCACCCAGGCCAGCCAGTCCGCCTTCGTTCTGCGCCGCCAGCGGAATCGCATCGGCGGCCTGCATCTGCGTATAGGCCTGCATGCCGCCAATCATGTTGATGCCGATGCGCTTATCGAGCAGCTGCTGCAATTCCTCAGGCAGAGACACATTCTGAACGACAAATGAATCAAGCAACAGGCCGTAGCGCTCGAAGGCAGGCACCAGCCTTTCCTGGAGCTTTTCGGCCAGCGCCGTCTGGTTCGCCGCCATGTCGATGAAAGGCACCCCGGATTCGCCAAACAGGCCGCTGATACCCGCAATGACGAGATTGCGCAGCTGGCCGTCGAGGTCGTCGGCGGTATAGCTTTCCCGCGTCCCCATGACCTCTTTGTAGAATTTCTTCGGGTCGGCCAGCCGGTACGAGTAGATGCCGAATGCACGCATGCGCACCATACCGAAATCCTTGTCGCGAATCGTCACCGGATTCGGCGTCCCCCATTTGCGGTCAAGCTGCAAGCGCGTGGAGAAAAAATAAACATCCGACTTGAAGGGCGATTCGAACAGCTTGTCCCAATTCTTGAGGTTGGTCAGCAGCGGCAAAGTATCCGTTTTCAAGGTATACAAACCAGGTCCGAACACATCGGCAAGCTGCCCTTTGTCAACGAAAACGGCAATCTGCGAGTCGCGCACGGTCAGCTTCGCCCCGTTCTGGATTTCAAAATCCTGCATCGGGTAGCGATAGGCCAGGACGCCGTCGCTTTCCTCGGTCCAGTGAATAACGTCGATGAACTGCTTCTTGGCAAAGCCCATCAGGCCCCGTTTAAAATCAAAACCGTCCATGAGAGTCTCCCGATACAGAAAAATCAGTGAGAAATCAGTAGGTCATACAGGCCGCATTGATCAAGCCGATGACGACCGATAGTGCGGCCAGCAATGTCGCTTCGGAAATCTTGCCGGAAGGAATATCCACGGCCAGGCGCGGCAGTGTCAAACGTACAACCAGATAGGTGAGCAGCTGAATGAGACCGGCAATTGCGCCCCAGGCGGCGAGATCGGCCAGCGAATCGCTGTGGGCAATGACATTAGCGATCGGCATGGCGAAGCCGATCAACGCCCCAGACAGGCTGATCGCCGCCGCGGTGTTCCCCTGCTCAATCAGCACCAGTTCGTTGTACGGCGTCACATTGACATAGATCAGCAGAAATGCGGCCAACAGTGCAACGGCAACCGCAAAATAGGCGATAAAAGATGGCAGCGTCGATACCAGTTTGGGCAGCATCGAAGTCCTCCGTATCTGATAAACATCTGAGAGATGGGTGAAACGGTTGCGTCAGGCTATTTGTGCATTGGCAAAATGCGCTAGCCCGTCGAGGATGAGATTTTCCTCCAGGACATGAGGAATATTCAAGTACGGCGCAATCACCGTCGCCGCGCCGCCGGTCAGCAAACAGCCAGCCCCCGCCGGCAGAGAAATAAAACGGCTGTTGATGGCCGCACACTGGGCAAACAGGCAGCCGCTGCTAATTGCGTCGGCAGTTGAACGCGGTTCGGCACAAAAGCGGCCTTCAGCCAGCGGCAGATTTGCGGTATTGCGCGCCAGCGAAGCGCGCATCAGGTGCAGGCCAGGCAGGATCAGCCCCCCACGAAAGACCCCTTCAGCATCGAGATGATCGATGGTCGTCGCCGTGCCGGCGCAGACAACGAGACAGTCGCTCTGGTTGCGGCTACGCGCGCCGATCAATGCGGCCCAGCGGTCAGCACCCAGCGTTTCCGGTCGCTCATAGGCATTGCGAACGCCATACGCAGCCTTGCTCGCACGCAGCCAGCACACGGCATATCGGCCTTGCAGGGCCGCTGTGACGGCATCCTCCGCCGTTTGGCCGGCGACATTGCAGGCAACGGCCCGAGCCTGAACCGGCCAGCCTGTCGCTACATCGGCGAGCGCGGCCGCTTCTACCGTCGGCAGCGTACCGCGCACACGCCATCCGCGACCATCATGCACCCCCCATTTAAGTCGGCTGTTACCAACGTCGATCGCAACGATCATGACGCTGCCCGCAGGCTGACATCGCCGGACAAGCAGCGGATAACGCCTGCCGGCGTCTGCACGAGCAGCGTGCCATCGACATCAACGCCGCAACATAGCCCTTCCGCCACAACACGGCCATCACGCAACACGCGCACCGGGCGTGTCTGCCAGGCATGGCGCGCCAGCCATTCGTCGCGCAGCCCGGCAAATCCCGTTTGGGCAAAGCGGTCGAGCATCGCCGCCAGCGCTTTGAGTATCGCCGCCAGAAGAAGGTTGTGCTCGGGCACAGGGGAGACCATGGCATCGACCGAAGTCGCCGGCATCATGAATGCTTCTGCGCCGCCATCCGGCTTTCCCATTTTATCGGCATCCGGCGGCAGCAGGTTCAGACCGATGCCGATCACTGCCTGAGCCTGCGCCGGATCACCACACAGTTCGATCAGGATGCCGGCCAGCTTGGCATCATGGTAAAGCACGTCATTCGGCCACTTGAGCATCGCGCCTCGCACACCGCAATCATCCAGTGCGCGCACGACAGCCAGCCCGACGCCCAGCGAGAGACCGGAAAGCTGCGCCTGCTCGCACGTGAAATGCCAGAGTAGCGAAAACGTCAGACTGGCCTGTGGTGAAGCCGACCAGCGGCGGCCACGGCTGCCGCGCCCCGCCGTCTGCCGGTCGCATACGATGACGCTGCCAGACGGCGCCCCCTGGGCGCTACAGGCAAGCAGAAGGGTGCTGGTCGACGGACATTCGGCCAGGGCAGTGATGGAAAAACGGTGGCGCGCCTCGCCCAGGCAGGCATTCAGGCGCGCATTGTCAATCAGGATGGAAGGGGCCTGTGTCTGGGCAACAGATGGAACCACTAAAGCAGTGGCAGCGATGGATTTGGAGGATGACATGGACAATAAACGGGAGCAATAAAACGACGGGCGCAACAAAGGCAACAGGCGCAATCAGAACGAAAAAGTGATGATGCCGATCAGATCGACCGGTGCATTCAATGCCACCTGATAGACGATGTAACCGCCATCGTCCGCCCGCAAAGCACGCGTAGAGCATTCGCAGAACGCTGGCACTGCGGCTGGATCATCATCCCGCTCGGCGTGATGTTTTACGGACACCGGCATCGTATTCTGCGTCGATAACGGCCCGGCGGATTCGCACACCGCGAAACTGGTGCGACGCCCCTAGCGCACGCGCTTAAGCTCAGATTCGATCGATTCTATATTGCGCTCGTGTTGCGAAACCTTATCCTTGAACGGCTGGATACGATCCAGCACTTTCTGATAGTTGCGCTCATTGCCGTTACGAATCGCTTCCTGGGCGGCCAATGCCTGTTTGGCTTCATCAAGACTTTGCTGCTCGGCGGCCAGTTCGCCTTCGGTATTCCTCCACATCTCTACGCATTTCACCGCTACACGTGGAATT
>ERZ773073.1173-NODE-1173-length-12599-cov-2.316964_pt1 | contig 12599 bp, 11 predicted proteins | sample MGYA00580616_ERZ773073 | MGnify/ENA primary metagenome ERZ773073 (study PRJEB29015, sample SAMEA2737960) | human oral metagenome | biome: human oral; feature: human-associated habitat; material: dental | place: China | collected 2131 ...
CGCCAGCGACTTAGCCAGCTCAGTTTTACCGACACCGGTCGGACCGAGAAAGAGGAAGGTGCCGATCGGACGGTTCTCATTGCGCACCCCTGCCCTGGCTCGACGCAAGGCTGATGCCACCGCCGAGACCGCCTTAGTCTGATTGATCATCCGCTGATGAATTAGTTCCTCCAGGTGAAGCAGCTTATCTTTCTCAGCCTGAGCGTCACCGCTCTGTAGATTACCTCCGACCTTGATGCCTAGGGTTTGCTCAATAGTCTGCGCTACCACGCTAGGATTAACCACCCCACCCGAAGCTCGCTGAGCGGCACTCTCCAGTAGCTGAACCGAGGCTCTAGGCTGAGCCACGTCATGGATGTAGCGATTAGACAAGCGATACGCCTCAGTCAACGCCTGATAGGTGAAGAGCGTCGTGCTGCCATATTCTAGTGGGATTATCCGATCTTCCAGCACCCTGATGGTATCGTTGTCGTCGGTCGGAGTGATCTCGATCCGGTTAAGAGCGCTGGTCAGTGCCGGCTTAGCCTGAGCGATCTGGAGGAATCGCTGCTCCTCCATCGCCATGATCAGCTTGAGTCCACCGCCCTCAATTGCCGGCTGAAGTAGATTAGACAGATCGACCGAGCCGGTACCGTCGGACATAAATAACTCGGCATTATCTAGAAAAAGGATGATGTTCTTGGCTCGGTATGCTTCGGAGAGTAAGCGACCGATCAGTTGCTCAATCTCACCTCTGGCATTAGCTGCCGAGATTATCGCCGAGGCATCCAGCATAAAGACCTGGTTAAACTTGACGTCGGACGACGCACCTGACTTGGAGTCCATTAAGATATCGGCTAACGCCTCCACTACGGTAGATTTACCCACCCCCAACGGTCCGATCAGTGCCACATTACGCCGAGCGTTGCTGGACAAGTATTTAATCATGTCGTCGACCAGCAGTCGGTTGCGCATCAGGTTACCCGCCATTGACCGTCGTCCCTCAGAATACTTGAGGCTCAGATTGGTACCAAAATGCTCCAGGGTGGGAATATAGCCGAATGACCAGTCCCGAGCAATCCCGCCGGTCAGCTTCAGATCGCTACTGCGCCTCGCCTGCATCTCCCAATGCTCCAGCCATTCCACACCTCGATAGACATCATCGGCGTCTATCCGCAAATTGTTAAGGATGTCGGTACAGTCGGGATTGAGGCGAATGATAGCCGCTACCACTACTACCGAAGGAATCGTGCTGGTTCGCTCAGGCAGGTGAGACCAGATGTTGATTGATTCTCGCCAGACACTCTCCGTCAAGCCGGGATCAGCCGGTGTCAACTGGACCACCTGCTGAATCGGGATGCCTAAACGATTAGCCAGAAACTTCGCTCCACCGCTACCGGCTAATGCCTTGATGATGGTGCGAGGGTTAGGATCTTGGGGCAGTAAGCCCAGTACTTCCAGCGATAAAATGTCACCGATGTTGCGAGGCTGCTTGCTCGCCGGCATATCCCTCAGCCGAGAGCGTAGCCACAGATATGGTACTAGTGACCAGCCCGCCAGCATCAATACCAACCAGCCGATTGCCATACCCGCCAGTAGTAAAACTATGCCCAGTAACGACAGTAGAATAGCCCCGACCAGGGTAATAACTCGAGTCAACTTACCATAGCGCTGACAATATCTCGCCTCAATCGCCCGATTAGCCCGATAATTCAGCCGATAATCTAGATTATTTTCCACGGCGCCCCCACGCTAACCATCAAGATCAGACCCAGTACCGGTGCTAATGGCAAAAGCGACCAGCCGGCTAGGCGGAGTACACTAATGATGGCGTAGATAATCAGAGCCAGCGTCCCGACGAAGACCATGACCAGCCGCATCACGCTACCGACCAGGCGACTAATTAGCTTGTCGGCAATGACACTGGCCAGGCTGGCGGTTTTGCCCGCCTGCTCGCCTACTGAGATCTGACGAAAGGGAGCAAAGAGCGTCCTGAGCAGCATGCCGATGCTAAACTTGTCTGCCAGCTTGATGAATGACCGCTTGGTTAAGCTGATTTGCTCCAACCAGCCCTCCGAGTACCACCAAGACAGCAAGCTAATGATAACCATAACTGTATTATACTACAGCTATTTAGTACTAAGAGAGGTAACGACACTAAGGCAGACGTAATCACCCGGTCGCAGACTAGCGACGAACCATACCGTAGCCCCAGTCAATGCCTTGATTCATCTCTTTGAATTGACTATGGTAAGGTCGATTCCTTAACTCTTCTAGATTATCTAACGTCAGGGACGTAGTCCTCTTAGGGCTTTCTCGCTTAGCATCCAGTTGAAGTGTCTGATGTGGACCTTGTTCCTCTGATTCCTCAAGCCCTTGTATTAACTGCCTCGCCTCTTGTAGCATCTGCTCTGTCTTTTCCAGTTTCCGTCGCACTTGTTCTGCCTCCAGTGCTGCTTGTTCAAACTCCGAATCTAGTTGAAATGTCTGAAATGAATTTCGATCCCCATACTCTTGTAGCAACCGCCTTGTCTCCGGTAGCATCTGTTCCAGCTCTTCCAGTTTCCGTCGCCCGTATTCTACCTCCAGCATCATTTGTTCAAACTCCGAATCTATAGCGGAGATCTCAAGAGAGTGGCCATGACCATCACTTAGATTACCGTCAGAGCTATCATCCGCTTTATCGGCCCGGTCGTCATCAGTCCGGTCGTCATTGGGCTGATCTGTTTCTTCCGGATGCGCCAGCATCGACCAGTCATTAACATCTAGATTATAGAGAAAGCTATCATCAGGTAGCTGGTAGTCATGGCTGGGACGGTTCATATTATTCATGAGATCTTATCTGATAATCCTTTCTATAGCTGATAATCAACGATATTTAACTTGATTTATACATTAGCATAATATTGTGGTTATGTCAAGATTACTGTACTAACTCACTACATTCCTAGCCTAAGATAGCCTTGTATTTATGACAACTATATCGTACAGTAACAGTAGTAATCTAAGTGTGAAGGAGACAAAGCGCCGGAGGTCTAATATGGGAGCATACGATAGTTATCAGAGTAATAATATTATTGATCAGGATCTGCAAGATACCGAGCGCCTGCCTCAACTAACCGATACAGCCTGGCGATACCAAGACTATCCGGCCTACGCCACCGGTCCTCAGCAGTATAGCTATGGCGACTACGAACAAGCTGAAGCCGAGCCAAGCGCCCGAGACAAGCTGCTCCGCCGCATGGCCATTATCACCTCTACCCTAGCGATCATCTCCGCTGGGGCAGTCGTCGGTAAGAACTACCTAGCATCACATGGTGGCAGCATGGCTCAGCCCGCCACCACCGTCAGTGAGGATAGTGCGCCGGGCAATGCTGACGACAGTGCTAATAGCAGTGGCGAAATACCAGGTACTAGCCAGAATTTAAAACGACGGTAGTGCCGGCAATAATCAAAGTATAAACCCACCGTCTCAGCCTGGCCCGAAGAACGTTCTACCGAGCTTCGAGACTCTGAAGCCGACCGATTACAAATGCTATCTCATCGACGACAAAGGCAATAAAGTCGAGAAGGTCTATCACTTTGACGACGATAAGTATCGCCAGCAAAGATATACCAACAGCGACTACACCGCCGACATCCAGCGCTCATCAGTCGACGACATTGTAAATATGTACCATGAATTCACCGGCAATAGTGGCAACCTGCAAGATGTGATGGAGTACGAATGGAATAGGAACGGCTCGGGGAGTTCTCCTATTATGACCGCCCTAGCTAATGCCGGATATTGTTACTCGGATCATCAAATCATAAGCAACCGCTCAATTTACGTAGTCTACAATTTTAATGAGGGTGTTTACAAAGATTCAATTAAGTTTGATAGCCAGGTTCCTCATAATACGGTAATCTTTATTACCTCAAACGGCACTATTGATTTAGATTTTCATCAACCCAGTGAGACTGACGGTCATAGGATTATACAAGTAGACAAGCCTTTCGTAATTGCTTTCCCAATGATCAATAGCGTAACTGCTCTTGTCGAGTCAGATGAGCTTCCTACAGTTAGCGAGGCTTATGCTGTGCTAAGGCCAATTATGAAGGCGTACGACAAAGAATTTCCCACTGAGTACAACGAAGAGCATGTCACACCAAGAGTATTTATGCCCTCTCAAGAAGATCTATAGCTTGTATCTTGTATTCTATTAATCTGAAGCAACACGATAGAATAAGCTAGTTTTTGTCGGGTTCCACAGACGTCTTGAGCCTGTATTTGTTTAGCTTAACGTCATAGAACAAGTTTAACATGCTACGACTATCCTTTCAAAGAGGAAGAGACTCAATGTCATAGAGAATAATCTATTATTTCAGATAGTCACCGACGTAGACGAACTCAACCCCGCTGCTATAGTCCTCTTTCTTCCACTCAAAAGTCTTTGACCAGGGCGAGCTAAGACCGTTCATAGAGTTATTAGCCCCTGACTCCAGCGTATGAATCGTTCCGGTCGTCGGATCAACGCTGGTTACCACCCCAGTGTGCCCTGCGTCGCCACTAGCATGCATGTGACCGGCAACCGAGCTAAAGATCGCCGGCGCCTTGGTCGGGTATGGTTCAGACTTTAAGTTCTTCCCCGGGTTGGCTGCTATCAACTGCTTCACCACCTGATTACCATTGCCGTGACCATATGTTAATGTGGTGTGTTCACTGATAAACCATGCGGTAACAGTCGTGCAGCCGTTGCTAGACGTCGAATATGCACCGTAATGACCATGAGTCTCATCAGCAAACTTCTTCTGCATCTCAGTTGCCTCAACATTACCCGAGCCATCTGACGATTTGCTGCCACTACCCACATCATCCACCTGCATCTCTTTGCAGGCGGCACCGGATTCACTATCTCCGTCGTCCCCGTGATAACAGGCAGCTGACACGGTGTTGAAATAGTCCATTACATACAGGCGAATCGCCTTAAAGTTGGGGTCATTCATCTGACCACGGCACCTTGTCAAAGAGTCTCTATCTTTAACATCGACATAATTAAACTTGGTGCCATCTTGATTGTCTATAGGAGTAACAGAAAAATCCTCTCTCTTGATATCAGCGAGTAAGCAATCCCTAGCAAACACCACATAGGGATTCTTCTTATACTCTTCTTCTGTCTCGCTCTTCAATAGCTCCGCCACTTTCGTGGTATTGTTCTCCATCGTATACGTATCATCATTAAGGATTTCGTCCATCTCATCCAGACTCCAAGCATAAGTCGGCACGCCATAATCGTAAGCACTAGCAGCATAAGCATTGTTGCCCAGCAGCTGATTGCCAGCCGTCGCCATAATTCTAGGAGCCGACAGCATCGCCTGCACAGCACTCCCCATTGCTAACCAAATATCTTGTTTGCCAATATTAAGATGAGTTGCATAGGCAAACTGACTCAGTGTCGAACTGTAGTCGTACGGGTCAAATAGCCGAGCTAGTAGCGGCTTCTTACTATGCTTCCATGCCAAGAACCGCCGATTCTCAACGTTTAACTCAATTGCCTGCTTGTCGCTAAGCGCCTTACCGCCCGTAGTCATTGCCTGATCATTGGCCAAGAACTTACTGCCAAACATAGCATTGTTCCCGTGCTCAGTTGGAGTGGCATTCTGAGTCGGCAATGGATTGCCGCCGAGCCAGCCGACCAGCATCTCCATCAGCTGTACAAACTGCTCGTTCTTCTCTAGCAGACCACCGGCAAGGTTCATTAACACGTCAGATACTTTATCTTTAATAAAGTCAACTACACCACTTATCAGTCCACCGGTAAAATGACCAATAAAATCAAAAACGGAACAGACCCCATCGGCTACGGTACCATATGTGTTAAATATCGCCATCAACGCATCATTCATTGGTCCCGGCAAGAAGCTAAAGCCACCCTGACCGGCTGTCTTTAAGATACCCTGATTACCTGAGTTAGGATCTAGCTTATCGCTACCGACAATCCCCAAAGTCTTAGCAATAGCTGGACTATCCATATAGCTACTATGGTACTTCTTGCCAGTAGGCTCACCCTTTGCATCAACCTCAGGAATATCGTCCTCAAGCATAGCTTGAGTAGCCATCTCAATCGTCTTCATGTCGTTATCATCCGATAGCGACATCATTTGTGAAGCATAGCCCATATACAGCCCCGTTTCCTTCTCTGCCGGCAACACTATGCCGGTATACTTCATGGGGCCAATCTCCTTGATAATCCCCCTTACCAAACAAAGAAAGCCCGCTATCATGACTACTATTCCAGCGCCGGCAAAAAACTTGGGGAATGTCTCTGTAAAGAGTTTTTCAATATCATTTACCTTGTCAATGATTTTAGCCAGCTTGGTGCGCACAAAGTTAGCACCACGACCAACCCTCCCTTTGATCTTCCCCACCAAGTCATCAGCTGCACCTGTTCGACCATCAATATCTACATCCGGAGCTTTGCCGCTACTACCGTCAGGTGCATGAGCATCTCCGTCATCAACCCCATCCTCGCCAATTCCTTTATGTAACCCCCCCTCAGGCTTACCGGGATTGACGATTTTACTAAACTGATCCTCCAGGAAATCTGTCAATTTCTTATACAGAGCCGCCTGAGCTTTCTTCCATGGATGTAACCAACTGATAAACCCCTCTCGCTTTAATGTTGTCCTAGTACTTAACCAGCTTGCTATACGAGATTTGCCCGGGTCGTCTAAATTCTGAATGACTTTTTTAGCCTCAGAATATGAAAGTTTGTCTGATAGATGGATCATATTCCCGTTAAGGCTGATTTTATTCTTGTTAACGCCAAGAGTAGCGGCTAACTCGTCTTTTAATGTATCTCCAGCATCCTCCAGATGCTTTGAGCTAATGCTGAACGCCTTGCCGGCGTCTATATCTATGCCCTTCTGCGCCCCAAAAGCATTTGATTTAAAAGTCATCCCATTCTTCTCAAGATTGGCAGTCATATTTTTGGCCATATGTCGCCCCAGGAAGCCAAGCCGAGAGTTCTTTACACCTTCCGAGAAATGATGACCCTCTTGCGCCAGGCCAGCTACTTCTTTGGTAGTTTTGAATGCCCTTGCAGCCTGCTGACTAAGAGTTATCCCAAGATTAAAGTCCTTAAATATATTGGCTGCTTGAAGCATCTCGCCTAGACCGCCTATCATAAAGAAACTGGCCGTAAAGAAACCGGCTATTGATACGGCAAGTGCACCATTACGAGCAAGAGAACCCCGAAACGCTAGATTCTTGAGCCCCCCTCCGGCACCTTTACCGACTCCGCCATTCATACTTCCGTCAAATTTTGACGAGTCGATTGATGCATCACGCTCTTGATTGCCTAAGTCCCGCTGGGCACGATGATCTTGCTCTAAACCCCCAGACTGCTGACCATCAGCTTGACTCCGTCCTTGGCTATCGCCGTTCCCCTTTGGAAACGACTCGCCCGGATGTTCGCCACCAGCCAGATTATTGAAGTAATCCGACCCTGGTGAATAATCCGGAGAATTTGTAGCACCGAATGAATGATCAGTTAAAGGTCCTAGACCAAGAGACTCTTTCTGGTAACGCTGATAGTCATTAGCCTCACCAGCCGATGCTTTAGTGCCAGTCATACTTCCGGCCTGGTACCTGCCACCATAGTGAGGCACGGTGCCACTACGAGGGTTATTAGCGGCAGACTGCTCCAGCTCCCCAAGGTTGCTTCTGCGGTTGTCTGTCGCCATCTACTTTTGCCTACCCCTCTTTAGTTGCTCATTAAACTAGTTTACTTTTACTATAGTATAGACTTTCTCACCGCTGGGTGAAGAAAAGACTACCTCGTCACCAACTTTCTTACCCATCAGGGCTGAACCTAGCGGTGACTCAAAGCTGATCTTGTTCTGGGTCGGATCAGCCTCGACAGCCCCCACTACGTTGAATGTTGATTCCTTACCGTTTAATGATACCACAACCAAATCGCCAATGCTAACCGTACCGTCGCCATCGGCGGCGATAATCTGCGCCCCATCTAAGATCTCCTCGATCTCAGCGATTCGAGCCTCTGACTGGCTTTGCTTCTCCTTGGCTACGGTATATTCAGCGTTCTCCGACAGGTCGCCCAGCTCTCTAGCTGTGGCGATAGCCTCCGCCACCTCACTCCGAGCGTCTATCAGCTCCTTCAGCTCTTTCTCCAGATCCGCCTTACCCTGTTTAGTAATATGAAATACCTTCTTCATCTTTCCTCCTTCAATAAGTCCTGGCTAACCATAATCCGAAGACTTAAGTTAGTCCAGCTATTGTACCACACCGCCGGCAGCAGTCTAGATGCCCTTGTGGATAAGTTTCTCCATCAACTGATCAACACTCAGCTCAACCGCCTTCTGCTCGGTGCGCCCTTTATACTCCAGCTTGTGGCCCGCTACCGTCTGCGGGCTCACCACTACTCGGTGTGGTATGCCCATCAAGTCTCCGTCGGCAAATTTGTCACCCGGTCTGGCGTCTCGATCATCCCAAAGCACCTCTACGCCGCTAGCTGTCAAACGATCGTAGACATCTTGGGTCATCGCCCGTACCTCAGCCGAATCACCGATATTGATCAGATAGAGAGAAAACGGTGCGATATTCTCCGGCCAGACCAGCCCTTGCTGATCAGAGAACAGTTCAGCAATCACACCCATCACCCGGCTGATGCCAATACCATATGAACCATAGTAAAATGGCTTGTTCTTATTGTCTTTATCCGTAAAGGTGATTCCCATTTGCTCCGCCTTTTCCGTACCGAAGTTAAATATATTACCGACCTCAGCACTGCGAAGCTTCTCCAGCTTTGTCTTATCCAGCCCCATATCAGCTACGGCATCATCCAGCACTTCCTCATTGACAGCTATATTGTGCTCCCGATCCAGGTAGAGCCAATCTTCCCCCGCCTCACATATAGTCTGGAACTCATGGCTAAACTTAGTAAACGCCCCACCGCTGGCAAAGGTCACATAAGTTAACTGACCGATCCCCAGCCGGTCGTAGATCCGCTTGTAGGCCTCAATCACCCGGTCGTAAAATTGAGCCAGATCTTCCTTGGTGGCATGAATACTATAGAGATCCTTCATCAGGAACTCCCGACCTCGCATGATACCGGATTTAGCTCTCAGCTCATTACGCAACTTGGTCTGAAACTGGTAGACTGCCACCGGCAAATCCTTGTAGCTGTGAACGTGCTCTCTCAGCATGTTCATGATCGGCTCTTCGTGCGACCAAGCCAGCCCCACCTCCTCGTCACCCGCCTGCAATTTAGTCTTAAACCAGATATCAACCAGCTGATCGTCCCAGCGACCCGTTGTCTGCCAGACGGCCTTGGGCTGCAGATTGGTCATCAGCAGCTCTTGCCCACCGACCGCATTCATCTCCTCTCGAACGATCTGCTTGATCTTTTCCATCACACGGAGACCTAGCGGTAGATAGGCATACACCCCCGCCATTTCCTTATGGACATAGCCTGCTCTGATCAATAGCTTAGCGTTAAGCGACGCCTCGTCGGCAGGCACGGTCTTGGTTGTTTTGGTAAAAAGCTCCGATCGTTTCATGGCATTATTTTAGCACACCGAGAGCTGGCTCTTACTTATGAAAGACTTTGACCAGATCTACTATCGTGATCAAGATGATTAATCCGAACAGGAATGCCATTCCCCGACCGACGATCTTCTCTTCTCGCTCTTTGGTCAGTTTTTGGTGACGAGCCCGGTACCATAGTGTCAAGTACAGTCTGCCGCCGTCCAGCCCCGGGATCGGCAGCAGGTTCATCACCGCCAGCGAGACCGAGATGACGCCGGATATATATAGTAGTGTTATCGGACCTGCCACCATAGCACTGGGAAAAATCTGCCCCAAGATACCGACCGGCCCGGACACGCCATCTGAAACACTAGCCAGCTCGGCCTGCGCTACCGGAGAATTAACGACCAGTCCCCACAGCCCCCGGAATAGATTGCCGATCAAACCAACCAGACCACTTAGAGTCATCCGGAAGAATTGCCCCGCCGTAATCACCCCCACTATCGGGGCGCTCCAAGTCGCTCGCACTGTACCGGCGTGAAGCTGAGTCGTCTGGATGCCTAGCCGACCCCGCCCGGAGCTATCTTGGTCGCCAATCTCAGCTCTGACCGTCCGCTTCTTACCATCCCTGATCACGACTATGTCGGCCTGGCGCCCGGCGTTCTGTTTAGTTAATAGCGGCACTTCCGATGATAACCCGACCGCCTTTCTCGCTACTGACACTAGGCGGTCGCCTTTTTTGAGCCCGGCCCGCTCAGCCGGTGAGTTCTTGACCACCGAGTAGATACCGACCGCCCCTCGCTCACCGTGATCATCGGAAGCAATAGCAAATTGCCCCGGCATGATGCGAGGTATGCCAAATAGTGCCAGAATGGAGAATAGCAAGCAGGCAAATAAAAAGTTCATCGTCACGCCCGCCAGTAAGATTTTGGCTTTCGCCCGGAGCGAAGCCGCCCCATAGGTGCCCTTACCCGTGGCGTCGTCATTCTCGCCCTTCATCTTGCAAAAGCCACCTAAGGGTAGCCAGTTAAGCGTCACTAGCGTACCTTTGACCTTACCGAACTCCTTCGCCCTGGGCGGGAAGCCAATGCCAAACTCTTCGACATCCACGCCGTTACGCTTAGCCACGACGGCGTGACCCAGCTCATGCACTATCACCAAGATAGTCAAGATCACTAGGCCCACGATCACGCCCAGCACTATTTGCCACCATGCTAATACCATTTAGCCTACCCCTTTCATCATCCGATATTTACTTGATATTATTCTACCCTTATTTCTCACTGACGACCAGCCGGATTACCGTTGCCCGCCGCAACTTACTTGCCGAACCGACGGTTGCGCCGAGAGTATTTATCTATGATATCGTCGATATCCTGCTCGGTCATATCAGGCCAGTTCTTGTCAATAAACATCAGCTCACTATATGCCGCCCGCCATAACATGAAGCCCGACAGGCGTTGCTCACCGCTCGTCCGCACCATCAAGTCTAAGTCGGGTAGCTCGGGATGATACATATACCCGGCGAAGCGCTCTTCGCTCATCTCAGCCAAGTTAGCCTTGCCTGCTCTGACATCAGCCGCTAAGTGTCTAGCGGCGTCAACTATCTCCGCCCTACCGCCGTAGTTGAAATGAAGCGCCAGCACCGTCCGGTCGTTGCCCGCCGATTGCTTCTCCGCTTCGTCCATAGCACGCAGGATATCCCGGCTAACTCGGTCTCGTCGTCCTAAGAAGATGATCCGGAAGCCATCTCCGATCATCTGCTTCATATCGTGGCGAAAAGCGTGAAGAAAGATCTTCATCAGGTAGCCAACCTCACTCTCGCTACCAGTTCTCGGTCGAAAAAATAAAGGCACTGAGGTAGGGGATCCGGCGAGCCTGAGCATAGTAAGCTACTTGCTTTAAGACCTCAAAGCCCTGCTTGTGCCCCTCGTAAGTAGTCAATCCCCGTTCTTTTGCCCAACGTCGATTACCGTCAACGATCAAGCCAAGGTGATTAGGGATAATTCGCTCCGTCTGCTCCATCAGCTACGTCTCTCTATCCTATTTAGCATCCCGGCATCCGCTAGGACTAGGCCTAGATAGTCATGATCTCGGTCTCTTTATCCTTGGCAATCTTAGCAATCTGCTCGTTAGCCTGACTTGCCGAGTCGTCAATGCCGGCCTGGATGCGCTTCTCGTCATCCTCGGAAATGTCCTTACCCGCCTTAGCCACCTTGATCGCTTTGCGAGCCTCATCACGCACTGACCGCACAACGATCTTAGCCTCCTCAACTTTGTTATTGAGACTTTTGACGATCTCTCGCCGTCGCTCCTCGGTCAAAGGTGGGATCGGCACTCGCACATTGTGACCATCGTCGCTCGGATTAAAGCCTAGATCCGGCGTCGAGCTGATAGCACCAGCAATCGCTCGCAAGTTAGCTTGATCAAACGGCGTGACTAAGATCTGCGTCGCCTCCGGCGCTGTAATATTTGCCACCTGGTTAAGAGGCATCTTAGTACCGTAGACCTCTACCTGTACGCCGCTAAGCATATCAGGGTGAGCCCTGCCGGTGCGAACCTTCTTAATTTCCTCGGCGAAGTGAGCCACTGCTGACTCGAACTTCTGGTCGTAAATACTTGTATCCATGTATTGCTATTCTAGCACGACCGGTTAGTCTTCGCTAACACCGAGCTCCAGCCTGGCAAAGCGACGAACCACGATATTTTCACCTAGCTTCGCCATTTCTTCCTTGACCAGTGTACCGATCGTCTTACTATCATCTTTCCAGTAGGTTTGATCAAGCAAGACTAGTTCAGAAAAATATTTGTTCAACTGACCGTCGATGATTTTATCTAAGATCTCAGCCGGCTTATTAGCGTTCTTCGGGTCGGCTTTAGCCGAAGCAACCAGCTCTTCCCGTTTACGAGTCCGCTCCGCCTCGGGTATGTCATCCTGCGACACCCATTTCGGTCGCATGGCGGCAATCTGCATCGCCAGCTCGTGGGCTAGGCTCTTGAAGTTGTCAGTGCGAGCCACAAAGTCGGTCTCGCAATTAAGCTCGACTATCACTCCGATCCGATTGCCATGCACATAAGACTCGATCAGCCC
>ERZ773073.1180-NODE-1180-length-12570-cov-2.862485_pt1 | contig 12570 bp, 10 predicted proteins | sample MGYA00580616_ERZ773073 | MGnify/ENA primary metagenome ERZ773073 (study PRJEB29015, sample SAMEA2737960) | human oral metagenome | biome: human oral; feature: human-associated habitat; material: dental | place: China | collected 2131 ...
GGAGGCTGAACGCTCAGGGCCGAGTGGCAGTGCGGCAGGTGCGCTTGGGTGCGCTCAGGCCCGAGTGGCAGTGCGGATCACACTGCCACTTGCCGGTGAACGTGCGGGGGTGGAGCGTTCAGGGCCGAGTGGCAGTGCGACGGGTACGCTCGGGGCCGAGTGGCAGTGCGACCGGTGCGTTCGGGTACGTTCGGGCCCAAGTGGCAGTGCGGACCCGGGCCGTTTGTGGACCTGCGGGCACTGCACCGACATGGGGACGGCTCCCCCGACGGGTCTCCGCGAGTGACGAGACCGTCTTTTACGGATCAAGACAGCCTCTTGGCTAATCAAACTCATCGTTTCGCGCCTTTGCCTCTTAGAGCGAGATCTCGGAGTAGGCCCTGTCGTAGTCTACCTTGGGGGCGACGTCCGTCTCTCCCTCGCGTATCGCGTTGATGCGAATCTCGCGGAGTTTCTCGACGTATTTCTGAGGGTAGTTGTACCTGAGGTTGAGGGCCCACATTTGTGCGACGAGGTCCATGCGGTCGATGAGGCACTTGTAGCACGTAAGCTCAAGCTGGTACTGGTTGTAGTAATCGGACCTGCGCTCTATGTTGATCCCCCTGGCTTGTTGTTGCGCTTTCTGGATGGTCGCCGTAAGCTGTGTGACGGTCTCCGAGTCGCCGCTGCGTGTGTCCCTGTCCGCGACGTAGTCCTCGTCATAGGCGGCCTCGCAGGCACTGACCTGCTCGTCTAGGGCAGCAAGCTCGTCATAGAGCTCTTTCACCGCCTGTCGGTCGCGCTCCCTGTCCTTGGCGGCCTTCTCTGCGGCCAGGGGAGACTGACCCGAGCCGTCGGATGCGTCGTCGTTATCCTCGTGGTATCCGCCTGGCACGACGCGCTCCGCCTGTGGGTCGGCGAAGTCCTTGCTGCGACAGCTCGAGATGCCTAGGGCCAGACCGGCGACAACGATTGCGAGGGTCAGAAACGCAAATATGAGGACGTGTCTGTGACCAGCCTTGCTCTCCTCCTTGTAGAGACGCGGGTGGTGGCGGCTGACTGGCAGAAGGGAGATGGCCGCAGGGTCGCGGGGGATAGCGGGGAGTGGAGAGGTAGGATCGGGGTCGGAGTCAGTGGACGTACCTTCCTCTTCGCACTCATGCGCCGGAATCTCTGCCTGCGCATCCTTTGCGGGCCTTAGTGGCTCCTCGTTGTCTTCTGCTGGGTCTGTGTCCTCTTCTGGCGCAGCGTGCCGTGCTCCCTCAACATGCATGTCCTTCGTAGGGTCCGTCGCCTCTGCGTCCCCCTCCGCCGGATCTGTCGGTCCCTCGCTGACTTTTGCGGTGTCCGCGTCCTTCGCCGCGTTCTCATCCTTGTCCTCTGGCGCGGCATGCCGTGCTCCCGCGCCCTCCTGTGCGGGGTCCGCCGGTTCTGCGTCTCCCTCCTCGGATTCTGCTATCTCCTCGTCGTCCTTCGCTACGCCCTCCTCTGGCGCGGCATGGCGTGCTTCCTCGTTCTCGGACACCGCAGACGCTGGATCTTCGCCTGCCGTGTTAGCGTCACGCTCAAAGGGGCTGTCATCTCCTTTTGTCTGGGGGACAGTGGCAAGACGGTCATCCTGTGCGTGCGCGGCCTGCTCCTCGCTTTCTTTCCCGAGGGCGTCAGGGGTGTCGAGGACGTCTGCCCATTCCCTGATGTCGCAGCCGCAGCGCATGCAGAAGTGCTGTCCCTCTTTGAGGTGCGCTCCACAATTCGGACAAAAGAGTGCTGTCATATAAGCTCCAAGTCCCTGTGCCCTGTGTCGATCCCATAAATCCCCTATAATCTAGCATATCTGCTTTTTGCCCCGGACGATAGGCCCAATCGGGCGGGACGGCCACATTCGCGTGAATGTGAGCGGATCTTCCGAGTGCGGCAGGTAAGGGCATGCTCCCAGGCAGGTAAAAGAGCAGGTGCAAAATACTTGACAGTGGGGGCCAACAGCGATAAGGTACTTGACAGCAGTAATTCCTAGTAATTCAATGGGTATTAGGGATGCGGTACGTACAGGCGCGGTCGCGCAGCCAAGAGAGAGGGAGTAGCAATGAGCGAGATCATCGATGTCTATGGTCGTGAGGTTCTGGATTCCCGCGGCAATCCTACTGTTGAGGTGGAGGTTGCTCTTGCCGATGGCTCCGTAGGCCGTGCCATCGTTCCGTCTGGTGCGTCAACGGGCGAGTTCGAGGCCGTCGAGATGCGTGATGGCGATAAGGATCGTTACATGGGCAAAGGCGTCCTGAAGGCCGTATCCCATGCAAACGGTGAGTGTCGTGAGGCCATCGTTGGTCTTGAGGCTACCGAGCAGCGCGCCGTTGATGCGGCACTTCGGGCAGCAGACGGCACCGACAACAAGGCCAAGCTTGGTGCTAACGCCATCTTGGGATGCTCGCTCGCAACTGCGCGCGCAGCTGCCAGTTCGGTCGGTCAGCCCCTTTATGCCTATCTGGGCGGCGTGAACGCCCACACCCTGCCTACCCCCATGATGAACATTCTCAATGGTGGTGTGCATGCGGATAACAACGTGGACTTCCAGGAGTTCATGATCATGCCCGTTGGTGCGCCTGACTTCAAGACGGCACTCGCATGGAGCGCAAAGGTCTACCACACCCTCAAGAATGTGCTCAAGGAGGCGCATCTCTCTACTGGTGTTGGTGATGAGGGTGGCTTTGCGCCTGACCTCAAGACTAACGCCGAGCCTTTCGAGTACCTGATGCAAGCGGTCAAGAAGGCTGGCTTCAAGCCGGGTGATGACTTCAAGTTTGCGATGGATCCTGCTACCTCAGAGTTCTACAACAAAGAGACTCATATGTACGAGCTGAAGGGTGAGGGACGCAAGCTTTCGAGTGACGAGATGATCGACTACTGGGAGGAGCTCGTCGACAAGTATCCCATTATCTCGATCGAGGATGGTCTCGACGAGGAGGACTGGGATGGCTGGAAGAAGCTCACCGAGCGTTTGGGCAAGAAGGTCCAGCTCGTAGGCGATGACCTCTTCGTTACCAATACCTTGCGTCTCAAGAAGGGTATCGAGCTTGGTGCCGCTAACGCGATTCTCGTTAAGGTGAATCAGATTGGTACCCTGACCGAGACGCTCGAGGCCATGCAAACTGCACAGCGTGCGGGCTATACCTGCATCGTCTCCCATCGTTCAGGCGAGACAGAGGACACCACGATCGCCGACCTCGTCGTTGCCACGAATGCTGGCCAGATCAAGACGGGTGCGCCTGCTCGCTCCGACCGTGTGGCCAAGTACAACCAGCTTCTGCGCATTGAGGATGCACTTGAGGGTGCGGCAGATTTCGCTGGCAAGAGTGCCTTCTACAACCTGAGCTAGTTTTCGTTCTGCGCTAGCGTTTTGTTTGTTTTTTCCTACCTGATACCGGCGGACCCTCTCCCCGCTGCGTAATTCAGGTCTTCGCGCACCACCGACGTTCCCCCTTTCCTGCGTCGGTGGTGCCTTTTTGTCAGACGCTCACTTCAGAGGGAATGAGGAGGCTGCATGAGTGGGCAGAGTGCAATGGACGCGAGTTGTGGGAGCGATGGACTGAGCGCCTGCAACTCTGTGGAGGACGTGTTGAACAATGGCTTTGCCGTCACCTTCGTTCGCAGCTCCGCCACCGTCATTGCGGGAGCCAAGCCGGCGGCTGTCTTCTCCTTTTGCCCCAAGGGCGTGTTAGGGGCTGCGGGAGGATACATGGGGAGGGCCATGGGTCATCACGAGGGTCTTGTGCGTGCGAAGCTGCGCTCGGTTCTTTGCGCCTACGCGCGCGAGCTTCCCCGGCACGGCATTCGTCTTGAGGTTGTGGGGGCAAGGGCCGGACGTGTGCAGCTGCTCGTTTGGAGGGGAGAGCTCGTCTCTCGCGTCCTTGCGGATCCCGAGCGCAGTGACTTTCTCCAGAGGCTGGGCCATGGCTTGGATGCAGGGGAGCTGATGCGCTCTTTGAGGCGGAGGCTTTGTGAGTACCATCTTGGGCTCAGGAGCGAGTTTCCTCATGAGATCGGCCTTGTCTTAGGCTATCCTTTGGAGGATGTCATCGGCTTCATGAGCGGCAAGGAGGAGACCTGCCGTGGGCTCTGGCGAGTCTACGGTGATCCGGCACGCGCGCGAAGGCGCTTTGAGTTCTTGCGTCGTATCGAGAGCCGCTGTCGCAACAACTTTGCGTCGGGAATTTCTCTTGGCTGCCTGCTCGCGGAGCCATTGTTGGCATGAGCCCAACGCGGCACTACCCTTCAGGCGTCCGCCTGAGGGTTCCATTTCACTTTTAGGAGGTCAGTATGAGTAAGGTTGCGGTCGTGTATTGGACCCAGACGGGCAATACCGAGGCAATGGCAAACGCCATCGCCGAGGCTGCCGGCGCCGACGCCATCGACGTCGCCGACTTCGATGCGGGTCAGGTAGCCGACTTCGACGCCTTCGCCTTCGGTTGCCCGGCGATGGGATCTGAGGAGCTCGATCCGGATTTCGAGGAGGTTTGGAACGATTGCGTCCCCAAGTTCGCCCAGAAGCCTGTTGCCCTCTTTGGTAGCTATGATTGGGGCAACGGCGAGTGGATGGATACATGGAAGTCAGAGGCCGAAGATGCCGGCGTCAACATCATTGATACGGTCATCGCCAACCTCGAGCCTGACGATGAGGCAATCGAGCAGCTTAAGGCCCTCGGGGCGAAGCTTGCGGGATAGGGTCTCGAAACGCGCTGGTGCCCGATGCGCCGACAGGCGCAGCCGCCACGGGGCAGCGTCCCTTCGCTGTGTCTGGGCCGTAGGCATCGCGTAAGCCGGGGACCCTCATCGGGCTATGGTCTACCAGTCGTATGATTTTTTCGGCACCCGATGCGTTTATGCGTATCGGGTGCCGTCCTCCTGAGCCCAAAAAAGTGGGTATAGTAAGCTTTGGATGACAAAGGGGGGAGCAAGCATGGTCGTAGACGTTATTGTCATCGTCGTGGTCGCCGCACTCTTCTTGCTGTGCGTCAGGTCCTTTTTTAAGGGTGGGGATGCGTGTTCAGACTGCGCGATGGAAGAGGACTGCTCCATGCGTGGCGAGGGTGACTGCGTGGTCGCCAAAACTATGATCGATGATGCGGAGCGTGCTGTCGCGGATAGTGAGGCGGCCAAGCAATGATGCGTCGTTCGCATGATGCGTTGGGTTCTTGAGATGGGAGTGGACGTTGGTTCTGTTATCGTCTGAAGGGCACGGGTAGGCGGACCAGAGCGGTCTGAGGGAGGGTCCATGAGCGATGACAGGAACATCGACTTCGTCTTGCGTACGGTCGAGAAGCGTGACGTGAGGTTCATACGCCTGTGCTTCACCGACGTGCTCGGCAACCTCAAGTCGTTCTCGATATCCTCCGAGAATCTTGAAGAGGCATTCGAGGAGGGAATCGGCTTCGACGGCTCCTCCATAGAGGGTTTTGTGGCCGCTGACGAGTCAGACATGCTCGCCTTTCCCGACGCGACGACCTTTCAGGTGCTGCCACGACGTCAGCAAAAGTACGGCGTCGCGCGCATGTTCTGTGAGGTGCGCACCCCTGATCGTAAGCCCTTCGAGGGTGATCCTCGCTCCGTCCTCCAGCGTGTGTTCGTAACGGTGGACGAGATGGGCTACGTCATGAACGTGGGACCCAAGCTCGACTACTTCTACCTGCACGAGACCGATGATGCCACCCCGATCCCAGCAGACCACGCCGGTTACTTCGACCTTACCTCGTCGGACTCCGCAACCGACCTCAGGCGTGAGACGACGCTTGCCCTCGAACAGCTCTCCATTCCCGTCGCGTATTCCTACCACAGCAACGCACCCTCGCAAAACGCGATAGAGCTGCGCTATGCAGAGGCCGTGACCTGTGCCGACAACATCATGACGGCACGATTGATCATCCGCCAGCAGGCTCATGCGCACGGCCTTATGGCCTCCTTCATGCCCAAGCCCTTTTCGGGAACATCGGGATCTGGCATGTATCTCTACCAGTCCCTCTTCGACCATGAGGGCACAAACCTCTTTTGGGGCCCAAAGAGCGAGCATGTCGCTCACCTCTCTGAGTTGGGCCGCAGCTACGTCGCGGGACTCCTCAAGTATGCCTCGGAGTTCCTGCTCGTCACGAACCCCACGGTCAACTCCTACAAGAGGCTCGTCGCCAATGGGGAGGTACCCATCTTCGCGACTTGGGGTCGCAAGAATCGTGCGGCCCTCGTACGTGTGCCCACACATAAGCCTGGCAAGCACCAGGCGACCCGTGTCGAGCTCAGGAGCCCTGACCCCGCCGCCAATCCGTATTTGGCGATCGCAGCCTCGCTCGCTGCGGGCGTGCGCGGCATCATGGAGGGCCTCAAACTTCCGGAGGAGTCCTTCTCGGGTCTTGAGGACCTGGGTGAGCGGGAGCTCGCGCGTCGAGGCATCCATCGTCTGCCGCGCACACTTGGCGAGGCGATCAAGAGCTTTGACAAGAGCGAGCTCATGCGTGAGACGCTTGGCGGACACATCTGCGACTATCTTGTGGAGCAGAAGTGGCGCGAGTGGGACGAGTATTGCTCGGTCGTGACCGACTGGGAGCGCAAGACCTACTACGCGGGCATCTAGCTCGTCGCGCGCCGACACCTTTGCTCGTGTCCGGAGGAAGACCCAGTGCGTGCGGGTAGGGTGTCTTGCGCCTATATATTCATTTTTTTGATAATTAACTTCCCGTTAATCGAAGCTTGCTAGAATGTCCACCTGCTTTGAGAGGAGGGCGTCCATGGCGTCATCCCTCACATGTCTCGGGGAGGTTGCATGAGGGTGAGAGCTTCGTCTGGACGTCTCCCTAAGAGGGTGGCGTGGGTCGCTGCCTTGGTCCTGGTCTTGGCCTGTGTCCTTACGGTGGCACTGGCAGGGTGTCATGGATCCTCTCCCTCTGCTGAGGGTGCAGGTTCGGGCGACGAGGCTGCCTACGCGCTCGTGAAGCCCGGCAAGCTGACTGTCGTCTCGGACTTAGCCAACCCACCCTTCGACTACTACGACTCGGCGAATGTCCCTGCCGGATTTGAGGTGGAGCTCATGCAGGCCGTGGCCCAGAAGATGGGCCTTGAGTGCGAGTACCTCCCGGCGCAGAAGTTCGACTCCATCATCCCCATGATCAAGCAGGGCGGCAGGGCCGACGTCGGTGCGTCTAACTTCACGATCACCGACGAGCGTCTCAAGGAGATTGACTTCACGGACGCCTATATAGACTCCAACCAGGGTATTGTCACCTCGTCCGACATCGCCGATACGGTCGCCTCCGACTATGGTTCTGTGCTTAACGTCCCGGGTGTCTCCGTTGCGGTTCAGTCAGGTACGACGGGGGAGTCGTGGGCGCAGGAAACCCTGCCCGCCGCGTCCATCAAGTCGCTTGACGATCCCGTGACGGCGCTCACAGGCGTGCAGAGCGGCCAGTTCACGGCTGCTATCGCGGATCTTCCCGTCATGCAGTACGAGGTCAAGAACTCCTTTTCCTCCCTCAAGGTTGCACTTCAGGTTCCCACAGGAGAGCAGTACGGCATCGTCGTATCGAAGAATAATCCCAACCTCACGGCTGCCGTCAACGAGGCGCTCGAGGCATGCACGTCAGACGGTACCATCGACGCGCTCGAGGCCAAGTGGTTCGGCAATGCCGACGCGTCGCAGATCACGGCGACCGCCGCTATGGCAGGGGCTGCCGTAGACTCATCCGGTACAGGCAGTGTCGCCGTCTCGAAGGCGACGGCACGTCCCAACGAGAGCGGTGGCTCTGGCGTCATCGGAGGAGAGGGCACGAGGCTTACCTGGGAGGGCACGGTCCACGTTGACTCGGGTGTCTCGTCCGTGACCCTGACGCTGCCGGACAAGGCAAGCTTCGACGGCTCCTCGACGCGCATCACGGTGCTCGAGGGGCTCAAGCGCCAAGGCGTCGACGGCAGTGCCTCGGCGAACGGCAATACCCTTACGGTGAGCTTTGCCAGGCCGATAGCCAACGGCTCGCTGTTGCGTCTCGAGGTCACGAACATGAGCTTTCCCGACGCCGGTGGCAGCTATGTCGTCACGGGCTCCTATACGACCGGCGAGGGCCAGACGGCGTCCCTCATGGACTCAAGTCCCATTGCCGTCATCGCAAACACTCCCTTGCAGCGGGTCGTGAACTGGCTCGACGGCCAAGCCTGGGTTGGTGCCCGGAACTCCGTCCCCTTCCTCAACATGTTCTTCAAGCCCCAGCTCTTGGTGACGTCGTTCGCATCCCTCTTTCCGGGCTGGTTGCTCTGCCTGTTCATCGTCGTCCTTGCCTATCCTCTTGCCATCGTCTTGGGTCTCGCGTTCTCACTCATGAAGATCTCGCAGCACCGTCTTTTGCGCGCCATTGCGAGCGTATACATCAACGTCTTGCGTGGGACCCCCCTCTTCCTGCAGATCTACATCGCCTTCTTCGGCCTTCCGATGCTTGGTGTCAACATCGACAATACGATGCTCGCCATCGCCGTCGTCGCCATCAACTCCTCATCCTACCAGGCCGAGATCTATCGGGCCGGCATCCAGTCCATACCGCAGGGACAGTACGAGGCAGCCTCGTCTTTGGGTATGACACGCCTGATGACGATGGTCTGGATCATCCTGCCTCAGACCGTTCGCCGCGTCATTCCTACCGTCACGAGCGACTTCATCACCTCCTACAAGGATACGTCGCTGTTTTCCTCCGTGGGCGTCATGGAGCTCATGATGTACTCCAAGAACCTCACGACCACGACGGGCAACATTACCCCCTACATCGCCGCAGCTGTCTTCTACCTCATCGTCACGCTGCCCCTCATCAAGGTGGTCAACATCGTGGAGCGACGCCTCTCCAATGCCGAACAAGGTCTGGGCGCACGGCCTAAGGTGGATGGCGCATCCCTGCCAGAGGAGACCCCGACAAAGGGCGACGAGTCCCTTACAACGCACGGAGGTGTCGGTGATGCAGATGCAGACTAGGAAAGGGATCGGTATCCACCGCCCGTCGTCACAAGAGGTGCCTGCGGCGCTTCCCGCAGACGAGGCGGCGAGAATCGCCTTCGAGCACGACCAGAGTCTCTCTCGGCACCGCTTCGTTGAGGGGGAGCACCCCGTCGTGCGCATCGAGCACTTGGGCAAGACCTTTACGGATGTGCCCGTCCTGCGTGACGTGAACCTCAACGTCTGGAACGGGGAGATCGTCGTCGTGCTGGGACCCTCCGGCTCAGGCAAGTCAACGATGCTGCGCTGCATCAACCTCCTCGAGCAGCCCACGCAAGGCCATATCCTGGTGGGTGACCAAGAGCTCACCGGTGCGAGCAAGGCGAACCTCTCGCTGCTCAGGCGCGACGTCGGTATGGTCTTCCAGTCCTTCAACCTCTTTCCGCATCTCTCGGCCAAGGAGAACGTCGTCATTGGCCAGATGAAGGTCCTGCGCAAGTCGCGTGAGGAGGCCGAGCGAGAGGCCATGAGGCAGCTTGAGGCCGTCGGCTTGGCGGATCGCGCCGACTACAGGCCTCCCCAGCTCTCCGGTGGCCAGCAACAGCGCGTCGCCATCGCGCGTGCCGTTGCCATGCACCCCAAGGTGCTCCTCTTCGACGAGCCCACCTCCGCGCTTGATCCCGAGCTCGTGCGGGGTGTTCTGGCGGTCATGCGCGAGCTTGCGCTCAACGGCGACATGACGATGATCGTCGTCACCCACGAGATGGGATTTGCCCGAGACGTGGCCGATCGTGTGGTCTTCATGGAGGGTGGCGTCATCGTCGAGCAGGGCCTTCCCGAGGACGTCTTCGATCACCCCAAGGAGGCGCGTACCAAGGAATTCCTAGGCAGCATCAAGTAAATGGTACGCTTTCAGGGGTGCCTTCCGCAAACTGTGCTAGTCTACAAAGATGTTTCTTTACGGGTCGACCCGTCGGGGGGCGGGAGGCGTCTGGGGGCTAGGATGCACCATAAGAACATCTTGCTGCTGGCCAAGACCACGCGCTACGTTGAGCGTATGCGCGAGCTTAGGCAACCGCTCGATGTGTCGATTCTGCATATGGCTCCAGATGACTTCGAGGAGGCAATCAACTCTGGGCGTAAGTTTGACCTCATCATCCTCGATACTGATGGGCTTGGCCAGGAGATGCTCAACTCCCTGGATGACTTCATCGCTGACAGTGGCTATATCCCCACCCTCGTGGTCCAGGATGAGAGCATGCTGCCGAGTCTCCGTCTGCCTGTGCAGGGAAGGAGTGACTTCATCCTCGACAGTGCGGGCCAAGCCGAGCTCGCGGTGAGGTGCTCCATGCTCCTGAGGCCAGGAGACCAGAGCGCCTCCTCAGACATCATCGCGGTCGACAACATGAAGATCAATCTGGCGACCTACCAGGTCTATATCGACGACGAGCCGGTTGACCTCACGCTCATGGAGTATTCGTTGCTGTCGTTTTTGGCGACGCATCCCTCTCGGGCGTACTCGCGTGAGACGCTGCTGCACCGGGTCTGGGGTTTCGAGTACTGCGGTGGTACGCGCACCGTTGATGTCCACATCAGGCGCGTACGCTCCAAGATCGGGCCGCTCATCGCAGCTCACATTGTGACGGTACGCGGCGTGGGCTACCTCTTCAGGATCTAGACACACCGATCACATCAGGCTGGTCGGGCGCAGAGTCATCCTGGTCAATCAACGCGTACCGGCCTGCCGTCTCGTGCCCTGCTATTCGAGTCTCCTGCCTGTAGCTTTCAGTAGACTAAGAGTGTGGTGTCTCTCAGGTGGGTGTCAGATGGTTCTTCGACGGATATGGCGTCGGCTGGAAAGGCGGGGGGTAAGGTGACAAAATACGTATTTGCCCGGGCGCAGCTGCGCCCCTGAGCGAGAGGTGAGTGCTTATGGGCGAGAATGACCTTATTGGCCGTAATGACCGTACGCAACAGAGTTCACAAAGCGGCGGTGCCGGGTCCTTTGACCAGGCACCGTTGCAGGAAAATCCCACGCAGCCCCAGCCGACGACCGCGCGCCTTGGGGAAGCGTCTGGATCGTACGACGCGCAGGGACAGGCGCAGAACACCGCGCAGGGCTATTACGGCTATGGTGCACAGGTGCAGTCAGGCCAAGGGCCCGGTGCGCAGGGTGCACCCACAGGTTCACAGCAGCCTTCCTCCTCTTCGAGTGTTGGCACAGGCCGCTTTGGGGCGGCAGGGCAGCGCCATGGCGGTCTTAGGACGGCCATCATCGGCATCATCGCGGGGCTTGTCGGTGCCGCCGTCCTCGTGTTTGCGCTCAGGGCGTCCGGCATGATCGGGGGGACCCAGGTCATCAGGACGACGGAGAGCGCTGCCGGACCGACCGTCAACATCACGGCGAGCAGCGAGGATGCCACGATTGCCCAGGCAGTTGCCGCCAAGGACCTTGCCTCGGTCGTGTCGATCACGGTGACGACCCAAAAGGGACAGGGACTCGGCTCTGGTGTCGTTCTTGACCGCGATGGCAACATCATCACGAACTACCATGTGATAGAGGGTGCACAGGCCATCTCGGTGAGCATCGATGGTACCAGCTATGATGCGACGGTTGTGGGGTCCGACTCCTCGAGCGATATCGCGGTCCTCCACGTGGACCTGAAGGGCAAGCAGGTGACTCCGATGGAGATCGGTGACTCCGACTCCCTTGTCGTGGGTGATTGGGTCATGACCATCGGCAGTCCCTTTGGACTCGACCAGTCGGTGTCTGCCGGCATCGTGAGCTCGCTTGCGCGCAACCAGCTCATGAAGTCCACCGCCGGTGAGACTATCTATGCCAACCTCATCCAGGTCGACGCGGCCATCAACCCCGGCAACTCGGGTGGCGCGCTCGTGAACAAGGAGGGCAAGCTGGTGGGTATCTGCACGCTCTTCTCGTCTGACACCGAGTCCTTCGCAGGCATCGGCTTTGCCATTCCGGGTAACTATGCGGTGAACATCGCCAAGAAGATCATCGCGAAGGAGCCTGTCACCCACGCCTACATCGGTCTTACCATGCAGACGGTCAACGCCCAGAACGCTGCGACGAACAAGCTTCCGGTGAGCCAGGGCGCCTATGTCGTCTCCGTCACTGAGGGCAGTCCGGCGGCTGCAGCTGGCATAGAGAAGGGCGACATCATCACGGGGTTCGATAGCACCGCGATCACCTCTGCCGACGGTATGATCCTGGCGGTTCGCTCGCACAACATCGGTGACACGGTTACGGTCAAGTTCATGCGTGGCAACGAGGAGAAAACGGCAAGCGTGACCCTTGGCTCTGACGAGGAGCTCCAGAAGGAGCAGGCGCAGAGGAATTCGGGCTCAGACGACAGCGGCATTGGCAACGGCGGCTCGGGTAGCCAGGAAGATGCCTACAGGAAGTACCTGGAGGAGATGTACGAGCAGCGCAGACAGCAAAACCAGAATCAGAACCAGAACCTCATGACCCACAATCGTGGGAGCGGCCATGGTGACGTTGCCGACGACACGCCCTCCACATCGGGTGCTGCCGCCTAGGCACGCCTCAGATGGTTGAGGAAGCGCTCTAAGGTCGAAGGGCTGATCTTCGTTTTCTAACGTGTTAGGAAAGAACCCCG
>ERZ773073.1181-NODE-1181-length-12568-cov-19.508191_pt1 | contig 12568 bp, 10 predicted proteins | sample MGYA00580616_ERZ773073 | MGnify/ENA primary metagenome ERZ773073 (study PRJEB29015, sample SAMEA2737960) | human oral metagenome | biome: human oral; feature: human-associated habitat; material: dental | place: China | collected 2131 ...
GGCTCCGCATCCTCCTGGACGGGGTGTTCAGTCACGTGGGCGAGGGCCACCCCGGCGTGAAGCAAGCGCTTGCCGAAGGGCCTGGATCCCCTGCCGGGAGACTGTTCGACATCGACTGGGAACATCCCGGAGGCCCGAGGCCCCGGGTGTTCGAGGGGCACTCTTCCTTGGTACGCCTGAACCACTCCAACCAGGAAACCGTGGACCTGGTGGTCCGTGTGATGAACCACTGGCTGGACCGCGGAATCGACGGGTGGCGTCTCGACGCCGCCTACTCCGTCTCCCCCAAATTCTGGTCCAGGGTGGTGGAAAGGGTGCGGCCCCACCATCCCGATATCTGGCTGCTCGGGGAGGTGCTGCACGGTGACTACTGCACTTTCGTCACTGAATCCGGCATCGACTCGGTGACCCAGTACGAACTGTGGAAGGCCATCTGGTCCAGCATCAACGACTGCAACCTGTTCGAGCTCGACCACGCCCTGAACCGTCACAATCAGTTCCTCAATTCCTTCACACCGAATACGTTCATCGGCAATCATGACGTCACCCGCATCGCCAGTAGAGTGGGAGCCGACGGAGCCGTCACCGCCTTGGCGATCCTCATGACCATCGCGGGCACACCGTCGATCTATTACGGCGACGATCAGGCATTCACCGGCATCAAAGAAGAGCGGGTCGGTGGGGACGACGCCATCCGCCCCGCTCTCCCGAATTCCCCCGCAGAACTCGCCCCCTGGGGCCAGCCGGTGCTGCGTGCCCATCAGGATCTCATCGGACTGCGCAGGCGCAACCCTTGGCTGGTCCGTGCCAGCACCGTGGTCCTGCGGCTGGAGAACCAGCGAATCGTCTATCGCAGCTCGGCAACGGAAGGCTCCGCCCACGTGGACGTGGAAATCGATCTGACCCACTCGCCGAACGCGATCATTCGCGATGCCCTGGGCCAGGAGCTGTGGCGTCAAAGGAATTGAACACAAAAGATGTCCCCGACCGGTGTCGGGGACATCTGAGTGAATCGGTGGAGATGGCGGGAATTGAACCCGCGTCCTTGAAAGGCGAACCAGGGATTCTCCGGGCGCAGCTGACTAGGCGGTCCACTCGGCCCCTGCGCTCACGTCAGCAAGTCGCAGCCAGGCCCAGTTCCAGTTGAGTCCCGAGCCACCCCTGGAACGCAGGCGGCTCAGCAAGCCTTCAAGAATGAGGCCAGGCACCGGAAGGAAGGCGCTCCCGGGCGTGACCCTTCGATCGCTGATCAGGCAGCGAGAGCGAAGTCAGTGCGGTTGTTATTGGCACTTATTGATCCCCATGCAGCGTTAACGAGACAAGCATGGATCCTCGGCCCGCTTCTCCTCGAACTACCGTCCAAGTCGAAACCAGTCATCCCCTCTCGAGTTGTATGCCACCCAGTGTAGCCCATCCGGCCTCACCTACGATCCTCCGGGGGGCGAATCAACATGAGCCGCTCGACTACGGCCGTTGATTTCTCTCCCGTGACCGATCGAATGACCAACCAGAGCGTCATCAGCCCCCAGGCGATGAAACCCAGGAGCAGCAGCACGGGAGGCACCCAGTTCGACGCGACGAAGATAATCGCGATCACCCCATAGATCAGAGCGCTGAACTGGAAGCACATGGCGCGCGAGGCCTCGGTGGCGATGCGACTCCCCGGCGAGGCCAAGGCCCGCGCAATGGCAGGGATCAGGAACATCGTCGGCAGGGTCGCGAGATGGAGAAACCCGGCCACCAAGTTCTGCACACCGTCATGAACGGAATGCCGAACCGCCGGAGTGCTCGGGAATACACCGGCCACCCGAGCCAATCCCTGCAATGAGGCGTTCAGGTCTGCCCGGGTCTGGGCGGTCAAGGCCATCCCCAACCTCTGCTCGAACAGTTCATCGCTCAGGCCACCTGATGCGTACACCCGCTGCAGGTACTCCACGGCACGGTCGCGTTGCACATCCGTGACCGTGGTGAAAAGACTCGGATCGATCATGTCACCCATGTTGCCCCATGGACAGACAAGTTCCACCGGGGTTAGCCCTGAACTCTCCCCGGTACCTTCCTGGGGATCAGCGCCGCCCGGAACCCAACCGGTTTCGCACCCGCAACGCCCGCTGCGCCTCTCGATTGGCGTCACGTTCCGCGATGCTTTGTCTCTTGTCCCAGTTCTTCTTGCCCGTGGCGACGGCTATCTCTACCTTGGCGTAGCCATCCTTGAAGTAGATCGACAGCGGGACGACCGTCCTCCCCGCGGCCTCGGTCTCCTTGGTGAGCCGGGTGATCTCCTTGCGGTTGAGAAGCAGCTTGCGGGATCGCTTGGCGGCATGGTTACGCCAGGTCCCGAACTCGTACTCGGGAATATTGACGTTGCGCAGCCAGACCTCGCCGTCATCCACCGTGGCGAAACCCTCGGCGAGTGAGACTCGCCCCATTCGCAGGGTTTTTACCTCGGTTCCGGTGAGTACGAGCCCGGCCTCGTAGGTCTCACCGATCTGGTAGTCGTGACGGGCTTTCTTGTTCTGGGCGACGAGCGTGCGTCCGGTTTCCCTGGGCATCCCGCCATGATGCCATGCCGGGACTCAACTGAACCAGCGAGACATCGGATTGGTAACGGAACCGTTCTCCCAGACCATGAGGTGCAAATGGCATCCAGTCGAGTACCCAGTGGTTCCCACATACCCGATGACCTGTCCCTGACTCACGTGGTCTCCGACCGAGACCACATAGCTGGTGGCGTGATTGTAGCCGGTGGTCACATAGGTGCCGCCCTTGCTGCCATGGTCGATCATGAGGCGGTTTCCGTACCCGGCGTTGAAGTAGCGCTCCGAGACCACGCCGTCTCCCGCGGCTCGGATCGGTGCTCCACAGCCGGCCGCGAAGTCAGTACCGTCATGCAGTTTGCTGTAGCCCAAGACAGGATGAACACGCATACCGTAAGGCGAGCTGACAGCACCGTCCACCGGATGGATGAAACCGCCGCTGGAGGAAGAACCCGTGTTCGAGCCGGATGAGGAACCAGACGAGGAGCTACTCTGCTGGGAGGAGCGCTCACGGGCCTGCCGTTCCTCCTCCTCACGTTTCTGCTGGGCAATGCGTTCCTGGATACGGCGGTCGACATCGCTTGACTCGCTTTCCAGCTCGCTCTGGCGTCCCTTCTCGGCAGTCAGTTGCGAGTCGGCCTTCTCCTTGGCTGCGTCGCGTTGAGAAACCTTCTCCGTAACTTCTGCGCGTTTCGCCTTCGCGGCCTCCTCCGCCTGCTTGGAGACTGCGAGTTGTTCGGCAGCCACTTTGCGAGCCTCGGCGGCGGCGGCCTCGGCATCATCCGCTTCCTTCTTCGCAGCATCCAGCTGGAATCGACGCGAGGTCAATTCGTCCAGTTCGAGCGCGCTGGAACTGAACAACGTGTCGGCCAGCTGGGCCCGCTGGTTCATGTTGCCCACGCCGACATCGCTGAAGAGAACCGATAACTCGACCAGCCCACCGTTCTGCTGCGTGATCACCGTGACCTCCTCGGAAGTACGGGCATCCACGGAGTCATAGGCAGCCTGGGCAGCAGCCGCGTCGGCCTTCGCCTTCTTGGCCTTGGTTTCCGCGGCCGTCAGTTCCGAGGCGCGTTGGGCATCCAGTTCCTTGGCGGATGTGAGCTTGGCTTCCGCATCGGACAGGGCAGTCTCGGCGGCGGCCAATTCCGTCTTGGCGGCCTCAAGGGCGTTCACCGCATCGGTGAGCTCCTTGGAAGCGCCTTCCACCACTGACTTCTGGGCTTCGAGCTGTGAATCCAGCTGATTTCTCCTGTCCTCCAGGTCGTCCGCACCGGCTCGCGGCGCGAACGCACCGAGCATCGTGAGGCTCAGCACTGAGGCAACCAGACCACGGGTGATTCGGTTGAGGATGGGGTTTTCGGGTAGATGGGGAAGAGCCCGATTCACCTTGATCTCCTTACACGTCAGATTCTTAGGTACTTTCTGGTCGCCAGCAGCGTCGGGATGATCGACAGGGCAACACCGACAACTGCTATGTAGATGATGGCATTGAAAACATGATTTGCGCCAATCCAAGCTATAGCTGGGATTGAAGGTCTGGCCGTTTGCTCAATCAATAGCAAATAGGTAATTGCAATTGAGCCAGAAGAGATGAGGACGCCAATCAGACCGGCGATAAGACTTTCCAGCAAGAAGGGCAGCAGAATGTAGAAGTTGGAGGCCCCGACCAATCGCATGATGCCGATCTCACGTCTACGGGTGAAGGCCGCCATCCGGATTGTGGTTGAGATCTGCAGGGCCGCCGCCAGCAGCAACAGGACACTCATTCCGATCGTCGCCCACTGGAGCCCTCCGAGAGTGTTGAACACGGGGTCGAGGACGCTCCTCAGATCCCTGACGTTCTGCACCCCCTGGAGCCCTTGGGCCTCGCTCACCACTCCCTTGTAATTCTCAGGATTCAGCAATTTGACGCGGAACGAGTCCTGCATCTGGTCAACTGTGCGGGAGGCGAGGACCGGGGAGTCCTTGAAAACCTTCTGGAACTCCTTGAAGGCCTCCTCCTGGGATTCGTAGAAGACCTCCTTGACCTCGGGATTTGCCTTCAGGGCGGCTTCAATCGCCTTGCGTTGGGCGTCCGTGGTGGCCTTCCCCGGTTCGCATGTTCCCCCCGTGCTGCGTTCCACACACAGGAACACGGAAATCTCGACCTTGCCGTACCAGCGGTCCTTGACGAGGTCCACCTCCATGGATGTGAGCAGCCCGACCCCGAAGAGCGAAAGGGAAACCGACATGGTGACTATGACCGCGATGGTCATGGCCATGTTGCGCTTCAACCCGGACCAGGTCTCCCGAAACGTGTGCCGCATTTGTTACTCCCGGTTTCTCAGTTGACGCCGTAGACGCCCTTGGCCTGATCACGCACGAGTTCACCCTTGCGCAACTCCAGGACACGGCGTCGCATCTGATCCACGATCGAGGAATCGTGGGTGGCCATGATCACAGTGGTTTCGGTCCGGTTGATCCGATCGAGCAATTTCATGATCCCGACGCTGGTCTCCGGGTCGAGATTTCCCGTCGGCTCGTCGGCGATGAGGATTTTCGGACGGTTCACGAATGCCCTCGCGATCGCGACCCTCTGCTGCTCACCACCTGAAAGTTCTTCGTTCAGCCGACTCTCCTTTCCCTCGAGTCCGACGAGCCTGAGAGTCTCCGGAACCACCTCCCGGATGACCCGCGACGGCTTGCCGATCACCTGCAGAGCGAAGGCAACGTTCTCGTAGACGGTTTTGCCCGGGAGCAGACGAAAATCCTGGAACACGGTTCCGATCTGGCGCCGCAACGCCGGCACCTTCCACTGGTTGAGGGTCGATAGGTTCTTGCCCGCAACGTAAAGCGTGCCCTTCGTCGGCCGGTACTCTCTCAAGATGAGACGCAGGAAAGTCGACTTGCCGGATCCCGACTGACCCACGAGGAAAACGAACTCGCCCTTGGCTATCTCAAGGTTGATGTTGCGAAGTGCCGGGCGATCCTGCCCGGGATAGAACTTCGTGACGTCCTCGAAAGTGATCACTGTGCTGCTCCGACCGACTAGGGGAAGTTTCCTGAGATTATCTCAGGACACGGCCTGTAGCAGTTAACCATGCCTCGCCGAACCTACCCAATCAACACGCCGCAGGTGGTTGATCCAAGTTATGGGCAGCACGCCGAAGGCCCCATCCGTCGTTGCCGCCCTGCGGCGGGACATCTGGTTCACCCGCCGGAGTATCCCACGGCTTCAGGCCCGGCCGAGACCATTTCGTCCGCGAGCCTTCTCTACCTCGCACCGGACGCATTCTTCTTGCGCCACCGGATGCCGGCATCAATGAAGCCATCCAGATCGCCGTCGAAAACAGCATCCGGGTTCCCCACCTCGTACTCGGTTCGCAGGTCCTTGACCATCTGGTACGGGTTCATTACGTAGGAACGCATCTGCGCACCCCAGGAGTTCCCCCCGTCTCCCTTGAGCGCGCTCATCTCCTTCTCGCGTTCCTGTCGAGCCAGTTCCAGGAGCCGTGACTGCAGTACCCGCAGGGCAGCCGCCTTGTTCTGCAGCTGCGATTTCTCGTTCTGGCAGCTGACCACCACACCAGTGGGAAGATGCGTGATGCGCACGGCCGAGTCAGTGGTGTTGACGGACTGCCCGCCGGGCCCCGAGGAACGGAAGACATCGACCCTGATGTCGGATTCCGGGATGTCGATGTGGTCGGTTTCCTCTGTCACGGGCAGAACCTCGACACCTGCGAAGGAGGTTTGACGGCGACCCTGGTTGTCGAATGGGGAGATTCGCACGAGGCGGTGGGTGCCCTGCTCCACTGACAGGGTGCCGTAGGCGAACGGCGCCTTGACGGCGAAGGTGGCCGACTTCAGCCCTGCCTCCTCCGCATAGGAGGTGTCGTACACCTCGACGGTGTAGCCGTGACGTTCGGCCCAGCGCAGATACATGCGCATCAGCTTTTCCGCAAAATCCGCGGCATCAACTCCTCCGGCCTCGGCCCGAATGGTGACCAAGGCCTCCCGAGAGTCGTACTCGCCGGACAACAGGGTGCGGACCTCGAGGGATTCGATTTCCTTCACGAGCCGGTTGAGCTCGCACTCCACCTCGGTCCTCGTCTCAGCGTCATTCTCCTCAACAGCCAGCTCAAGCATCACGGCGGCATCGTCGAGACGGCCACGCAGTCCCTCGAGGCGCTCCACCTCGGCCTGTCGGGCAGAGAGGGTCGAAGTGACACGCTGGGCGTTCTCCTGATCGTTCCACAGATCGGGGGCGGCCACCTCCTCCGCGAGCTGCGCTATCTCGGCACGCAGCCCCGGCAGGTCGGCCACCGCCTCGATGGATTCCAAGGACCTGCCTAGCTGGTCAATCTGGGTCATGAGGTCTGCATCAGCCACAAGCGGGCAGTCTACCGTCTCGAATCTGTTCCGATGACTGGTTGAATGGTGTCCTCGAAGGAAAGGAAACAAATGGCTGCCACGAAAACCCGTCTCAAGGCCGAGCTGGCGAAAGCGCTGCGCGCGAAGGACGAGTTCGCCAAGTCCACGATCCGCATGATGCTGGCCGCCATCACCGTCGAGGAGGTCGCTGGCAAGGTGGCGCGCGAGCTGAGCGACGTCGAGGAGTTGGCGGTGATCACCAAGGAGCGCCACAAACGCCTCGATTCAGCCGCGACCTATGCCCAGGCCGGACGCCCGGAACTCGCCGAGAAGGAAACCGCCGAGGCCGAGTTCATGACCGACTATCTGCCCGCCCCGCTGACCGACGAGGAACTGGACTCCCTCGTCGAGGCGGAGGTCGCGAAGGTGAAGGCAGCTGGTGAGACGCCCACCATGAAACACATGGGTGCCATCGTGAAGGCAGTAAACGCAGCTGCGGCAGGCCGCGCACCCGGAGCCGAGGTGGCGGCCCGCGTCAAAACAGCTCTTCTCAGCTGACTTGGCCCGGACCCGTCCCTTTGCCACAATGGGCGGACCCAAGGGCGCATAGCTCAGCTGGTCAGAGCACCTGCCTTACAAGCAGGGGGTCGGGGGTTCAAGTCCCTCTGCGCCCACCGGGAATCACCGCGTGGCGTCGTTTCGACGCACCAAAAACGTGACGCGAGGCCCGGGTAGGGTTTCCGCCTTCTCACCGTGCCCGGTTGTTGCTCCGTCGGCCCCGCCCTCCGGCGAGGATCCTCGAACGCGAATCCGGTCCGATTCACCGGCCCTAACGACGGCATCGACGAATTTCGAGAGCCCTTACCGGCAAACAGAATGATCACTCGTTCCTGCTCCGCTCTCACTAGCCGCGCGAGGCCTTCGTGCTGCTCCCGGAACGACTCAACCCACCTGATGCAAAGGCCCGGAGACGATGGATCCGAGTATGCGACACATGACGAAGGCTCTCGGGGGACCTAGACTGGCTCCTTGGAACAGCCGTGGTGGCGGGAAGGGGAAACGGATGACGGATGACTTGTCGTGGTCCGCCGGTCCCCGCAGGTCGGCTGATCGTGGGGCATCGGCCAGGCATGCCAGGACGGTTGATCCGGCTCCCACCCGGGGGCGTCGTTCGCTTCCTGAAACCGACTTTGATCCGGAACCAGCACGCAGGGGCGCTCGCCGGTTCGCGGACCCAGAACCCACACAGTGGCACGAACCGGATCGCAGCCCGTTCGATGGCTCGAGATCATCCCAGGTCGAAAGCCGGAGGCATCAAGAAATCCCCCACCTGTCGCGGCCCGAACCCACCAGACCAGAGCCTAGGCCTGAGCCGATTTCCGATTTCTGGTCGGTCGCCGAGGCGCGGAGCCGGGCATCAGCGATTGAGGTGGAACCCGAACTCCCGAAACACACCACCCCCGAGCCTGATCCGACGTCTTCACCACTTCCCTTGCCTGAAAACGTTGACGAGAAAGCGGAGAACGAGAAGGAAGTTGTCCCAACCCGAGCGGTCAAGCCTGATTTCCTGAGCAGGCTGAAACGAATCGGCCTGGTGACCCTGACCGGGATTCTGATCTTCGCCCTCGGCTTCACGGCCTGGTCCTGGGTCACCCGCGGCACATGGGAATTCGTTTCTCTCTGGCCCTTCGGAGCCAGCACCTCTCCCGAATCGCCGAATTCTCCCGCACCAGATCCGGCAGCATCCTCGGATCCCGAGAGCACAGAGGGGGCAAGGCCGGCCGACAGCGAGCAGGTCCTTGACGACACCAGCTTCACGGTTCCCACGGGATGGAAGGAGTACGGCGAGGATCAGCCACCGGCCGAACCCGACCGCAGGGTCGTGCGTCTTCAGCACTCCGAAACCGATGTCCGCCTTCAAGTGACCTCATTGGTTGAAATTCCCGAGGGGAAAGACCTCCTGGCGGCCTGCAAGGCACTCTCGACGAGTCAGCAGACACGTTTCAGCACCCCCATCCCCACCCCAACCTCCCAGGACAAGGTAAGCCAGGCTCAGGGCGGGAGCTACACCACCTGCGGTTTTGCGGGCGTGCGGACCGAGAACCAAGTACCGAGCACGGTCATGTTCACCTTCCTGCTGCGAACCAGCGACGGCCATGTGCTGATCCTGCGCAGCATAATTCCGGACTCCGTCGGCGGAGGATCCGCTGCACGACAAGAACTGGCGGGCATGAACTGTACCGCCAGCCTCAACTTCGGGATCGCTCTTCCGCTGTGCTGAGAAATACCGGCCGAATCATTTCTGACCGGGACGGCGGCTCAGGATGTCAAAGGGTTTGCGCAGAGAACGCCACCACTGGGTGTGGGGACGCATGCTCTCCCAGTCCATGTCATCGGCCACTTCGCGAAAAGGAGCGAACATACCCTCGACCTCGGCGTGCGCGGCCGCGTACTCGGTTTTGCCGTCACGCAATTGATGGTTCAGGTATCCGATGGCGTTCCAGGCCAGCCGGGTGGCGTTGATACGGTCGAACGGTGAAGGCGTGCCTCCCTGCTGCAGGTGCCCGACCACGGATTCCCGCACGGAGAACCGTCCGGTTCCCTCCGCCTCGTAGAGTTTGCTCAGTACCTCGGTGGTGTAGTGCTCGCTGGTCCCCTCCCCCACCACGGCCAAGTAGAAGTTACGCCCGGAGTCGAAGGCGTCGACGAGAGCCTTGATGTCGGTCTCCAGCTCGGTCAGGGTAATTCCGGTTTCAGGGAGGTAAGCCTTCTCGGCTCCCCCGGCCAGCCCGCCGATCAGTGGCAGGAAACCACAGCCGCGTCCCATGGTCTCCACGATGAACGCCCGCTTGCTGGCCGAGGCGCTCATCCGCAGCATGTCGATCGCATCCACCACCGTGTTGAGGGCCGTATCCGCCCCGACCGCCATCATCCAGCCCGGGAGGTTGTTGTCGATACTCGCCGGCACCACCGCAACCGGAATATTGAAAGCCGGGTAACGTCGACGTTCCCGTTCCATCAGATCAACCGATGCGTAGGCGTGGTAACCGCCCATCACCAGGAGGGCATCCACCTGGTGATCCTCCAGTTGACGCGCCATCGAGTAGAGCTCGGACTCCGATGGAATGTAGCGACGGGTCCCGAAATCTGCTCCCCCGGTGTGTGCCATGCCTTCTACGTCGGCCCAGCTGACATCGTCGAAGCTACCCTCGATCAGGCCCGGCATTCCACCGCGCACCGCCAACATCTGGTAGCCGAGGTCGATGCCGGAACGCACCGCGACTCTCGCCAGCTGGTTCATGCCCGGGGCCAGCGCACCGGCGTGCATGATCGCTATCCTCCTGCCCGCAGGGTCCGCCACCGATGGCTGCGCCTCGGTGATGGCACGGTAGATGTCGATCATCATGTGGAACCCGGGGCCACGAGACGAGATGGCTGCCTCGTAATCACCCTCAGCGATGTAATCAGCGATCCTGCGGGTGGCCACCACGGAGGCCAGCAGGGGGCGTGTTCCAACCCGGTCCCTGTGCACACCGACGAGAACCGGTTCGGTCTCGACGCCGGCACCGAGCACCTCAGAAACCGCCTCAACGCCACAGGCGGTCGCCATCCAACGGTCGTATGCCGACGGTTTTCCGCCGCGCTGGACGTGCCCCAGGATCGTGATCCGGGCATCCTCCCCGCTCTTCTCCTTCAGGATGTCGCGGATGCGGTTTGCAGTGATCGGCTCACCCCGTCGGTCCGCAGCACCCTCGGCAACCACGAGAATCGAGTCGCGTCTCCCAGCCCGCCTTCCCCGGCCGAGAACATCGATCATGCGATCCTCCCAACCTTCCCGGGGCGGAGATTCCGGCAGGAAGGTGTAGTCCGCGCCACCCGCTATGGCGCTCATCAACGCCAGATAGCCACAGTTGCGACCCATCACCTCGATAATGAAAGTCCTCTGATGCGACTCCGCTGTTGCAGAGATCGCGTCAATAGCCTCCGTTATGCGGTGCAGCGCGGAATCCGTCCCTATGGTCATGTCGGTACCGACCATGTCGTTGTCGATCGAGCCGGCCAGCCCCGCGATCTGGAGGACGGGGTGGCGCTCAGCCAGTTCCGGATCCAAATCGCCGCTGCTCACCAGCTCCGACAGCAGTTCACCCCATTCCAGACGCAATTGGCGAGTGCCGGTGAGGGAACCGTCGCCGCCTATCACGATCAACCGGTCGATGCCCGAGGTCACGAGGTTCCTCACCGCAGTCCGGCGTCCCTCGCGTTCCCGGAACTCGAGACAGCGCGCCGTCCCGATGACGGTGCCGCCCTTGTTCAGGATCCCGGAGACGTCATTCCACCCCATCTGTTTGATGTGATCGCCACCCGTGACAGCTCCTTGCCAGCCCTCCCGGATGGCGAAAACCTCCGCCCCTGCCTGGATCGCTCCTCGCACGATCGCCCGTACGGCAGCATTCATGCCCTGGGCGTCCCCACCCGAGGTGAGCACACCAATTCTTGTCCTGACGGTCATTTCCACACTCCTCCTGAGGTGGGGCGTCAACGTCGAGCGGTTCCCTTTGGGCGAACCACCTTGTGTGCCTGCCACTCCGGCGACACGTTTGCAGAACTGGTCAGGGACAGGCCCGCGGTGGCGGTTCCTTCGGCAAGGTCGCTCGGGGCAACGTATCCTGGCCTGCCGACCTTCGGGGTCAGCAACCAGATGAAACCGGTGGCGGCCAGATCCTTCATCGCATCCACCAGGCCGTCGACAACATCGCCATCGTCCTCCCGCCACCAGAGAACGACCGCATCCACAGCCTCTATGGCGTCCTCGATCATGTCCGCGTCGATGGCGTCCATGATCTCGTCGCGCAGATCAGGATCGGTGTCCTCGTCCCACCCCAGCTCCTGGACGACCATGCCTGCATCCAATCCGAGCAGTTCGGCTCCCCGCGCGGCTGTCACGACACTTCCCCTTGAATTATGTGTCCCACGAGACCTAGCCTGCCAGATCCCCCGGGCCCTGTGCACCCGGGGGATCCGATCCGTTTCAGGAGACAACCTTCACTCGGCGTCCCCGGTCTTTCCGGAGGACCCGGCGGAGACGTCATCGATGCGGTACCGCTGGGCAGCTTCCAGAGGCCATTCACGGGGCACCTCACCCTTCAGGGCAAGCTGCTGCAACACTGCGACGGCGATGGAGGGGCCGTCAATGTTGTAGTAGCGGCGGGCGGCCGCCCGAGTGTCGGAGAAACCGAACCCGTCCGCTCCGAGGGTCGTATACTCGCGCGGCACCCAAGGTCGGATCAGATCGGGCACGGCATGCATGTAGTCACTGACGGCGATGATTGGCCCCTCCGTACCAACCAGCTTTGACTCGACCCAGGTGGGGGCGTGCTCCCCGAACGGGTCTCTGAACCTGGCCTTGTCGTGAGCAAGACCTTCACGGCGCAGTTCGCCCCAGGAAGTGACGGACCAGACATCCGCAACCACCCCGTAGTCATCCTTGAGCAACTGCTGGGCCTCGAGCGCCCACGGAACGCCGACACCGGAGGCGAGAATCTGCGCGCGACGGGCGTCCTGGCCGATCCCCTCGAAGGAGCCGGGACGCAGCAGGTACATGCCTTTCAGGATTCCCTCGACGTCCACGTTCTCCGGTTCGGCGGGCTGCACGTAGGGCTCGTTGTAGACGGTGAGGT
>ERZ773073.1182-NODE-1182-length-12559-cov-12.959053_pt1 | contig 12559 bp, 10 predicted proteins | sample MGYA00580616_ERZ773073 | MGnify/ENA primary metagenome ERZ773073 (study PRJEB29015, sample SAMEA2737960) | human oral metagenome | biome: human oral; feature: human-associated habitat; material: dental | place: China | collected 2131 ...
ACTGATCATTAGTCCGCTGCAAATTGGATTGCTCGTAGGTGGACTCGTGGTGATGGCGGTAATTTCTGGCTGGCTACCGAGCCGCAAGGCAACAAAATTAGACCCAATCGAGGCATTAAGAACGGAATAGGAGAGAGATCGTGATTGAACTAAAGAATGTGACGAAAATTTATGGCAAAAAGAAGAATCAGTTTACAGCGCTAAAAGATATCAGCTTGACTATTCCAACAGGGGCAAGTGTGGCGATCTTAGGAAAATCTGGCTCAGGAAAATCGACGCTGATGCACGCGATTTCCGGCTTGGATAGGCCACAACGCGGCCAGGTGATCATTGACGGACGGGATATCTTGCAGCTGAAGCCAAGGCATATTGATGCGTTTCGGGCGAAGAAAATCGGCTTTATCTTTCAGAGCTTTTTCGTCCAAGGGAACGAGAGTGTGATTGATAACGTTAGCTTGCCACTGGAGATCGCGCAGTTGCCACATAAAAAACGAGCGCACAAAATTAATGCAGCACTCAAGGCAGTGGACCTATACGACAAGCGAAAGAATCGCGCCAAGGACCTATCGGGTGGGCAAAAGCAGCGTCTAGCGATCGCTCGGGCAATTGTCGGTGATCCGCAAATCATTTTTGCGGATGAGCCGACTGGCAACCTAGACAGCGAAACGGGCGCTAAAGTGGAGGAGTTACTGTTTGACTATAACAAGAAGAAGGGTGCGACATTGATCGTGGTGACGCATGACGCAGATTTAGCGAAAAAATGTGATCATCAGATTATAATAAAAGATGGGCACATTGAGCATTCGACTGTACCACAGGAGGTGAAACGTGGACGCTGAGAAATATGCTGAAGGCTTGGCAACCCAGCTGCGTAAAGGGTTTTTGGCGTACTGTGTGTTAGCAGTGTGCAGCAACAAGGCTCGCTATACCGGTGATATCATTGGTCGGCTGCAGGATGCGGAGCTTATGGTAGTGGAGGGAACAGTGTATCCGCTACTGAATCGATTACAAAAAGATTGGTTGCTCCAGTATGAATGGCAGGAAAGTGAGCAGGGCCCACCGCGCAAATATTATTCACTGACGGCGGACGGCCGAGCAGTAATGGAAGCGCTAAAGAAACACATCAAGACGCTCAATGCAACGCTAAAAAAACTCGAGAAAGGAGTTGAATCATGAAAGAAATAACCCGGGTGCACTTGGCGAAAACACCGTATGATATAGAAGTCGATGCCAAGAAACAGCTGGAGAAATATGTACAGGCAATTGCCCGAACAATGGATTCAGATGAGGCGATGCGTGAAATTGAGGCGCGGATGGTCGAACTGCTAGCCGGCCGTGGGGTCGCAAGCGGCGGCGTGATAACGGCAGCTGATGTGGCGGCGCTCAAGGAGCAAATGGGTGAGCCGCAGGAGTTTTCTGAGGATGGTCAAGCAGCACCGGAGATGGACGAAGAGTCTGAGCGTCCGGAGCGGCGGCTGATGCGTGATACGGAGCATGCGCTGATCGGCGGCGTATGTGCGGGTATCGCGGCATACTTTGGCATCAATCCGCTCTGGGTTCGGATTATTGCTATCATTTCACCGTTTGTGTCATTTGGTACGGCGGTGTTGATTTATATCGTGATGTGGCTGTCGGTTCCAGAGGCGCGAACTGCCTCTGATAAGCTACAAATGCACGGTAAGCCAGTAACGTTTGATTCACTAAAGCGTCAGGCTAACCAAAGTGAGACGCCCATAGAGCAGCGGAAGGGTATGCAATCGGCAGTAGCAAAAGTTATCCGGTTCATCCTCGGTACGAGCCTGCTCATGGCGGCGCTGATGATACTCTTTGTACTTGTCGTTGGGGGAATTAGTAGCGTGATGGCAATGAGTGGGCTTGAGGGGCTCTCTGCATATCCGTGGGCATGGGGTCTATGGGTGTCGTTAGTAATCGGTGGGATTGCAGCATTATGGCTGACCGCAACGCTGAGCTACAGTGCCTTTACGTGGAAGCTGAAACGATTATCGGTAATTAGTATTATCGTGACATTAATCATAGGGGTGCTGTCTACCTCGAGTATGGCATTGTTTGGTATGCGGACCTCAAATGAACTTGCACGTGATGAAGAGCGTTTGACGAAAGTTGTCCCAGTTGAGCTACCGAGTGACATGAAGGACGTAAAGTATGTCCATCTCGAGGGTGATCGTGCACGACTGCACTTGAATAATACCGCGCAGGGTGAGGTCAAGGCTGAGCTTCGCTATGTACACTTGAAGGATAGGCGTCCGCAGCCAAAGGTAACAGCAGTACGTGACGGTGATCGACTAGTATTAAAGGTTGAAGATCAGCAGTCTCGCTGCCGCACGACATGGTTTGGCTTTTCACCGGAGGTTGACATTTATTGCCTTGGATTTGTATCGATCCATGTATCAGGTCCGTTATCAGCATCGCCTGAGTCCCAGGTCCGCCCAAACGTAGTTTGGCCAAGGACATAAGGTTGGCGAACGGTCATTGAACTGCTACACTGGAGGGATGAAAGGAGCTAGTAAGTAGTGGCGTGGTGGCAAGCGATCATCCTCGGTATCATTGAAGGTGTGACGGAGTTTTTGCCAGTTTCTTCGACGGGACATCTGACGATTGTCGAGAAATTAATGGGGATGAGAATTGATGATCCAAGTCTGACGGCGTTCACGGCAGTGATTCAGATTGGCGCAATCTTGGCAGCGATCATCTATTTTTGGAGCGATATTTGGCGGGTGCTGAGCGCGTGGTGGCGCGGGCTATGGTGGAAGCGGGCGCGGCGACAGTTTGATTATGCATATGGCTGGGCGATTATCATTGGTTCGGTGCCGATCGCAGTGATTGGACTACTATTTAAGGATCAAGTTGAGACGGTATTGCGTAGCTTGTGGTTTGTGGCGGTAGCGTTGATCGGCTGGAGCTTGGTGATGTGGTGGGCTGATAAGCGTTCAGAAAAAACCAGTCACCGCAGTGAGCAGCAAACGACGTGGCGAGATACGCTGGCGATTGGCGTGGGGCAATGTCTGGCCTTGATACCGGGTATCAGCCGGTCGGGGGCAACGATCTCGGTGGGGCTGTTGCGGGGATTTGACCGAGTGACGGTGACGAAGTTGAGCTTTTTTCTCGGTATCCCGGCGCTGGTGGCGGCTGGATTACTGGAGATGCTGACCGCCTCAAAGCACATTGCTGGCGGCGTTGGTTGGACAGCAACGGGACTTGCAACCATCGTGTCGTTTGTGGTCGGCTACATTGCGATATCGTGGTTACTCAAATTCGTGGCACGGAATGACTTCTCGTTATTTATTTGGTATCGAGTCGGGCTGGGCGGTCTGATCATTGTTTTGCTGATGAGCGGTGCGATCAGTGCGGTTTAGTTGTCGTTAAAAGCACATGGTCACTTTTTTATGCTGCTACCTCGTGTTCTTTGGATTGGGCGACTACGGACGCGACTAGGAAATTATAAGTTTTGATCGTGTTCTTCATTCTATGATACGATTATAATATAGAGGTCAGTGGTCATGACATCTTGTCCTTATTATGACGAGAAACTGCAGGAGTTAGGAGGGAGAATGATAGAAGTCAAACATATTACCAAGACGTACGGCGGCAAGAAAGATGCTTTCGTGGCGCTGGATGATGTTAATATCGAGATTGCTGATGGGGCGAGTGTGGCGATTTTAGGCAAATCTGGTTCCGGAAAATCAACGCTGATGCATGCTATCTCAGGCTTGGATAAGCCTGAGCGGGGTGAAGTGTTGGTTGATGGCGAGGATATTTTGCGCCTCAAGACGCGGGCAACGGATAGGTTCCGCGCTGAGAAGATAGGCTTTATTTTTCAGAGTTTTTTCGTCGAAGGTGGTGAAACGTGTTATGACAATGTCAGTTTGTCGCTGGAGACTGCTGGCGTCCCTCATGCTCAGCGCAAGCGGCGCATCGAGTCGGCATTAAAAGCGGTTGATTTGACTGATAAGACCAAGGTGCGTGCTAAACATCTCTCTGGTGGGCAAAAGCAGCGCCTGGCGATCGCCCGGGCTATTGCCGGTGAACCAGCGATTTTGTTCGCCGATGAGCCGACCGGCAATCTTGACTCGGTAACATCGGCGGTGATTGAAGATCTGTTATTTGAGTATCAAAAACAGCATGGCGCAACCTTGATTATCGTGACGCATGATGAAGATTTAGCGAAACGATGTGAGCGAATTATTCGCATCAAAGATGGTCGAATTGAATCTGATTCGGCGATTGAAGACGCGATTCGGATCGCTCAAGGTAAAACGGTGGCCTCGGGGGCTCATCGTCATGCCGCTACGGTGACAATTGCCGCCGCAGCCCCTCTGCCTGAGCCAAAGAAGCCTCGTCGTCAGGCGAAACAGTCAAGAGCCACGAAACCTATCAAAAAGGAGGCGAAAAAATGAAAACGCTAGATATCGTACGCCGTGCTGGGCGAAATCTGCGGCGAGCGAAAATACGCACCTTGCTCACTAGTGTCGCCATCGCGGTGGGTGGCTTTGCGATTACCGCGAGTTTGATGGCCGGCGAAGGGGCGCGGCAGTATGTTGATCGGATTATTAGCAGTAATTTTAATCCTCAAGGATTGATGGTTAGTAAGGCCAGCGAGACATTCACTGGTCGCAGCAGTAAGTCACTCAAAGAATATAAGCCGGATACTGGCGCGCATCGTGGCGGGGAAGTTGAGCTATTAACTCTTGACGATATAGCGAAATTGAAGGCGCGCAGTGACTTGAAAGATGTGACGCCGCTATATCAATTGAACCCAAAATACCTGACGTTTAGTACCAAGTCTGATAAAAAGTATACGGGCGAGGTAGCGATGCGCGATAGCGGTATTCGTGTTGAGACAGCAGCGGGCAAGGCAATGTCTAAGGGTACTCAGTTGGGGGATAATGAAGTGATGATACCAGAGTCCTACCTTGAGGAATTGGGAATCTCTGCGGACAAGATCATTGGTAGCAAGTTGACGCTCACCGTTGAGCAGGCGCCGCAGAAAGTCAGTGAAGAGGATATTGCCAAGGCGTATCGGCAGCGCGGCGAGGCTGGCGTGCGTGAACTAACAAGTAGTAAGTTGAAGCACAAAGAGCTGACCATTGTGGCGGTATCAAAGAAATCGCCGGAGCAAGCGACGAATACACCAAATACCTATGTCAGCCCAGAGACTGCCAAGGAGCTGACTGAATTTGCGACGCTCGGTACGCCGCAGTACCAAAAGTACATTACCGCTTCAGCAACGGTGGCTGACGGTAAAAAGCCCGAAGACGTCAAGAAAGCTCTTAAAGATGAGTTGAACCTATCAGCGGTAACTTCAAAAGATATCCAAGAGCTGCTCTTTACGTTTGTAAACTTGCTGCAGTGGATTGTGTTTGGATTTGGTGTATTAGCGTTGGTGGTGAGCATCTTTGGTATTGTCAATACACAGTACATTTCGGTGCTGGAGCGGACGCAACAAATTGGGCTGATGAAGGCACTTGGTGCTAGTCGGCGTGATGTTGCCAGGCTGTTTCGCTATGAGGCGGCGTGGGTCGGCTTTTTGGGCGGTGCACTCGGGGTGCTTGGCGCGTGGGGAATTGGTGAGCTGTGTAACCCAATGATCTCCGGGGCGCTTAATTTAGGAGAACATTCACTCCTGATATTCGTACCAATTAGCGGTCTCGTCATCGTTGTTGGGCTGATGTTAGTAGCAATCATTGCGGGATTCTTGCCAAGTCGCAAGGCCGCGAAGCTTGACCCAATTGAGGCGCTGCGTACGGAATGACTGGCTCATACTACGTAATCGTGGCTGACCTGTCGTAATTGCCCGCGATTTTTGATAAAATTATGGCTTTTAGAAGATGCTCATGCTATAATCACGGTAGATAGGCGTATAGCAAGATCAAATAGGGGATATAATACAATATGAACGAGCGCTCAGATAAAACATATGCGAGTCGTAAACTGGTAATATGTTTATTTATCGTCACGATACTAATTATTCTACTGCTGTGGTGGTGGCCGTGGGGCGGCGGTAATCGCTTTTACAAGGGGGTTCGTCCAGATCAGATTAGCCTGCGCCAAAGCAATGGCAAGGTGCAGTGGCAGTTTATGGACGGCGACTGGCAGGATATTGTCTCTCTTTCTGAGTTGCGAGGTGATAAGGGCGAGAAAGGCGACAAGGGTGACAAAGGTGACACTGGTGAGGCCGGAGCCGCTGGTAAAGACGGTAAAAACGGCGTAAGTACAGGACAGCGTGGAGCTAACGGTCGGGATGGAGCGAATGGTAAAAACGGTGCGACCGGGCCAAAAGGTGACACCGGTGCTCAGGGTCCAGCTGGTCCACGGGGCCAAAAGGGTGACAAGGGCGAGAAGGGCGATGCCAATGGTGTCGTCGGTCCGGCTGGCCCACAGGGTCCCAAAGGTGATAAAGGTGATACTGGCCAACAGGGTCAAAAAGGTGATAAGGGCGACAAAGGTGATACTGGTGCCAAGGGAGATAAAGGCGACGCCGGCGCTAAGGGTGAGAAAGGTGACAAGGGCGAGAAGGGCGATGCTGGCCAACAGGGTGCTAAAGGCGATACCGGAGCGACAGGTGCTCAAGGTCAAAAAGGTGATGCTGGTAACGATGGGCGAGAGATTGAGTTACAGAAAACTGCGTTGTATATCCAGTGGCGCTACAGGGGTGATGCTACTTGGAATAACCTCATTGCATTATCTGACTTGAAGGGTCCGAAGGGCGATAAAGGTGATACCGGTCCACAAGGTCCTGCTGGCCCGCAAGGTGCAGCAGGGTCTCAAGGTGCAACCGGTGCACAAGGTTCTCAGGGGCCTGCTGGTCCACAAGGCCCGAAGGGCGACACTGGCCCTGCCGGCCCACAGGGCCCAGCTGGTCCCCAAGGCCAAAAAGGTGAGAAAGGTGAAAAAGGTAATGATGGTCCACAAGGTCCTGCAGGTCCTCAGGGAGCCAAAGGTGATACCGGTCCGGTAGGTCCAGTCGGTCCCGCTGGCCCGCAAGGACTCAAAGGCGCTAAAGGCGACACCGGAGCGACAGGCGCTCAAGGTCAAAAAGGCGACAAAGGTGACACTGGCCCAGTAGGTCCTCAGGGCCTGCCCGGCCCCCAGGGTATACCAGGTGTTAAGGGGGATAAAGGTCCTATCGGCCCACAGGGCGCTAAAGGTGAGACTGGCCCAGCGGGGCCACAGGGTCCACAGGGCGCTAAGGGTGAGAAAGGCGAGCCAGGAGCCAAGGGCGACACTGGCCCTGCCGGCCCGCAAGGAGCTAAGGGAGATGCCGGTGCACCTGGGGCTAAAGGCCCGAAGGGCGACGCTGGTCCCCAAGGACAAAAAGGTGATAAAGGTGAAAAGGGCGAAGCTGGTGCAAATGCAACAGTCAATGTGACAAATAGTACTCAGCCATGTTCGACTGGCCTTACTGTCACGGGCAGTGGTACGCCGAATATTGGACTGACATTTACCGGATCAAACATTCCGGCCGGTGGATCAATTGGTCAGGTGCTGATGAAAAAGTCGGCGGCAGATTGTGATGTTGCGTGGAGGAGCTTGCCGCAAGAAACGATGTTTGCCGGTTCCATCGGTGTCGGTAATGGCAACATCGCGGCGGTAAATGTTAACGCTGACACTTATACGGCTATTCCGATGACAACGATCACCACGAATACCGGCGGTGGCACCTGGGATCCAGTGAATCACACGTATACCATTCCAAGCGACGGTGTATATTTCATCCGTTCCAGTATTCGTACCGTTGACAACTCGCCGATGCGTAACATTTACCAAATCGTTAATGACGTGAATGGTGATCGTCCAGAGGGCGCGTGGTCATCTAACCAAGCCGGCATTCGCCGTTCGACGCTGCCGTATTCACGGATGATGCGGGCCACAGCTGGTACCAAGCTGAAATTGATCGTTGTGTCAGACCTCCAGAGTGTGCAGCTCAGCGACGCAAGCCTGACAATTACCAAGCTTTCAAACTAGTCAAGTTAGCGAGATAAATTATCGTATATCTGCTACAATGATACCATGTTAGATATTCGCTTTATTCGAGATAACGCCGAAGCAGTGCAGACTGCGGCGAAACACAAGGGGTGTGACGTGTCTATTGCGACATTGTTGCAATTAGACGACGAGCGTCGTGAGGCACAGCGGCAGGTTGATGAGTTGCGCCAGCAGCGTAATGAGATTGCTGCCAAAATGAAGGGCGGCAAGCCTGAGCCAAGTTTGATTGAGCAGGGCAAGGCCATCAAGGCCAAGCTGAGCGGGCTCGAGACTCGGCTGAGCGAGGTCGAAGAGCGCTACACGGCGCTACTCAAACAAGTCCCCAATATGCCGCACGCCGACGTGCCAATTGGCCTGAGTGAGGATGAGAACGTTGAGGTAAAGGTCGTCGGTGATATTCCGACCTTTGATTTTGCACCGAAAAATCACTACGAAATCGCCGAAGCAAAAGGCTGGCTCGATAAAGAGCGCGCTGCCAAGGTTGCTGGCGCTCGCTTTGCCTATATCATGGGTGATTTGGTGTTGTTGCAACAGGCGATTATCCAGTTTGTGATCACGTCTCTCACCAACCCAGCGGTGATCAAAGAGATCGCCGAAAAGGCTGGCCTTGATGTCAATACAAAACCATTCATCCCAGTGCTGCCACCGCTTATGATTCGCACCGAACCGTATGATCAGATGGACCGTCTCCAGCCGAGTGACGATCGCTACAAGATTGAGGGTGAGGAACTGTGGCTGCAGGGAAGTGCTGAACATGTGCTCGGCAGCATGCACGCGGGTGAGATTTTTGATGCGAAACAGTTACCACTTCGGTACTTAGGCTTTGCGACCAGCTTCCGCAAAGAAGCGGGGACGTATGGCAAGGATATGGAGGGGCTGATTCGGATGCACCAGTTTGATAAGCTGGAGATGGAGAGTTTCACCGAGGCGAAGGACAGCTATAACGAGCACCTCCTATTTATTGCCATCCAAGAGTGGTTGTTGGCCCAGCTGAAGTTGCCGTACCACGTGCTGATGAAATGCACCGCTGATATCGGTAAGCCAAATGCGCGTGGTGTTGACATGGAAGTGTGGCTACCGGGTCAGGGCAAGTATCGCGAAACGCACACCGCTGATTATATGACGGATTATCAGGCACGCCGCTTGATGACGCGTGTACGTACGAACAATGGAGTTGAATTGATCCACACGAATGACGCGACGGCCTTTGCGTTGGGCCGCTGTATGGTGGCGATTATCGAGAATTACCAGACCGCAGAGGGTGATGTCGTGGTGCCGGAAGTTCTGCGTCCATATATGAATGGCCGCGAGATGATATAATGGAATCTAGGAGGGTATATGGCACTGACGAACGATGATAAGCAATGGATCAAGGGCGCGATCGCTGATGGCGTGGTCGAAAGCAGACTACAGGCACTGACAAACGACATTAAAGAGATCTGTGATGTTATGTTTTACCGCGCTAGCATATAATAATAGGAGGAAGAAATGATTAAAGATATTACCATTACCGGCGTCAAATACGAATTGACGGATACCACAAAGAAATACGTCGAGCGCAAAATTGGTGCGCTGGGTAAGTACTTGCCGCGACATGCCCGCAAGAGTGCCACCGCTGATGTCAAGATCAAGCAGATTGATAATCCTGGCGGCAACAAGTACGAGGTTGAAGTAATTATCAATGTGCCAGACAAGAAAATCACCGCTAAAGATTCGACCATGAACGTACTAGCCGCGGTAGATATCGTTGAGGCGAAGCTGAACGGGCAGCTACGCAAATACAAGGATGATGTGTTGACACACGTTGGCAGCAGCCGCGGCGTACTGGCACGGTTCAAGCGCGGTTTCCAACGCGAGCAGTAGAAGGGATTTTAATTAACACCCTTTAATTTTCCAGCCCTGCACGGTATAATTGTATACAGTTTTTGAAAATGCCTGAAAGTGAGGGAGTTTTGAGTTTATGGCAATGACACAACAAAAGGCGCTGAGTAAGATTTTTGGCGATCCGCAGAAGAAGATTTTGAAGCGGCTGCAGAAGCAAGTTGACGTAATTAACGGTCTGTCTGAAAAGTATGAAAAAATGTCGGACAAAGATTTGCAGGCGCAGACAGAGGCGCTGAAAAAGCGTTTGGAAAAGAAAAATGTAACACTGGATACGATTTTACCGGATGCCTTTGCGGTGGTGCGCGAAGCCGCCAAGCGTGTCATCGGTGAGCGTCCGTACGATGTCCAGCTAATCGGCGGTATGGTGCTTCATGAGGGTAATGTGGCTGAGATGAAGACCGGTGAAGGTAAAACCTTGGTGGCAACGCTGCCGACCTACCTCAACGCATTGGAAGGCAAGGGTGTTCACGTGGTGACTGTCAACGATTATCTGGCGCAGCGCGACGCTGGCTGGATGGGCCAGGTGTATGACTTTTTGGGTTTGACGACTGGTGTGATTATCAACGAAGCGTCATTTGTGTATGACAAAGAGTATGATAATGAGCATCATGACGATCCGCGCATGCGCAAGCTCCGTCCGGTCACTCGCAAAGAAGCCTACGCGGCCGATATCACCTACGGTACGAACAATGAATTTGGCTTTGACTATTTGCGCGACAATATGGTTAATGACGTTGATTTGCTCAGGCAGCGCGAGCTGAATTTCGCCATCGTTGACGAGGTGGACTCCATTCTGATCGACGAAGCGCGTACGCCGCTGATCATCTCGGCGCCAGCAGCCGAGAATCCAGATAATTACTACACGTTCGCTAAAGTCGCCAGTAAATTAGTGCCAGAGGACTACGTCCTAGACGAAAAGCGCCGCAGTGTGGCCTTGACCGACGAGGGTGTGGAGAAAGTCCAAAAACTGCTGGGTATAAAAAATTTGTACACGCCAGACCACGTGCGCAGCGTTTACCATATGGACCAGGCGCTGCGAGCACAAACATTGTTCAAGCGCGACAAAGATTATGTGGTGACCAATGATGGCGAAGTGATTATCGTCGATGAGCACACCGGTCGTTTGATGCAAGGACGCCGTTACAACGAGGGCTTGCACCAGGCAATTGAGGCCAAAGAAGGCGTACCGGTACTAGAAGAAAGCATGACGTTGGCAACCATTTCGTTCCAGAATTATTTCCGTTTGTACAATAAACTTTCCGGTATGACTGGTACGGCGTTTACTGAGGCGGAAGAGTTCCAACAAATTTATTCACTGGACGTTATCCAGATTCCACCGAACAAGCCAGTGATTCGCGACGACAAAGAAGACCTGATTTTCAAGACCGAAAAGGGCAAACTGAAGGCGGTGGCCGAAGCCATTAAGGATTATCACAAGCAAGGCCGGCCGGTGCTGGTTGGCTCTGGCTCGATTGCCAAGAACGAGCAGATTGCCAAATATCTGGAAAAAGAAGGCATCAAGTTTGAGATTTTGAACGCCAAGAATAATGAGCGCGAGGCAGCTATCATCGAGAAGGCCGGTGAAAAGGGTGCCATCACGCTGGCGACGAACATTGCTGGACGTGGTACCGACATTAAATTGGGCAAGGGCGTCAAGGAATTGGGTGGCCTGGTGGTGATCGGCTCAGAGCGGCACGAGTCGCGCCGGATTGACAATCAGCTGCGCGGCCGCGGCGGTCGTCAGGGCGACCCGGGCGAGACGCAGTTCTATGTGTCAACCGAAGATGATTTGATGCGAATTTTCCAGGGCGAGCGCATCGCTGCATTGATGGACCGGCTGGGTGTCGACGAAGAAACGCCAATTCAAAACCGTGCCGTATCAAAGACGTTGGAGGCAGCCCAGAAGCGCGTTGAGGGCTACAACTTTGATACGCGCAAAAATGTTGTTCAGTACGACAACGTGATTAATCGTCACCGCCGTGTGGTCTACACGATGCGGCGAAAAATCCTTGAAGGCGACAATATTCAGCCGGAAATTGAGCGGTTGTTGCGCGACAGAGTCAAAGAGTTGGTGACGCTACCAACAAAAAACAACCCGAAGTTTATCGAGGAGTTTACGGCAGCCTTTCCAGTCGATGAAGCGGCTGTGCGCAAGGTTGGCCGCGAGAAAAAAGACCGGCTGCGCCTCCAGAAAGCCATGAAACTAGCACGTCAGGCCTACCAGGAAAAAGATGAAGAAATTGGTGCTGAGGAGCTGCGTGGTGTGGAGCGTGAGGTGTATATGGCGGTGCTCGACACCTTGTGGATGCAGCACCTGGAGAATATGCAGCATCTACGCGAAGGGATCCACTGGCGCAGCGTTGGGCAGCGCGATCCGTTAGTAGAATACCGGGCGGAGTCACAAAAATTGTTCACCAGCCTTCAGGAAAATCTGCGTAACGAAGTTCTGAACACAATTTTTCATATTCATAGATCTGACGCGGTGATTCGTCAGTCGCAGGATGATGAGTATGACACCGAGCTAACGCGCCTAGCCGAAAGCGCAGTTGAGCGTGGCGTTAATGAAGTTGGTGCGGGCGAGGAAAATCGCGACGGTGACTTTTCGGTGAAAAAAGGCAAATCAAGCGCCGAGTCAAATCGCGCTAAGAACCAAGCGCGCAAGAAAAAGAAA
>ERZ773073.1184-NODE-1184-length-12552-cov-3.331119_pt1 | contig 12552 bp, 13 predicted proteins | sample MGYA00580616_ERZ773073 | MGnify/ENA primary metagenome ERZ773073 (study PRJEB29015, sample SAMEA2737960) | human oral metagenome | biome: human oral; feature: human-associated habitat; material: dental | place: China | collected 2131 ...
TGTTGCCCAGATGCTCGCTGATGATGCGCACGTCCACAGCAAAAAGCTCCGCCATAATTTTTTGCGTGAGCCAGATTTCACCCGCTTCGTAGCGGACACGCAGGCTTTGGTTGCCATGCTGTGCCGTAAAGATTAAAAATTCAGCCGTGCTGTTGCGAATGAGTTTGCTCATTGTGCTCTCTCTTTCACTGGCCTTGCCTCGATTCCTGGTTTACTCACGGAAAAAAGCACCCCGGAAGCCAGCGTGGATAGGGCGTTTCCGGCGGGGCGCCTCTGAAACCCTTATGGATAAAGGATTTCCGGGCAGGGTGCCCGGAGATGCCCTGTTTACACGGGCTTCAGGGCATCCCTTGTGGAATTGATTTTATTGACGCCTCCCGCGGCGCGGGCGCTGTGCTGGCCGTGCTTGCGGTAAATCCTGAGCCATGCCGAAATCTGCCAGCAGGCGACGGACGGTCGCTTCGTCCAGTTCCTCGACCCGGCCGCGTTTGAGGCGGGGCGGCAGAATGAAGGGGCCGTAGCGCACCCGCATCAGGCGGCTGACGGTGACGCCGACAGATTCAAACATGCGCCGCACTTCGCGGTTGCGTCCCTCGTACAGCGAGACGCGATACCAGCGGTTGGCGCCTTCGCCGCCGTCTTCGTGCAGCGAGGCAAACTGCGCCATGCCGTCTTCCAGTTCGATCCCGTCGATGAGGCGCCGTTGTGCCTCCGGAGTCAGTTCGCCGAGCACGCGCACGGCGTATTCGCGGATGAGTTCGTAGCGCGGGTGCATCAGGCAGTTGGCCAGTTCGCCGGAAGTCGTAAATAGCAGCAGACCGCTGGTGTTGAAGTCGAGACGGCCGATCGCAATCCAGCGCGCGCCGGAGAGTCTGGGCAGTGCCGTAAAAACGCTAGGACGGTGGTCGGGGTCATCGCGCGAGACAATTTCGCCTTCCGGCTTATGGTAGAGAATGACGCGCGGCAGGCGGCCGGAGAAGCGCAGATTGACCAGACGGCCGCCGATCTTGACGCGGTCGCCCGGATAGGCCGATTGGCCGAGCATCGCCGTTTGACCGTTGATCGTTACGCGACCGGCGGCAATCCATTCTTCCATTTTGCGGCGCGAGCCGAGGCCGCTTTGGGCGAGCAGTTTGTGCAGGCGTTCCGGCGTGCCTTGCGGTTCCCGGAAATTTCTGCGCCGGCCTTTTTTGCCGCGGCCACTGTCTCCGTGTAAGGCGGCCGGGTCGGGCTGAATGGATCGGGCGGATCGTGTGGACTGTGCAAATGCGATGGCCAGATCGACATTTTCTGTGTGGCGAGGCGGGAAGCGGTGTTCTGTCGGCGTGCGGCGTAAATTGCGCGGGCTTTCCGGGCGATCCGGTTTGTCCGCCAGCGCCGGCCTGTTGTTCCTATCGTGCCTATCATTTCTGTCGCGTTTCCCACGCCATGCTGGCCGCTCCGACCTTTCCGGCTGTGATTGTTTCTGTCGGGCTTGCTGAGGCGGGCGATCCTGCCCGTCACCTTGCCGGTCATTTCGGTGACTTGGCCGCGCCTTTCGTGTTGCCTTATCGGGCGAGCCATTTTTATTCCGGCGCACCAACGGGGCGTCAGGATGTCCGTAACGATTGCGTTCGCTGGGTTCTTCATACCACGGACGGTGCTCGTGATGCTCAGGTTGTCGGCGAGGGCGGTCTGATTGGCGGAATGGTTTAGAGGCCTTCGGCGACCGTGCAGAACGCGCCTGTGCTGGGCGCTCATCCGCGCGGATGTTTTCGCGCGAGGGTGCTTGCCCGGCATGGTTGCCGCGCTTTGGGGCGGTTTTTTGTGCGGATTGTCCAGCAACGGCTTTTCTTGCCGGTCTGCCGGCGCGGCCTTTGGAATCATTGGGCATGGGATAGATCCAGTTCGTGGTTCATCATCGCTTCAAGCGGCGGCAATTCGGAAATGCTGCGCAGGCCGAGATCGTCGAGAAATTTGCGTGTCGTTGCCAGTAGAGCGGGGCGTCCCGGGGTATCGCGGTGGCCGACGACATCGATCCAGCCGCGTTCTTCGAGCGCCTTGATCACCTGCGAGGAGACCGTGACGCCGCGAATATCCTCAATGTCGCCGCGCGTCACCGGCTGGCGATAGGCGACGATGGCCAGGGTTTCGAGTACGGCGCGCGAGTATTTCGGCGGTTTTTCCGGGTTAAGTTTTTCCAGATAGGGCGTGAACTCAGCGCGCGTGCGGAAGCGCCAGCCGCTTGCCAGCTGAAGCAGCTCGAGCGGCCGCTCCGCCCATTCGGCGCGCAGTTCGTCGAGCAGGACACGCAGAACGTCGGCGCCAATGTCGCCATCAAAGACGCGGCGCAGATCCGCCATGCTTAGCGGGTCGGCTGCGCTGAGCAGCACGGCCTCCAGAATCCGCTTGAGTTCGCGGGCGTTATCCGGCGGGTCAGGCGGCGACATTTCGAGCGCAAAGGCTTCTGCTTCCAGGGAGGGCATTTCGCTCTGCGCCTCCGGCGCCGCATTCGGGTCCGTGCCCGGATCATCAGGCTGTGCTGCGTTTTCGGCATCAGTGCGCCTTTCCGAAGTGTCAGGAGAAAGCTGAGTTTTCTGTGCCGGCGGGATCGCTGCCGCTTCGGGCTGATCCGCTTTGCCGGCTTGCCGTGAAGGCGTTGTGCCGGCAGGTGCGGTTTTGGGGGGAATGTCATCCATCGGCCAACCTCACGTAGATGGGGGCAAAAGGGTGTTCCTGCGTCATTTCGAGCAGGCGTTCGCGCGCTAGTTCAAGCATGGCGATGAAGTGCACGACGACGACCTGCGGGCCGCCTGCGGCATCGAACATGTGCGCAAACTCGACGAAACCGCCGTTGTCGCGCAGTAGGCGCAGAATCTGGCCCATGTGCTCGCGCACCGACAGTTCTTCGCGCGCGATGGTATGGCGCATATGCAGTTTGGCCTGGCGCAGCACGGCCTGCCAGGCCGCGTGCAGATCTTCCGGGCGCACGTCGGGCAGGCGGCGTTGTGCCGATTTTTCGACCCAGACGTCTACCCAGTCGAAATCACGCTCGGCCTGCGGCATGTCGTCGAGCCGGCGCGCCGCCAGCTTCATCTGCTCATATTCGACAAGACGCCGTACCAGCTCGGCGCGCGGGTCCTCGGCGTCCTCGCCTTCCGGCACTTTCGGGCGCGGCAGCAGCATGCGCGACTTGATTTCGATCAGCATGGCCGCCATGACCAGATAGTCGGCCGCCAGTTCGAGATTCTGCGCGCGCATCGCCTCAACGTAGGTCAGATATTGTTCGGTGAGCGGCGCCATCGGGATGTCGAGAACGTTGATGTTCGCCTTGCGAATCAGGTAGAGCAGCAGGTCGAGCGGGCCTTCAAAGGCTTCGAGCATGACCGCCATGGCGTCCGGCGGGATGTACAGATCGAGCGGCATCTGCTGCATCGGTTCGCCATAAATGCGGGCAACCGGCTCGCCGGCCTCCGCCGGCGCGGTAATAGCGGCGGCCGAAGCCGGCGGTGCCGTGCGCATCTCCGGCGTTTCCGGGGCGTGTGCGTGTTCCTGCATGCTGCTTTCCGCTGTTCCTAAGCCGGATTCGGAATCAAGGGGCGTTGGATTCACGTCAGTGCGAACAGGGAGAGAATGAACCGCTCAAGGGCATCGACCAGCGGCCAGACCGTTACGTCGAGTGCGCCCAAATAGAGAAGCGCGATGAGGATGAAAAATCCCCAGCGCTCAAGTTGGGCGAATTGGCTGGCCAGCGGTTCAGGCAGCAGACTGACGGCAATGCGTCCGCCATCGAGCGGCGGCAGAGGAAACAGATTGAGCATCGCCAGCGACAGATTGATGATGATGCCGACCTGGCACATCAGCGCCAGCGGCTGACTCAGCATGTTGTCCGGGATCAGCGTGTCGAGCTTGAGCAATGCCGTCCAGCCCACGGCCATCAGCAGATTGACTGCCGGGCCGGCTGCGGCGACCCATAACATATCGCGCTTGGGGTGGCGCAGGCGGTGGATGCTGACCGGCACGGGTTTGGCCCAGCCGAACAGGATCGGGCTTTTGAACAGGGCAAGCAGCAGCGGCAGCAAAAGCGTGCCGATCGGGTCGATATGGCGTAGCGGGTTGAGGCTGATGCGTCCGGCCTGCCAGGCCGTCGGATCGCCGAAATGGCGGGCGGCGTAACCGTGCGCCGCCTCGTGCAGGGTGATGGCAAGAATGGCCGGCGGGGCGGCGACCAGAATGATTTGCAGGGTATCGGAAAGATCCATGGCGTTTTATTCTTCCGCGAGGGTCAAACCAAACGGCGCAAGCGGCCCGCGCCCCGCACGCACAAGTTGTGGCGGCAAATGGGTCAGGTCGATCACCGTCGTCGGTTCGATGCCGCAATGGCCGCCGTCGAGCGTGAGATTGAGTGCATCGCCAATCCGGTCGTCGATTTCCCAACCTTCGGTCAATGGCGTTTCATCGCCTGGCAGCAGCAGGGTCGAGGTCAATAGCGGTTCCCCCAATTCTGCCAGCAACCCCTGCGCAAGCTTGTGATCCGGCACGCGCAGGCCGATCGTCTTGCGTTTAGGGTGCAGCACGCGGCGCGGCAGCTCGCGGCTGCCTTCGAGAATGAATACGTAGCTGCCTGGCGTGGTTGCCTTGAGCAGGCGATACTGGGCATTGTCGACGCGTGCAAATTGGGCGATCTGCGACAAGTCGCGGCACATCAGCGTCAGGTGGTGGCGCTCATCAAGCTGGCGAATTTGCCGGATGCGATCCATTGCCGCTTTCTCGCCCAGACAACAGGCCAGCGCGTAGCAGGAATCGGTCGGGATCGCCACGACGCCGCCGGCGCGCAGCGTTTCGCCGGCCTGCGCCAGCAGGCGCGGTTGCGGATCGTCGGGATGAACCGTCAGATAGCGTCTCATCGGAAAAGCTCCCAAATAGGTGTCAGCCCGTCCGGCAAAGGGGCGATATGTCCCAGATCAGTGAGACTTTCCCCGGCGCCGTGGAAATCCGAGCCGCAGGTGGCCGCCAAGCCCAATGTCTCGGCCAGCCGGGTACATTGTGCAATGCTCTCGCGCGGCATGGCGCCGGAGACAACTTCCAGCCCGCGCCCGCCGACAGCCTTGAATTCCTTGAGCAACTGCCGCAATGCGCTGCGCGTGAAGTTGTAGCGCGTCGGATGTGCAATTGAGGCCAGGCCGCCGGCGCTGTTTACCCAATCGACCGCATCCTGGAGCGACGGCCAGCGGTGTTCGACATAGCCGGGCTTGCCGGGGACCAAATAGGCTTCGAAAACGCTGCGAACATCCTTGCATACGCCGCGTTCGACGAGGTGGCGGGCAAAGTGTGCGCGGCTGATCAGTCCGGGGTTGCCGGCATGGCGCATGGCGCCTTCAAAACAGCCGTCGAGGCCAATGGCGGCCAGTGCGGCAGCCATGCGGCGGGCGCGTTCGATACGGCCGTCATGAATCGAGGCCAGACCGGCGGTCAGCGCGGCGTTGTTCGCGTCAAAATCATGGCCCAGCACATGAACCTGGGCGCCCGACCATTCGATGGAAATCTCGACGCCAGGGATGAAACGCAGGCCGTGCCGTTCCGCCTCTGCACGCGCTTCGGGTAAACCGTCCAGCGTATCGTGATCGGTCAGCGCAAACAGGGTCACGCCGTTATCCGCCGCGCGACGGACAAGATCAGCGGGGGCAAGCAGGCCGTCAGAGGCGGTAGAGTGGCAGTGAAGATCGGCAACAAACACGGCGGAAAGATGCGGAAAACCGGGGAAAAACTGAAGGCGCGATGGTACCATATCCAGGCTTTTCACCCCGGCATATCAATCCCTTCCGTTCCAATCCGGTGCGCCAGGACAGGCGCCGGAAATGACGGTAAAAAACGGTAAAAAGGCGACAGCAAGATGGCAAAATGCCTAGCAGGCATCGGCAGAGCGTCAGCGTGTGTACGGAGGTTTGTCGCGGAATGCTGTACGGTGATAGCGAGTAGTTCTTTGATCTTTATGAGTTTATTTTCAGACGAAAATTTTCGGTGCCGTTCTGGCGGATGCCGTTTCTCTGTACGCTTCCGCATAGTAGGCAAAATGCAAGGGTAAAAGAACCGTCACAAAGGAGGCTTCTTATGGCGCACATCATTACGGAAACGCGCGGTTTTACCGGCATCATCACATTGAATCACGATGAAAAACGCAATGCGCTTAGCGAAGCGTTCGTCTATGAAATCATTGCGGCGTTCAGGGATTTCCGCCGTCAGGAAGTCCGCGCAATCATCCTGCGTGCTCGTCCGGGCGCCCGGGTCTGGTCGGCCGGGCACGATGTCAGCGAGCTGCCTGGCGGCAAACGCGACCCGCTGGGCTGGAATGACCCGCTGCGCCTCTTGATCCGCACCATCCAGGAATGTCCGGCGCCTGTCATCGGCATGATTGAGGGCAGCGTCTGGGGCGGCGCCTGCGAAGTCGCCATGGCCTGCGATATTCTCGTCATCACGCCAAATGTCACTTTTACTATCACGCCCGCCAAGATGGGCGTGCCCTACAACATAGGCGGTCTGCTGACCCTGCTCAACATGATTCCGCTGCCGATCGTCAAGGAGATGTTGTTTACCGCACAGCCGCTGCCGTCCGACCAGGCCTTCAATTTCGGTATCGTCAATTATGTCAGGCCGGCGGATGAGATCGAATCCTTTGTTGAAAACATTGCTGCGCACATCGCCATGAATTCTCCGCTCAGCATCAGTGTCATGAAAAATACCTTGCATATGCTTTCCAGCGCCCATGCCGTCTCGCCTGAGTTGTTCGAGCGTATTCAAGGAATGCGGCGGGTTGTCTATGACAGCGAGGACTATCAGGAAGGCATCCGCGCGTTCCGTGAAAAACGCAAGCCGAAATTTCCCGGGCGATAGGCAAAAGTCGAGTTGCCGGCGCCAAATTCAACCGCAATAAAGGCGCATGGAAGGCTTTTTATTTTCTATCCAGTGCGGGTGGGGTGTTTGGCAGTACGTGGCGTTTACGATAAATACGGCAGGCCCGCTTCGTGCGCGACACGGCGCTGAAATTTCCTAATGTAATTTATTAAGTAATATATATAATATATTGTTTTATATATTATTTAAGGATATTTGGCATTAATATTCCCGCTGACCTGGAGTGCACGCAGAGTCATGAATGGGCGCTTTTCAAGCTAACGGTATGCTGACCATCGGCATGACCGGCCATGCCCAGGAATTGCTGGGCGGTCTCGTGTTCATCGAATTGCCGGACGTTAGCAAGGGACTGGCGGTCGGGCGGGGAGCCGCCGCCGTCGAGTCGGTCAAGGCCGCTTCCGATGTATATGCGCTGGTGGTCGAAACCTATACCACCGTTGTGGATTCACCGGAATGCAGCAACCGGAATGCGTATACTGATCCGGTTATTCCGGCTGAAGCCGGACAACGCCGCGGATGTCGACGCATGGCTTGATGCTGCGGCATACGCCAGCCCGGTGGATGCCTGAATGTACGCTGGGCGCACAGAAGGGTCAGAATCCTGAAATTGGCCGGTTCGCCAAGGCAACGATTGCTGCCGGCGAGGGCATCGGCAAAACCGGACGATATCTGGCCGGCTGAAAATTCATCCGATTTAATCCGATCAGGCGTTTCCGAATGCGCAATCCGATGCCTGAAAAGTACGTTCAATTTTTAAGGCACGGATGAAACATGATTGACCGAATGGCATCAGGAGAGAGGTAAGGCGAAACGGCAGGGCGGAACGGGTAAATTGGAATCAGGATAAAAACAGGCGTCTCTTTCCGAAGGCTTTTTGCCTCTTTTCTCATGGCGCTGTCGCCGTTAGAATCCGCCGTTGATGAAATGCCGTCACAGTAAATTGCTTCTGTGAATTGCCTCTGGCGGCCAAAATATTTTCAAAGGGCATTAACCATGCACATTCTGCTCGATCCCCAGATGTGGATCGCATTTCTGACCCTGACGGTGCTTGAACTGGTTTTGGGGATCGATAACATTATTTTCATTTCGATCCTCGTCGATAAGCTGCCACGTGAGACGCGGGAAAGAAGCCGGAAGCTCGGGCTGTTTCTGGCCATGTTCATGCGTATCGGCCTATTGTTGATTCTTTCCTGGATCGTTGGTGCGACAGAGCCGCTGTTTTCCTTTGTTGGCAAGAGCTTTTCCGCACGCGACATGATTCTGATCGGCGGCGGTATTTTCCTGCTTTGGAAAAGTACGCAGGAAATTCACCAGATGGTCATGGGCGAGGAAGAGCATCTGGCAACCAGTACCGGGCAGGTGACGGCTTCCTCCATTATTTTCCAGATCATCATGATCGATCTGGTTTTTTCGCTGGATTCGATCATCACCGCTGTCGGCCTTGTCGATCACGTCGAGGTGATGATCGCCGCCGTCGTGGCATCCGTCGGCCTGATGATGCTCTTTGCCCGGATTATCGGTGAATTCGTCTCGGCCAACCCGACGATCAAGATGCTGGCATTGTCTTTTCTGCTGATGGTTGGTCTGACACTCATCGTCGATGGCTTTGGCTACCATGTGCCCAAAGGATATATCTACTTCTCCATGGCTTTCTCGCTGACCGTCGAGACGCTTAACCTGAGAATGCGCAAGAACAGGAGCAAGAAACTCCCCGCGCAGCACGATTAAGCCGTGGCGTGCTGCTTTGCCTTTGCACGGGATATTGCTTGGCCAGCGGTGCGTTGGCTTGCTGTAGCCCGTGTCTTTTGGGCTTTTCCGGCTAGCCTCCTTTGTAGCCCTTGCTGGATGGGCGTTTCAGGGCAGGGTAGCCGGAAATGCCCGCTACATGCGGACAAGCGGCGGGTGGCTTGGGTGGCGCATTCGCATTAGATCGGGTTGGGAGTGTTTATCCGTAGCCACAGGTGCCACAGATGGTGTGGGTGGCAAGCGCATCAAAATAGGGCAGATAGCGCAAAAGCCGCGCCGCCGCGCCAGCGGTACAAACCGGCGCGGCTCGGGTAAACTCCAGCCCTTCACGGCTTTTCCTCGCTTTTTCAATCATCCAATCCTTTTACTTCAGGCAAGGTTCGTCATGGCGCAATACGTTATGAGCATGCTCCGCGTGAGCAAAGTCGTGCCGCCTAAGCGGCAGATTATCAAAGACATTTCCCTCTCCTTCTTCCCCGGCGCCAAAATCGGCCTGCTCGGCCTCAACGGCGCAGGCAAGTCGACCGTGCTGCGTATCATGGCCAACGAGGACAAAGAATACGACGGTGAAGTACAGCATCTGGCCGGCATCAAAATCGGTTATCTGCCTCAGGAACCGCGTCTGGACCCGGAAAAAACCGTACGTGATGAAGTTGAGAGCGGCATGGGCGAAGTCATCAATGCGCAGGCGCGGCTGGATCAGGTGTATGCGGCTTACGCCGAACCGGATGCCGACTTCGATAAGCTGGCCGAAGAACAGGCGCGGTTGGAGGCCATCATCGCCGCTGCCGGCTCGGATACGGAAAACCAGATGGAAATCGCCGCCGATGCGCTGCGCCTGCCGCCGTGGGAGGCGTCCATCAAGCATCTTTCCGGTGGCGAGAAACGCCGCGTCGCGCTGGCTAAGCTGCTGCTTTCCAAGCCCGATATGCTGCTGCTCGACGAGCCGACCAACCACCTGGATGCTGAATCGGTTGAATGGCTGGAGCAGTATCTCGTGCGCTTTCCCGGTACCGTCGTCGCCGTGACGCACGACCGTTACTTCCTTGACAATGCGGCCGAGTGGATTCTCGAACTCGACCGCGGCCACGGTATTCCCTGGAAGGACAACTACTCCTCCTGGCTGGAGCAGAAAGAAGCGCGGCTCGAACAGGAGCAGAAACAGCTCGACGCCCACATGAAGGCGATGAAGCAGGAACTGGAATGGGTGCGCTCCAACCCCAAGGCGCGGCAGGCCAAGAGCAAGGCGCGCCTGGCCCGTTTTGAGGAAATGTCCAGCCACGAATACCAGGCGCGCAACGAAACGCAGGAAATCTTTATCCCCGTTGCTGAGCGGCTGGGCGATAAGGTGATCGAATTCAAGGGCGTGAGCAAAGCCTTTGGCGACAGGCTGCTGATCGATAACCTGAGTTTTACTGTGCCGCCTGGCGCCATCGTCGGCATCATCGGGCCGAACGGCGCCGGCAAATCGACGCTGTTCCGCATGATCACCGGTGCCGAGCAGCCCGACAGCGGTGAGATTGTCATCGGCCCGACGGTGAAAATGGCCTACGTCGACCAGAGCCGGGAAAACCTCTCGGACAACAAGACCGTTTTCGAGGAGCTCGCCGATGGGCGCGACATCCTGCAAATCGGTAAATTTGAAATGCCCAGCCGCGCCTACATCGGCCGCTTCAACTTTAAGGGCGCCGATCAGCAGAAAATTATCGGCAAACTCTCCGGCGGCGAGCGTGGTCGCCTGCATCTGGCGAAAACGCTGATGACGGGCGGCAATCTGTTGCTGCTCGACGAACCTTCCAACGACCTCGACGTGGAAACGCTGCGTGCGCTCGAAGATGCATTGCTCGAATTTGCCGGCTGTGCGCTCGTCATCAGCCATGACCGCTGGTTCCTCGACCGCATCTGCACGCACATTCTGGCCGCCGAAGGCGAATCGCAATGGATCTTCTTCACCGGCAACTACCAGGAATACGAAGAGGACAAGAAAAAGCGGCTGGGCGAAGAGGGGGCAAAGCCAAAACGCATCCGCTACAAGCCGATCGCCCGCTGAATCTGCGGCCGCCAATTTTCAAGATAGCCGTTTGTTTTTGCGGCTATCGCGGCTGCAGATGCCATGCATCCCGTCTGGCGCGCGAGGAGGGTGACTATGCGTCTTCTGTCTTGCCACAGCCAGTTTTTACTGTGGCTTGGGTTGCCGGATTGACACGCTAGCGGCTGTGCTTGCATCGCTCATGCCTGCCCCCCGGCTCGGTCTTCGTTAAAAAATCACCGCAGTGTTTGGAGATTGTTTGGAGACTTTCTCCCGGTGTAGGGAATCGGCGTAGGATGGTGCAGGCGTTGGCCGATTTGACGATCTTGGAACCAGCGACAGCGGCTGCTTTCCCCATAACTTTTGGCCGCATGGGTGGGAACGGCGTCTCGCTTCCCATCGGATCGCACGCTGTTTCCGTGCACTTCGCTGTTCTGGCGAGCTTTTTCTGATGGCCTGATGTCTCGGTCATCATCGCCGCCTAGCCTTATCATTAGGCTCATTTTTATAATTTCTCGGAGCAATCATGCACGACACTGACGATACGATTTCCTCTCCTGTTCGCCTGGCCGATTATGCGCCGCCGCCGTGGCTGGTTGATGAAGTCAGGCTCGATGTCGATATTCACGCGGATGGAACGTGCATCACGGCGACGCTGGCATGTCGCCGCAATCCGGAGACCAAAGCAGGACAGCCTCTGCGGCTCGATGGCGAAGCACTGGAAACGTTATCGGTGCGCTGTGATGGTCGGGCGCTGGCGCCGGATGAATACGAACTGACGGCGCAGTCATTGACGCTGTCCGGTGATCTGCCGGAGCGTTTTTCACTGGAAACGCGCGTGCGTATCCAACCGGATGCAAATACGGCGCTGTCCGGTTTTTACCGCAGCCGCGACGGCTATTTCACCCAGTGCGAGGCGCAGGGTTTCCGCCGCATTACCTGGTTCCCCGACCGGCCGGACGTGATGGCGCGTTATACGGTGACGCTGCATGCCGATAAGGCGCGTTTCCCCGTGCTGCTTGCCAACGGCAACCCAGTTGCGGCGGGCGATGAGCTGGACGGCCGCCACTACGCGGTCTGGCAAGACCCGTTCCGTAAGCCCTGCTATCTTTTTGCCATGGTTGCCGGCAAGCTTGATGTGCTGCGCGATGCGTTCACGACAGCTTCGGGGCGCACGGTACAGCTCGCGATTTACGTCGAACCGGGAAAACTTGACCAGTGCGGGCACGCGATGGCGGCGCTGAAGAAGGCGATGCACTGGGATGAGCAGCGCTTTGGCCTGGAGTGCGATCTCGACCATTACATGATCGTTGCCGTCAGCGACTTCAACATGGGGGCGATGGAAAACAAAGGCCTCAACATCTTTAATACCAAGTACGTGCTGGCGCGCCCCGATCTGGCGACGGATACCGATTTTGAGAATATCGACCGTGTCGTCGCCCACGAGTATTTCCATAACTGGACGGGCAACCGCGTCACTTGCCGCGACTGGTTCCAGCTCTCGCTCAAGGAGGGACTGACGGTATTCCGTGACCAGGAGTTCGGTGCGGATGCGCATGACCGCGCCACGGCGCGCATTAAGGACGTGCGCACGTTACGCGCCGTGCAGTTCCCTGAAGATGCCGGCCCGATGGCGCATCCGGTGCGGCCATCCTCTTATGTGGAAATCAACAATTTCTACACGGCCACGGTGTATGAAAAAGGGGCGGAAGTCGTGCGCATGATCCAGACGCTGATCGGACGCGCCGCTTTTCGCGCCGGTCTGGAGGAATATTTCCGCCGGCATGACGGGCAGGCTGTGACGTGTGAGGATTTCGTTGCGGCGATGGCCGCACAGACGCCGGATGCGGCGGGGGGAAAACCCGGCCTTAATCTTCAACGTTTCA